>Ga0255771_1000882_pt1 | contig 33655 bp, 21 predicted proteins | sample 011ome_19_FD_179969 | JGI IMG/M metagenome (GOLD analysis project Ga0255771, IMG submission 179969) | Coastal salt marsh microbial communities from the Groves Creek Marsh, Skidaway Island, Georgia - 011510BT metaG (version 2) | ecosystem: Environmental > Aquatic > Marine > Intertidal zone > Salt...
CTGGCGCGGACGGGTTTCGCGACGCGTGCGTCAGTGTCACGCGCGCGTACGGTTGGTTTTCGATTCCATCGCGAACGCGAGACGACGACGAGGGAATTATTTTTTTCGTTCTTCTTCGTATTTATTCTCTGCATTGATTGAGATCGATTCCATCGCTTGGATAGATGATGACGACGACGATGACGATGACGAGTGGGGGGTCGATGACGGCGACCGGTGCGTGCGCGCGCGCGGCGCGAGGGGCGCGCGCGCGGTGCGCGACGGCGGTGCCGATGGCGCACATGCGTGGGGTGAAATTATGTGCGTCGCGCGGCGGCGCGGCGGTGGCGGTGCGGACGGCGCGCGTGGTGCGCGCGGGCGCGCGAAAGGGTGAAGAGGCATCGTCGGTCGACACCGTGGTGGCGACGCGTGATGTGACGGATGCGACGACGACGAAGGGCGGTGCGTTTGCGCGCGTGGCTAAGCCGTTGGCGCTCGGTGCGCTCGGTGTGGCGTCTATGACGCTCGCTGGGCCGGCGAGCGCGGCGGCGGCGGTGATTCCGGCGGCGGTGCCCGCGGATACGGCGTGGATTTTGATTTCGAGCGCGTTGGTGCTCTTTATGACGATTCCGGGCTTGGCGGCGTTTTATGCCGGTTTGGTGCGTCGCACGAACACGTTGAGCGTGTTGATTCAGTGTTTTGCGTTGACGGCGCACATGTCCTTGCTGTGGATGTTGTGCGGGTATTCTTTGTCGTTTTCCACGGTTGGCATGAAGGAGGGCGTCGTCGGTTTGGCGTCGTTCATCGGCGGTTTGGACAAAATCGCCTTGGCTGGCGTTAGCATGACTTCGGTCGTGGGCACGATCCCCGAAGCGCTTTGGGTGTTGTACCAAATGACGTTCGCTATCATCACCCCGGCGTTGATGGTTGGTTCGCTCGTCGAACGCATGAAGTTTAACGCCGTGATGTGGTATTGCACGTTGTGGATGTTCGCCGTGTACTTCCCGGCATGCCACATGGTGTGGGGCGGTGCTGGTGGTTTCTTCGCCGATATGGGCGTGCTCGATTTTGCGGGTGGTATTGTTGTGCACATCACCGCCGGTATTGGTGCTTTGGTTGCCGCCATGTATCTCGGCGAGCGCAAGGAGAACAAGATGCACCAAGGCAACTTGGTGTTGACATTCCTCGGCACCGCCATGTTGTGGGTGGGCTGGTTCGGCTTCAACGGCGGTTCCGCTGGTGCTGCAAGCGCCGGTGCGGCATTCGCGTGCTTGGCCACGCAACTCTCTGCGTCCGTCGCTGCCATTGTCTGGACGGCGCTCGACGTCATTGAAAACGGCAAGGTGTCCGTGCTCGGCACGTGCACCGCGTCCATCGCGGGTCTCGCCGCCATCACCCCGGCCGCGGGCTTCGTCGGCCCCGTCGGCGCGTGCTTGATGGGCCTTGCCTCTGCTATCGTGTGCCGCTTCTTCTCCACGACGGTTAAGGAACACTTTGGCTACGATGACTCTCTCGATGTCTTTGGCGTGCACGGCGTCGGGGGATTCTTGGGTACATGCTTGCTCGGCGTTCTCGCCTCCCCGGTCTTTGGCGGCTTTAACGACGTCCCCATGCTCAAGCAAACCATTGCTCAGTGTACGGCTGCGGTCATGACTGCTGCGTATACCGCTGTTGCGTCGTACGCGTGCTTGAAGGCGACTGATTTCATCACCAATGGTATCCGCGTCCCGGCGGAGGCGGAAGAAGTCGGCCTCGACGTGTACTCTCACGGTGAAACGGCGTACACGCCCATGCCCCGGTAAACACAACGACGTAATAAGTTAAAAGTGGAATCCGTAATCCGTTCATGTACCGAGTTTATTTAAAGTCATTCTTAGCGTGTTGTCTTGGTCGCAGTAAGTATCGGTGACTGGACGACGCTGTCATAAATCAATGCTGGCGCGTGTGAGCCCATCTCTACGTGTCGGCGTTGAACGAAACCGTGTAATTTAAAACCTAATTATTCATTCCAAAGCAATGCGATCATCATCATCATGCGATGCGATGCGGTGCGGTCGATCGACTTGTGTCGATGTCACCGTTAAGCTAACTCCGCGAGATACGTCGAGCGTTCTCGTCATCTTTCATCTTTCACCACTTTGTCACAAAATCTGCTCCTTGTAATCGATGCCGTTCTCCTGGCATAATCGTTGAATCTTACCCCAATTTCCAGGACCAACATCACTGGCATCAATACCCGCTCGCTTCAACAACGCTCGCCCGTTCGCCTCCTTCTTCTCGAGTATAGCCGTCCCGAGCATCTGTGGGATCCCCCAGCACACAGCCACGCACGAAAACCCCAAGAACGCCGGGTTTTTGGTCAACGGCACCGCATCATTTGCCATGGTATCCGCGAGCGCGGGGAGCGTGACGAGCGCAGTCGACGCCACAACGAGCGCGGACGCGATGCGCACTTGAACGCGGCCGCTCGCTGAGCGATTAGCGGTAGCGGTCGCCTTTACCAAAGTCGTCGCGCGCGTGATGCGCGGCGACGTGCGAGACGCGGTGTGCCGCACTGCGACGACGGGTGCGACGTGCGCGCGCGCGCTGAGGACCAACATGTTTCGTGCGTGCGGCGATGTGTGGTGCTTGAGTGACTGCGCGTCGATAAGGTGGTTAAGCGTCGGATACAGTAATATTACATCAGCGCGTCGAGCTCGATGCTGGCGAGTGTGCGACGCGCGCTTTTTTAAGCATCTCCACTCTATCAATGTACGCGGACATCGCATCTTGCTTGGACATGCCTGTGCGAGAATGCCAAGCGTCAAATTTAGCCCGTCCTTGTTGGTCGAAGATCCCGGGGCGAGTGCGCGCGTCGCAATCGCCTTTTGTCGCTTGTTTGTAATACGAATATAACGCCAATATCTCCGGCACTGATGCCATGCCCAAGAGGTCTTTCGCCTCTTCGCTGGCGGCGTTAAAATCACGTTCGCTGACGTCCTCGCTGACGCTTTCGGTGAGCGAGGACTCGCGCTGGTGGAAACGACCATCCGCCGGGGCGTTTTCAAAGCGGTCGGGCGCGTCAAATAAAATCTCATAACTCGCCGCGTGCGAGATGGTTTGCTTGTGATGACCCACGGAGCCAAATAAGAAGTCTAGCATGTTCAAGTACTTGCTGCGAAACACATCTCTTTCGGTATTGTAGCAGTGCATGATGGTTGCCGTAGCGACGGAGAAGAGCGCGACGTCGCATCTTTGCCGTTGAATACATTTGGGGACCAAGCCTTGGTACACCGCGACGAGTGCGGTCGTCTCGAACGCACGGGATAAGCAATACATAGCAAGTTCCATTCGTCGCGATTTCTTTTCAATGAATGTCGCCAAACCTGCAGAGGCCACGCCGAGTGGGATGGAGCGCCAGTCTGCGGTTCCCAACGCGCGATTGGCAATGTCGATGCCGCTCCATCCGCAGGCGACATACGACGACAGAAACAACGCCGAACGGCCCGACCCAGTAATTATGCGACTCAACACTTTCGGACCGCGCTCTGGTGACAGCAACTTTCCTCTATGGATCATTAGCGCGGGCACCAAGTATACCGGCAAGTATACGCTTAACGTTGTGGAAAACGACTTGGCGATATGCTTGAAGAAATGCTCCGGATTAGACGCGCCTTGGAAACAAATCAATCTAAATAACTCTACGCGATTGATCACGCCCGTGCTCGCACTGACCGCACTCAGGGCGGTCTTGTTAGCCAGTTCTTGCACTGAATTACCCGCCGACCACGTATTCGACACCGCTAAACGAGCGCACACCGCTCTTAGTTCTTCATCTGACGCCCCTGTACCAAACTTCTGCAACGCCAATAGTTCTTCGGGTGTTTTACCAGCTTGAACTTTCAGAAAATGTAAATATCCTGGCTCCACTGCCTCCGGTTTCAATACAAAGCACGATAAAATCACCGCCGCGCTCCCAACCATCAACGCCACGTCCCCATGCTCTACCTTTGTAAATGCCGCCATGTTTTTCACCTTTTCATTATCACTCTTCTGTGCAACGCGCGCGAGCAAAACTAATGAACGAACCCATATATACCCCGCTAACCCATAATGCGTGGTGTTGCCTCCGACAAGCATCAAAGACGGCCCCGCGCACGCGCCCGCGAACGCCGCTCTCCAACGCTTAGACTCCTCCGCACCAAATTTCGCCCGAAGCGTCTCATCCACCGCCACGTACGTCCCCGCGAACGCCGAGAAAAACGCAACGTACCGCCCTATCTCCATCGTCGCCCGCGTGAGTGCCTCTGACGTCTGCGTACGTCGTCTTCCGAGTGCGAGCTTCCCCAGCGTCAATCCTCCTCGAAGCACCGCACCCACGGCTGCCGCGCGCGTCACCGCCGTTCGCACGCGCACGAGCGCGCGCCCGACGTCCGTATCGCTCGCGTGCGCACCATTCTGCACGCCGCCGCCGTCTTCGCCGGCGTCGTCGCGCGCAGCGAGCCGCGTCGGCGCGTTCATGGCTGCGTCGAGCTCTAACGGTCTCGCGCGCGCACCGTCACTCGACGTCGTCGTTGCGTCGTCGCGCGTCGTCGCGCGGTCGATGCGCCGCACCGTGGCGCTCGGCGAACGACTCGAGTGCTCGCCGGCGTTTTCGCGCGCGTCCGTGCGTCGCAGTCGCCGCGCGCGCGCGTCGCGGGGCGTCGGAGCTCGACGTGTGCGCGTGGCTCGAGCGCGAGCTCAAGGCGACATGGGCGACGACGACGCGATCAACGCCGCGCGCGCGCGCGCCGAGTCGATCAACTTATTTCGCAACTATGAATTGCGAACCGCATACGCGCCCGAGGCGAAGAAGCGACTGCCGATTACGCTCATCACTGGGTTTCTTGGCAGCGGCAAGACGACGCTCGCGAAACGCGCGTTGGAGAATAGACAATCGTTGCGCGTTGCGTGCGCTGTGAATGATTTTGCGGCGATAAATGTCGATGCGAGAGTCGTTCGAAGGTCCGGGGCAGATGCTGCGAACGGCGTACAAGTACAAGTCACCGAGCTGACGAATGGATGCGTGTGCTGCGCGCTGCGGGACGATTTGGAGGCGGGCGTCGCCGAGTTGCTCAACGCCGACGACGATGGGAGCGATATTGGGTCATTCGATTACGTGTTGATCGAAACCAGTGGATTGGTGGATCCAAGCGAGGTCGTTACGCGTCTCGATCGTAGTTTTGGGCCACTCACTCGGGCGAGACTGGATGGCGTGGTGTGCGTCGTCGAGGCGGAGACGGCGGCGGCGGGAGGGCCGGATATCGAACGCGACGTATGGGACGCGCAGCTCGCGTGTGCGGATATCGTGTTGTTGAACAAAATCGATCTGATTCGAGATTTAGAGGATGCCGATGCCGTGTTGTGTCGGGCACGAGAAGTCGTGAGTGCTAGAGCCCCAGGAGCGCGCGTCATCGAGTGCGTGGATGCCGACGTGCCGTTGCCGAGCATTTTAGACGTAGACATGATTGGTCAACCTGAAGGCAAAAGTGGGCACGATTGGGGAGCTTCAGCGATGCCTTACGTGTTGAGTCCGACGGGCGGGCGCTTGCGTAAACGCAAACAAGAAGAGAAGGTAAATGTTGTTACTCGAGGACCGTTTTCGCTCGACCCGACGAAAAAGACGACGCACGTACCAGGCGGCGCTCAAAGCACGTGTAACTCACTCGCCTACGAAGGCACGAAACCCTTGGTGTTCGCGCGATTTCAACACTGGGCCACAGCAATGATTCCTAAATCAACTGCTCGCTCTAAGGGCGTGGTGACATTCGTGGAAGATGTTGAGCGCGTGAGCTATGATTTTCATTTTTCGGGGAAATCCCGGCTCGAGCTAGAGCCGAGCGTGGGCGAACTCGCGAGTGCAACGAGTACGTGTCTGGTCATCATAGGCGTTGATTTGGACGAAGACTCAGTCATGCGTGATATTCGTACGCTCGAAGAACCGCTGCCTGTGGTCAACATGGACGCGGTGCGGCGCATAAAAGAGGACGTCGCTCGCGCCATGGCGGAGGATTTACGTTTCGAAATCATGGATAATAGCGATGATGGCGATAATGCGCTCGTGTCTTTTCGTCTCACGGGCGCGGCATCGAATGGATTTACAGTTGCTGAACTCGAAGAGTCACACGGCGTAGATTTTAACGCCATGAATCTCGAATTACTTCGAGCGGTGAACGCTGGGGGCACGGGGACGTGCCTCGTACCGACGTCGCATCCAAGCAAATGCACAAAGTTTGGCGTCCCGCAACTATTTCTTCGACTCGCCGTGGTAAATGGGGACGAAAACAATTACGACGGCGACGATGCGGCGTCGAAGTGTTTAGACACGAAATGGATGGAAATCAGAAGGCGTGCGACGCGCATACTCGAGCGCTCAATTGCTCACATTCCGCAGTGCAAGTGCGGTTTCTAAGACTGCATACAGCCATCATTTCATAGCTCAAGTCGCGCGCATGCATCGCGTGTCATGCATTCTTCGTCTGCGTGCATTCACTTAGTGTACATAATACAAAACCACAACAAACACTACTTTTTCTTGGCCAGCGTCTCCGCCTCTTCGATGGCAAACACCAACTTGCGTATCACCGCCTCTCCGTCCTCACCCGCCACGAGCTCATATACCTTCTCCCCGCGCACGTAAATCTGCAACGTCGGCATAGACTCCACACCCACCTTACGTATCAACGCTTGCGGTACCGCGTTCACATCGATCCAACAAAACCGAGCCGCCGGCGTGCGCGCGGCAAACTTTTCAAGCTTCCCCTTCAAAAAGATACACTTGCGACACCATGTCGCCATGAAATCCACCACCACCACCTCACCGCTGTTGATCGCATCATCGAACGCTTGTTCACTCCCGAGCGCGTCGAGTTCGCGCCGCTCCGTGGGTGCCACCGCAACGATCGTCGCGTGCCGCGTCAGCATTTTACGTGGCGCCAACGGCGCCTTCGCATCGCGCCGCCGCGCCGCCGCGCGAGATGGCGGCGAGAGCGCAAACGAGCCGTGCGCACGCATCCAATTACTTTCGCGCCGTTCGAGCGGTGCGCCCGTCGCGTCGCGTCCCGTCGCGTCGCGTCGCGGTGTGATGAAAAAAGAAAACTTTGAATGCACGAGCGCTCATTAATCATTAATAGATCGCGCGCATCGCGATCGATGCGACGCGCCAATCGCCCCGCGCGCCGACCGCGGAAAAGTGCGAAAAAATGTAACGCACGCGCGGCGTCGAATGATCGTTCGAACGCCGTCGAGTGCGCGCTGACGCGTTGGCAGCCGTTTTCCAAGAGTTGTAACCGACACGATACGCCATTTCGATGCGCGCTGACGACGAAGCGGCGCCGACGCGCGCGAGCGCGCTCGACGCTCTCGGGCTCGCGCGCGATGTCACCGATGCCAACGTCATCAAGCGCGCCTATCGCGCGGCGTGCTTGCGCTGGCATCCGGATAAGAATCCGCGCGATGTGGAAAAAGCGCAACGCATGTTTACGACGATCACGGCGGCGTATCACGCGCTGACGACGGCGAATTTTGATTACGCGCGGTGGCGACGGACGTATGTGATTCCGCCGTTGCAGTCGCTGGAGGATGTGCTGACGATGGCGCTTTCGGGGTGCGATCCGATGGAGATTGAAGCGACACTGCGCGCGCGTGGGGAGTTTCGACCGCACGCGGCGTTCGGCGTCGACGTGCACGTGCCGTGGTGCGCGGGTGGACGCGCGGAGGCGAGTTATGACGTGCGTGAAAGTGCGTATACGACGACGCGGGCGATTGGTGGCGGTGGTGGTGGTGGTGGTGAGGATGTCACGCGCGGTTTGGTGACGCTGAGCGGGACCGAAGTCGTCAACCGCCGCGCGGACAGAGACGCCATCGTCGGTGCGTCTGCGGCGCGTCCGTGGGAGCGCGTCGGGGGCGTTGGTTTTGATGATGATTGCGTCATCGATCGCGCCCGGGCGTCGACAGGAGTTGGGGCGTTTGTGGGACGACCAGATTTAGACGCGACGAGTTCAGATGCGTCGACGGCGGCTGAGGCGCTCAACGACGCGGGCGTGAAGGCATTCAACGCACAGGATTACGACACGGCGTACAAGTATCACGCAGAGGCCGTGAGATTGGCACCGCGTACTGTGGCATATTTAGGCAATCAAGCTGCGGCAGCGCTCAAAGTTGGTGGTCAAGGCGATACGAGACGCCGACGGGACGCGTTGACGCTCGCCGTCGAGGCGAGCGTCGCCGCGACAGCGATTGACGATAAGTACGTGCGCGGATACGTACGAGGGGCGAAAGCGTTATTAATTCTAGGCGACTACGGCGATGGTGACGTGAAGGCATTGCGTCGGGCGCGTGAAATGCTGCAAAAGGCGTTAAATGTGGACCCGACTCACAGCGGAGCCACGTCCACGCTCAAGGATGTCAACATCTCGCTCCAACTCTTCGACGACGGTAGCGACTAGCTACATTGAGCGTTCGTGTGAGGTATTACATTCACGAGACACACTATTACTCTGTTTGGGTTCTTGTAAACTACTAGGTACTGTATTATTTGGACACCATCAAATCCGCCTCCACAGAGGTGTCCGCTTCGTCGTCGGATTGCGTTGGCAACGCCGCGAGTTGCCTCAATGCAATATCCGTCAACCTCCCTCTCGCCGCATTCGCCGTACCACCCGATCTCAAGTGCTCCAACGCCTCTTCTAGACCATCCTGTAAGTTGAAGACGCGATACACCGCGCGTTCGGCTTGCTTGCGTACGTCGCCGCTCTTATCCGCCACTGCGCACTCGGCGAGCACGGGCATGAAAACGTCGTAAAACGGCGACAATTCCGACCGTCCCGCGCTTTTTATAATCACACGAATCGCCCGCGTTGCCGCAAATCGCACATCAATCGTGGCGTCGCGCAATAATTTCGTCAACACTGGAAGAAGCTTGGGCAACACCGGGGAGGACGCGCCGAGTTCGCGGGCAGAGACGCCCGCGAGCGCGCCCAATCCTCGAGCGGCGGCGCATTTACTCGCGCTTTGGTCGTCTGCCGCGGCTCGAACGAGCGCATTGAGCGTTGCTGATGCGTGTTCATCCATGACGAGCACGGCGTTTGCGCGCGAGATTTGGCACAATGCTTCAGCGGTGCCTTGACGATGTTCGCCGCCGCTAGGGGCGTTGAGCGCGTCGACGACGGATGCCCGTTCATCCGCCGGCGCTCTGGCGAACGCGCGCGAAAGAGCCAAGCTCGCGCTCATGCGTTCGCCTTCGGAATACGACGCGAGCGCGCGTAAAGCCGCGTCAATCGCACGCGTGACGTTTGACGCGCTAATGTGTGCACCACCGTGCGCGAACACGCCAGCGATGGCTCTAAATGTGGATTCTCGCACGCCCGGTTCGACATCGTCCGACTCGCACTGCGAAATCAAGTCGCTCGCGAGGGCGTCGACGCGGGTCTGCAACGTCATGAGTAAGCCAAGCGCACTGGCGGCGCTCACGCGCACGGACATGTGTGCGTCAGATAAACATTTCACAAACGTCGTCTGGAGTTGCGGGACGAATGGCTTGAGGGCGACGCCGCCTTTGTTGATAAGCGCGGCTAAGGATTCGAGAATCGCGCTCTTGACGGCGGATGGATGCTTGTCGCCAACGACTCGAATGAGCGGGCCAGTGATGGCGATGACGTGCGCCTTTAGCGCAGCAGAGTCAGTGCTAGACACGGCGAGTGTCAAGCCTCTTGCGGCGCTCTCGCGCTGCTCGGAAGATTCCGCCGAGAGCACGCCTTGAAGGAATATCTGAACAATCGGCGCCAAGCCCTTGGGCAGGCGCAATGCCGGGACTATATACTCTCGCGCGAGTTTATCCTTGCGACGCACGCGATCGCGCGCCATGGTTAATGATTTAGCGACGCATTCGACGTAGTCGGGGAGTTCTTGACGAGAAATTGTCGACGTCACGTCGCCCATGGCAGTCCACGCGGCTAGTAACACGTCTTCATCGTCATCCGTAAAGAGCTCGAACAGGCGCTTGATGAGAACTTCGGTTTCATGTTCGTCATCAAATCCAGGAGCGTTCTTGGCGTATTCGCCTGCGAGCTTGGCCGCGGCGGTGCGGCATCCAGCGCGTTCGTGCGCCATGCCTTGCTTGATTTCATTGAGCAACAAGTGCGACGACGTTTCCGGGACAGACGCGATGACTGCCGAAGCGGCGCTCGACGCAGCGACGCGGCTCTCTTCATCCGCGTCCGCCATGGCGTCCATCAATGGCGGCATCAATAGCGGCAAGTGCGGAGGTAATGCGCTGCCGGCGACTTCAGCGAGAGCACCGAGCGTGCGCGCGCCGGAAATCGTCAGCGGCGGCTTGGCGAGATTCGGCAACACGGTGGCTAAAATCTTCGGCTGCACCTTGAGCACTTGCTTCAAGCCTTCGAGCGCGAGCGGATTGGCATCCAATTGCTCGAGAAGCTCTGGTACGATGCGCGCGGCGGCATCGCCACCGGCGTGTTGGAACAACATGTCGAACGCCTTACCCGCGGCGTCGCGCACGCTTTCGTCGTCGTCGCATAATGCATCGCGTACAGTTGGAATAATGACGTCGTAATGCGCCGCGATTTGTCCCTGTGTCGCTGCGGAGAGAACTTCGGCCAAGCCCAACGCGACGCCTTCGCGATGCTCGGCGACGTCGCTCGATAAACCATCGCGAAGAATTGGAAGTACAGATGACAACACGCGCTCACCCAACTTGCGTACGACGTCACCGAGGCAACGACTGGCGGTTTGTTGGCGTTCTTCCGAGCACCCAGACATGGTGGCGATGACGCGGCTCATCAACATTGGTAAAATGAGACGAAGTGTTTTCGGCGTGTTCGCCACGACTGTTTTCCAAATGTGCACTGCCGCGTTTCTCACCACTAACGTGGCGTCGGAACGAAGGATGTACACGGCGGCGAGCAAGTTGAAGTGACGCGACTGACCGAGCGTCGAGCTGAGCATTTGACCTTGCGCTTCGGTAGAAATGCCTTCTTCGTCATCGCCGCCTTCGACGCGCACCTTACCGCTCGAGCCGATGATACGGAATAGCATTGAACCTAAAAGTTCGACGGATGATTGACGAATACGCCAATTGTCTGCGACAATGCCGTCTTCGATGGCGGGTAAGATCAAATCAAGAGATGAGCCGCTGTGAGAGAATTCCTCGACAAACACTCGTCCCGCACTGAGTGCCGCGTCCCGAACCGGTTCATCTTCGTCTGCTAAACCTTCGAGAACACACGCAAGCGCGTCTGCGAGGTGCGCCTCGAACATGTCTCCGAGAGAGATTGGTAAGAAACGAAGCAGCGTCAAGTGACCTTCTCTCACGGCGGAAGACGCGTTGGCGCATCCGGCTAAAATTTCAGGGAAGAGCGCGTCGAAGTGATCCGAGCTGAGTACGGCAAGGCATTCCGATAAACCTTGTGCCGCACCAGAACGTTCGACGCTCGGACCGTCGCTTTGCATCGCGCGCATCATCCATGGAAGCAAATCTTCAAAGTACTCTTCACCCATGCCCTTAATGAGGCCCGCGAGCGCTTGCGCGGCGACGCCTCGCACTTCAGGAATGGGATCAATGAGCGCCTTTTTCAACTCTGGAACAATCATGGGAATGTAAGGTGCCATATCTTTCGGGTCCGCCACGAGAGCGCTCATGTTACCCGCGATTTTCGCAGCCTTCTTCTTCATTTCGGCTTTTCGCTCGCGCATGCCGCGAACTAAAACCGGGACGATGAGCGCCAACGAAGGCGCATCCACGACATTGACAAAAGTCGTTTCAAGCAACACATCCAAGCACGCTTGTGTTCGTTCAGCCGGGAGAGAAATGGCGCCGAGCAAGTATTTGCTCAACGCTAAAATCTCTGGGTTACGAATGACGTCGCCGATAGCCTTGAGTGCTTGCGTCGCGGCTTCGACAACCTTTGGATGAGTGTCAATGAGTGTTTCACTTAAACGTGGCACAATTTGTGGCAAACACGCGCCGAGCTGTTTTGGAGCACAATTCGACATGGCGCCGAGTAATTGTACGGAGCCTTGCTTTGTGCGCCACTTGTCGTCGTCAACGCCGCACAGGAGCGCGGGTAGTACCAGTTTCACACCTTGTGCGGATAAATTCGCCATGATCGCGCGCGCCGCGGCTTGAGTCGCATCTCTCACTGGCGCCGTTACATCACCAAAGCACACTAAGAGCATGGGCAAAATGTTCACCACGTATGGTTCAAACAACCTACCGAGTCGCGTGCAAAATAATTCAAAAGCCATCACCGCGCCTTCTCGGGACGCAGGATTTTTCTTGTCTTCAATAGCCACCTTGAGAGTGTCCATGATGTTCATACCTTTGAGGCTGCTCATGCCAATTCCCTTGACGGCACCAGCTAAGCCAAACGCCGCGCCACGGCGATCCGCGTAGCTTTCACTCGAAGTGAGCTGCTGCAATAACGCATCCACCAGCGCGCGCTGTTCATCCTCGTTGAGCTTTTTCATCAATGGCGGCAAACAATCTGCCACCGATCGTTGCACGGCTTCACTCGGTGTGCTCAAGACTTCTAATAATCGAGTAAGAATGGCACGCACCTTTTCGTCATCTTTGTCCAAGTGCACAGCGAGCGCACCCAGAAAGACGACGACGCCTTGTCGGACGTGGTCTTCAGCTTCTTCGGATAAGTCGCTTCGACTGCCACCGCGGTCGAAATACGCTTCGTAAACCGCGAGCAACTGCTGCGTGTGTTCAGCGCCATGTGCATCAATCATGGTGCGACCAGTTTCGACGGCAGCGGCGCGCACGGCACCGTCGACGTCCGTGAGCACCTTTGTAAGAAAAGTGGACACAAGCGGAAGATCGCGAGCGCTCAAGCTCGGCGTGCACGCACCCAATCCTTTAATCACGCTCTCTCGCGCGTAGCTTCGTTCGCACGTGTTGAATGCGGCAAATAATTTCGGAAGTGACGTCGACATACCGTTTTCTTGATGAGCCACAGACGCCGAAAATGCGTCGATCGCGCTGGTCCGCGTCGCCGCGCTTTCGTGCGTGAGGAATTCCAAAATATCCGCGGGCGGTGGCACGGTGTCTGATAGTCCGCACAACACCCATACTTCCTCAGCGAGCGCCTTATTGCTATCGTCGCTGTCGAACCGCGCGATAAAAAGCTTCGCGATTGCCTCTGCCGCTACACATTCATCCATGCTGCTGAAATCCAACGGCGCGCTCAACAATCCGGATAGAGACGCTCCGCGCACCGCGCGGAATTCACTCTCTACGCCATTCACCAATGCTAAAACGTCGTCGCTAGTTTGTAAATAGCGCGAAACGTCGGAAAGAATTGGTTTTGCCAAGTTGACCAAGTCCGGCGTCGCATTCGAGAGCGTATTAAGTAGCACGCGCACCGCAGCTCCAGCACTCGGGAGAATCGGGACGCCATCTTCATCGTCCCTGGCGTGCGCGGCGAGTAACGTCAGCGCCTCGATGCGTAAGCTTTTCGGAGCCTCAGGAAGTAATAAAGCATGAGAAACAATAGGGAAAATCATCCCAAATACGGGAGCTGGGAGGGGATCCGGATCATTGTCTTCAAGTGCGCCCTTGGCTAATTCGAGCGCTTCGCTCAACATGCGAGTTTCGAAATTGACCACATGCATGTCCACTGGAATAGGCTTACCATTCAAATCAAACTCGACGGGTTTTGAACTTCCATCAAGACTCATCGCACCGAGACGAATCGCGAGCGCCTCCGTGCGTCTTTCTTGCGGAAAGGACAAAACCATTGCCGCGCCTCGCGCCGCCGCGCAGTACAACAATGTTTCCACCGTCCTCAACACGACTGTTTGTGGAATAATCTTCGATCGAAGCAGAGGAAACACCTTTCTGTACGCAATATCACATACCCTCTCTCTCGCGCGGTGACCAAGTCCTTCGAGAACGCATGTGAGCACGTCCAATCCTTCCACTAAGTTGTCGACCACGCCTCGTACGCGAGCCCGAATGTCCGCCTCTTCAGCAAGCTGCGCGCGCCGCGCCGCCTCGCGAGGATCCGCAGTTTTCGGAGGTGCTTTGGTAGACTTTTTCGCACCAGCCGCGAGCTGACTCGGTCGCAACGACACCACTGTGGATGATTCTTGTTTGTCCTCCTTCTGTGCCGCCGCCGGTTTGTCTTTTGGGTCGGTGGACAACGTCCCGGGCGCGGTGCTGTAAATCAAAATATCCTTGTCGCTGATTTCGTCGTGAGCGCGGATATCGATCATGCCGAGGGCTTTGGGGAGAAGGATATTCGAGACATCGTTTGAGCTCAATCGTCCCAGAGCAACGATGGCGCGTCGAGCGGCGACTCGAATGTTTGAGGATGGGCTCGCGAGTCCGCGCTCGCCAGCCATGATTTCACACACCGCTTCACCATTCGTGGCGTCGCCGATATCTCCGCCGAGACGAGCGAGGAGCGCAGACCACGCGCCACTACGTCTGCCATCAGCAGCTGCGACGAGTGGGTTATGTGCGAGCAAAAGCATATCTCCCACTAAATCACTCGAGAGCTTGACGCATTGCTCGTCTTCGTCAAATTCACAGTACGCTAGTAAGGATGCACCCGCGTAACGGGAAGGAAAGGTCTCATCTGCTTCGGCGCCTATGGCCGGAAATGTGCCAGCAGTGGCTTGCTCTAACCAGTGTTGTAATCCTTGAATCATCTTCGTCTGCGCTTGGCCCTGACTAATTGCGCCTCGAATAGCTTCGCGCGCCGCCGCTCGACACTGCGCGTTCGAGTGCAGGCTCAATAACGCGATGGTTTGAATCACGACATCGACGAGCTTAAGTTTGATCAATTGCGATGAGTGTGCCGAAAGCAGACATTGCGACGTTGCTGCGAGAGTTTGAGCATCTGAATCGTCGAATCGAGTGACAGCGGCGACGTCAAAGTACGCAGACAACGATTCCCATAATTTCCCCTTCGTTGCCGCATCTAAAACAGCAGCATCATCAGCGGCAGCTCGAACAGTCAAATACAAAGCGCTCAATCCTTCAGCGCGCTGCGCAGATTTCGCAGCACCAGCAACCGTGATGGGAACTAGTACATCGATAGTTTCTGACAACCCGCTCGCAAGCGCAGAATTTGAGCGCAGCGCTTGAGCAATAGCTTGCAAAGTAGATCCTCGTTCTTTTGCGTCCTTCGAGGACTCTTTGATAAGCGCAACAACCGACGCAGGACATGCGGCAATGTGCTGCAACCACGTCGTGAGAGCGCGCAACCCTGCAGCCTTGGCATCAAGCTGCTTATCGACGGTCATCTCTGTCGCTAAAATTGCAATCGCTTTCGCACTCAATGCCTCCCTGTCTTTACGGCTGTTAATTCGCGAACATGAGCCGATGACGTCATACAACCCAACGCGAGCCGTCCATTCCTTTGGGCGCTTGCCCGAGTCGAATTCCGCAGCGCAGCGAGCGAAAATATGCTCCTTCACTAGACTCGCATCAGCAGAATTTGCAGCGAGCGTGTCGATGATGCGTCTAGATACATCGCGGCGAGCGGCATCTGCGTGCTTTGCAAGTGGAATAAGCACTTCTCCAAGCTCAGCGCAACTAGAGCTCAAATCCACCTTGACGCCTTCTAAAGTGTTTAGAATTATTGGTAGAACTGCCTCTGGACTACGTCTCAACTGTCTGACCATCTTTGGCAAAAGAACATCCTTCATCTCATCCTCGGTGATGTCGCCTAAAATGGCTGTAAATGCTTCAGCGGTTACGCCAGCAGCGACCACTTTCGCGTCGCCATTGAGTACGACATCGGCGTAGAGCTGTAGCAACGTACGACGCGTCTCGCCAATGTCACGCTTGGAAAACTCCCGAGCCGTCGCGTACATCTCACCCACAAGCGCACAAAGCACCGTGTTGGCGCCACCCTTCACGAGCTCTAGGTATTTGTCCAACAACGCGTCACATCCCACATCGCCGGCAAAGGCTCTCAGCGCTTTCGCAGAAAACAGTCGACGACCGCGCGCGCGAAGCCTCGCCAACGTCTCGAGTGCCTTCACCGTGGTATCATCCTCAACCCTCCCCGTGCTCGCCACAATCGCCACCAAACGCGACAACGCGAAACACGAACTATCACCGAACGCCCCTTTCTCCATCGCTTTCGCGCTCGCATTTAGAAACACACTCTGAAACGTTGACGCTTGAGCGTCCCGGGCGCTCCTCGCCGTCTCCTCCATCGCGCTTCGCACATTTTTACCTCGATCGCCTTCACGCACCGATGTAAAAATCGCCTTGACCAACATTTGAACGTCGGTTTCGTTGCTCAAATCTGTCGTATCACGCACGGCGTCGTCGCGCGTTAATCACTCGATACATCGTCATCGCGAGGTCATAATCATCATCATAAAAAAGCGAGAGCTCATCACCCGAGCATGGCCGTCGACTGAAGCCAGACGTACCTTGTGCGCGTTCGATTTCGTCACGCATACTCTCCCATGCGTCTACGCACGCGTCGACGCGCGCGTTCGTCACCGGCGCGAACGGCGACGCCATGGTCTCGGTGTGAGGTCAGTGGGCACAGGTCAGGTCTTGACTGCCGTCTCGCTGGAACGACAGGAACGACAGGTGGCGGCTGATTTCAGCCGCGCATGAGCGCCGACGCGTGCGCGTGACGAATGCAAATTCACATACATGTTCTATATTTGTTGTTTTATACACTAACGAACGGTCTATGCGCAAAAGCGCGCGGCTAGGGGTTTTCGGTCGAAGGCGAAGGCGACATCCACGACATGCGCTCGGCGGCGGCTCTGTCAATTTCGATCGTCGACGGCACGTGTTCAATGTCAACATCGATTCCATCTGTGGCGTCCATATGCATATACGTGCCCTCGGAGAGTTCTACGACGACTGGGGCGTCTTCACCAGCATCATGAGCGCGTGCCTCGTCGGCCTTAGCCTGGCGAATTTCATCCAAAAGGTTGACGTGAAGCGATTCGCGAACAAATCGTACCAGGCGTTGAAGTTTTTGCGCCACCTCCGCGAGTTTGGTCTCGACGTCGATATCAATGGCGACTTTGTCACCATCATTATAATCATCCGGCGCGGCAACGATGTTGATGCGGGCCAGGTCGATGAGGCAAGGACGCAAGAAGTTTTCCTTGGTGTAGTCGTCGACGTCGAAAAAATCGCCCCCCGCGCGTTCAAGCTGCGGCCTAAAGACATCAATGAACGCCGAGTACAGCTCAGGATAGTCAAACACGGCAACTTCGGCACACGAACATATCACATGCACCAGGCGCTTCCATTGCTCGAGCGCAGCCAAGGACGATAGCGCGCTCAGCAAGATGAAGGACAGTTGGAGCTCGCCCAACATTCCGCGCCAACCGTCGGCGCCGAAACATCCAATGGCGTGCTTCAGACGCAACTCTGGATACGTGTTCATCGCTGTCACGTCACTAGCGGGCATACCATGCGGGTTCCGACTCGTCGCGCGGTCGGTAAACACGGGCGCGCGCGGGACGTGATCAAAGTACGGCGTCACCTCGCGAGCCGAAGCGCCGTCCCTCGAACGCGCCTCCGCGTCCGGATCTCCCGCAACTACGCGCGTGCCGATGCCGACGCCACAACGATCAAGGACATCAGTCGTAACAAATGTACTCAGCACCGTCCACGCGCGCTCGATATCGATCGAATACGGCGCCATGACGCCATCGAACTCGCGTCCGTCTCGCGTCGCGACAGCCAACCGCTCGGCATCCTCCTCCGCCATCCCTCGTCCCGGCGCGAGCGTCTCGAGCGCCGCATCCCACGCGCGCACGATAACATCTCCACCCTTCTCCACGCACACGAACTCACCGATCGCGCCCTCGCGCGAACCCGCGGCGTTGGTACTGATAAAGTGCACCCCGCGCGGCACGCACTTCACCCCTCTAAACGCCGCCGACTCCGCGCGACAATCCACGGTGTCGATCCCGAACGTCCCGCGCGCGGGAAATTCGTGCACGTAGTAGTACCCTCCCGCCTTGAGGCGCGCCAACGCGTCGTCGGGGGTCATCTCGTGCGGCGCAACGCGATTGTGACGTCATTCAGAGGCACGCGAGAGCTCACGATGGCGACGTCGTTCGTGTCGTCGGTCACCCCACGCGCGCGCGGGTCGGCGACGGCGACGCAGGCGATGGCGGCGCGTGCGATGTCGCGCGATGCGCGCGCGACGACCGCGTCAGCGACGCACGCGGGGGCGAAAGGTCGCGCGCACCATCGGTCTCGAGGTGTGTCCGCGCGTCGCGAGCTCGCGACGCGCGCGCTGGGGGGCGACGCCGGCGCCGTGGCCGCCGTAACCGCCCTGGACGTCGCGTCGGACGTCGCGCGCGGCGCGCTTGAGGCGGTGGCGCAGCGCGAAGCGGAGGCGTCGCGCGCGGTGTGGGACGTGCTCGAGCACGCGGGAGAGCTTCTCGCCTCTGGCGCCGCTGAGTTCGGTGCGCGCACCGATGTGCGCGAGGTGATTACGAATGCGTTGCAGCGCGCGTTTGAGGCGCTTCCGGATGGACAACGCGAGCAGTTTACTTCGGGATGGGGGGCGTTTTACGACGCGTTGCCGCCAGAGGCGGCGGCGGCGGCAGCAGAAGCCGTGCGACGCTTCGGAGATGTCTCTGCGAGCGGTGGTGCGGCGCTCATCGCTGGTATAGTTGCAGTGGTGTTCACATCCAAGTTGTTCGCGACGACGGATGACTCGAGCGGTATGGATGAATGGGCGGCGTTGGCGAGCGCTGAGGGCGACGTGGAACCCGCCGAGTTGCGTAGATACGATCCCAAGGCGACGCAAAAGTACTTTTCGACGCGGCCTCTGACGCTACTTAAGCGTGGTGTGCGATCATTTGCGTTATTGGGATCGTTTACCGTGCAGTTACGCATTGATCGTAAGTTGGCTGGGGAAAATATGAGCGACGAGGCGAAGATGAGGCTCAACACAAAGCGTGCGACACAGTTAAGAAACTTACTCGTGTCCCTCGGACCGACGTATGTTAAGCTCGGACAAGTGTTGAGTAGCCGTGCAGATTTATTACCCGCCGAGTACATTGAAGAGTTACGTGTGTTACAAGATAAAGTGCCGCCATTCAATGATGATTTGGCGCGCAGAATTCTTACGCGTGAACTCGGGGAATCGACGGCGAAACGGTTGACGCTCGGTGACACGCCTATCGCGAGTGCAAGTTTAGGTCAAGTGTACAAAGGCACGTGGTTGAATGACAAAGGCGAACTTGAGGAGGTTGCGGTGAAAGTGCAGCGTCCTGGCGCGCTCGTGGCCATCAGTTTGGATGTTGGCATTATTCGCGCATTCGCCGAACCATGGCGAAAGTTCAACAACTTGAATTCCGATCTCGAAGGCTTGGTTGATGAATGGGGGCGACGATTTATCGCCGAGCTCGATTATAACGAAGAGGCCACGAATGGGGAAAAGTTTGCCGCCGCCATGGCGAAGCGTTCAGATTTGGGAGGCGTAGTCACCGCCGCTCCAGTGTTTCGCCAAGCCTCGACGCGTCGCATTTTGACCACGGGATGGATCGATGGCGAACGTTTGCAAGATAGTAAGGCGGGCGACACAGCACAATTATGCGCTGTCGCGTTGACGTCTTACTTGGCCATGCTTCTCGACCTTGGATTCCTTCACGCCGATCCTCACCCAGGTAATTTATTGCGCACGACGGATGGCAAATTATGCATTCTCGACTGGGGCTTGGTCACACCCGTGTCAAAGGACTTATCCACCGCCATCTTACGTTTCATCGCGCACTTGGTGAGTAAAGATTTCGAGAAGGTGCCCGCAGATTTGGACGCTATGGGTTTTATCCCGAGCGGAAAACGTGAAGCCATGGAAGATTCGGGCGTTGCTCGCGCGCTCGGATTGTTGTTCTCCGCTTTGGCCAGAGGTGGTGGTGCGCAAGGTTTCCGCGACGAGCTCGGCCTTCCGGATGAAGAACGCATCAAAGAAATTCGAAAAGATTTGAAGGGTGTGAAGGACCCAAAGAAGCGACGCGACGCGTTTCTCGAGGCGGCTGGCACGGATAGTAAAGTCGCGCAGTTGACAAAGGATTTGGAGGGCGTGCAAGAAAAGTATGGGAACATTTTCCAAATCCCTGCGTATTTTGGCTACATTCTTCGCGCATTTTCTGTGCTTGAAGGCATTGGATTGTCCTGCGACAAGAATTACTCCATTGCAAACGAATGTTATCCATACATTGCGCGTCGATTGCTTACGGACAAATCGCCTGAAACGCGCAGGGCTTTGGAGCAATTGCTCTACGGCAAGGAGGATGGTGAACACGCAACGTTGAGCGTGAACAGAGTACGCCAGTTATCCAAAGCGTTCGGAAGTTATACCTCAATTACCGCCGCGCGCGCTGGCGCGCCAAAGGTGGAGAAACCCGACGAAGAACACGGACAGAAGAAGAAAATTTCTAACGGCGCTAGAGAGGCGCTAAAGTTGGCGTTTGACCCAAGTGGTGGCCCGATTCAAGACATCGCACTTCGCGAACTTGGTCGCTACGCTGGTGCTTTTGTATCTTCTGCCGCGTCTTCTACTATCGCGGCACCGTTCAACGCCGTGGAGTCTGTCGCGCAGTCTTTTTCGCCAGCGGCGGAACTGCTAAGCGGGGCAAAGAACACGTTGGCGCCGCTCGAACGCGCGACGCACATCTCTCAAGAGGACATTGAGACGTTACAAGTCGCAGAAGAACTCCGTTTGATGTTTTCTGGCGGCGAAGAAACCGCGCCCAATGGAGAGCAGAAATCAGCGCAGGCACAAGGCTTGCCTGAAATCGACGCCGAACTGGTGCGGGAGCTTTTGGACTTGGCACCAGAACTCGCACCGGGCGCGCAAGCTGCCGCACTTCGCCTAGGTTCGGTATTATTTGACCAAGCCGCATACCGCGTCGCTCGCGCGACTCGACCAGAATAGACAAGATTTTTTAGATTACTTACGCCACACGCGCGTGGCTTTGCGCAAACGAAGGTATTTTTCATGTTGTAAAAGACCATTTGATTTCTTTCAAGTTCAAAATCTCTCTTTTTCTAGTTCTAACATGTGCAACTGAAGACCATTCTTCGCGCCCGAATCGCGTCCCCAACGACCGAGTCGCGGTTCCTGGCCCATGCCGGCGAGAACAAATCGACCACTACTGGCGACTTGAAGCGCGTTCACGAAACCTCGCGCTGCTAAACAATGCAACGGTACGAGAGGCTCGCCTTGGTGAGACGTTTTCCATAATCGAATAGTACCATCGGCGGCACCCGACGCAGCGAAATCGGTACCCTTACCTACGTGCACGGCGTTCACCCAGCTCGCCATCTCGCCCACACCACCGTCATTTTTAGCGCTCATTCCGCTGACGGCTTGCGCGGCCACTCGTTGGTCCATCGCTCGCCGCACGGCGTCGTCACCAAACGACTTCGGGGCGACTATTTCCCTAAAACCGTGTACGTTTTCCCAAGACGCCGCAGCTTTCTTTCGAGCTATGTTCCAAATTGCTACGCATCCGTCTTGCGAGCCAGTGAGCCAGTGGTCGTGCGCGGTGAAGGCGCAGCTTTCGGCTTGGCCGTCGCCCGCTGCCGGTCGCAAAACGAGTTGCGAATCCTCGGGCACTTTCCAAAATCTAGCCGATCTATCTGCACCAACGGTGACAATTCGTTCACGTCTTTGCGTGTCAATGGCGATACACCGGTCTTGGTGTCCGAATAGCGTATCGACGTACGCCATGTCGTCGAGCGACCAAATTTTCACCGTGCGGTCCTCCGAGCACGAAAACAGTTGTCCAGTGCCGTGTCGAAATCCCAAGCCAGTCACCGCGCCTCGATGACCCGGAAACGATGTAATATGCGTCATACTTCGCGTATCCCACACGTGCACACGCTTATCAGCCCCACCAGTGACGAATAAATTCTTCTCGCCGCTCACGGCGCAACACAGCATCACATGCGCTCCGCACTTTGGCGGCGCTTGCGGACCAGTGCCCCCTTGCAACGGATCCACCACCACCTCTGGCGTGCGAGGGAACTTCAACCGCTTCCCAGTCTCGATATCCCAACCAAATATCGTGCCATCCTTCGACACACTATACGCCAAACGATCATCCTCCGTCAACGCCACGCCCGTCACCGCGCGTTTATGTCCCCGCCACGTCTGCGGCTCACCCTGAACCTCAGCCGGCACCTTCACCCGATCTCCCACAGCCGCGCGCTGATGTCCACTCTTCCTCTGCGCCTCATCCGCCAATCGTGCCGCTAACCGCGTGTGTGAATCCAAATGCCGTCCTTCACCATCCTCGTCGCCCGCCTCGTCCTCGTCCTCGCTCTCCTCCGCTTGCTCCTGGCGCAACCGTTCCAAATACGCCTTGGCCAAACGTATACGCTTCTCCTGCGCGCTCTCTCTCGCCCTCGCCTCATCTTCCTCATCCTCATCCTCATCTTGACGTCGCGCCGCGCTCGCCTTACCGCTCTCGTCGTCATCACCCACCCCATCGTCGTCGTCGTCGTCATCGACATCCCCGAGCTCCTCGTCGTCGTCATCCTCCAACGTCTTCTTTCGCGGTGTCTTCGTCGCTGCTGGCGTCGCGCGGCGCGGTCTGGCGGACGTGGGCGATTTCGAAGGCATGGACGCGCGTTTTCCTGGCGCGCTCGACGCGCGGCGCTTCATCGCGGCGTCGGCGTCGGCGTGTCCCGAACGCGCAAACGCGCGCAGCCGCCAGTCGCACCTTTTTGCGAAAAGGTCTTACATTGGTGGCGTCACCACTAGGGTTTAGGTGCGATCGACCACGCGCTCGACCCATGGATCTGCGCGCGCGCCGCCCCCGCCGCAGTGCGCATCGCGCGGCGATCGAGAACATCACGCGCGCGCGCGGGAGAGTGACACGCGTGACACGCGTCGTTCGTGACGGTGGACGACGTCGCACCGAGAGGGCGGTGATCGAGTTCGTGTCGGGCACCAGCGTGCGTTGATTCACTGGATTCTCGAGACGGTGGCGTGCCGTCGTCGTGACGCGTGGCGCGTGACGCGTCGAGGGTGCGTGCGTGGTGTGAGGGATGACGCGATTGAAGATTACGGAGTATGGGGATTACGACGCCATGGTGGCGACGTTGTTGGAGCATAAGTTTTTACCCGAGGAGGAAGTTTTGACGTTGTGCGATCGAGCGCGCGGGTTGTTGGCGGAGGAGAGTAACGTACAGCTCGTCCGGGCGCCGGTGACGGTGGTTGGGGATATTCATGGACAGTTTCACGATATGATGGAGATGTTCAAGATGGGAGGGTTTGCGCCGGATACGAATTATCTGTTTTTAGGGGACTACGTCGATCGAGGGTACTATTCGGTGGAGACGGTGACGTTGGTCGTGGCGCTCAAGGTGAGGTACCCCGACCGAGTGACGATTATTCGTGGGAATCATGAGTCGAGGCAAATTACGCAGGTGTATGGGTTTTATGACGAGTGCATGCGAAAGTACGGGCACGCCGGGGTGTGGAAGGCGTTTACAGATTTGTTTGACTTTATGCCGTTATCGGCGGTGGTGGAGAATCAAATTTTCTGTCCGCATGGGGGATTGTCGCCATCGATTGACACGTTAGACGACGTGCGGAAGATTGATCGTTTCGCCGAGGTTCCGCACGAAGGGCCGGTGTGCGATTTGGTGTGGAGCGATCCCGACGACCGCGCCGGCTGGGGGATGAGTCCTCGCGGCGCCGGGTATACGTTCGGGCAGGACATCACGGAGCAATTCAATCACAACAACGGGTTGAAGTTAATTGCGCGCGCACATCAATTAGTAATGGAGGGGTACCTGTGGCATCACGAACAGTCGCTGGTGACAATTTTCAGTGCTCCAAATTACTGTTATCGATGCGGCAACCAAGCAAGCATCATGGAGGTCAACGACAACATGGAGACAGAGTTCTTACAATTCGACCCGGCACCGCGGAGGGGCGAAGAGCAACAGGCGGCAAAGCGAGTGCCGGATTACTTTCTTTGATTATAGAAACTTGCGCGCGATTTTCAATAGAACACAAACAATCTTAGCGAACACAAACTCGAAAATGAATACGACGGACGCCTTCTTACACGACACTTTACAGTAATATTACAACGCACACACGCACCACGCCGTCGGCGCGCGTCAATCCTGCACGTACTCTATTCCTTGCCGTATGCACCACTCGGCGCGTTGAAACTCTCGTCCTAAATAATTGGCGTGCGACATCATTGTGCAGACGCCGTCATTCGCGTCTCTCCCGTCGCGTTCAAAAATCTTCACAGATATCTCCTTCGCCGTGCGGCCGGTGAATTCGGCGTTCACCACGGGTTTATAACTCCCATCACACGGAATCACCTCATTCGTCTCTGGATCACGCGCCAATCCGTCCTCGCCTATGATGTTTTTATAATGCCTCGCTTCGATGGCGTCGCCTCTCGCGCGAATGACAAAGTACCCCGCCGGATCGAGCGCGATGAACCGCTTACTCAACTCATCGTCAATGGACGATATGACACTTGCATGCGCCGCGCGCGCGTCGCCATCGCGCGCATCGCTCTCGCTCGCGCGCGGCGCGCCACCGGCTGCGTCCTCGCGCGGCTGCCTCGGCTGTGCCCGTGCATTCGCCGCCGCGCGCGCGCACGGCGCGCCCCGCCTCGCGCGCCGCGCACGCGCACGCGTACGCGCACTACCATCGCCACCGCCACCGCCAACACCGCCGCGCGGTGCGCGCGACGGGGCGACGCGCGCGAGCATGGCGCGCGACACACTGTGTCGCCGCCGCCGCCACGGCGTTGGAACACCGCACACACCGACGCCGACGACCGACGCCGGGCGTCGACGAGCGCCGAACGCCGAGCGACGCGCGCGCTCCATCACGCCATCGATTCATCGACGCGCGCGACGACGCGATTGACGGCACGCGCGCGCGGGCGCCATGACGGTTGATTTCATTCAGCGAAAGCGAAGCAAGCGCGAGGCGAAAAAGGTGCGAGCTCAAACGCGCGTGGATGCGGAAGGGAAGCGTATTCGCACCAAACGCGGAGTGAAACAGAAGCTAAGAGGGATGTGTTCGCAAGCACCGCCGGTGCCGCCGAGCTTGAAGGAGGAGGATGAGCGTGTAGAGGCGGAGAGGCGGTCGGCCAAGCGCAAGGCGGAACGCGCGCGACTGGCGGCCAAGGCGTTGAGGAAAAAGTTAAAGGCGAAAACGACGGGTGAGGCGGGTGATGGAGAAGATGACGATGACGATGCGAAAGATGGTGCGAATGGCGGTGATGGGATGGAGAATGGCGCACACGCTGGGGTGCCAGATTATTTTATGGACGCGATGAAGAGCATCGGGCATCGACGAGTGACGCCCGTGCAGCGGCGATGCTGGCCGGCGGCGTGTTCGGGAGGGGATTTACTCGCGATTGCGCCTCCTGGGAGTGGGAAAACGTTGGCATTTTTATTGCCCGCCATCGAAGCTGCGCTCGAGGATCAAAAGGGAAATCCAAACATTGGAAAGAAGCGTCCGGGCGCGCCGTCGGTGCTCGTCGTCGCCCCGACGCGTGAACTGACTTTACAAATCGCCAACGTGTGTAACAAGCTTAAAAAAGCCGTGCCAGTTCGCGCAGTGGCCGTCTATGGTGGCGCATCGCAAGAAGAACAAGAGGAAGCGTTGAAGCAAACGACGTCACAGGCGTTGTTGGTCATCGGCACGCCTGGACGCTTGCTCGCCGTGCTCGAATCCGGCGCGCTCGCACTCGATCGAGCCAAGATGCTGATCCTCGACGAAGCTGATCGCATGCTTGCGCTTGGATTTGAGGAACAACTCAGCGACATGCGTAAATCCTTGCCTGATAATGGCCAAGGCGAACGACAAACTTTGTTATTTAGCGCGACGTTTCCAAAGGCGGTGCGAGCGATTAGCAAAACCTGGCTCCGAAAGGAGTACGTCACGGTCAATATCGAGGCTGACACCAAGGTTACGTTGCCGAACGGCGAAGTTCAGGAAATGGCACACATGTCTAACGTCGAGCAAGCCGTGCACGTGTGTGCGGAGCATAAGAAGAGTCGAAAATTGATGAAGTACATCACCAAACTACGCGCCGCCGACGGCCGCGCTCGAAGCCGAGTGCTAGTGTTCGCGAACCGAATCAAGACTGTGCAATTCATTGCAGATCTATGCAAGCGACATGGTGAGAAAGTGAGCACGCTCCACGGGACGATGAAACAAGATAAACGTGACTTGGCGATGAAGGATTTCAAGGCGGGAAAGACGCCAGTGTTAATCGCCACCGACGTCGCCGGCCGCGGGCTGGACATCGCGGGTTTGGAGTACGTGGTAAATTGGGACTTCCCAGGAAGCATCGAGCAATACAGACACCGCGTGGGTCGCGCAGGTCGCGCAGGTCGTAAAGGTGCGGCGCTGTCCTTTTTCACGCGCAAGTTTGCGCCGCTCGCGGATGATTTGGTAAAATTACTCAAACAAGGCGGTCACCCGATCGATCCCAACTTGGATGTTTTAGCGCGCGTCGCCGCGGCGTTACCAAAACCTACTGGGAAGGGCGTGACGAACGCTGACCGATTTGCAGTTGTCGGTAACGAGCCTGCGGATGAAAACGGCGATCTGGAGGAGGATGAAGAAGGCGGCGGGGGTGGCGATTCAGACGACGACGGCGGAGCGGCGACGCCTCAAAAGAAGTCAAAATTAACGCAAGGAGACGGCGCGAAACCCGCGTGGTGGAACAACGATAAGAATGGATCAGGTAAAGTGTTCAAGAAGGGCGAACGTATCGTCGATAAATCAAAGAAAATCTTAATCGGTCCAGGCGCGGATGAGCTCAAAGCGCGCGGCAAAAAGTGAAAGAAAGTTAAAAGTCGTCATATACAGTAATTACAGTTTATAGTTCTGCGCGCTCGTTCGTTACTACTATCGTCACATCACTCCTGTGCCACCGCCGCGCCACCACCACCAGTCAATCGTTCGTGGTCATCCATGATTTCTGCTAAAAGCGCCGACATTGGCGAATCGTAATTCTTTGGCACCGCGCACGCGAACACCGCGGGCGCCCATTCCCTGTCGCCCTCGCACATGTCCTCATACACGCCAATCAACTCCATCACCTCACGCCCATTCATACCACTCATAAACATCATCCTCGGCACCCCGAGCGCGGGTTTCACCGCACTCACGTCCTCCTGCACCGTCTCAAGCGCCCGCCCCAACGTCCCGCGCGTCATCGCCTCATCGCACGCCGCGACGCGAATGAAATCAGCCCCGATGGCATCCAAAATCTCCCGCCACTCCGCGCACTCCGCGGGCGTGAACCCAACGAGCAGCACCGCCTCCGGGCCGAACACGTCCTCCGCCACCCCCCCTGGCGCGCCGTCGCTCGCGCCATCGATCGGGGCAAAGTTGGTTTCATCCTCCACCCCGCGCGGGCGCGTGCGCCACCGGGCGGCGGCGCGGTGGTGTCTTCGGTGTCTTCGCCCGCACGGTCGTCGCGAGCCACCGCCACGGGTCAGACCAACCGCGCGTGTGTCCATCGCACGCATGGCACCCGTCGCACGCATCGTCGTCGTCGTCCGACGCGCCGTCGAGTGGGCGACGACGGACGGCGAACGAGGGAGGCCCGACGACACAACGCGCGCCCCTCGATGTTCGGACATTCGGCGTGTCCGACCGACCGACATCTCCACTGTAAATGGCCCCGGACGCATCCCCATGGACCGCGTGGGTGCCATCGCGGCGCGCCGACGTCGTCACACGCCCGCGCGACCGCGAGCGCACACGAGCACGCATCGATCGACGCATCGAGGGTATATCGCATCACGATATATTATAGTTGTTTCTTCGCTCGTCGACGTGAGCTGTTGTTAAACGAAAGACACCACACGAGACGGACGCACCCATGAGCGCGTGGTCGATGACGATGGCGCCGTCGGTGCGCGCGAACGCGCGCGCGGTTTTTGGTGGGAAGCACGCGGTGGCGCGCCGGGCGCCGATGCGAGTTGGAGGTATGTTTTTATGTGCGCGTGCGCGTGCGGCGATGGGTGGTGGATGGTGGCGGTGTCGTCGTCGGCGGGACGTCGCGATGGGGCGACGATGGGCGCGCGTGACGGCACAAACCCTAAAACCCTTATCGCGCGCGAGGTCTTCGCGGCGGAGCGATTGCGCGGAGGTTGTAGACGTCGATCGATGGAGCGTGGTGTGCGTGACGCGTGTGTGCGTATATGGTGTGTGTACTGATGCGTTTTGTGTCTTTCGTTTGGTATTGTACATCAACAGCGGTTGCGGAGAGTTCGATTAACCAAATCGGCTTTACGACGCCCCCGTCGACGGGCGCGGCGCCGTCTTGGGATGCCATCATCGAGGTTGGCGGCTCGCAGCAGTTTGTGTCCGAAGGGCGTTACTATGAGTGCCACAGCTTGAAGGGTGTTGAGCCCGGGACGAAGATTGCGTTCGAACGCGTGCTCGGGACGAAGGCTGGGGACACCCCGACGTGGGGTCACCCGTACGTGAAGGGCGCGCGCGTCGAGGCTACGGTGTTGGAGAACTACGATGACAAGAAGGTCATCGTGTTCAAGTACAGACCGAAGAAGCACTACCGCAAGAAGAACGGTCACCGCCAAGCGATGACGCGATTCCTTGTCACCAAGGTGGTCAAGGCGTAACTGCGCGTCGGTCGAAGCAGCAGCATTATTTCCATAAATAGTTTTTGTCGCGCGATGTACGAATCAACGTAGTCGACTGCCTCGCTAGGAGGCGTTCGTTATGTGTGTTATATTTGATTCATGACAATTCACATAATTCCTTGAATGATTCATTCATCGCCGAAGAGATGCTCCGACGTTTCTCGCGCTCGTTCGTTCGTCGCGCGCTGCAGTGCACGACGCGACGATGCAGTGTCTCGCCCATAGTCGCGCGACGCATACCCATACGACGTCGTCATCGCCCGGTGCGTCGACGTCACGTAATCATAGCACATCACGGCGACGTCATGAACGATCAATCATTGCGCGCGCTAACAGTGGCTTCGGAGCGGCAACGTCGACAGCCAACAGGAACGCCGCGGTGCTCGACAAACACTTGCCCGTCGATCGCTATTTCGACGGCTTGCGACAACTTCACGCGTCGCCAGATGTGTACGTTATCGATGACTTCTTAGATGACGACTCGTGCGCGGATATCATCGCGCGTGCGCGCGCGAAAGGGGACATGACGCAGTCGCCGGTGGTGTACGCTGGGTGGACAAACGACGTCGAGTCGTGGGTGAGCACGACGGCAAGCGGGCCCGCGGTATGGGTAGGCGCTCTCACCATGTTGTTAAGCTCTGCTGTGTTCGGTCAAGAGCCGGGTTTGGGAATACTCGCGGAGGGTACGGCGGCGTACATGGCATCCGTGGGCGCGGCGTACGCCGCGAGCTTGGCTTTCGTCAAGCGAAAGGAGCGCGAGCTCGGAGAGTTGCGTACTTCAACATCGACCACGCTCAATGGTTCTGGTAGTGGCGAACGCGTTTTGATTGAGAAAACGTCCAAGTTACTTTCAGGGACATCCTGGCGAGAATACGAGGCGCCGACGGTGATTCGATACGAGGCGGGACAAAAGCTGGCGCCGCATTTCGACGCCAATCGAGGCGCCCAGGTTGAAGACGCTAATCGCGGTGGACAAACATTAGCGACGCTTCTTGTGTATTTAAACGATGTCGATGGCGTCACAGGTGGCGGCGTTACACGATTTGGGCGCTTAAAAGGCGATAACAACGACGCACTCGTCGTGCATCCCGCCAAGGGCCGCGCGTTGTTGTTCTTCCCAGCTAACGCCGCCGGTGACTTTGACGAGCGCGTCGAGCACGAAGGCACCGAAGCGAACGAAGAAAAATGGCTCGTGCGAATCTGGGTGCACCAACGGCGCGTCGACGAGCCGTACGGTTTGCCTGACGCGTATGGCCAGTAGTCAAATCCTACACACTCGAGGCGGTTCGTCTCACAAAAGCACACCACCGCGCTCGATGACACTGCGCAGACACCCGCGACACCGGACTGGCGAAATGCAGCGGGCGCACGTGTGCGTGTATTGACGATGCGTAAATTCTTAATTTATGTAACGCTCACGGTTTAATATAGCAAAAAATCGGACTTCCGTGACGGGGAATCGAACCCCGAAGTCCCAAACGCGTCATGTGCGAAAAATGGGCCAACGACGAGTACGCGGCTAATAATCGTGCACGCAGCGAGCAAAAAATGAATTCCGTGACGGGGAATTGAACCCCGATCACCACGGTGACAGCGTGGTATACTGACCATTATACTATCACGGACTGTTCGTACGATCATGGACGTACGCAACGAGGTTATACACGCGATGAGGCGTGCCCGCATTTCGACGCCAATCGAGGCGCCCAGGTTGAAGACGCTAATCGCGGTGGACAAACATTAGCGACGCTTCTTGTGTATTTAAACGATGTCGATGGCGTCACAGGTGGCGGCGTTACACGATTTGGGCGCTTAAAAGGCGATAACAACGACGCACTCGTCGTGCATCCCGCCAAGGGCCGCGCGTTGTTGTTCTTCCCAGCTAACGCCGCCGGTGACTTTGACGAGCGCGTCGAGCACGAAGGCACCGAAGCGAACGAAGAAAAATGGCTCGTGCGAATCTGGGTGCACCAACGGCGCGTCGACGAGCCGTACGGTTTGCCTGACGCGTATGGCCAGTAGTCAAATCCTACACACTGGAGGCGGTTCGTCTCACAAAAGCACACCACCGCGCTCGATGACACTGCGCAGACACCCGCGACACCGGACTGGCGAAATGCAGCGGGCGCACGTGTGCGTGTATTGACGATGCGTAAATTCTTAATTTATGTAACGCTCACGGTTTAATATAGCAAAAAATCGGACTTCCGTGATGGGGAATCGAATCCCGAAGTCCCAAACGCGTCATGTGCGAAAAATGGACCAACGACGAGTACGCGGCTAATAATCGTGCACGCAGCGAGCAAAAAATGAATTCCGTGACGGGGAATCGAACCCCGATCACCACGGTGTCAATTACCACGTGCGTTGTTCTTTTTCCTGAGTTCACGATCGCTCCTTTTCTCAACATCCCTGGCCAGAATGGAATGGTACACGCGGCTCGACGGTTGAACACATCCAAAGAGATTTTCAGCTTTGTGCGCACCAAGCCACGTGTTAGCTTCCTTGACGTTGAAGAACATCTTCGCTCGAACAATCGTAGATTCAGGTCCATCACGCACGAGGACTACGCGAGAACGGCGTATGACGCTTCGTCCCATGACCCGCTTCTTGCTCAGATAATCGCGCTGTTCGACGAACGGTTCGAGCTTGTACAGCAAGCCATGCTTATCTCGGAGAATGTGCGACCCTTTTTCCGTTGCATCCCAATACTCTTCGATGCTAATGGTGGCGTTGCGAGTCTTTTCGCGAAACATGTCTGCACGGGCTTGTCCGCCGAGCGCGCCGGCTGCTGCGGCGGCAACGTTGCTGGTGCCGGCACATTCGTTAAGCTGTCGGTCGGCTCGTCTTTCCTTCCGGTTGCACGAGCCACACTGTTCATAAAGCTCACCGTTGCCGTTGCGCTCGCCGTCCTGCGTCCAACATCTACGGATGCAATCTTTTATTTCCCCGCAAGTATGGCATTTAAAAGGCGCACGTGGTTGCTTGGCCTTTTTCGCCGTCCTCCCCGACTCGACGATGTCGCGCCACGTCGGGTCCAGCTGACCCGCAGCCTGGGGATGAATCATGCCTGGTTGCGAGAAGTTAAGACCAATGACACCATCGATGGAATGATCGTTCAAGGAACGAAATTGCGCCGTATACACGGCTTCGGCCGCGAAGCCCGCGCCCGCGATCGCTCGAGCAAGTTCAAGAATATGCCGTGACTCACGTCCAGCAATGCCGGCAAAGTTGATATAACTTTTACACAAGTGTACTGCGGACGCTTCGTCGTAACCGGCGAGCACCCACGCGCGGAACGCAAACATGTCGCTGTCATTCGTGCTGCCCTCCCGGGCCGTACGGACGACGATGTGTCCTCGTTGTAACCTGTGCCCGGCGTCATCGCCGAGAATGGCGAGCAGGTGACTGTTCATTCTCGCCTCGGGGTCCATAGACTCGCCTACATAGATATAGACGATCCCACCGTGGGCGATGGCGTACAGGTAGTTCGCGCGAACGTTATAATAACGCGAACGCGACACGTTTGACACACTTTCGCGTTCGGCTGCGGCCAGAGCTGCAGCTAACTCGGCTTCATCAGCATTCAGTGCCTTGGCAGCCGCGTGGACGGCGTTGAATCGTAGCCGCGCGAAAGACGACTCCAACGCGTTGAGCGGAGAGCGCCACTCTCGTCCCCCTGCAACCACTGGTACGAACTCGCCGGTCGTCGCGGCGTCTGACAAAAGAACTCCACTCACGAGGGCTTCAATGCTTTGAGGCACGCCTGTCGACGCGTACGTCTGCGCGCGAGACACGAGCCATTGAAGAAAGGTCTCCTCTGTCGCGCTCAATCTCACGCGCTGCCAAATCTCGCTCGTAATTTCTTGAAAATCAACTCCATGGACCACGTCGCCAGCCTTCAACGCGTCGCTCAGCGGCGCGCTCATTTCGCACAGCGCGACAAGTCCTCCGAGTCCATCACCGCGCGCGCGCGCTATGTAGGGCAAGTCATTCTTTCCCCGCGTCTCCACACCGACTTCGCGCGCCTTCGGCGTCGCCTCACCTCGCCGCGCGACATTCGTGACGTCGCTGAAAATGTAGAAACGATACATTGCAACTCAATTTCTTGTCTGCGCGTCGTTGTTTGTTACCTCTGCCGCTTGCGTTGTTACCCCGGCCTTTGATGATTTCTACCCGTAACTTTTGACAAGGGCTTTTATTCGTTGCAATGTCTACTCATGTGTGTGTGGTTTTTTTGTTACAAATCTACAAATCAATCTCGCATCATTTTGCGACGATATCATCAGTATAGTCATCGCCTCCTTGGTAGTCGAGAGCGCACGCTACGTGTCATACGTGTCATACGTGTCATTCCACGTCTTATAGGCGCAAAAATCGTACATACACTCGCTGTATATCGAGAATATTGCTGGAAGCACTTGTTCGCAAGGGAGCCCGGAGTTCGTCATGACGCGGTCGATGTACGCGCCAAGTTCCGCGAAGAAACGCTCGCGCGCGTCGGTGTCGCGCTCGCCCGGCGGTGGTAAATCTAAAACCAACCGCTCCTTCAACACCGCCCGCGTGGCTGGTGAAGACCCCTCGGGTGGCGATATTTCGTCGACATCACCCGTCCACGGCGACGACACGAGGGTGCCTTCGCGCGACGACTGCTCGCGCATAGGCGTCACTCCGTGCTCATCGTCGCCCGAGACCACTTGGTCGCCATGCGACGCTGCGGTGTCGTCATCCTCTCCACCGAACGCCAAGGTGCGCGATACGCGAGCGCGCCCATCGTCTGTACCTTTGTCTGTGCTCATCCTCGTCCTCGTCCTCGTCCTCGCCCACGCCGTTGCGTCGCGCAATGCGCCACGGATGCATTGACGGTTCGCGTCTCGGATTCGAGGTGAAACATCGAAAAGCGACGCCGCGCCATGGAAAACGATCGGACATGTGGTGTTTTTCCTTAAATAAGGAGCGCGATTTCATGGGCTTAGGGTTTAATAAAGTACGCGAAAAAAAATAGAT
>Ga0255771_1000887_pt1 | contig 33610 bp, 24 predicted proteins | sample 011ome_19_FD_179969 | JGI IMG/M metagenome (GOLD analysis project Ga0255771, IMG submission 179969) | Coastal salt marsh microbial communities from the Groves Creek Marsh, Skidaway Island, Georgia - 011510BT metaG (version 2) | ecosystem: Environmental > Aquatic > Marine > Intertidal zone > Salt...
CGTCCGACACCACCGACGTCATTGGTCACTACGCTCAGGCATCCACGGCACAGGTTGAGGCAGCGATCACTGCCGCCAATGCAGCCGTTCTGGAGTGGGGAAAATCTACTCTGGAAACCCGCTATAGCCTGCTGATGGATATTGGAAATGAACTGATCGCGCGCAGTGGTGAGCTGGGTGAGTTACTCGCTCGAGAGGAAGGTAAGACCCGCGCTGAAGGGGTGGGAGAGGTCTATCGTTCGGGCCAGTTCTTTCACTATTTCGCGGGAGAGGTTCATCGGCAGATCGATGATCGCGCTGAGTCCGTGCGACCCGGCATCGAGATCGACACCCGTCGAGAGCCCGTGGGGGTCGTGGCCATCATCAGCCCTTGGAATTTTCCCATGGCGACGGCGGTTTGGAAGATTGCTCCTGCCCTGGCCTTTGGTAACGCTGTTATTTTTAAACCGGCGAATCTGGTACCTGCCAGCGCTTGGGCGCTCACTGAGATTATATCGCGTCAGACAGCCCTGCCTGCCGGCACTTTCAACCTCGTGATGGGGTCGGGCGGTTCGGTGGGTGACGCCATTATCAACAGCCCTGATATTCATGCCGTTTCCTTTACTGGCTCGCTTCCGGTAGGTCGTGCTGTCGCCAAAGCCACGGCGGCAAACCTCGTTAAGTGTCAGCTTGAGATGGGCTCAAAAAATGCACTCATCGTCGCGGCTGACGCCGACCTCGATGTGGCTGTGAATGCAGCTTTTGTGGGTGCTTACAGCGGGACAGGTCAGAAATGCACGGCCTCTTCTCGGCTGATTGTCGACGCCAGTGTCCACGACGAATTCGTATCAAGACTCACAACGAAGCTCCAATCAACCACTGTGGGTCATGCGCTGGGTGACGGGGTTGATATCGGTCCTGTCGCGTCCGAAGTGCAGCTCAACGAGAATCTTGCTTGGATTGAGAAAGGCAAGAGTGAAGGCGCCTCTCTCCTGTTTGGCGGGAACCGCATCGATGCGCCAACCGACGGGTATTACATGGAACCCACACTGTTCATTAACACCCGTAACGAGATGAGTATTAATCGTGAGGAGCTCTTCGCACCCATCGCCTGTGTTATCAAAGCGGATAACTATGAGGACGCGCTCTCAATACTCAATGACACCGAATTCGGTCTCACAGCGGGCATTATCACGCAGAGCCTAAAAACGGCCTCGGACTTCAAGCAGCGGGCGGTAGCGGGCTGTGTGATGGTGAATCTTCCCACCGCGGGCACGGACTACCACGTGCCGTTTGGGGGTCGAAAAAACTCAAGCTTTGGGCCCCGTGAACAAGGGCAATATGCGCGCGAGTTCTACACCACTGTGAAAACGAGTTACGTTCAAGCCTAGACTCGGAGTTGAGCCGTGAATAAAGAATGGACAGTCATCGATGGGTTGCAGTATTCGGCATGGTCCCGAGAAATCTTCGAACAAATGCGCGAGGGGGGACTCACCTGCGTCCACGTCACCATTGCCTATCATGAAAATACGCGTGAAACGTTAACTCGCATTGGGGAATGGAATCAGCGCTTTGAGTCCATGCCTGATCTCATTCGTCCCATTTATAATCCGAGCGATATCGCCCTCGCAAAAAAGGAGGGTCGCATCGGCATCATTTTTGGCGCCCAAAATTGCTCCCCCATTGAAGATGAAATTCGTTTGGTGGAGGTTATGCGTCGGCTGGGCCTAATGATCATGCAACTGACCTATAACAACCAGAGCTTGCTTGCCTGTGGCTGTTACGAGGACGACGACAGCGGATTGACTCGCTTTGGTAAGCAAGTCATCAAAGAAATGAATCGTGTCGGCATGGTCATTGATATGTCGCATAGCGCGGAGCGATCTACGCTCGAGGCCATTGATTATTCAGAACAGCCCGTCATTGTCTCGCACGCCAACCCCAGTCATTTCCATCCAGCGCTGCGCAACAAGTCCAATAAAGTCATCGATGCAGTGGCGGCCAACGAGGGAATTCTCGGGTTCTCTCTGTATCCATTCCACTTAAAAAACGGCCCAAAATGCTCGCTTGATGACTTTTGTGACATGGTCGTTTGGACGGCAGAGCGCATGGGTATCGACCGTATCGGCCTTGGCTCCGATCTCTGTCAGAACCAGCCTCAAAGTGTACTCGAGTGGATGCGTAATGGCCGCTGGTCTAAAACCATGGATTTTGGCGAGGGGTCATCCGCCAATGCGGGCTGGCCTGACAGCCTAAGTTGGTTTGCCGATAATCGCGACTTCCCTCGGATCGCAAGCGCGCTCTCTGCACGGGGTTTTTCTGATGACGAGCTAGGTAAAATCATGGGGGGGAACTGGGTATCTCTCCTCAGCCGCGTTGCCACCACTGAGGCGGCTGCCTCATCGCACGACGCACCACAGTGATTAACGATCCAGCAACGAGCCTTGCGCCTGTTTTGCGTCCGGCAGCAACCGTCATGGACCTGCTCCGCCTCGGATCGTTATCGAGCAGTCGCTTGAGTTTCTCCCGATCACTGATCCGTAAGATGGGCCGGCAACGTTGGCAGATTTTCCAAACGCGTTTTGATCTCGACGAGCACGGATATGGCGAGGTGATCTATCGAATCCAGACCCCCTATGCCCGCTATCACGTGGTTATTTTTTCTCGGGAACTGGACGATGCACATCGGTCAGACCGGGTAATTGCCGATGCCTGGGACCTGACCTTTGGACTGGTCGAGGGCGATGTTGAAGACACGCTCATGGCATCGCTTTCGGAGAATGTGCCGCTTCAAGAGGCCGGACGGCAGCACGCGAAGCTTCTCGTTATTTCACGCGCCAATCGCAGTGTCCGAAACTTCTCGGCATTTGTGGACCAATTAAGCCAAGGCAAACAGCCTGAGGTCGCACTGCTCCACAGTGCGGGTTACCTGTATCGAACCACCGCTGTCTACGGCAATGGGAAATTTGGTATCGCCGACTTTTCCAAGCTCAAAGAAAACCCCGACTTTCGAACCCCCTTCTCAGCGCAAATGTTGGCGGTTTATGTACTTCGACAATTTTCCATCGACCAGGTAGAGCACATTGCCGCACATCGACGTGGCGCGCCTATCTCGCTGTCCACGGCATTGAAACGGTACGTTGGAATCGGCAATTCCACCGGCTTGGGCATGGCGCCCTTTTTGATCAATCACCCGCTGCTAATCAACCAATGGGTCCACATGCGTGAAACTGCGCTCGCACTGGCAAAGCAGCAAATACCTGACGAAGCGAGCCAACAGCGACTGCTTGAACTGATGGCCCGTGCATCTGCCAGTTTGGCCGAGTGTACGATTGAGGACTCAGAACAAAACTCACGCAACGAGCAAGTGGTTCTCGAGCTCGATTCGGTTCAGGCCTGGTTGTCTCAGGTTCCCGCCGAGGAAGACCTGTGGATTCAGCTAACTGACTGGGCGGACGCCGCTCTCTCGCTAGAGACTCAGGAGCTCATCAACACGCTCCTGATCGAGCTTTACCCAGATTATGTCGATGTCCTCGAAGACTCTATGGCGACTGAGGAAACCATGGATTTGTCGCCTGATATGCCGCTCGTTCAGCTTAAACAGTTAATCGAAACGCACATGGATTGGACCTTGAGTGACGAGCTACAGTCAACAGATGGTCGTTACTGGTTCTGGTACCGGTCCATCGAGAAAGAAGAACCGCGCCTGGGAATTCGCGGTGTCGATGAAGGCGAGGAGAAAGAGCTGGCGTTAGCGATCGGACCGCGTGTTCAGCGCGTTCACTGTGCCATTGAAGCGCATTTAGCCGAGGATCCACGTGCACTGACCATCGATTACTTAATGGCAAATCCGCGTGAAAGCGATATCGTGCGGCGCATTCAGACCATGGCGGGGTCGGCCTACGGTGAAATCCGTGCCAACTTATGGCATCGGGACATGAAACCGATGCATCTACTCCGAGCAAAACTCTCGTTTCTGGGTGCGCAGCGTTTTGATCCACGAGGCGATCGATGGGTCCGTGTCACGTTTTTCCAGGGCGCACCGCTATTATCCGAGCTCAACGCAGAGCCCGCCGACCTTAACGACTTTGACGATTGGAGCTTTGCCTTATCATCGGGGACGGTGGCTGAGCCACCGAGAACGCCGTGAACGTATCGTTTAACGAACTTCAGTCCCTGTCATGGAAGGCATTTGTTGGCATGGGCTTCTCTGACGGGCAGGCCTCTGACGCTGCAGACATGCTGTGCTGGATGGAGAGCTATGGCCTCGGTGGACTAAAAGCGCTTAATGATGCGCTGCAGCAGTATTCGCTGGAACATCCCTATGCACCACCTGAGATCGTTTACAAAGACACGGATGTCACCGTCCTGGACGCGAATAACGTGAGCGTGCTCGCCTGTTCCCATCTCCCTCTTGAGCTTGCCTTTACTCAGGCCCGAGCGCGGGGCTTGTCAGTGCTGAAGCTAAAGCGGTGTCGCCAGCGACAGCTCATCATGGGATACCTCGCCCGCTTAGCAGGCCGGGGTATGAACGTAACGGCCTTTTGGCGGAACTCACAGCAACCCCTGACAGAGCAAGTGGTCGGCTTTAGAGCCAATTCGTCAGTACCCTCCATCCGCATCTACGCCGTATCGGAGCTTCCCGAGGAAAATAAAGAAAACACGGGAATCACGGTAATTTTGGCCAATCACGTTGATCTGTTGCCCACGATGCGATCAGAGTATCAGTACGACTTGTTAGCACGTCACGATGAAGCGGATCTTTTAGAACTTCGAAGCCAAGCCGAGAAGGCGGGTATTAGTGTCGAGTCAGCGCTGTGGGAACAACTCAGGGAGTTCGCCAAGTTGACCCTCGTTGCGTCAACATCGACTTCACGACTTGGCGCAGGCCCGGGCGATTGACACTCATCGGAATCAACGGACTAAGGCTGTCGCTAGCTTCAAACGAGCAAGCGCAGGTCACCCGCTGATGACCCCTATCCTTTTGGGGTATGTTTGAGTTGATGATTGCGCAACGAACTGCGTTTATCGCACGCTGACTAGGCTACTATTGCGATGAATGGTCATCGCCTTCTCACGAGTCACGCGTCATGCCACTTGGCCTCCTAAAATACGGTTTAAATAACCACTACCCGTTTGAGCAAGACCCCGACTTGCCCGCACCGACTGACCTTAAAAATGCTTATGACGTGGTGATCATTGGGGGCGGCGGCCACGGCGTAGCGACGGCCTATTACCTCGCGAAATATCATGGGATCACCCGCGTCGCGGTATTAGAAAAAGGCTATTTAGGTGGAGGAAATACTGCGAGGAATACCGCGGTTATTCGCTCCAATTACCTGACTCCCGAGGGAGTGAAGTTCTACAGTGAATCCGTGAAGCTGTATGAAAACCTCTCGAATGAGTTTGACTTCAACATCATGTACTCACAGCGAGGTCAGCTAACGCTCGCGCATACCGATGCGACTGTTCGCGCCTTTCGTCAACGGGCAGAGGTCAACAAGCATTTTGGCGGCCGAACCGAGCTTATTGACCCTTCTGATATTGCCGAGCTCGTCCCCACATTAAATCTCAATCCCGCTAACCTGCCGGTATTAGCCGGCCTGTGGCACAAAGATGGCGCGACCGCGAGACACGATGCGGTTGCATGGGGCTATGCGCGAGGCGCTACACAGCGGGGTGTCGAGCTTCATCAGCTAACCGAGGTCACCGATGTTATGGTCAGCGACGGCCGCGTCACAGGGGTCAAAACAACGCGAGGGAATGTCAACGCAGGTGTTGTGATTCAAGCGGTTGCGGGGCACAGCGCGATCGTCGCACAAAAAGCAGGCTTCGAGCTTCCGCTGGTTGCCTACCCGCTTCAGGCCATGGTGACTTTGCCGGTTAAGCCTTTCCTAACACCCATGGTTAGCTCATCCGCGCTTCATTGCTATGTTCAGCAAACCAGTCGAGGAGAAATCGTCATTGGCGGAGGCTCCGACCCCTACCCGCTCTACAACAGCCGCGCCTCGCTCCCCCTAAAAGAGAGTCTGATCGCCAGTGCCGTAGAAATGTTCCCGTTTCTGAGCGAGATGCGCTTATTGAGGCAATGGGCAGGTATCACCGACATGACCGCTGACTACAGCCCCATCATGGGGTTGAGTCCGGTTGAGAATTACTACCTCGATGCGGGTTGGGGTACCTGGGGGTTTAAGGCCACGCCGATCTGTGGGAAGACCATGGCAGAGCTTGTGGCAAGCGGTGGCAAGGTACCTGAACTCATCCAGCCCTTCGAACTGGATCGATTCAACCGCTTCAAGCAAGTCAATGAAATGGGCGCCACGGCGGCGAGTCACTGAGGTAGCCAATGAAAATCATGACCTGCCCATTGAATGGGCCACGCAATATCAGCGAATTTGTCTACGGAGGTCAGGTCAAGGCCATGCCGGACCACCAGAATGTCTCAGACACCGACTGGGCGCATTACGTCTTTTACGAGAAAAACGATATCGGGATTGTGTTGGAGTGGTGGCTCCACGGCCCGAGTAGCTATTGGTTCATCGCCGAACGTCACAACGCGAGTGACGAAATCATTCGCACCTACCCTGCCGATGAGCTTTTTACTCAACGAGTCGACTTCCAAGCTGAGGAGGCTGACACATGAAGCGACTCAACAATGCGCATTTTGGTCAGTGGGTTGATGCATCAAAGACCAAACACTTCAGCTTTGAGGGAAAGGTCGTCCACGGGTTGGAAGGTGATTCTGTTGCCTCGGCGTTATTGGCCAATGATCAGTGGCTGCAATCTCGGTCGTTCAAATACCATCGCCCCAGAGGTCCACTGACGCTCTGTGGCTATGACGCCAACACCTTGGTGCAGACGCCAACAACGCCCAACCTTCTGGCCGACCGTCTACCGGCTGAGGATCATCTCACCGTGACGGCTCAAAACTATACCGGCAGCCTGCATTTCGATCTTTCTCGATTACTCGACTGGTTCGGCCGTTTTCTACCCGTGGGGTTTTACTACAAGGCGTTTTTCAAGCCGCGTGGCAGTTGGCGATGGTGGGAGCCCATCGTCCGGCAGGCAGCGGGACTCGGCGTAAGCAACCTCTCCGTAAAACCACAATACAATCACAAGACATACGCATTTTGCGACATCGCAGTCATTGGCGCGGGCCCTGCGGGCTTAAATGCTGCCTTAGTGGCAGCGAATGCTGGCGCACAGGTGACGCTAGTCGAGCAGGAACCCCATTTAGGTGGGTCGCTGAATTATCACGCCTACGATGATTTCGCGACGGTAAAGACGGCTAGAGACGACCTGGTCAACGCCGTGGAGGCTCACAGCAATATACAGGTGCTCCGCTCATCAACCTGCAACGCGTGGTTTGGTGATCACTATCTACCGATCATTCAGCAAACGCGTTTAATTAAACTGCGGGCAAAACACACCATCCTGACAACCGGCTCCAGTGAGCAGCACCTGGCATTTCGAAACAATGATTTGCCCGGAGTTGTCATGTGTAGTGCTCTCGATCGCATGATGCGCCTGTACGGTGTGATCCCGTCAACGCCCGTCGTTGTCCTGGCCGGAAACGATCTCGCTTACAGAACGGCGTTTAGCAGTCAGGACGGGGGCGCGACTATCAGGGCCATCATCGATCTCCGCCACCACTGCGACGATGCTGAGCTAGCCACCGAAGCCAAACGTCGGAACATTGCTCTCTATCAGGGCTGTGGCGTCTATGAGGCGAAAACGCGGCGCTTTCATCACAGACTGTCGCAGATCGACGTTCATCAGCTGGACGAGTTCGGCGATGTTGCTGGCAAGCTCATCAGTATCGACTGCGGGATTCTCGCGATGTCAGCCGGCTTCATGCCTTCCTATCAGTTGGCATGCCAAGCGGGCGCTGTGCTGAGCTATGACGACACCACGTCGGCATTCCAGTTGTCCAACCTCCCCTCCGGGATGCACCTCGCCGGCAGCGTGAACAGCATTTTCTCCCTGAGTTCAGTCGAAGCTGATGGCAGAAACGCTGCACGTCAGGCGTTAAAGCAGCTGAATCTTGATGCTGTTAGCGACGTTACTGCAGATGAGGACATCGCCTGTGACGAGCAGGTTAACCATCCATGGCCCTTTATAAAGCACCCCAAAGGTCGGGAATTTGTCGACTTTGACGAGGATCTTCAAATTAAAGATATCGTCAATGCCACGCGCATGGGCTATCGCGACATCCAGCTCGTGAAGCGGTTCTCCACAGTGGGTATGGGCCCATCGCAGGGACGTCACTCCGCACTTCCTACGGCACGTTTGGTCGCCAAAACAACCCATCGCACCGTGCATGAAACAGGCGTCACCACAGCGCGTCCCCCATTGATGCCCGAGCCACTGGGCTTGCTTGCAGGTAGGCGTTTTCATCCTTTGAGGAAAACCCCGCTGCATCAACGGCACCTCGCGCTCGGTGCTCAGATGATGCCAGCCGGGAGTTGGGAACGCCCGGGCTACTACGGTGATCCAATACAGCGAGAGCGGTGCATTCACGCTGAAGTCACTGCCGTGCGAAACGGCGTAGGCATTATTGACGTCAGCACGCTGGGTGGCATTGAACTGCGTGGCCCAGATGCAGCGGAGTTCATGAACCGGTTGTATACATTTGGTTTTGTAAAACAGCCGGTCGGTAAGACACGCTATGCCGTGCTCGCCAATGAGCAGGGTGTTGTGGCGGACGACGGAGTCGCCGCCCGACTCGGCGAGCATCATTACTACGTTACGGCGACTACCAGCGGTGTTGATCGGGTGTATCGCGACATGCTCCGCTGGAATGCGCAGTGGCGACTAGACCTCGATATTGCCAACGTCACGAGCGCGTTCAGTGCGATTAATGTGGCAGGTCCCGGATCACGGCAGGTGCTCACGAGCGCAGGTTGCACTGTGGACTTGAGTTCCGAGAGCTTTCCCTACCTCGCCTACCAAGAGGCCTCAGTTGCGGGCATTCCCGCACGCATGATGCGAGTGGGTTTCGTGGGCGAACTAGGTTACGAGTTACACGTGCCCTCCCCTTTGATCGGTACGTTGTGGGATCGTCTGATGGTGAGTGGCAAGGAGCAAGCCATTCGTCCCTTTGGGGTCGAGGCTCAACGGCTGTTGCGACTCGAAAAAGGTCACATCATTGTCGGGCAGGATACCGACGGCATGACGCAGCCCGATGAAGTGTCACTGCGCTGGGCTATAGCGAAAAAGAAACCTTTTTTCGTGGGTTCAAAGAGCGTTGAAATCCTCTCCAAAAGCCCCCTAGAGCGACAGCTCGTTGGTTTTGAGCTGGGTGCAGCGAGCCCTCAACCCAAAGAAGGCCATCTTGTCATCCGCGAGGGGGAGATCGTCGGTTCTGTGACCTCCTGTGAATACTCGCCTACCTTGAACAAGATTATCGGCCTCGCCTATGTCCATCCCCTGGATTCAGCGTCGAGGGCGACTATCGTCATCCGTACCGAGGGCTCGGTGCACGTGCATGCCCGCGCAGTGAGCACGCCGTTTTATGATCCAGACAACCTGAGGCAGGCACTGTGAGCACACATCTCGATACCCTGTTCGAATCCCCGCTAGCTCAGGGACATCATGACGGCGCAATTTCTATTCACGACTACTCGGCTAAGCGTCGCTGGGGCTTGCGAGGCAAAGACGCCGCAGAAACGCTTCGACGTCAAGGTTGGGATCTGCCCGACAAGCCTAATCGAATCGTAGACTCACAGAATGACACCTTTGTCATGGCATTGAGTCAGCACGAGTTTTGGCTATTAGATCCGCACCATGAAGCTGGCTCGGTCACAATGGGAAATGACTTCGATGAAGGCGTCTATCCCCTTTTCTGCCAGAGCAGTCATGCGTGGCTAGTCCTGAAAGGCGATCAAAAAGCAGACATGATGGCAAAACTCTGCGGCGTGGACCTAAGGGCAGACGTCTTCATGGGAGGCGATGTCGCTCAAACCCAAATGGCCCTCATCAATTGCATCATTGCGCGGCACGACTTAGACGGCGACGACGTATTCTCGCTTTTTGTCGATCAGTCCTATGGGGAATATGCACTCGAGGCGCTACTGGATGCCCGATTAGAATTCCTCTAATCAAACGCTACCAGCGCTTCTTGAGCTAATGAGCCGAATATCGGCTAGACCGCCGATAACTCGGCAATTTGCGCTAGTAATGTCTCAGGAACCTCGATGCCCTTCTCTTCATGGATCCGTCTCAACTCCGCGCGCCGCTCGCCCGGCACCCTCACGTCGTTGTCTCGGGTCAACTCACTCACCATGCCCTCAAGGTGAGCGACAAAACCATCACTGAAGAAGGATGGATCCATAGCGATAATGGTTTGTCCTACATTGGGTGGACCACCCTCGGTGGTCGCAAACATGGATGCTTCGTAAGAGCAGTTACTACCCGTAAGAACACCGCCTAACACATCCACCATCAATCCGAGACCGAAGCCCTTGGGACCTCCCACCGGTAATTGAGCGCCTTTTAAGCCTGCAGCGGGATCGGTCGTAGGATTACCGTCGGCATCAATTGCATGCCCTGGCTCTATCTCTCGTCCCTCAGCTGCCGCTTTGACCAAATTGACACGGGCGGTCGAGGCGGTAGCCATATCAACCACCAGCGGCTCATCCGTGGCTCTGGGCGCGCCAAACGCAAACGGATTGGTACCAAAGAAAGGTACTTTCCCTCCGTGGGCGGCAACCGCCTTGGAGCTATTTGCGAACATCAACGACACAAGCCCCTCTTTGGCCAGACGACGAACAAACCAACCCAGAACGCCAGCAGACGACGACTGATGTATCGACATCAGCCCAACGCCTTGCGCTCGTGCGGTCTCGATAAGCCGGGCTTCACCCAGTAAATAGGCGTGATGGCAAAACCCGAAATCTGCATCAATCACCGTGCTCGCCGCAGAGGTTTTCACGATCTTGGGAGACGCGTGCGGTTTAACCTTTTCCACCTTGAGGTGTTTCAAGTACAGGTGCATGTAACCCAAACCCACGTTCCGGATACCTTCAGCTTCCGCATCCGCAATTTCGGCCGCCACGATATCTGCCTGTTCTTGACTTGCCCCCACGTTAAGCAGTGCTTCTCTGCAGAGAGTCTCTATCTCCGACACGGTCATGATTGGCATAACTAAATCCCTGCAATGTGGCGTGCGGGTCACATTAGAGGGAGTCGACCCCGCGGGCAAGCATGCGACTGCACTAAGTCCAGGTTAAGCACGAAATTAGGGCCGGGCAGAGCAAAGTGGACTTGAAAAAGAAAGGCTCTGGAGTATGATACGCCCCTTCGCGCCCGTAGCTCAGCTGGATAGAGTACCTGACTACGAATCAGGCGGTCGTACGTTCGAATCGTACCGGGCGCGCCATATACAAAAGAGCCTCATCCATTGGATGGGGCTTTTTTGTATCCGGTAGGCCTAAACGAGACGACGTTCCCTTTTTTAGGGGCATGGATTTAGTCTTGGGCCAAACCGAGCGGTCTCTTAGAATCAGCCACCGCGATTCGAACCGGATTTTTTGGGCACGTTAATCTTTAGTTATCTACTAATCGGTCCAAGTCTGAGCGGTTCAAAAAATCCCCGCGATGTATGACGCCGCGAACTCGACGCGTATTGGTTATATCTTCCATGGGATTAGCATCAAGCAAGACAGCATCAGCAATGAAGCCGACACTGATTTCACCCATCTCACGCTGTAGGCCGAAGAATTCAGCGGGTTGGCGAGTCGCGGTATAAAGCGCTTCCCTGGGTGTCATCCCGACCTCCACAAACTGCTCGAGCTCGGTATGCAAGCTGTAGCCGGGAATACTCCAACCAATGGGCGTATCAGTACCCGCAGCGATCGGCGCACCGACCGCGTGTAGCTCTCCGGTGCGACGCATACTCCACTCGTCAAACGTGGTATCGATGGACTGATCAGTAGACAACAACTGGGTTTTAGCATTACCCCAGTCGGTCTGAACCGACGCTGGTGTCAGCGTCAGAGCAGCATCGAAGTCGTCTCGCAAAAGAGGTACGTTGAGTCGCATCGAGTTCAATCGCAGTGTCGGCACTGAAATCGTGCTCTTTAACGCTTCGGTAGAGGCTAGGCATTCGGTATCGTCTTCATCGAGGATGGCGGGGATCCGTTGTAATCGATGCAGGCGCGCCCGCAGCGCGCTACCCGGCTCACCTGCTTCGTTCGCCAGTTCGGCGAGACGTGTCGCTCGTAGCGCATCAGGATCAGCCACGCAGTCCAGCTCGTAATTGCGCAAATGCTCCAAGGACTGAACCTTTGATGCAACCTGTCGAGCCCGCATGGACAAGGGCACATGCCCATCGATGGGAAGCCCGCGCTGACCCGCCTCATCGACAATGGCCTCAAACACCTCCGGAGTCACCATTTCATAGATTTTAAGAAAGCTCGCACCGGCCTCATGAATAGACGCAATATTGGCGCGTGCCTCTTCGGGAGTCGCATTAGCGACCCCTAACCCCGGGAGGTTGATACCGTCATAGACTACATCCCCCCCATCGAGCAACGGCCCAGCGAACCAGATAGCGGGTGCCACCGCCTCCGGTGCACGAAGTTTTTCCACGACTGGAAGAATGTCTTCGAGCAGCCCTCCCGTATCCCTGACGTTGGTTACACCGTGGTAAAGAAAGAGACCTGCCATCGCGTCGGTGAATCGAGAGTCGTAGGTAAAGTGAACATGAAAATCCCAGAGCCCGGGAATCAGATACTTACCCGTGGCGTCTATGGTTTCTGTGGCCAGGAAGTCGGTTCCGGAATCGATGATTTCGACGATCATGCCGTCGTTAACGAGAACGGTTTTCCCCTCTCGCGTTGCATTCACTGCGTCGACGAGCGTGACATTCTCGATAGCGAGGTCCATTGGTGCCGGGGTCTCGCTACAAGCGACAAGCGACCCCATCGTCACTGCCAAAACCATGAGTCGGGTGAGGTTCATGCTGTGGCTCCAATCATTAGCGTGATCGGCAGAGACTATCACCCTAATGCTTAGCTTCAAGCATTCTGAATTACCCGACACCATCCAATCTAAACACGCAGCATCGAACATTGAGCGTGACTAGACGCTTATCCATCACCATCGTATGGTGCTGATGACCATCCAAGATTCTGGAGCCTAATATCGGACCTCTTGCGGACATCTCGAACACCATAATCGCGCTAATTCAGGACAATCTTCCGCGCGATCTTACATGGCCGTTTTTGCTACTCACGCTCGTGTTAGCAACCGTGATTTGGGTCTTGCGCGGTGGCCGCGGTTCGAAAGATGCCACGGGACAAGAGCGGCCAGCCAGTCTAATCAGCTACCTATTGCCCCGCGATATCTACAGCCACGTATCGGCCCGTGTCGATATCTGGCTCTATGTATTTGAGCGTTTCCTACGTCCCTTTTGGGCGGGCGCGCTGATTCTCAGTGTGGGAACGTTTGCCGAGGCCACCGTGATCAGCGGCCTAATCACGAGTATCGGTGATAGTCCCCAACTCCACGTTAACTATGCCTGGATGCTGCTCTACAGCTTGGTAACGCTGTTGCTGTATGACTTTATCTTTTACGTCATTCACTACACCGAACATAAAGTCCCGGCACTGTGGGTCATCCACAAAGTGCATCACTCAGCAGAGGTCCTAACGCCGTTAACACGTTACCGAGAGCACTTCCTTGAAGGGCCCATCTACGCGGCTGGCGCTGCCTTAGCCTATGGCATTGCGGGTGGCCTGTTTGGTTGGTTATTCGAGAGCGATATTACGCAGGCGACGCTGTTTAACATCGGTTTCTTTTCCTTACTTTTCGGATTCAATGGATCTTTTCGGCATTATCACGTCGCGTTTCATTACCCCGTGTGGTTGTCGAAGTGGCTACACAGCCCGGTGATGCACCACACTCATCACAGCTACCTGGAAAAGCACTGGGACACTAACCTTGCTGCGGTGACGAGTCTTTGGGATCGACTCTTCGGAACGCTTTATATTCCCGAAAAAGATGAGCACACACCTTGGGGTCTGGGCCCAGAGACACAAGATCAATATCGAACGTTTTGGCAGAATACCGCTGGCCCCTTCAAAGATTGGTTCGCCATGCTCACAGGGGGCGCTATGCGATCGACCAATCCATTGACTGGCGGTGCTACACAGACGGATGTAAAGGCAAAAGTGCGCTAACTATCGTGTTCCAAACACCATGAGTACGCCCATAAGTAGCAGTGTCCAAAGTCCAAGGAACCCATAAGCCGGAGCCCAGCTTCTCGTAAAACCCGCGCGCCGGTAGAAGGCAGGGCTCCACATAAGATCAGTGAGTTCTGGATCTGATGATGCCTCGCCACTGGTCATTAGCCCGACCCCCATAGTCGCTGCCAACCCGATAACGTTCCACCACAGCCACGAAACAGAGGGCATCGCCGCCCACAGGAAGCCATTGACCGCAAGGCCGACAAAGAAGCCGATTCGAGCGCCTCTTCCGGTCGCCCTTTTAGTCAGCAATCCCAAGAGAAATACGCCAAGAATGGGGCCGTTAATCAAGGACCCCACCTTGTTCACCGCCACAATAACGGTAGACGCTATATCGTCGACAAAAAATGCGGTGACCAAGGCGAACACCCCCCAAAACACCGTGAGTGCCCTGCCCCACCAAAGCTCCTGCGCTGGTGTTGCTAATCGCTCCCTCATCGCCGGTTTAACAAAGTCCTTCAATGTGGTCGCCGATAGACTGTTGATGACCGAATCGAGCGAGGACATCGCGGCAGCCAACAGCGCAACGACGGCCAACCCCACCACGCCCACGGGTAACTCCCGAGAAAAGAGGACAGGCAGCGCCATATTGTAGTTTGGCGCATCATTGATAAGAGGAAGAGACGACAGGAAGTCGGTGTGCGAGGTTGCGTAAGCCGCAAGCCCCGCTCCAATGAGGCAATACAGGAGCACCAGGGGAAAACGCAGAACCCCGTTGATCAGCAATATCTTCTGATTATCATCTTGCGTAGCCGCACACAGTTGGCGCTGCACCTGACTCTGGTCGCAACCGTAGTACGCAACATAGAGGAAAAAGCCACCAATCAGCATGGGCAGGAAAGCAAAGTCATGACCGTCGCCCAGACCGTGATGACGAAATGAGAGAGCCGCAGTACGCTCGGCTGGGATTTGCGCCAGCATCGCCTCTACTCCCCCAGCGGACGCAATCAACAAGTACGCGAGATAGCCCAACACGCTGGTCAGAATAAGCATCTGAATGACATCGCTGATAATGACCGCCCTAATACCACCGAGTACATCGTAAACGATGGTAATAGCACCAAATAAGACCACCGATTGAGCGAAGGACAAACCCGTCGTAATGGCAATCATGCTCGCGACGCCATAGACCGTTATACCGGCTACCGCGGCACGAGACAGCTGAAACATGCCGCTGATGAGCAGCTGCGTTCTCTCGTCAAAACGGCGGCCCAGATACAAGTAAACTGACACCAGGCGCTGCCGGTGAAACACTGGAATCAAAAATACCGCGATAAATACCATCGCTAACGGCAACGCAAGTTCGTACTGCAACCAGACCAGCCCGCCACCGACAACGAAGGCTACGAAGGCGGGTGCACCTAAAATGCTATTAGTCGAGCATTGGGTCGCCATCACAGAGAGTGCAATGCTGACGGGGCCGCCACTGTTACCGGCAACGAAATAATCTTCGGCCGTCTCCTGGCGACGTGACAGGTAGAGGCTCATAGCGACCAGGCCTACGAGGTAGACCGTCACCACGGACCAATCAAGTGTTGTCAACATGAGACGGTCTCCACGTGCTCCATAACAGCGTGATAGCCAAAACGATCACCCAGACCAACTGAATGCAACCCGCACGGTACACCGCGGCCCCGGGGCTTTGTATCAACACAATACACCATCGCGATGTGAGCGAGGTTAGACTCGAAAACCCTGGCACAGTGTGGTACCTAATAGGCATTAAAAACCTAAAAAACCAAGGTCTTATTTATATGTACCACGTTCGCTTTATTCGTTCTTCATTCACACTACAAGCATTCATTTTTACTGGCTTCGTTGCAGCCTCAAGCCTGACGTTTTCGGAGGAAAATGAGACTCCACCCTGGGATGTCTCCGCACCTGACTACTCGGCTGATGCTCAAGAGATCGAGCTTAACGTGACCGAGGGTACTTGGATGAACCTCGATGTCTCACCCGATGGGCAGCACATTGCCTTTGATCTCTTGGGTGACATCTATCAGATACCTATTACGGGCGGTGAAGCGACCCCCCTACTCAGTGGTCACGCGTGGGAGGTACAACCCCAATACAGCCCGGATGGTCAATTTCTTGCGTTTACATCGGACCGCAATGGCGCCGATAACATTTGGGTTATGGATCTCGCTGATCCCGACAGCAAGCACCAGATTACGCACGAAAGTTTCCGTTTACTCAACAACCCGAGCTGGCATCCCTCAGGCGATTATCTCGTTGCTAAAAAGCACTTCACGACGTCACGTTCCCTGGGAACGGGCGAGGTTTGGCTCTATGACGCCAATATGGATCAAGCCTTAGAGCGAGCAGAACTTCAAGGCTCCGTACTGGTTAAGCGACCCAGCCCAGCATTCCAGAAAGAATTGGGGGAACCCGCGTTCAGCAGCGATGGCAAATCGGTGTTTTACATTCAGAACATGACACCCGGAAACACCTTTATCTATCACGAGGACAGCAATGGCGAAGTCATGGCCATCAAGCGGTATGACCTTGAGACCGGTGATATCGAGAAAGTCGTTGGCGGTGCGGGTGGTGCTGTTCGACCAACTCCCTCTCCCGACGGCAAAACTCTGGCTTTTGTAAAGCGCGTACGGGCCGCATCACGACTGTTTATTATGGATCTGGCATCCGGCGAGCAAACCATGTTGGTCGATGACCTCGATCCCGACATGCAGGAAACCTGGGCTGTGCAAGGCGCCTATCCCACCATGGCGTGGACGCCTGACGGCGCCTCCATTGTCTATTGGTCGCAAGGGCACATATGGCGTGTCGACGTTACCTCCGGTGAGACCCGTCAGATTCCGTTCTCAGTGAATGATACGCGGACGGCCTACCCTGCTGTAGAAGTCGCTGTTGATGTCGCTCCTGATACATTGACCACCACCATGCCTCGCTTTGCGACACAGAGTCCTGACGGGCAATCAGTAGTCTTTGAGTCGATGGGACGTCTTTACCTGCAGCGCGAGGGTTCCGAGACAAAGCGTCTCACCCGTGATCGCTCTGCAGCGATTGAGTTCTCTCCCGCATTCTCACCCGACGGCAAAGACGTCTACTACCTCACGTGGTCCGATGACAATCTGGGTTCAGTGCGTAAAGTCAGTGCGCGTGGCGGACGCTCAAAAGGTGTTTATGCAGCACCGGGGCACTACGTCGATCTGAGCGTTTCGAGCGATGGTGAGACACTGCTGTTTGCCAAGCTAAGCGGCAGCTCACTCACCAATCCCCACTGGGGTAAAAAGCCCGGCATCTACACCTTCACCCTAGGCGCCGAGGATGCCCACTTTGTCAGCAAGCGCGGTCGATCACCTCACTTTGGACCCGACAATCGCATCTATGCAACGGAGCGAGTCAGTTCGGCCGTCGGTCGGGGCAGTGACGACGCGTCCAGCGAACTCATCTCAATGAATCACGACGGAGAGGATGTGCGCGCGCACGCAAACTCACCGCTTGCAACCGTCATCCGTATATCGCCGACAGGTGGACACGTCGCTTATCGTGAAGCGGGACGTCTGTACGTTGCGGCGCTACCAATGACCGGTCGCTCTATCGATCTGTCCGCCATCCCAAATAACGCGTCCGGCCCAGCTGCCTACGCAACCGAACGCATCAGCGCGCCGGGCGGTGAATTCATTCATTGGAACGCTGATGGTACATCGCTCACTTGGAGCGTAGGTCCGCGCTTTTTCCAGTACGACGTCGATGGCTCTTTGGGCACCGGCGCAAACGAAGCCAGACAGATCGCAGATCTCAGCCTGTCAGTGGACTCAGATCGTCCCCGCGGACTTGTGGCCTTTACCAATGCTCGCGTCATCACCATGAATTCGGCGCGAGAGGTCATCGATAATGGCGTTGTCATCGTTGAGGACAATCGCATTATGGCGCTGGGCGCCACAGGTGACGTTTCCATCCCCGACGATGCAACACAGATCGATCTGGCTGGAAAGACACTGATGCCGGGCTATATCGATGCGCACGCACACGGCCCTTACGGCCGGGATGACATTATCCCTCAAAATAACTGGTCGCTCCTTGCGCACCTGGCGCTCGGTGTCACAACCGTACACAACCCCTCAAGCAGAGCAGCTCAAGTCTTCCCAGCCGCTGAATATCAACGCGCTGGCAAGATCATCGGACCCCGCATTTTTTCAACGGGAGAAATCATCTACGGGGCAAAGAGCACAGGCTTTGATCCCATTGAGTCGCTTGATGATGCCAAAGCCGTGGTTGATCGGCTGAAGGCCCAGGGTGCCATCAGCGTCAAAAACTACAATCAGCCTCGCAGAGCACAGCGCCAAATGGTGATCGAGGCTGCGCGTGATGCAGGCATGATGGTCGTTGCGGAAGGCGGTTCGCTCTACAACATGGATATGAATTTGGTGGCGGATGGCTCGACAGGGATCGAGCACAATATTCCGACCCTGAAAATCTACGATGACGTCCGTGATTTCTGGTCTAAAACCCGCGTTGGCTACACGCCAACCTTGGGTGTCACCTATGGAGGTCTGACATCGGAGGATCGTTTCTACAGGGACACCGAAGTCTGGAAACACCCCCTACTTTCGCATTTTGTTCCACCCACAGTATTACAACCGCGCGCCGTTCGGCGGGTCACAGCACCCGAGCCAGATTTCCGTGATGATGATGCTGCGGCTGTAGCAAAAGAGCTAATGGAGCTCGGTGTGCTGGTCAACACCGGTGCCCACGGGCAGCGAGAAGGTCTGGCAACGCATTGGGAAATGTGGAGCTTTGCTGAGGGTGGTATGAACCCCATGCAAATGCTGGCTACCGCCACCGTCAATCCTGCGCGCTATCTCGGCATGGACGGCGATCTCGGGTCTATCGAAGTCGGAAAACTAGCCGATCTTCAGGTTGTCGATGGCAACCCGCTCGAGGACATAAAGACTACCGACCACATTACCCATGTCATGGTGAATGGACGACTCTATCGTGCCAGTGACCTGGGAGAAGAGGTTACCGGCTCGCGGCCAGCACCGACGCTCTGGTGGCACAATCAGCCACAGCATCAAATACGTTAATCGTGAGGGAGATCCGTATGAACCTGATACAACGAACTTCGCTACTCAGTGCCCTATTCCTTGGCATCACCCTTACACAAGTAGCTCATTCAGGGACGCTGTCGACCAAGGAGCAAGCCATGGTTGACTGGATTGATGCGCACCAGGACGAGGCCATTGAGCTACTGGCTGAAACCGTCAACATTGGCAGCGGGACGATGAACCACGCAGGCGTTCGTGCGGTCGGTGACGTTATGTCTCGTGAACTGGACGCACTTGGATTGGCGACGCGTTGGATCGATATGCCCCCAGAAATGGATCGCGCAGGCCATTTGTTTGCCAGCAAGGAAGGCGACGGTAAAAAGTTCCTCCTGATCGGACACCTCGATACGGTTTTTGAATCAGATGACGAATTTCAGGCGTTCACTCGTGACGGTAATATTGGGCGCGGCCCCGGCATCAGCGACATGAAGGACGGTAACGCCGTCCTCGTCTACGCATTAAAGGCGCTTCAGCACATTGGTGCCCTAGACGATATTGCTGTCACCGTCGCCTACACGGGCGATGAGGAGATGACAGGTAAACCCTTGTCCATTAGTCGTAAAGATCTCATAGAGGCGGGAAAATGGGCTGATATTACGCTGGGGTTTGAGGGGGCTATCACCACCGAAGGTTCTGACTGGGCCACCATTGCTCGACGCAGTTCCAGTGGTTGGATGCTGAAAACCTCGGGCAGACAGGCACATTCGTCTGGCGTCTTTAGCGAACGCGTCGGTGCGGGCGCCATCAATGAAGCCGCGAGAATACTCGACACGTTCTATAACGAGGTTCGGGGTGACTACGGCCTAACCTTTAATGCGGGCACCATTCAAGGCGGCACCACCGTGAATTACGACACCGCGCAAAATCGTGGTACGACCTTTGGAAAAACCAACGTCGTTCCGAGTGAAGTTATTGTGGACGGTGGTATCCGAGCACTGTCACTAGAACAGTTGGCAGTGGCAAAAGAGAAAATGGAAGCCATTGTGGCGAACCACCTACCCCATACCAGTGCTTCGATCAGCTTTGTCGATAGCTACCCGCCCATGCCACCCTCTGATGGCAACCGCAAGCTTGCCGAACAACTCTCGGTGGTCAATCAGGACCTGGGGCGTGGCCCCATGAAAATATGGGATCCGCTGCGGCGTGGTGCTGCTGATATCTCCTTCGTTGCGCCCTATACGGATGCATTGGCTGGGATGGGGGCTCTAGGGAAGGGAGGTCATACCCCCAATGAAAGCCTCGAACTGGACTCCATGGCACTCGCGATCAAGCGCGCAGCCATACTGATGTATCGACTGTCAGGTACGGCTGAACAGCCATAAGGGGAACCGCTCCACTCACACCGAAATCCCATGGGAAACCAGAGCGGTCAATTCGCTTCAGTCGTGATCGAGGAACGGCGATAAGGACTAGACGCGAGGGATTGAATCACTGGAAAGTGACATTCGAACTGTCATACTAGCCATATGACAAAAACGAATACGCTTATAGCCTATATGATAGGCGCGGGGCTTTCGATCTACTTCCAGCAAGCAGCCTTGGCCCTTTTTTTAGGCATTGCCCTCGTAGTAACGGTAGGCCCTGCACCACTAAGCGACCCCTCTCGGCTCTCACGGGGGGCGCTACAGAGTGGCGTGGTCATACTCGGCTTGGCCCTTCCCTTTAGAGAGGTCGTCACGCTGGGCTCGGCCAACGGCGCGGCCGTCTCGGTGATGGTTGTCGCAACGCTAATCAGCGGCTTCATCTTACTAAAACTGCTTCGTACCGACGATGTCAGCGGAAAGCTCCTGACCACCGGTACCGCCGTTTGTGGGGGTACGGCCGTTGCCACACTTGCACCTGTCATCAAGGCAGAGAATACGCAGGTCGCTCAAACACTCACTCTTATCTTCGTGTTAAACGGGATCGCTATCCTGCTTTTTCCTGCGATAGGTCATGCATTGGATTTAAGTCAGCAGCAGTTTGGCATGTGGGCCGCTGTTGCGATCCACGACACCTCTTCCGTCGTCGGCGCAGCTGCCGCGTATGGAGACGAGGCACTGACAACCGCTGCAACACTCAAAATTCTTCGCATTTTATGGCTGATCCCCGTCATCATTTTCGCGAGCTACTCTATGAAGCGCGTAGGCGCCAATGAAGTGCGCATACCGCTGTTCGTCACCGGGTTCCTCATAGCCAGTCTCGTGGGCGGCTACTTTCAGTTTGATACTGCCACGACCGGGATATTTTCCACCATTAGTAAAGCACTGTTCGGATTAGCGCTGTTCCTGATTGGCTCACAAATGTCTCTGGCCTCGCTAAAAGCCATCTGCCCTCGACTCATTGCCATGGCACTCTTGCTTTGGTCAGCCTTGAGTCTAGTCAGTCTGTATTGGGTAACAACGGTCTGACCCCATAACGCCACACCCGATGTGAGCGACGGGAGGCCATTTTCTTTGCCGTTAGTCCGACAAGTGGATGACGAAAGAGCGGATTTTGGGCAGACTGCCGGCTCATTGGGTAGCGGCGCTACCTGGCTCTGTCACCAATAGCGCAGAAAAGACTGGAAGGATTGTTCATGGCTCAGTGGGAATGCATCGTTTGTGGTTTGATCTATGACGAAAAAGAAGGCTGGCCTGATGATGGCATTGCGCCCGGTACAAAGTGGGCAGATGTTCCCGATGACTGGACATGTCCCGATTGCGGTGTGGGTAAAGATGACTTTGAACTGATCCCCGGTACCGAGGACGAGACGGATTCAGAGGACGCAGCCTCAGCCAGTGACGCCGGACCTGCTGGTCATCCTATTATTGTGATTGGCTCGGGTTTGGCGGCCTACGGCTTGGCTAATGCCATTAAGAAAACCGATGCAGACGCGGCCATTACGCTGATTACGCGTGACGGTGGTGAAAACTACTCCAAACCGATGATCTCCACGGGTTTTACCAAGAAATTTGCGCCCGATCAGCTAGCCACTCAAACCGCCGAAAACATGTCGGACAACCTGGGTGTCACCGTGCGAACGCGCACCGAGGTGGCGTCGCTCGATACGGCATCAAGTGAAGTGGTTCTGACAACCGGAGAGCGAGTACCCTACTCAAGCTTGGTACTGACGCTTGGCGCTGAGCTGATTCGTCCGCCCATGGGCGGCGATGCGGCCGATGAGGTCATGGGGGTCAACGACCTTGACGACTATCGACGGTTCAGAGACACACTCACTCAAACCGGTGCAAAAAAAGTCGCCGTCATTGGTGCAGGTCTTATTGGTTGTGAGTTCACCAATGATCTTCTCAACGGGGATTTCACCGTAGAGGCGGTCGACCCCATGGCGTATTGCTTGCCGACGCTGTTACCTGAAACCGCAGGTCGCGCTGTTCAGCGAGCCCTCGAAGAAAAAGGGGCGCGTTTCCACTTCGGCCCACTGGCAACGGACGTCAATCGCTCGGAAGCGGGCTTCACCGTTGCACTCAACAACGGGGAAACCATCGAAGCCGACGCCGTGCTGTCTGCGGTGGGCGTACGCCCAAGAACCCAATTGGCAGCAGATGCTGGCATCGAGTGCGGACGTGGTATCAAGACCGACCGTTACCTGCGCACTAGTGTCGATAATGTCTACGCCATTGGTGACTGTGCTGAAGTGGAAGGCCACGTTTTGGTCTATGTCGCGCCGCTCATGGCAGCCGCGCGTGCGCTAGCCGCTACATTGACGGGTACACCGACAGAAGTCGCTTACCCCGCCATGCCGGTGACCATTAAAACGCCCGCCTGTCCGGTCTGTGTGTCTCCTGTGGAGCGTGACGCCGAGGGTGAATGGACCATTGAGGCTGACGGACAGGACGTCAAAGCGTTGTTCCACAGCCCAGAGGGTGATTTGCTCGGTTTCGCACTGACGGGTCAGGCTGTAAAAGAGCGAATGCCGCTGACTAAGCAGCTTCCTGCCATTCTCTGATTCAGCAGCGCACAGAAGTAAAAACCAACAAAAAAGGCGCCAATGGCGCCTTTTTTGTTCTTATCCGCAGACGCTCTAGCAGGCCTCGACCAACCCGGCGGCGCCCTGCCCGCCCGCAACGCACATCGTCACAACACCATAGCGACCACCCGTGCGTTTCAGCTCACGCAGAACGCGACCTACCATCCGCGAGCCCGTCATACCGAAGGGGTGACCGATGGCGATACTGCCGCCATTGACGTTGTACTTGGCATTGTCGATATCGAGGAAATCCCGACAGTAGACGCATTGTGATGCGAATGCCTCATTCAGTTCCCAGAGGTCTATGTCGTTCTGACTGAGACCTGCTCGCTTCAGGAGTTTAGGAATGGCGAACACGGGACCAATTCCCATCTCGTCAGGTTCACAGCCGGCGGTGACAAAGCCACGGAAATAGCCCAATGGCTCGACACCCAGTTGTTCGGCGCGCTCTGCACTCATCAGAAGCGTCATCGAGGCACCATCGCTCAGCTGAGACGAGTTACCAGCGGTCACGCTGCCGTCCTCCTCAAATGCTGGCTTGAGCATGGAGAGTCCATCAAGCGTGGTGTCCACGCGATTGCACTCATCACGATCAACCATCACATCTTTGAATGTCTCGTCACCAGTCTCCTTGTTAACCAACTTCATGGTGGCAGGCATCGGTACGATCTCTTCCTGAATGGCACCGGCATCGACGGCCTGCCCGTAACGCTGCTGACTCTGAAGCGCATACTCGTCCTGAGACTCACGGGTCACATTGTATCGACGGGCCACCACCTCAGCCGTATTACCCATCTGCATGAACACCTCGGGCTTGTTCTCGAGCAGAGTGCAGTTCTGTTGGTACTTACCCTCCTCCTGGCGTACGCGCATCGAAATAGATTCCGCACCTCCGGCCATCATGACATCGGTATAACCCGAACCAATTTGGTTTGCTGCCATTGCGATAGTCTGGAGACCCGAGGCGCAGAATCGATTGACTGTGGTGCCCGTCGCCTCGATCGGTAGCTTCGATAGAAAAGAGGCCATGCGTGCGAGATTGCCACTTTGCTCACCCGACTGATTTGCTGCGCCCAAGATGATGTCATCGACTTCAGCTGGATCAAAATTGGGGTTCCGATCGATCAGCGCATTGATCAAAAAGGCCGCCATATCGTCAGAACGCGTCCAGTTAAAGCTCCCGCGAAATGACTTCGCCAAACCCGTGCGAACGCTATCTACTACCACTACATCTCTCATATCCAATCCTCTCTTATTCTGCTGCTCACCTTAGTCGGCAATCGGCTTCACCCGCAAACGAACGTTGTCGCCGCGTTTATGATGTTCTTCCCAAAGCCGCTGATAACCTGTTCGCGCGATTCGCCACTCGCCGTCCTCGCGGCGATATTCGTCCTCGTAGAGCGCACTCCCCGTGATGGTGATGTCATGCTCGAGAGAGACAAAAATATCCTGCAGGTACCAGATGCCAGTCGCAGTCTCACCATCGACACAGATTTCCGGGTGGTGCCCGTTGTGCATGCCGAAGTTCTGGCCCGTGAATGACTTCTTGTAAAAGGCCTCCAACTGAGCCCAACCGTCCAGCTGAAAGTCATAATCACCACCCACAAAAGACGCGGTGGCATCGCTCGTAAAGACAGTCTGCAACCCCTCGATGTTGCGCGTATCGAGAAAGCGAAAGTAGCGTGCCTTCAATTGCTTAATGAGTTCAATTGACTCTAGATCCAACATCGCAGCCCCCTAGGCGTTCATGTGACACGCGGCTTGATAAGCCATGGTCATTGCGGGACCCAAGGTTGCTCCGGGACCCGGGTAAGTCGGCAAGATGGCTGCCGAGCAATTACCCACCGCAAATAACCCTTCGAATACACCGCCATCGGCTTTTTTGACCCGGGCATCAGTATCGGTATCCAAACCACCCAAGGTACCGAAGTCGCCCGCTTCGATGCGCATGGCGTAAAACGGCGCTTTGACGATGGGCGCGAGACAGGGATTGGGTTTAATCGCCGGATCCGCATAGTAACGATCGTAGGCAGAATCCCCTCGACCGAAGTCCTCGTCCTTACCCGTCTCGGCGTAGTGATTCATCTTGCCGATGGTTTCTTCAAGACCGTCGGCGTCGATGCCGAGCATGTCAGCCAACTCGCGGATGGTGTCTGCCTTAGCGACAAAACCCTCGTCGAACCACTTCTTGGGAATTTGAGAGTCCGGCTTCATGGCCTTGGTCATCAGCGGCCCCACCATAAAATTCTCACGGAACGTCGCATCAAACACATGCCATGCAGGCGCGTTTGGGTGCTCTTCCGTATGCGTTTTGAACAAGTCCTTCTGGAAGGCCATGTAGTTCTGAGACTCATTGGCAAATCGTTTGCCATCGCGGTTGACGACGCAGGATCCCGGGAACGATTTCTCCATAATCGCGAGTCGTGGCGCAGGCTCGTCAGGCACGCACAGCGTGGTCGTCCACCAGGCATCGTTCATCAAGCGCGTTTTCGCACCCAATTCGAGACCGGCTAAGAGCGCATCGCCCTCGTTACCGGGGTTCCCCGCTGACCAAGTGGTATTGGTCGGAGCCGGCAAATACTGCTCTCTGAGCGCCTGATTTTTCTCAAAACCGCCCGACGCCAAGATCACGCCTTTGGCGGCGCGAACACGCTGACGCTGACCGTTGCATTCAATCACCGCACCCAGCACCGTGTCCCCTTCTGCAATCAGCTCAACCATTTGCGTGTTGAACTCCAGGGGGATCTCTCGTTTCAAGACCGAGAGATACAGCCGAGCAACCCCCGCTGAGCCACAGGCCAAACGACGCGAGATCGGTGTTTTGAATCGCCATGGGATATCGCGAGCGTAATCCCACATGAGTCGCGCTAGAAGTTTTTTCCAGCCGGGCAACTGCACCATCAACAAGTGAGCTTCCACCTGAGTGAAGTGGATACGATTGAACATACGCATCATGAAATGCGTCCACGTCATGTTCTTCCAGTTATCTCCCAGTTCTGAGGCCATGATGGGGGCTGGCTCGAGCGACCGGTGACCTGCTCGGGCACCTGCCATATTGGTGTAGTAGTCAGGGTATTCAGCAAGTGACTCGTAACGAACATCGGTGCGATCGTGCAGGAACTTCAGCATTTCGGGCGACTTTTCGAGATAGATATCGATCATCTCCTCGGGCACGTCTTCACCAAATAGCGTATTCATTAGGTAGGCCTTGGCGTCCTGATGATTGTCCTCGGCACCCGCCTCTTTTGCATAATGACTGTTGGGAATCCAGATACCCCCACCGGATGTTGCGCTGGTACCCCCGACCTTGTCCTGTTTCTCGATGATCAATACGTCTTTAGTGCCCATCTCCCAGTTGCACACTGCCGCGGTGAGTCCCCCGTTACCAGTACCTACTACCAACACGTCGACTTCGCGATCCCAGTTCATTTGACTCATCTGTCCTGCCCTCTGTGTCTCTCTTACTTATCTTCTTATCGTTCGATTGATTTGTTATTTCGTAGACGACATCAAGCGTGCTGGCTTGATACCGATACCACCTCACCCGTCATGTAACTCGAGTAGTCCGACGCCAAGAACATCATGACGTTGGCCACCTCCCACACCTCAGCAGCACGACCAAAGGCCTCTTTTGAGGTAAGCGACTCAAGTAGCTCGGGTGATGACGTTTTGCGGAGGAAATCATGCATCGCAATGCTGGGCGACACCGCGTTAATTCGAATGCCGAACTCGGCCGCCTCCATGGCTGAACAACGGGTCAGAGCCATGACACCTGCCTTTGCCGCCGCATAGTGACATTGCTCTTCCTGAGCGCGCCAACCAAGGACAGAAGCGTTGTTCACGATGACGCCCCGTCCGCGAGGTTCCATGCATCGCAGCATGGCTCGACTCATTCGCATGGTGCCCGTAAGCGTAATATCGAGTACCCGGGACCACGCTTCATCTGTCATATCGGTCAACCGACAAGAGCCACCCAGGCCCGCGTTGTTAATCAAAATATCGACGCCGCCCGTCTCCGCCTCAGCAAAATCAACCAACGCCTGCACCTCAGATTCATTGGTCACATCGCATAGCTGGGCACTGACCTGACAGGTATCGGATAGCGCAGCCAATGTCTCTCTGGCTTGATTCAAGCGTCCCTCGTGGACGTCACTGATGACAACCGCTCTCGCTCCCTCTTCGACCGCGCGCTTTGCGGCAGAGAACCCAATACCGGCACCGGCAGCAGCTGTGATCAGCACTGACTTGCCCGCCAGGAGGTTGTGACCTGCAACGTAATCTGGAATCTCTCTACTCATCTTGGTGTCATCCTCGAATTACATACCTTGTCCGCGGGGTTCTTTAGGCATCCCGAGTGCGCGCTCGGCAATGAGGTTACGTTGAATCTGATTCGTCCCGCCGTAGATCGTATCAGCGCGGGTAAAGAGAAAGAGCGACTGAAGCTTATTGAGCTCATAGGGCCCACTTTCTATCAGTTCGGCCTCAGGGCCCAAAACGTCCATCGCCAGCTTACCGAGGTTACGGTGCCAGCTTGACCAATACAGCTTATAAATCATGGCTTCACGGCTGAGACTACCGTCCTCGCCCCCCGACAACATGCGCATACTGTTGTAGCGCATGGTCTTCAGACCAATGTGCGCTTCAGCGATACGCTGCCGGATATCGGGGTCCCGGGAGGCACCGTTTGCCCTCGCAATGCGGATAATTTCATCGAGCTCAGTCTGAAACAGCATTTGCTGCCCCAGCGTGGAGACGCCTCGCTCGAAGCCCAGGAGTCCCATGGCGACCTTCCAGCCATCACCGGGCGCACCAACAATATCGTCCGCATCACAGACTGCGTCGTCGAAGTACACCTCGTTGAATTCGGCGGTACCCGTAAGCTGGGTAATGGGTCGAATGGTCACTCCCGGTTGATCGAGCGCGACTAGAAAAAAGCCCAAACCGTGATGACGTGAACTCTCGCGATCGACCCGCGCAAGTACGAAAACGAAGTCGGACTCGTGTGCGAGCGAGGTCCATACCTTTTGTCCCGTAATCTTCCATTGTCCTGAGGTTTCATCCTGTACCGCCTTGGTCCGAATGGCCGCCAGATCGGACCCTGCACCGGGTTCCGAGTACCCCTGGCTCCAGAAAGCCACACCATCTCGAATCGGCGGCAGGTATTTGGCCTTTTGCTCTTCGCTACCAAACGCAAGCAGTGTAGGCCCGGTCAAGGTGTCGCCAATATGCCCCATTCGACCAGGACCGCCCGCGCGGGCGTACTCCTCATGAAAGATCACCTGCTGCTCAATCGATGCTGCACGTCCGCCCCACGTGTCGGGCCAGCCAATGCAGGTCCATCGTCCAGCCGCGAGCCTGCGTTCCCAGGCCTTTCGCTCATCGACAAAATGATGCTCATCACCCGGACCCCCGCGGTAGCGAATATCCGCGAATTCATCTCGCAAGTTATCGTTGAGCCAGTCTGCGACTTCCTCTCGAAATTGCTCGTCAGCGGCAGTAAAGGTCAGCTTCATGCCACATCACCATCGAGCAACTGACAGGCAATGGCCTCGCGCATCTCAGACGGCCTACCCAAGTAACTCTCAGTGGCGCGTGCTCGCTTGAAATACAGCTGAATATCGTACTCTTCAGTAATGCCCACACCACCGTGCATTTGAATACCGCAGCCGGCGTTGAAGAAGGCGGCATCACTGGCACAAGCACTGGCCATATAGGCGGCCTCGTGGAGCGCATCACGGTCTACTTCACCTGCTAGCCACGCATCGGCGGTGCAGGCCGCGTAATACAGTAGGGAGCGTGCGGACTCGGCCTTGAGCATCATGTCAGCCGCCTTGTGTTTGATGGCCTGAAACGAAGCAATGGTGCGATCGAATTGCTTACGCTCCTTGGTGAAGTCAACACTGATATCGAGGCTGGCCTGCGCCACGCCTACTTGATCTGCAACCGTCAAAATGCGGCTTAAGGCCAAGGTATCTGATACAAGCTCATCTGCCTGGGTGGCGAGCAACTGATCGGAACTCACCGCCGCCCGTTCGAAGCGCACCGTCGCCATAGGCCGGGTCTGATCCATTGTCGGCGTCGGCTCAACAAAGACACCATCCTGCTGAGGATCAACCACCCACAGAGTTAGCGTATTGCTCGCATCTCGGGCAACAACCAACAGCTTTGCTGCAGCAAATCCAAAGGGTACAAAGCGAGCTTCGCCCGATAGCACGGTCGTGGTCGACGTCTCGTTTGCCGTCACGCCCACCGAGTCCCAACCACCCGACTGATTGCCCATCGCTAGGGATATCACGTTCCCCGCAGCCAAAGATGACAACAACAAGTCGCGCATCTCCGATGCGGGGCATCCCAGCAGTGCCGCGGTGCTCTGTGCCACTGCAAATAGTGGCGAGGTCAGTAAACGCTCACCGGCCGCCTCCAGCACAATCGCCATCTCGACCCAGCCCAAGCCAAGACCGTCGACATGCTCCGGAATCAGAATCCCTTGCCAGTACATCTCCTCACAGATGCTTTGCCATAGCTCTGCATCGTGATGTTCTGGCGACACGCAGGCGGCGCGGACTGCAGCCGATGTCGATTTATCAGCGAGAAACGCCTGGCTGGTGTCTCTGAGCATTTGTTGCTCGTCGGTGAAGGCAAATTTCACGATTGCGTCCTATGTACCCCAGACCTGCTGGGCAGGTACGGCGCTGGCCATGGCGGCTTCTAGGGCTGTGCCGACATCAGCCGGCGCCCACCGCGAGCCTTTATCGACTCCTTCAGTGCTTCGCCAGCCGTCGGCAATGGCAATGCGTCCACCCTCGGCTTCAATGATCTGGCCGGTGACATTGCCAGACCGCTCTGAGCACAACCACGTCACGACCGAGGACACGTTTTCAGGCGCAAAGTGATCAAATGATCCGTCATCAGGCGCAGCCATTCGTTCCGCCATAGCCGGTACCGCTGTGGTCATGCCGGTTCTCGCCACGGGGCAAATCGCGTTGGCCGTGATGCCATAGCGCCCCAACTCCGCCGCTTGGTTTAAGGTGAGTGCTGCAATGCCCGCTTTTGCTGCCGCGTAGTTCGATTGACCAATCGAGCCCTGCAGGCCCGCACCTGAGGTCGTGTTGATAAGTCGTCCTGATACCGCATTGCCAAGCTTTGACTGGTGCCGCCAGTACTGAACCGCATGCGATGCGATGCAAAAGTGACCTTTAAGGTGAACGGCCATCACCTGATCCCAATCCGCCTCCGAGAGCGAAGCAAACATGCGGTCGCGATTATTACCGGCGTTGTTCACGACACCGGTCAGATCACCGAAGGTCTCGACCGCCTGGGCAACCGCCTGACCGCTGCTCTCGTAATTAGTAATGTCAGACTCGTTCACCACCGCGAGGCCACCAGCCGCCGTGATCTCATCGACCACCGCGCGCGCCGCCTCCGTATTGATATCGTTGACAAGTACCGCCGCGCCCTCACTGGCGAGCACGCGCGCATGCGCAGCACCCAAGCCGCCGCCCGCTCCCGTGACAATAACAACGCGCTGATCACAAATTCCCATCACAGTACCCCTAGAGACGCTCGACTATGGTTACGTTTGCCTGACCACCGCCTTCACACATGGTTTGCAGACCATAGCGAACCCCACGACGCTCCATTTCATGCAAGAGTGTCGTCATTAGCTTTGTACCCGTGGACCCCAGAGGGTGTCCCAGGGCAATAGCGCCTCCGTTGACGTTGGTTTTTTCGTGGTCGTAATCCAGATCCTTCAACCATGCCATCGGCACCGACGCAAAGGCTTCGTTAATCTCGACAAGATCGATGTCGGCCATCGAAATGCCCGATTTCTTAATCGCATGCTGAGTGGCGGGAATTGGCGCCGTTAGCATCCATACGGGATCGTCTGCACGCACTGACATATGCGCAATACGTGCTCGAGGCGTCAGGTTGTAACGCTTCAACGCCTCTTCAGAAACGATCAGCACTGCTGAGGAGCCATCGCAGGTCTGACTCGATACAGCCGCGGTAATGGTTCCGCCCGGAGCAAGCGGTTCGAGACCCGCCATCGCCTCCATCGAGGTGTTACGAATGGTCTCGTCGAAGCTCAGACCATCAAACGGAATGATTTCGCGCTCGAAATAGCCGGCATCGGTAGCTGCGCGCGCGCGTTGGTGCGACCTTAGCGAGAATGCTTCCATCTCTTCACGCGAAATATCCCACTTATCCGCGATCATTTGCGCCGACTTGAACTGCGAGATCTCCTGCGTTCCGTAACGAGCAACCCAGCCCTCACTGCTGGTGAACGGATTATCGAAGCCGTAGGGCTGGCCCGCGTACATGGCGGCGGAAATCGGGATGGATGACATGGTCTGTACCCCACCGGCAACCACAACATCCATCGTGCCCGACATCACGGCCTGCGCGGCGAAATGCACCGCCTGCTGTGAAGAACCGCACTGTCGATCAACCGTTGTACCCGGCACCACATCGCTAAGCCCGGCTGCCAACCAGCAGGTGCGAGCAATGTCGCCCGCCAGGGGTCCGATGGTATCGAGACATCCAAAGACCACATCCTCGTATTCGTCATCCGGAATGTCATGACGCTCGACCAGCGCTTTTAGGATAAATCCGCCGAGGTCGGCGCCGTGCACCGTCGCAAGCGAACCACGTCGCTTTCCCGTAGGTGTTCTAATTGCATCGACGATGTAGGCCTCTGCGCGCTGTCCCATAATCTCTCTCCGTTTAGCTGGCTTTTCTAGCCAGCGTTCGCTTTATCTGTCAGTGAACCCCGTCCAAACGTGTATTCTGGCCCTAACAAGGCGTTTTTACGCAGCAGCCACTCGTGAATACGGTTATTGTGAAACCCCTCATCACCCCATTCGCGTGCCAATGCCCAGGAACGCTTTGCCCAAATCTGCAGGTCACACTCCCAGGTGTATCCCATGGCACCAAACACCTGCATACAGTGCCTCGATGCCATCAATGCCGCTCTACCGGCGGCCGACTTGGCGTGAGACACGGCAAAATCAGCCCGTGTGGGCGACACACCGACCGTGTAGGCGGCGCGATAAATAACGGGCTTGGCGTATTCCACCTGCACAGCGACATCGGCCAGCAAGTGTTTAACCGCCTGATTGGCGCCAATGGCACGACCGAATTGCTCTCGATCGCTCGTGTAGCTGACGCTCTGCTGAAGCATACCTCGTGATAAACCGACCAACTGCGCAGCACTTGCCAGGGCTCCGCGGTTTAAGCTGGCGCGTTGCAAGCTCGCTCCCGCGTCACCGTCCGCGACCAGATAGGCATCGCTGGCGGCAAAAGATACTGAAAACAGACGCCGCGACGGGTCGACACTGGTCTTCGCTTCGAGTGTGACCGCATCCTTTGGCAACAAATACACACCGTCGCCATCGGGAAGCAAAAACCAATCGGCACTGTCCGCATAATTGATGCAGGGGTTGATGGCATGACCCAGGGCAACACGAACCTCGCCCGCCAAGACACCATCGATGACTTTCTGCACATCCGCATTACCGAGACCCTGATCCAGAATGTCCACCAACGACGGTGTGGTGACCATGACCGACTCGACAAGCGGCTCCGGCAACGCCACTTCGCCACAGGCTTCAGCCAACAAAATAAAATCAACCGGCGTTAGTCCCAGACCACCCAGTGACTCGGGAATGAGCATGCTGTTCAGACCGAGATCATGCGCCTGCTGCATAAACGCGCTGTCGACGCCCGACTCATTCTTCCATCGCGCACGAATCGAATCTGCCGTCACTTCGGTACGCAACATGCTGGTAATGGCGTCCTGGAAGTCGAGTTGGTCTTGCGTGAAGGTAAAATTCATCGAGCTACCTCACTTCCGCGGCATGCCAAGCACCCGCTCGGCAATGATATTGCGCTGTATTTCATTGGTACCCGCATAAATCGGACCGGATTGGGCGAACATAAAGCCATCTAGCCACGTTCCTAGCTCATCAAACTCGGCCGCGGTCTGCGGTTCGATTTCAGCGCGCGCGCCCAATAAATTCATGGCGGTCTCGTGAATCAGAAGATCCATCTCAGACCAGAAAATCTTGTTACAACTCGCCTCAGCACCGATAGAACCGCCCGAGCAGAGCTTCGATGCCGTTTGATAGGTGGACAGCGCATAGGCCTCTGCATCCATGTAACAGCGCACAACCGCCGCCTCTATCGACGGATCAATCACGTCAGATCCATGCTCACGATAGAGCGCTACCAGCCGTTTGGACGCCTGCTGAAAGCGCGCTGGGCTTCGCAGCATGAGACCGCGCTCAAACCCTGCTGTGGCCATGGCAATCCGCCATCCCTCGCCTTCTCCACCCAACAAATTGAAGGCCGGCACGCGAACA
>Ga0255771_1000892_pt1 | contig 33559 bp, 10 predicted proteins | sample 011ome_19_FD_179969 | JGI IMG/M metagenome (GOLD analysis project Ga0255771, IMG submission 179969) | Coastal salt marsh microbial communities from the Groves Creek Marsh, Skidaway Island, Georgia - 011510BT metaG (version 2) | ecosystem: Environmental > Aquatic > Marine > Intertidal zone > Salt...
TTGCCTGCTGACCATGTTGTCAGTCAGGTAGTCCTGAAGCCGACGGCTGGTACGCAGACGTTCTATATGGATGATCTGTACTTCTCTGCGGCACCTGCGCCTGTGAATGTGGCGCCGGTGTTTGCGGATGCGTCTATTACAGTTGACGTAGATGAGAACGAGACCGCGGTTTACCAGGCCGTGGCGAGCGACGCCAACAGCGACTCTCTGATTTACACACTGGGCGGTACGGACGCGGATTTGTTTGATATCGCGTCTGACGGTACGGTGACCTTTAAGGCGGCCCCGGACTATGAGGTTGACCAGCAGAGCTACAGCTTCACGGTGACGGCCGACGACAATAACGGCGGCACGGCGGTTCAGACGGTGACGGTGAACGTTGCTGATGTGACTGAGAATGTGATCCCACCGACCCCGACGGGTGGTGTGGTCCTTGATTTTGAGGGTTACACGGATAACGGTGACGGGACTTTTGCGTTACCGGATGGTGAGTATGCGACCTACGGTACGGCGATGGGTCGTGGTGTAGTGGCGCGGACAGAGATTGATGGTGCCACGCCGCGCACGATGTTGGTTGTTGAGAAGGCAGCGGGTACTGAGTGGTGGTCTGGAGTGACCCTGGTGTCTGAGTACTCTGGTACGGACATGATCGGCGACGGTACCACGGCGATCACGATGCGTGTGTACGCGGAGCAGGACGGTAACCTGAACCTTGAGCTTGAGGCTGATGGTGTTGCTCCGTACATCATGAACCAGACGGTGACTCAGGGCTGGAATGATGTCGTGTTTGACGTCTCTGGTGCCGACGCGGCTGTGAACTGGAACAGAGTCCAACTGCGTCCGGACGCGCTGGGTAAAAGCGGTACTGACACGCAGGCTACGACGACCAAGTACTATATTGATGATGTGCATTTTGCGAAGGCGACGATTGTGCCGGCGCCGAATGATCCGACCTCGGCTGAGTTCTTGGGTGGTCCAGTGGCGGCTCCGGACGAGGCTGCTGGGGATGTGGTGTCGTTGTTTAGTGACGCGTACACCTCTGTTTTGGATGGGAATAATGGTCCTGATTGGGATGCTGCTGCTGTGTCTGAGATGCAGATTGACGGCGGTAACACGATCAAGAAGTTTGATGCCACGACCTGGGCTATTTTTGATGGTCTGAGTACTGACTTGACTGGCATGGACACGCTGCATATCAGTTTGTACATGACGGCCTCGTCTGAATTTGAGGTTAAGCTTCCTGATTTAACGGCAGGTGGAGTTGAGGGGTTCTATTACATCCCTGCTGATGCGTTGCCGGCGGATCAGTGGTCGACGATTGAGATACCTCTCTCGAGTTTCTCTGCTGGTGGCCGAGACACAGGTGTTCCGTTGCCTGCTGACCATGTTGTCAGTCAGGTAGTCCTGAAGCCGACGGCTGGTACGCAGACGTTCTATATGGATGATCTGTACTTCTCTGCGGCACCTGCGCCTGTGAATGTGGCGCCGGTGTTTGCGGCAGACAAAGACACTATTTTCAGGGAGAACGACGACGTTATTGAGAAGTTGGTTCATACCGCGCAGGCTACGGACGCTGATGGTGACATTTTGAGCTATAGCTTAGGTGGTTCTGATAAGGATGCGTTTAGCATTGACTCTGAGACTGGTGAGGTTCGTTTTGTGAGCTCGCCGGATTACGAGACTCAGTCGAACTACGAGTTTACGGTCACTGCTTTTGACGGATACCTGTCGGCGGTGCAGAACGTCTCTGTCGATATCTTTAACATTGATGAGCCGGTTGATCTTGGATCTGCTGACCTTGCTGGTGGAGGGGTGTTTGTGGGCGAGGGTGAGTCCGACACGATGGACGGCAGCGACTCGACGGTGTCCCTTGACCTGTCCGGTGGTGGCGGTGACGACATCCTAACGGGTGGCGTAGCCGACGATATCCTTGACGGTGGTGACGGTGAAAACGTTCTGAATGGTGGAGCTGGTAATGATGTCATCATCAGTAGTGGGCTTGACCGCGTTGATGGTGGAGTGGGTGTTGATACCCTGATTATTGGACGTAATGCGGATGATGATGGTGTTTTGTCGGTGAACTTGTCGCGTGAGTGGCAGTACACAGGCGAGGGTTGGGCGTATGTCTCGGATATCGAGAACGTAACAACTGGCGCTGGTGAAGACATGATCCAAGGTAACGATGTTGCGAACGTGCTGGACTCTGGCGACGGTGATGACTGGCTCTATGCTGGCGGTGGGGATGATGTCCTGATCGGTGGCGAGGGGACGGACCGACTGTTCGGTGGTGACGGTAATGACACGGTGGTGTTCAAGAGTAGTGATGATCTGACAGTTGACCTGAACGAGGAGTGGCAGGGCGGTAACCTGAACACGTCTGAGGGGATGGATAAGATCATCGATGTTGAGAACGTGACCACGGGTGCTGGTAACGACATCCTGATTGGTAACACGGAGGCGAACGCCCTCGATGGAGGTGACGGCGACGATATCCTGTCCGGTGGCGATGGTGATGATACTCTGACTGGAGGTAGTGGTGCCGACGTATTCCGTTTCTATGCCTCTGAGGCCATGAGTACCGATGTGATTACCGATTTTGTTGTTGGTGAAGACAAGCTCGAGTTGGTCAATAACACGACCGACATTATCGGAGACGCCGTGATCACGACTGATGCCAATGGCTCGACTGTGACCTGGGATGAGTTGACGATCGTACTCGACGTGGTCATCACCAAGGATGATATCAATCCGATCATCAGTTAATAGTTGAACGTGAAATAAAAGGGGAGCCCACGGGCTCCCCTTTTTTTTGAGCGCTGCTTTAGTCAATCGGGATCAAGGGGAACACCCGCCACAGACTCCTGCCGTGATGTTCGGCTCCCCGCCGCGTATCAATCTCTGTTCCGGGGGGCTTTTCTTGTTGGTAGTCACGGATCATCGTGCTCATCGCTTTAGGAGACCCCTCGAGAGGTTTGTTGCCCACGACGACTAACTCGGGCGGTTTGCCGGCCCCGCTTGGGCCAGAGACGCGCCCATTGGTTTGATTTGCTGGGGTTACGTGTCTCGGCTGAGGACTCAGTCGTCGGTGTCTTTTTTCCGGTAATCGTAGGCATAGTAACCACCGTAGCCGTAGTAACTGGATGCCCGCTTCTCGACCGCGTTCAGGATACTTCCCTTGAGGTTGACCCCGTTCTGGCGCAGTCGGTTTGCCGATATCATAATTTCTTTGTGAGCAGATTCAGAGAACCGCACGACCATCAGCGCCATACCGCACAGCTGCCCCACGATGACAGCGTCAGTCACCGCCAACACCGGCGGCGAATCGATGATCACCGTCTCGTATTGCCCTGAGGCCCACTCGAGAAACTCACCCAGGTTTGGCGTCATCAAGAGCTCCGATGGATTGGGTGGGGTATCGCCTCGGGTGACCACGTGGAGGCACTCGACCTCGGGAATCGGTTGGACGGCATCGGCGGGCAGTATTTTCTGCCCCAGTATTTCGGTTAGGCCATTCTTGTCGAGCCCAAAAATTTTATGCAACCGGCCTTTACGGAGATCAGTATCGACCAGTAGTACCCGTTGCCCTCCTTGGGCGATGGTCACCGCGAGGTTCGCGGCCACAAAGGATTTGCCGACCCCGGGGCTTGGCCCGGTCACTAGGATCCGGTTATTAGGGCTATCGAGTAGACCGAAATGCAGTGCCGTACGGAGACCGCGGATGGTCTCGACCACTGGATCCGCGGGCTCGTAGACCGCAATCAGGTCGCGTTTCCTAAGCTGCAAAGGGCCCGGTTTCCCAAACATCCCCAATTTCTTGGTGCGATCCCGTAAACTGGAGATCGCCATGGGAATACTTGCGTAGACCGGTAGGCCGAGGTCGTCAAGGTCGTCGGGGTTCTCGACCCCGCGGTGGAGCGCCCGGGCGACCAGCACCCAGCCTACGCCAAGGACGCCCCCAAGAAGCGTCGCGAGGACTACGATCAGGCTCTTTCTAGGCTTGATCGGCTTGGGCTGAGTGGCGGCAGTGTCGAGAATCCTGATATTCCCTACGGTCCCGGCCTTGACCAAATTCATCTCTTGCTGGCTATTGAGAAGCGCGACAAAGATTTCCTGGCTGACGGTCGCGTCACGGGTCAGCCTCAGGACCTCTTGTTGGGTTGAGGGCAGGTCGTCGACCCGTTTTTCCAGCTTGGCTTTTTCATTATTCAGTTGCGATCGCTTGGTGAGCAGGGCCTCATACCGTGGATGACTTTTGGTGAATTGTTGTGAGATTTCGGCCTCAGCGAACTCAAGCTCGGAGAGCTGGTTCTCGATCCTGACGAGTTGCTCTAGCAAGCTTTGCGTTTCGAATGTCAGATCGACTGAGTCGTTCCTCGCCCGGTAGTCATTCAGATTGTTCTCAGACGACTCGAGTTCTCCTCGTACGGTTGGGATCTGGTCCTCTAAGAATTTGAGCTGTCGTTCGGCTTCCTCCGACAACCGCTCCACATTTTGTTTCAGGAAAATCTGGATGATTTGCTGGAGGGTCTGCGATGCCTCTTGGCGTGATGATGAGTCGAGCATGACTGATAAGATCCCAGTATCCTTACCTCTTTCAGAGACGGTGAGGCGTTCCCTCAATGCATCGATCGCCGACAATGGATCTAAGCGCGTGGCCATAAAGGATCCACCTGGTAGGCCGGACTTGGCCTGGATAAACAGCCGGTACAGACCATCTTTATCGGTCGCGCTCTGTCCGACACGGCCCTCCAGGATTTGTGATCCCTCGAGGCTCAACAAGAATCGGTCTTCCCCGACAAACTCAATCAAATGAGGTAGATTTAACGCGTACTCTGGAACGTCGAACCGGGTCAGGATAATGCTATCGGCCGCCCAGGCATAGTCTCGACCTAAGCCTAAGGGTCCCGACTTGACCTCTAGGTTTGCCAGCAAATTACCAATCACAGGCATCCGCTTCGGATCCACTAATATATCGGAGCGCGCACGCTCTACAGCTTCCCCGAGTACCATCCGGCTTTGTATGATCTCTATCTCAGCCTTGGTGGATGATCCACTGGCGCCGAGGTCGCCGCCGAGCATCGCAGCGACGTCTAGGCCCTGCTGTTCTTCCTCGACCTGGACCAGCGCATCTGCCTGATATATTGGGGTCGCCGACAGTGCGTAAAAGATACCCGCAAGCGCAAATAGCACCGTGGTCACTGTAATCTGTACCCACTTATCGATTAAGAGTCCGATTAATTGTCCAATATCAATCTCGTCGGATGACGAATCGTTTGGGTAACCGCGATCTGCTTTACCGTCGGGCGGTGTTGACGTCATTTGGCTGTTCTCTTAATAATTTTCTGGACCATTGATCGCACGCGTCTCGTATCTGCTTGAATACCTGTTGGTAGGCCTCCACGCTCTTACGGTGAGGATCAGATATCGATACCCCGCCGTCTGTCCAGTGACCTAGACGCATGATCTTACCCGAAAACTGAGGATACCGTTCCGAGAGTCTACGTTTGTGTCCGCTGGTCATAACCAAAGTCAGGTCGGCGCCTCTCAGTAGCGCGTCATTTACGGGTCGCGACTGGTGTTGGGTGAGATCAATCCCGAGCTCTTTGGCCATTTCAAGGTACACAGGATCAGCTGGGTCGCCTGTCCGCGCCGAAAGACCCGCCGACGTTACCGTCAAGCCCGTGAGGCTACGCAGTATATGTTCGGCTAGCGGGCTCCGGCAGATATTAGCCTCGCATAGGATAAGGAGTGATGAAAACTGCATGTCCTTTAATCGCCGAGGTCCACCAGGTCCCTCAGGCTGCTCTCCGCGGTGTTCGTTAGGTTGACTAAGTCGAGTGCCGGCGTGACTTGGTCGATGACGCGGTTGAGTCTGCCGAGGTCGGTCGTACTGACGTAAACGATGTCGTTGGGCATCACGCGGAACTGGTTTGAAAACACATAAGCAATCGAGTTTCTGAGGTCGAACTGATAAACGTCTGCCAGCTTCGTGGAGTCACTGGATGGTCGGATAACAAATACCCCTGCCGCATCCGCACTCGATTCTTGTATGCCACCCACCTCGGTGATGACATCCGTCAGTGTGAGGCGGGTCGATCCCATCGCTACCTGGCCTGGCCTTGTCACCTCACCCATGACGTATACCCGTTGTGTCGAGTCGTCAGGGACATGGACCAGGTCGCCCGCACGCAACACGATATTCTGAGAAAGGTCACCGGATTTAAGGAGATCGTATGAAGAGACGCTCGCGGTGAGGTTTCGTCGCGTAATCTGAAGCTCGTGGTGATTCGCGTTCGGGGCGAAGCCTGACGCTAGCTGCACCGCATCAATCAGCGTCAGCGGAGTATTTCGTAAAGCGACACGGCCAGGCTTATTGACTGCGCCGGTCACAAAGACGAATTTCGAGTTAAACTGGGCGACACGTACCTCGATCTGCGGGTCTTTGATGAACTCGCTCAGGAGGAGAGTGACGGTCTTTCGGATTTCGTCGACGGTCTGGCCTTCGACTCTAATTCTCCCAGTATACGGATAGAAGATGGTTCCGTCTGGGTTCACCAAGTTCCCACTCTCGGCGGCGCTCCGTTGCTCACCTGCCGGGATAGTCAACTCAGGGTGGTCGTAAACAATAATCGACAGAATATCACCCGGCCCAACCCTATAGTCGTAACGGTTCCGTTCGGCCTCCAGTAAGGAAATCAACTCCTGATTGGTCTTGACGTTGGACTCCGACAGTCGTCTGACAACATCGGCATCTACTGGGGTGACGGAGACCTGGGTATTTAGGATCGCGGGGTTTGGTTTTGAATCTTTCAGTGCCTTAAATTGCACGAATGATCCGGGGGCCATCGCGCACCCAGTAAGCATGATCGACAACCCAGCGAGAATAATCAATCGGGTTTGGCCAGTTATCACTGCAGCGATTCCTTAGTCTTATTCTCGGACTGCTCGACCAGTTTCTCTAGCAACCTAGTCTGACGCCCGACGATCTCTTTGAATGATGTGAGCGGTATGACCAGACGGTGGGACACGCTAAACTCAATCTCTTGGGTTTCTGGGTCTTGCGTTTTCAGCGAGAGGTACTCGATCCGAACCATCCCGTTAGCGACGGTAATGTCCCCTATTCGGTCTGCGAAAAGTTCCTGGCTCATGATCTTCTCCGTCTCGTCTTGATTGCGGTTTCTACTGATCCGCAACGATTGGAACGATAGCGGGTTTGAGCTCGTCGTACAACTGGACAGGGTCAATTTGGTCTCGAGGGTTTAAGCGTCGCGTTGAGGGGATTCCCGGAGTCTCAGCGAGGAATTTGATCAGGACCGAACTTTTGGTGGCAAAATTCACGTTCTGAGGGAGGTCACTGGTCGCCTCTGACATCTTGATGGCGTCAAGTTTTGACCTGACGACACCGACGACCATCCCACCCGGTCCGATAAGTGGCCCGCCGGAGTTACCTTTCTGAACCTCTGCACTGAATTGAAATGAGTTGGGGTCATCGCGCATTCCGCGCCCGCTGTTGACGATTCCCCTGGTGATCTTTGTCGTGATACCTAGAACGCTGACCTGCGGATAACCCATTGTCACCACGTCCATCCCCGCAGGAACTGCATTCGAGTGTGACAAGTAGACAAAGGGTGTGATCGCGTCCACCTTCAGCAACGCGAGGTCTGCCTCTTCATCAACTCTAATCACCCGTGCCTGAAGAACCTGCCTCGGCGACATCACCACCTTGATATCAGGTAATCCATCGATCGCGTGGTGTGCGGTGACTAGGTAACCGGCGTCGGATACGAAGAATCCAGTCGCGACCTGCTGGGTCGGGAGAGAATCCTCGTTGGCGGAGAGGTTAGGCAGACACAGCAACATTGATACGCCTGCAATGAACGCCTTGGAGAGGTCACCGATGGTCTTTCGTTCTCGGCCAGCAGGTTTGATGGGATCAATCATGAGTCAAGGATGCTCAGGGCTCGGACAAGCTCTACCGCGTTGGAGACATTTAATTTATCAAATACTCGCGCCCTGTGGAGTTCGACGGTACGGGTACTGTTGCCACAGATCTCCGCAATTTCCCGGTTGGTCTTGCCCTTGACCATCCAATTCATGACCTCTGTTTCTTTGTCGGTCAGTTGCCCAAGCAGGGCGACGAGACGAGACTGATTGTTTTCGTTATCCACGGCAACGGCGCTGGACAGCAGTGCAGACTCAATTTTCTTGATTAGGTCCGGTGTCGAGAATGGTTTGGTAACGAAGTCAAACGCACCGTCACGCATGACATCTACCGCGGTATCTAGGTCGCCATGTCCTGTCATGAAAATTACTGGGATACGAGTTTCGAGACCGTCTCTCTTGATGCGGTCGAACACGGTCAGCCCGGTTGGCCCGTTGCCGAGCCTGATGTCCAGCAACATACAGGCCGGCTGAGGGAGCCCGGGCCCTGTCAGCATCTCCTGAAGATTCTGAGCCGACTCAAACTCAAGATAATCGATGTCCCTGACCTTGAGTGCCGATGAGAGTGCCGAACGTAAGCTCTGATCATCCTCGACCAACAGTACAGTGCCGGCTGCGTTTGACCTCAGCTCGCTATTCATCATTACTCCATATTCTTTGCCTGATTCAGCGGTAATCGTAACTCAAAGATCGAGCCCTGAATACTGGTCTCAAGGAGTCTGAGCCACCCCAAGTGCTTCTCAGCGATTGATCTTGATAGGTTGAGTCCGAGGCCTACGCCATCAATTTTTGTGGTCACGAAGGAGTTAAATATTTCGGCTTCCAGTCCCTCAGGCACACCAGGACCATTGTCCCGAACTTTTGCGCTCGCGTATCCGTCAATAACGGTCAACGATAGCTCGATCCATTTGCTTTCCTTCACGCGTTCCTTTGATCCAATAATGGCCTCGTGGCTGTTGGCGATCAGGTTTATGATGATCTGCTCGATCGCGGTCCGATCGGCTAAGATGATGAGTTGGTCTCGTTCGACCTGAATGTTGAGCGAGAACCTGGCCTCTCTGCAAATAATTTTCGCGAGAGGGACGAGGTCCCTGACGACCCCGATGAGATCGATCGATTCAAGTACCAAGCCTTTGGTTGAGGATAGCCTCTTGATGGTCTGAATAATTTGGCCGACTCTCATCGATTCAGCCTGTATCTGCTGGAGTATTCGAGATGCACCGCCATGATCACCACTCTCTAGCATGAGCGATGCGGTATCGGATAACGTCTCAATTGCGGCCATTGGTTGGTTGATCTCATGCCCGATGGAGCTCGTAATTTCAGCCAATACGGTGCGCTCTGCTTGATTTTCTATGCGTTGCTTCTGCTCCGAGATCAGGCTCTGTTGATGTAGCTGACGTCGGCGCTCGAAGAATAGAAGAAGCCAGACGAGCCAGAGTGTTCCGATCAAGAGCCATGCGAGGAAAGTGGTTCCTTTCGGGTCGTGTTTTACCGGGCTGTTATCTTTCAGGGTGGCGTCGAATTCGAGCCCCGGCATCCCCAAATGTACGTTTGCTGGTACGGATAGATCATCTTTGTCGGCGTCACCGACAAACACGTTGACGTTAATGCCAAGGTCTCCTCGGTTAACCCGCTCGTTGATGAATTCGGTGAGCTTCGTGGCCGAGAAAATTGCACGAGTCGTGTGGGCCTCATTTGTCCGCGACAGGACTAGAAGGACATCGTTGTTGTTCACGACCGCGAAGGTAATCTGTCCACCAAGAGACCGGCTCACCTCTGCAAGGCTTAGCGTGAGAAGTTGATGCTTGACAAATTGGTCCGACGGGTTTTCGGTCTCAACGATACCGATACCCCGAACCCACGGGAAAGAGTTGACGATCGCCGGGGTATTTGGTGAATAGGTCCGGGCCGAGGACCGATAGATGAGGTCAACCAGATGCTGCAATTCGGTCTGGGCAACCCGTTCATATTTAACCATCTCGGCCAGTAAGCGAGATCGATTTGCTTCCTGTTCAACTTGGCGGGCGTAATATAAGGATGATGCCGAGATGACGAATACCAAGACGAGGCTAAGGATGCTCCGATTCATGAGCCCCAAGTCCGTGAGCGATTTCTTAGTTAGTTGGATGTCCACTGATCAAAAAGTACCTGCAAGGGCACCCCCTGTGGCTTTAATGAGCCCTCATAAGCACTCGTTAGTTTTGAGGTGAAGCCGGGGCTCAGGCACCCTTTGGATTCGAGGTCGCGGGCCTCGGTTAACACAATGATTTGGGACTCAAGAAGTCGTTCCCAGGACGTCGCCACTTTCAGGATCTCTTGCCGATAACGCACGTCCTTTTCGGCCTCGGTGCAGGACGAGTTGACACCAAAAAGCTCGAGGACTTTCCCGACAGGGTTCTTGCATTGGAGCGCGCGGTCCCTCTTGGCTACACTGACCCGTCCGCTGGCCCGCGAGGTGAAGCGCTTCGACTCGGTTCGCAATTCGGTTTGGAGAGCCTGGATGTCTGGGAGAGGTCTCGCGGGGGTGTTGCTTCGATCTAGCGGGACCGAGCAGGCCCGCTTCAATCTACCCTGACCCGTGACCATAACATTGTAGCTATCTTGCTGAATGGCGATAAACCGCCGTGCCTCCGTCAGCGAAGTTTCCGACGCGATTGAGTTGACGCTCACTAGAAGCGAGCAGACGATAAACACTAGCGCGCTCGCTGCTTGAGACACACAGTTCGATACCTGCCTTGTAAATCGATTTAGCAGGCGGGCGATGGATGCTAGTTGCGTTGGTTTCAAGTCAGCTAAGCTTCACGTTGATTTTCTTGTGGTTGTATCAGGTTTTAAAGCGCAAACATACCCGTAGTGTACGCAAACTTGGTGGATTTAGTTAGACTAAGTTAGTGTTTCCGTCTCTGTGAGGCATAGTGTTGCCTAGACGTGGGGCGAGTTTTTGAGGGAGGTACAACTAGTGGAGCGAACGATGGTACTCATTGTTGGGACGCAAAAGGCTGGCACCAGTTGGCTGTGGAAAACTCTGTCAGATTGACCTCTGGTCAGGCCTGGGTTCACCAAGGAGATGCATATCTTCGATGCCCTCCATGTCGAAGTATTCAAAGGATACCGGCGGATGATCCAAGTAGCCGCCCACTCGGCCCTGCGTACGAGCCCAGTCGAGGCCCCTGAGGGTCGGGCAAATGCGCTACGACCAGCAAACTTCTTTTACCAGGCGCGCTCTACTTTGACTACTTTGCGGCCATGCTCTAGGAGCAACCTGTTTCAGTCGAGGCGACGCCAACCTACATGGGCTTACCGGTATCGGCCTGGGCTGAGATTAAGGATCAGTTCGCCAGCCGTGGAGTGCGTGTAGCGCCGATCATATCCCTGAGGGAACCGGTTAACCGCCTTGCGTCTGATATCCGGCTCAAGTACCGCCGCGAACGGAAAGCCATATCAGACCAAGAGCTCGATCAAAGCCTACAGGTCCTGAGTCGCGACGGAATCAACCAGTACGTCAGGACATGCTCCGATTATCGGTCGGCGGTGGAGCGGCTGCGCAACGTGTTTGGTGATGATCTGTTGGTGCTGATGTACGAGGAGTTTTTCGAGGCCGCCGAGACCGAACGACTGGCTTCTTTTATTGGACTGGACCAGATCTCCGGCGACTTCGGTAGCCGCGTTAATTCCAATGAGACCGAGTCCTCGCCTCTGGAACCTGGGCGATATCGAGGCATGGTGGACTTGTTTCGAGATCAGTATGGGTTTGCTAGGGACTTATTTGGTGTCGATGCGGTAGAGCGTTATTGGGTCCGTAGCTAGGCTATCTGATTCGCGGTAACTTATCATTTTTCAGGGCGCGAAATAGCAGTAAAAAAAGTGTTGCAATTACGGAAACTACCTACTAATCTTACCGATATAAGTACTGATAAACGATAAGAGGTGCGTGATGGGTGTCTTGGGTTTGGGTCGGGCGGTGGTCGCTAAAGAGGGTTTCGGAGACAGCGGAGCCGTGTTGGTGTACGACCCAACCGTGGAGCGAGTCGGCGTACTCCTCGGCGGCTTGGACGCCGGCTGTACCCCGGTCCCGGTAAGCGGCGCCGATGTTTGTCAGGTCTTGTCCGAGTTGCTCCGCGTAGGCTCGGTTCACACGATTCATCTGCTCGGGCACGGTGCGCCGGGCGGGATATTCTTTGAAAACGTTTTCATCAATGGTATTTTGTGGACGGGGTTGGCTCGGGGGACTGAGTGCGGCCGTGCGTCTTCATCAATACAGACAATAAATTTTTGGTCCTGCGAGACGGGCCGTGGAGAGACTGGTATGAAATTCCTTAAGCACGTAGCAGACACAACTGGCGCGACCGTTCATGGTTCGGACCAGAAGGTGGGCTCGCCGGAGCACGGTGGGTCGTGGGATTTGAACCAAATCGCGTCGCCCAGGCCTCCATTTTCCAAAGTCAGCCGAGATTCGTTTGAAGGGGTTCTTATGGCTACGATTACAACACAGGACATCGGCGGTACCAATGTTATAACAGCATTTGACGGCGACGCAGCGGCGTTCTCGGCCGCGGTATCGACGGGAGACGGTACCGCACAAAACCCCTACGTTTCCACAGGTTTTTATTCCCAATATACTGTCTCCGGTAGCCCCTCTGAGCTGCTCGGCCTTATCGCCGACCAATACGCGATGTACAGCAACAGCAACTTCGAAGATGCCGTAACCTTGAACCTTAGCGGCGGTACTGATGGTAGTCCGATCACGCTCGGCCAGTTGCTTGACCTACAGGCAGCTGGGGTTGATACCTCCGGTCAAACGATCGAGTTGTCGGGTGCTTCTCTATCGACGGATGATGCCGTGAGACTGATCGCAAGTGCGCCCGATGGGGTCAATGCTTTCTCGGTCGGCGCCGAGCCCCTTGCGGTCTCGCAGTCTGATATCTCTGTGACCAGTAGCTCGACCACGGGGACGCTTGCAAAGCAGGACGATATTACGGTCACCTACCAACAGCCCGCGGGCGCGACGGTCAACGAAGTATGGTTCGACCTGTCTGGGTTCACGGCCGGCCACGATGTCGACTACAGTACATGGGATCCCCAGCCCTCTGAGAGTGAGATGGGGTTTGTTCAGGCGCAGTATGATTCAGCGACCGATACCTGGGGCGCGACTTTAACGATTAGCGGTCCTAACCTGAACGTAGATGGCGACTACGCAAACGCAGGCGTACTCGTAGTGTCCACAGGAAGCGACGGGACGGTCAATTATTCACTTGCGATCGACGACGAGTCTTTCTTCGTTGATAACGATTCCCCGGTGGTCGACTCGATCGAGCTTCTACCAGGTAGCGATACCGGTGAGTCGGACGATGATAGTATAACCAACGCCGACCAGTTGGTGTTTCAGGTTGATTTTTCGGAGCCCGTTGTGGGCCTTGGGCGCGATGATTTCTCTGCCAGCGTTGGAGCTGTAGAGGCCGTCGCCGAGGTATCAAGCCCTGACGGGTCGTCCTACCTGGTCACCGTCGGTGGAGTTTCTGACGTTGACGATTTACTCACACTCAGTGTTAATAGCCACGGGATTTACGATGCCGCGGGAAATCAAATCCAGAATAGTGTGTCGTCTAGCCCTGTAAACCTCGATAATACAGGCCCGACAATCATCTCGATCGAGCGCCCGGCGTCTAACAAATATTCAGTTGATACTGGTGATTCAAACTCAGATGGTGTTACCAATGCGAATAGTCTGGAATGGGTCGTTCGAACCAGTGAGGTTATTGATGTCGCTACCCTTGACGGTGCCGACTTCGTTCTGACCGGCGTTTCGGTAACCGGTCCCCCAGCGATCTCCATTGTCGATGATCCGGTTGCTCCGGCGGGGTCTGTGGGTAAGCAGTTTGTTGTGACCGTTACTGGCGGGTTTGATGACGCTGACGCCGTTGCCGTGGGTCTGGCGTTATCGCCGAGTTCATCGTTTGCCGATGTGGCGGGTAATCTTGGCGACGCGACCGCCGATGACGGCGCCACAAATAACGAGACTTACACGGTAGATAACACCCCGCTCGCGGGTCCTGGTGTGTCGCTCGAGAACGATACCGGCACACGGCCTCCGTTCGTTGAGACTGACGCACCCGGAAACGCTACCGTATTCGACGTCTTTGAGATACCGATCAACGATACCGGTGCGCCGGTAGAGGTCGTAATCGACAGGGGGGAGAACAGTTCTTTCTCTGACTTCATCATGGGCTATCATGGTGGCGGTGCCGCGATCGGATACCGCGAAAAAGGCACCACCGAGTGGCTCGGGAACGTGACGGGGGGCTCCGCCTTAAACGGTCTGACGTTCACAGCGCAACCTGGGGTTCAATACGAGTTCGCCGCTGGTGTCTCTCACGGTTCATGGCAATATGCTTTCACTGCGGAGGTGGGGCCCCAAGCTGCGGTCAAGCTCCTGAATGCGGATAGCTACAGTACGTGGCCAGATAGCAGGTTTAGCGGTTACGCTGGCGAGGGAAAGAAGACAGTCGCCAATGAGCGGTCAATCGGCGAGACTCACGGCACGTATCCAGGGGACGACTACACCGCTGATGGTTCGGTCGTCGTGACCACTAGCGCGGACAGTTACGGGACCCGTTATTCGGTGGACGATGGGTTGACCTGGGTTAACGATGCGTCGGCACTCGCAATCACGACCGAGGGAAGCTACACGGTCATGGTCCAGCAAGTCGATCAGGCCGGTAACTGGTCGGCCTCTACGCAGGTAACCTTTACACTTGATACTACAGGGCCGAGTAGCGCTATCGTGGCTCGAACGGCTGGCGATTCTGGTGTCGATACCGATGGTCAGGTCAGCTTCACTGTGACGCTGAATGAGCCAGTCGACCCTACCTCAGTTGGTGTCGAAGATTTCGTGGTAGCGAAGACAGGTGGAATGACTGCTGGCACCGATCTGACGTTAAAGACACAGGACTTCGCGGATGACGCGGCCCTGCTCTCCTTTATTCAGGCCGGTGGGGTTGACGCGAATGGAAACAGCTCTTGGTGGCACCCCAATTTTTCGGGCAACGGCCCCTTAAACCAAGGCGATTTTACCACTGATGGTTCGGCTGATTCGATCGCCGAGTTCGTCAACAGCTTCAATACCACCTGGCTATCGACTGACCGTGGTTGGGTGATGAGCCACACCGGAGACGGTGAGCTCACCCTTACCTTTGACTCATCTAGAACCACGTCTGCTTTCGATCAGAGCGATATGGATGTTATCGGTCGGACCTTCTTTATGCAGTCGGTCGCATCCGACACCCAGAACTTACAATTCTACGGCGCGACCAATGCCTCTGCGCCTGCGCCGATTCCTCTCGCGGATGGCCTGACAACGTTTACGGTCAGTCCGCAAGACGGGGAAGCGACCGATACCTTCACCGTGACGGTACCCTACGACGGCGAGGGGACGGTTGAGCTGGCGCTAGGTGCGGTCGCCGAGTTTATTGACCGGGCCGGCAACACCGGCAGCACTTTCACGGCGTCAAGCGCCTCAGTCGATGTCGATAACGTCGGCCCGACCCCCACGATCAGTATCGACGAGAGCGTCGTCGACGCCGGCGATATGGTTACCGTGAATGTGAGTTTCGATGGGTCGCTCGATGGATCACCGTCCGCGTCGGACGTGATCGGAGCGCTCAGCACGCCCGGACTGACGCTGTCCGGGACACCGTCCGCGAGTGGTGACGTCTATACCGCGACGTTTGTTGCGGCCGCAGCCACCCAGGAAACCGGTTACCAGATTTCGATTGCGGCCGACGCGTTCAGTGACGCGAATGGTAACGGCACCGCCGCCGCGACTAGCAATACTTACGACGTGGACAGTCTAACGCCGGTCATTACCGCGTTCGATGTGTCAGGCCCGGACAGTACCTACGGCCCCGGCGACACGATATATATTTACGCGGTCGCGTCGGAGGACCTGGTCGCCGGCTCCGTGATCCGGGCCACGCTGACCAATGGCGAGGTCGTGACCCTGACGACGAACGGTGGGCCTACCCTGACCGGTAACTACGTGGTCGATGGCACCGATACCGGCTCCGCTGATCTCGACGTCAGTAGCTTCGCTCTCGGCGACGGGGTAACCCCGGGCTCTGTTCCCGCTGACCAGGCGGGTAATGTGATGAGCAGCACCGCACTTCCCCCGAATATGATCGCGGATACACAGCAAATCGTGGTCGATACAACAGCGCCTGCCTTGATCTCAATCGAGCGAGCCAGTGATTCGCCAAACATCACCAACAGCCCTGAGGTCTTGTTCGAGGTGACGTTCGATGGGCCGGTGGACATGAATTCAATCGATGCGGCGGCTTTCGAGGTATCTAACGGGGTCGTGAGTGGGCAGATTGGCCCGGTTGGCGCTCCGGTGGGTGGGGCGTCGTTTTTCACTTCCTATACCGTGCCCGTGACGGCAACTGCGGACGGCGATGTGGGGCTTAGTCTGGCAACAAATTCTTTCTTTGTTGACGCGGTCGGCAACGTAGCCGTTCACGATGTAGCGGGCGGCGTCGATATGATGTCGGGCGTGACGGTCGAGACTTACGCGGTCGACACCGCGGCGAACCCAATCAGCGCGCAAATTCTCGAGTCGCAGGGCCAGTGGCATGATGGTGTGATATCGCCAAACATGCACCAAGACAAAGCATTATTCGATGTCGGCGTGACCGGCAAAGAGTCCGGTTCCACGGTCGAGTTCAGCCTCGATAACACCAGCTGGACCACCAACGGCAGCGACCTGAGGGACCAAGTGGTTGAGGGCGTCAATACGGTCTACGTGCGCCATACCGACCTCGCGGGCAACATCAGTGAGGCCACCACCAGCGTCACGGTCGACTTGACCGCGCCGGTGATGACCGGCATGACCGACGGTGCCGGGGTTGATACTGCCGGGACGGTCACGTTCACGATGGATTTCAGTGAGCCCGTCCTGACGAGCTCGATCGGGATAACCGACTTCGACTTCGCGGGCGGCGATCTCGCCGCCACCGGTGTCACCGCCACCGGCGTGGCGGGTACCGGCAACACGGCAACCGGGTACACATCAATCGACGTGACCTTTACAGGCATCTCCGGTGAGGGCAACTTCGCGGCCGCGCTCGCGACCGCCGCGGGCTACCAAGAGGGCATCTATGACCTGGCCGGCAACGCCGTCCAGTTCGAGACGGGCGAGGATCGCCTGTCAGCAGATAACGTGGGCGTCCAGGCGGTCGACACAGTCGGCGCGACTGTGACCGGGATTACCCGAGTGCCGGACCTCGACACCAGCGTCAAGAACGATACGGGGAGCTCGACCACCGACGGTGTCACCGACGCCGACGTGTTGACGTTCCGGGTTGACTTCTCGGAGCCGGTCGACGGGGCAAGTCTGGTGTCAGGGATCGTCCCAGATGTGGTGCCAAACTTTGACATCGTCGCTCTCCAGTCGTCTGATAACACAGATGTCGCGTCGGCGTTTACCAACGCCTCTGTCTCGGTTACCAACCTCGACGGTTCCGCGATCGATGGGGACCCAGGTTCAGTTTTAGTCACAGTGTCGGGTAATGACATCGTCGGTTTCGATGGGTCTGTTGGTATCGCTACCAAGCCCGGTATCACCGACGTCCACGGGAACTCGCTTACGGGCCTAGCAGTGGGCGTCTCGGCCGAGGTCTACGCGCTCGACAACACCGCCCCGACGGTGACGGTCGACGTCGACAGGGCCGTCCTCAACAACAACTCCGACTCGGCCACCGTCACGTTCACGTTCGACGAGCCGGTCGACGGGCTCGGCTACGCAGATATCACGGTCCCGGCCAGCGGCACTCTTACCAACCTCAGCGAGGCGTCCCCGAATGACGGGACCGTGTGGACCGCGACCTTTACCGCAAACAGCGCGGTCGACCTGAGCGGCGAGCAGTTCGCGGTGAGTGGTTTCGCTGACCAGTTCGGCCAGACCAACGACGGGACCGGGAACACCTACGACAGCTTCGATATCGACACGGTGGCGCCCACCGTCACGGTGGGCCTCTCAAGCTCCGCCATCAAGGCCGGCGACACGGTGACCGTGACTCTGACCTCGAGCGAGCCCCTGGTCGGGCTCGGTACCGAGAGCGACGAGCTCCTGGCCCCCAACCTGATCTCGGCGGGGCCCGCTACCTCCAACCCGGACGGGACTGTCTGGACCAAGATCTACACCGCGGACGCGGACATTGATGACCCCACAAACGTCATCACGTTGCTCGCGGGCGAGGCGATTGATGTCGCCGCTAATCCAAGCGTTGCCGATTCAGTATCGGCGAACTACGTGGTCGACACCGTCGATCCGCTTCTGAGCACGATCGACGACGCGTCGGGTACTAGTACAAACGGCGACCTGACCTTCAGGGTCACCTTCTCTGAGCAGGTCGACGCCAACTCGGTGAGCACCAGCCACTTCACGACCTCGGTCGCCGGTCCTGGCATTACGAGCGCGGGCGGTGTCTCCAGCGTGTCCCCGGTGGGTACCGCTGTCGACGGTGGCTACCATCAGTACGACGTCCTCGTATCCGGTGCGGGCGGCGACGCCGGCACTACGGTCACACTGAGCTACACGGGCGGGTTTACCGTGGCCGACATGGTCGGTAACACGGGTGGGTTGGACCAGGTCCAGGTCACGATCCCCGCAGTCACAAACACGGCCGATGGTAAATACAACCCAGGCAACGACCATGACGTGTCGCGTAACGACGCGCTGGCGCCCTACACCCACAGCGGCAGCACAAACGGCGCCAACCCACCGCACAGCGCAGATTTATACGATCTCCCGATCGTAGACTCTAGCCTTGCGGCGGGCCAGGTGAAGTACTCGCTCACGATTACTACTACCGGGGGCGCGGGAGATTACTTCGTCGGTGTCTTCGAGAAGGGAACCAACGGTGAGCCGGTCGGTACCCCAATCGCGACCTTTAACGACCCGGACACGTCCGATGACATCGCAGCGGTTCTGAACGTAGAACCTCAACCCGGTGTAGAGTACGTGGTTGCGGTGTCAGACAATATCAATTGGTCGCACTACGATCTGATGTTTGAATACGTGGCCGATGGGGCCACGGCATACACCGCAGGAGAGGTTCCTGCCTCGGTCAATATAGCCGACGGCGAGACGATCCCCGCCCTGACGCTTACCGTCGACGCCGCCGGCGACACCGGTACCGGCGCGGTCGATACGGTGCTGCCCGAGGTCAGCTCAGTCGAGCGTGTTGCCGAATTGTACGATACCGGCGTCAGCGCGACCGACAACGTCACGAACTCCGACACAGTCGTATTCAAGGTGACCTTCACCGAGACGATGGACCTCAGCACCCTATCGGGCGTCGACTTCGAGCTGGTCGGTACACCGGCACTGGCCGGGGTCAATGCGCCGACGATTAGTCTGGTCGCTAACCCAGACGGTACCGGCACACCGACGGCCGACAGTGACGTGGTCTTCGTGAAGGCCTCGGGCGGCGACCTCGCCGTCTACACCGGAGACCTGACCCTCGGCCTGGCCAGTGCCAGCTCAATCGAGGACATGGCCGGCAACGTTTCCTCCGTGGCGGCCGACGACTCTGCTACCACTCAATCTTACGCGCTCGATAACACGGCCCCGGACGGGACCACGATGTCGATGCACTACAATAGCCAGTTCCAGTCGGTCAACGGCGTGGTCCGCGCGGACGACGAACTGGAGCTCCAGTACCACGGCGTTGCACACAGCGACATCGAGACGGTCGTATTCGACGTCGGCCAAGTCACCGGCGCGGGTCAGATCGCGTTGACCACCGCCGACACCTGGACCGAGTCCGATATCTCGGCCCTCAGGCTGCACCTCGACGAGTACGTCCACAACGACGCGACGGTCCAGCAGGAGAAGCAGGAGGCCAGCGACGCGTTTGTCGCGCAATACGCGGATCCATTCGATCCCAGCTTGGTCGGCACCACATACACGGGGGCGGGCTTCACGGTCGGTAGCTTTAGTATCGCGGATGGCCATGTCTGGGAGGAACAGGACCTCAACGACCTGTTCGAGGAGTGGCACCACGTCCGTTACAATGACGCCGACGTACTGACCGCGTCCGCTGACGCCCGAGATGCGTTTGTCGCGCAATACGCGGACCCAGAGATACTCACCGCCAACGACTCAGTCGCTCAGGCGGTCGATATCGCGAGTCAGACGGTGGCCGGGTTTGAAAACGATGGTGGTGCTGGGACCTTTAGTGCGTTTGTCCGTATCCCTGTAGACGGGGTTAACAATGAGAACACGACGGTCACGGTCACGGTCACAGACACCGCCGGGAACGTCTTCACCGACACGGTAGGAAACTTCCTGGTCGACAACCAGTCGCCTGACGTGGAGCTCATCTCGACGGTCTCGGCGAGCGATAGCGGCGCCTACACCAACGACGGCCTGACTAACGCCGATACGGTCCAGTTCCGAGTCGTGTTCGATGACGAGGTCACCCAGGTCGCGATCGACGACTTTGAGGTGGTCACTAGTGGCACCCTTAGCCCAGCCACGGTACAGACCGTGGAGAATATAGGCGGTGACGAGTACATTGTGACGGTCGGCGGAGTAGGCCTCGCGTCCGGGGATGGCACGGTTGATCTAAGGGTCGACGCCGCAGCGACGGTCTACGACCTTGCCGGAAACCTGATCGATAAGCGGTCCACAAGCTCAGACCAGAGCTACGTAGTCGATAACACCGGGGCGTCGGTGGTCTCGTTCACTACAGATCACGAGGCTGGCGACCACATCAGGGCTGGGGAGACGGTCACAATCACCGCGACCATGTCTGAGGCGGTCCAGGATGGCGGCCAGATCACAGTTAATTTGAGTTCTGGAGGCTCCGCGGTACTGACCGCGGACGCGGAGGGCGCGACGCTGTCGGGCACCTACACTGTGCTGGCGAGCGAAAACGCGGACACCCTGTCGGTCGACACGATTGTGTTGAACGGTAGCGCGCCCGTGGACCTGGCCGGCAACATGATGACAGACACGACCGTACCTGCGGCTGACCTGAGCGCGTCGACGATCGAAGTCGACACGGTCGCGGACCAGGGGTCTGACTTGTCGGTCACCGTGCACCCATTGGACCTGACCACCAGCGACGCCGAGTCCGGGCATGTCTCGTTCCTGATTGAGGGTGTCGATACGGATAACGCGAGCGTCGTCTTAACCGTTAGCGATATCCATGGCAGCAGCTCGTGGGCCGACGCGGTACTAGTCAAGGGAGCCTGGGTCGCGAGCGTCGACGTTGGTGGGCTTGCGGACCAGTCATTCCTGGCCTCAAGCGTCTCGGTCACAGACACCGCCGGTAACGTGGCGACTGTGACTGCCGGCGATACAATTTTCCTAGATATGTCGGCTGACGCCGATAATAATCTCAGTGTCGCTATCAATGGGACCGGCGCTAACGCGGACGGTCCGGTTGGGTTTGAGGTCGCGGGTGTCGATATTGTCGACACGGTAGCCTTGCAATTGAATCTCCAGACCGGTGACGGTAATGCGAGTCTCCAGCTCTCTGTGGACCCCGAGCAGTTGGGGGTGGTTGGGCTGGGTCTGCTTGGTCGGGCGGTCGACGCCGCCGATACGGCAAACGAACTCCTGGCTAGCTTGGATGCGACTCTGACCCCGGCACTCACTGATGCATTTATTGGGCGAATCGAGGCTGAGCTTGGAATCGAGCAAGGTACCTTCCGAGCCCTGACTAATGTATCGCGCGACGATGTAGCCGACGCTATGTTGGGCGTGTCAATTGATCCGCGGCTTGTAGAGCTGGTCCAGAACGCGACCCGAGAGGAGTTGCAAGATCTTGCGGTTTCGGTTGACCAAGATCCGGAGATTCAAGAGCTGATCGACCAAGGCGGGGCTTTGCTAACCGCTGGTCAGATTTTTGGAGTGGTGAATGGCCTCCGACTTGACTTTTCACAAATTGATTCATTACTTGCGGTCGATCCAGACGCCGTCAGAGCAAGCGCAGATGATGGAGAGATTGGTACTCTTATTAGCTACGCGGAGACTGCGGGTGTCGCGGTTCCAGACGTTACCGCCACGCTAGATCGCTTGGTGAGCGCGCTGGACCAAGAGATCGGTGACGTTGACATGGTTGGTATCGATCGGTCGGTCGGGACTAGTCCGGTTCTTCTTTCCCTAGACTTTGAGGGCGGGACGCACTCGAACGATGAGATTCCGGACCAACTCGGGCTGACGCTCGAGGTAGATGGTGCGCCTCAGGCGATCGACCAGAGTCTCTATTCATCAGTCGGCTCTGAGAACGGTAACGTTAACTGGGGTGGTCTGAGTGGCTTTGGTAACGGTGCCACCTTCGACGCGGGCGTCATTGACCCGGTCCACGGGCAAGTCTTTAAGGTATCCAGTGGAGAGGGGTATGCGCCTGACGTAAACAGCGGCTTTGCGGCATTCACAGGTGCGTTTAGCGGCATTGACGGCTACGACACATTCAACGTCAAGGTCACAGACACGCCGAGTGGTGTGGTCGAGGTGAAGCTGATCGGCGGAACAACAGACAGTGTGGTCCACGTGACCCTCGCGACCGATCCGAACGCGACCGATCTGGGCGGTGGCTGGTACGAGCTGAGCATCCCATTTAGTCAGTTTAGTAATAATAGCGACGCCAACCTGGCTAGCCATTCAGGGTTCCTGATTGGTATGCCCGGTGATAATGGTGCGACACCATTTGATTTCTATTTCACCGACGTCGAGGTTGCGGGTATTGATTACTCAGGCGTCTCGTATGTCTCGGGCCTGACCGCCCGCGATTTCTTGAGCATTGGCCAGAACTTGGCCACGATGACCGATACCGCCGGAGACGCGGTGATTGGTATCGATGAGCACGCGATCATGCGTGTTGGTTTGAGCTGGGATGAAGCCGGCACTATGCGGAGTCCACTCGCCGAGCTTGGTAAGGGTGAGCTTACTGCCACGGTGAGTGTTACTGATGTTCACGGCAACACAAACAGCTCGCCTGAGGCGAAAGCCTACGTTGACCCAGACTTCACGCTGGACATGTACGCGGCACCGCTCGAAGGTATCGATATTGAAAATGATACCAATGCGCAGGTCACGACCGCGCCGGAGCATATGTTGTTCTCGGGCGACGGTAACCACGACGGTGCGATGTGGAACGGTGTCGATACCTTCGGTAACGGTGCGGTGTTTGACGCGACGGTGATGGACGCTGACCACGGTCATGTATTTAAGGTGACCAGTGGCGAAGGCTATGGTGCCGACGTCCAGGTCGCGTTCGCGGCGTTCACTGGCCACGGGGCTGGTTTCGTTGCGGGCTATGATGTCTTCAACGCTAAGGTCAAGGGTTCGCCTGACGGGACGGTTGAGGTGAAGTTGCTCGGCGGCACAGACAGTGTGGCTGTGGTCGATACGGCGACCTATCCGGGTTCGACAGACCTCGGTGGTGGCTGGTATGAGCTGAGTATCCCGTTCACCGAGTTCAGTCATAGCGACGCCGCGAATATGGCGGCCCATACTGGCTGGTTGATCGGGCCTCCGGGTGACCAGGCTGATACTCCTTTTGATTTCTTCTTTACCGATGTCGGCTTCGCTGGTGACCGGATTACGTCCGACGGCAGCCTGACCGCGCCGACGAATGTGGAGATGACAGACGGGCTTCCTGCCGACGTTTATTATTCGCTTGACGGTACGACCTGGGAGAGTGACTACTCGAAGCTCTCTCTGGCTCAGGGAACAAACACAGTTTCGTTTAAGCAGGTCGATGAGGCTGGAAACGAGTCTGCGGTCCGGAGCGTGACGTTTGAGTACGATGACGTTGCCCCGGCGCTTGACTCGATCGCTGATACCTTGGGTGTTGGCACGGATGTCGACACGACGGCGCACCAGTTCATGGTGAGCTTCAGTGAGCCGGTTGATCCGGGTAGTGTTTCTCCGGCGAACTTCGTCGCGGCCGGACCTGGGGCGAGTATCGTCTCGGTAACGGGCGTGGGCGCGATGATTGACGGTGGCTACACCGCATACAACATTGGCGTGACGGGTAGTGGCGAGGGTGTCCTCAGCCTGGCCCTGAACACGGCGGTGACGTTTGCAGACATCGCGGGCAACGCGGGCGACAGCTTCACGGCTGGCGTGACTGACCTGACCGGAGAGCTGTCGATCGATACAGTCCATCCGACGGTCACGGGTATCGAGCGTGTCCCTGAGTCTGACACCGGCCTGCCTGGTGGCGAGACCAACGCAGATGTGTTGGTCTATAAGGTGAGCCTGTCTCAGGCGATCGATGGTTCAACGATCGATGGCGGAGACTTTGAGATTGCTGCGCGCGACCTGGGCGGTGCCCTGGTCGCGATTGACGACGCGACCCTGACTGTCAGGTCTGGTGCCGCGGCGGACGCTGCTGTGGTTAGTGGCGGTGAGCATGATGAGGTATATGTCCACGTCCAGTCGGCGACCCTGGCGAGCCTCGACGGCGACGCCAAGTTAGTTCTAGCGTCGGCGGACCCGGTCCCGGTCGAGCAGAACCTGTACTCGTCTGATAATACAGAGAACGGTAACGTGAACTGGGATGGCCTCGATGGCTTCGGTAACGGTGCCACCTTTGACGCTGGTGTGATTGACCCGACCCATGGTCAGGTCTTTAGTGTGGCCAGTGGCGAAGGTTACGGTGTCAATGTCGGCTTCGTGGCGTTCACTAACTGGGGCAACCCTGCCGGGTTTGAGGTGATGGAGACCTTCAACGTGAAGGTGAAGGGTCTGCCAACCGACGTGCTGGAGATCAAGATGATCACCGGCGAGCCTACCCCTGACAGTGTCGCCCAAGTGAACATATCTGATACGACTATCTCGCAGGATCTTGGTGACGGCTGGCATCAGCTCACTATTCCGGCTGCCCGGTTCAGTAATCCAGACCACCTATCGACACACTCGGGCTGGCTGATTGGTCACCCAGGTGACACTGGTCCGACACCGTTTGAGTTCTACTTTACGGACGTGAGTGTCGGTAGCACCCAACACCCAGCGGGCGCGGACTTCGCTGACCCGAACGGGAATCTGGTCGATGTGTCCGGTCGTCTCATAACCGAGGCCTATGATCTAGATAACACGATCAGCACGCCGTCGGTGGGCACGATCGCGATAGACGATATTGTGAACGACGCCGAGTCTGGCTCTGTGGTGATTACCCTGGATGGGGTAGACACTGACGTTGTTACAACCGTGGTATCGGTGACAGCGGCGTCGAATATTGACGTGGTGACTGGTCTTCCGGTCGATGCGAGTCTGGTCGAGTTGGCGACGGGCTCTGGTCTGAGCTGGAGTTTCGATGCGACGGTTCTCCCATCTGACGGTAATTATGTCGTGCTGGTCGCGGCAATTGATGATGCCGGCAACGCTTCTGGAGCGACGAGACCATTTAGTCTGGATACAACGATCAGCACACCGTCGGTGGGCACGATCGCGGTAGACAATATTGTGAATGACGCCGAAGACGGCTTGATCACGATTACCTTGAGTGGTGTTGATACTGATGGTGTTACAACTGCGGTATCGGTCACAGCGGCGTCGAATATTGACGTGGTGACTGGTCTTCCGGTCGATGCGAGTCTGGTCGAGTTGGCGACGGGCTCTGGTCTGAGCTGGAGCTTTGACACCACGAGCCTTCCAGTTGACGGTGATTATGTCGTACTGGCTGGCGCGGTCGATGCTGCCGGCAACGCTGCAGGAGCGGCTAGACCATTTAGTCTGGATACAACGATCAGCACGCCGTCGGTGGGCACGATCGCGATAGACGATATTGTGAACGACGCCGAGTCTGGCTCTGTGGTGATTACCCTGGATGGGGTAGACACTGACGTTGTTACAACCGTGGTATCGGTGACAGCGGCGTCGAATATTGACGTGGTGACTGGTCTTCCGGTCGATGCGAGTCTGGTCGAGTTGGCGACGGGCTCTGGTCTGAGCTGGAGTTTCGATGCGACGGTTCTCCCATCTGACGGTAATTATGTCGTGCTGGTCGCGGCAATTGATGATGCCGGCAACGCTTCTGGAGCGACGAGACCATTTAGTCTGGATACAACGATCAGCACACCGTCGGTGGGCACGATCGCGGTAGACAATATTGTGAATGACGCCGAAGACGGCTTGATCACGATTACCTTGAGTGGTGTTGATACTGATGGTGTTACAACTGCGGTATCGGTCACAGCGGCGTCGAATATTGACGTGGTGACTGGTCTTCCGGTCGATGCGAGTCTGGTCGAGTTGGCGACGGGCTCTGGTCTGAGCTGGAGCTTTGACACCACGAGCCTTCCAGTTGACGGTGATTATGTCGTACTGGCTGGCGCGGTCGATGCTGCCGGCAACCCAGCCGGGGCGGTTAAGCCATTTACATTAGATACGGAGGTACTGCCGCCAGTAACGGTACTGGTAGAGGCTACCCATTCTGACATGACGGCCTCTGAGGCAGCCGAGGCGTTTAGCGTCACGGTCGAAGAAAATGCGACCTGGACGGTTGAGCTGACTGGTACGAAACATTCCGCCGCGCGCCTGGTTCAGGACGAAATGGCCGACAATGTTGCCGACGCAGCCAAGAACAAAGCGGACGCAGATGCGCTGGTTGCGACGGACCTTGGAATACTTGAGTTGAAGGACGCGATCCTTCAGGTAGAGGCATCCGGTCTGGAGACTTGGGAAAGCGTCGTTTCAAATGCGACCGATGCCCGCGATGCGGCAGATTCAGCTCTTGTTGCCGCGCAAACGGCATATCAGGATGCGATTACCGACGGTACCGAGGCTTTCGTTGAGGAATACGGTAACCCAGACGAACTGATTGCCCACGTCGTTGAGGTGGATGATACGACGATTCCGCCGACAACAACGATAGTTACTCAGGGTAGCGAAGTCGATTCATTGATTTCATTACCCGGTCTCAATATGGCGCCGGGTGAGTTCTGGACTGAGTCTACGATTTCTTCTTTGCGGTCAGCAATGTCGGACTTCTTGGATAGTGCCTATTCGGTGACCGACCTAGGGAAAGCGCTTGAGGAGGCAGAGGATCAGTTGATCGCTGCCGAGGCCGATCTAACTGATAAGGTGGGGCGTCGAGACGAGCAGGCGGGATTCAAGAACGAAGCTCAAGAGAATTATGATTCCGCCTTGGAAGATTGGCAGGCCTCTGTAGCGATTGCGGAGACAAGAGCGACGGAATTGTCGGATGCTCAGACCGCCAAATCTTTGGCTGACGACGCGGTGGCAGATGCGACTGTAGTCCTGTCAGGCACAGGTACCGGTAACGCAGAGACGATTTCATTGTCGGGCGAGCATCTTGAAGCGCTTGGTGACGGGCAGGTTGTGATTAAGTCGACTGCTACGGATATCGCGGGCAACACAGGCCAGGGCGCGCTGGTATCCTTCAACCTCGATAGGGTCGACCCAAGCGCGCCGAGCATTGACTCGTGGGCGACTGACACTAACATCCCAACAGACGGCGTTACGTCCGACAACACCCTGACGCTGACCGTCACTGGGGAGCCCGGCGGCACGCCGACGCTCTACGTCGATGGCGAGGTGCTCACGGGTGGCCCGTCATACTCGCCGATCTTCGACACCGTCAACTTGAAGGTGCTCCGGACAAGCGATGACTACCCAGAAACGGGCCTCACGATCGAGTACGCTGACGGGCAGCCCGGAGAGGCGCACGTGTTCCCACACAACGCCAACGGCCACGTGCTCGCGTTCTTCGAGGAGGGGCGTGAGTTCATCCTCCGCGACGCGGGCGGTAACGACGTCACGGCCAACTACTCGCATGACTACCTCTATGGGGGGCTCGATGAGGTTCAGACCGGGCAGGTCGCGGATGTCCCGGCCGAGGCGGTCGGTCAGACCCTGACCTTACACTACGACGATAATGCCGCTTACGAGGCGGGTGTCTCAGAGTACGTGATCTCGGTCTTGTTCGACGGCGACGGTAACGTGGTCACGATGCAGGGTTCCGGGAATAACGGCCGGATGGACTACGAGATTCCGGCCGACGCGTCGGGGTGGCAGGTCTACACCGCCTACACGGGAGACGGCTACCCTCTCCCGCAGACAGGGACCCAGTTCCCGGCCGTCAACTACACGGTCCAGGACGGGGACTATGGCTCTGGCGGGCCAATGCTGCTGAGCCTCTCGAATGACTCCGGTATGCCCGGCCAGCCGCTGGTCGCGGTAGAGACCGCGCCGGTGCAGATTATATCTACCGGGCCGGCGACCGTTACGGCGGGCGGCGCTATCAGTGACCAGGACGTGTACGCGTGGTTCACGCTGCCCGAGGACCAGTACCTGGTCTACTCGGACGACGGGGAGTCGATCCCTAACCTCTACGATCGGACCGTCAACTGGACGGAAGATGGAGACATTATCACCGAGATGGTTGTGGCGGTGGAGTCCGGGCGCGATGTATCGGTCGCGACGATGATCAACGACGCGCAGGTCATCCTCGGTACCGCGGACGAGATGCTCGGTAACTGGACACGGTATCCGTATACCGTCAACAGCGAGGCGGTGACCATTGACGTCCCCGACTCGGCCGCCGGGTCTATGATTCAGGTCGGCACCAACTCGGTCTACAAATACGGAAGCTACGACTACGAATATGACCAGGTAGAGCTGTTCTTGGTCGACGGAGACGGGCAAGTGATCGGCGCGGGTATCGGCGCTCTTGCGGGCGGCCTGGAGACACAGTTCGAGGTCCCCGAGGGCGCGTCCGGTGTCACGGTCATAGCTCAACCCCGGACATACTACGTTGAGAGCACGAACTTCAACCAGGAAAGCCCCATCACCGAGGCGACGTTAACGGTCTACGACCTGCCGCTTGGTGAGGCCTCCGGCCCAGGGTTCACCTGGACCGAGGACTCTGCCGGTGTCTACACGGTCAGCACCGACGAGCTCGAGCACGAGTTCGCGGGCGACCTGACGGTCACCATCACGGATGCCGCGGGCAATGAGTCGGCGCATTCGAGCGCGGTCACTGTATCGGTCGACAACTTGAAGCCGTCGGCGCCGACGCTGGCTGTGGCGGATGATACTGGAGTCGACGATACCGCGAACGCAGTGCTCCTGACCAACGATGTCAGTCTCACACTGACAGTGATTTCATCGGAGCCCGGTGATCTGAGGCTTTACGACGGAGGAAAATTGATCTCCGATGCGGACTACAGCGTCTCGGATCAGGTCGTTAGTGGAGGGGACACCGAGTACACGGTTACTTTCGTACAGGACGCGGTCGATGGCGACACCTTTGCCTTGTCGGCCACCATCACTGACGTTGCTGGGAACGAGTCTGACCACTCATCGGTTCGCTCGGTCCAGATCGACAGGACCGCGCCTGATGCGCCGTCGCTAACGGTCGCCGACGATACTGGCGTGGACGACACCCTGAACGCGGTGCTTTTGACTAACGACGATACGCCGACCGTGACGGTGACGACGAGTGAAATGGGCGCGATCACGCTATACGATGACGGTGTCGAAGTCCCGTCAAGTGACTACACGGTATCGTCTCCGGCGCTCGTTAACCTCCTATCGAATGGCGGTTTTGGCGATGGAACGGTCTGGTCGGGGAACGCCTTTAACGTTGTTGATGGCGTGAACAAGGCGGACGTCGGTTCTGCCGGGAATCCTTGGGACGTGAACTTAAGCGGTGACGTTGCTGTTGTCTCTGGCGAGACCTACACGCTGACCTTCGAGGCCAAGGGTGCTGAGGGGCGGACGTTGCTCGCAGGTATCGGCGACAAGGGTGCTCCGTACCATAACCATACGGAAACAGTAACCTTATCCGCTGACTGGGAGACCTATACGGTCCATCTCACAGCAAAGGACTTCGCTAACGGTGGTGGCTTCTCGGCCGAAACTCGTGTGATCTTTGATATGGGAGCCGACGCCGGCGCGGTTGATCTTGATAACGTCAGCCTGACCCCGGGTCATGTTGGCGCTCAGTTCAAGAATGCTGACCAGACAGAGCTTCTCTCGGACGGCGGATTTGATGACGGAACGGGAACGGTCTGGTCTGGGAACGCCTTTAACATTGTTGATGGTGTAAATAAGGCAGACGTTGGTGTTGCTGGGAATCCGTGGGACGTAAACCTCAGCGGTCATATTGACCTTGTCGCGGGTGAGCGTTACTACACCATGACCTTTGATGCCAAGGGCGCTGAGGGGCGGACACTGATTGCGGGTATCGGTGATAAGGGTGCCCCCTATCATAACCATAGCGAGACGGTGACCCTCTCTTCTGAGTGGGAGACCTACACGCTGTATCTATCAGCGAAACATCTGGGTGATGGTGCCGCGTTCTCGAACGAAACTCGCGTGATCTTTGACATGGGGGCCGATGCAGGTGCAGTGGAGCTTGACAACGTCAGCGTTGTCGCTGGACACGACGGCAGAGTGGGCTCCGATGCTGGCCAATATGAGTACACGGTCACATTTGATGAGGCCATAGCTCACGGTGATACCCGCGACCTATCGGTGACGCTGACCGACGACGCGGGCAACGAGTCTGCTCAGTCCTCTGTGCGCTCGGTCGAGATCGACACAGTCGCGCCCGAAGCGCCGGCGATTGCTCTCGTTAACGACACGCTCGGCGACGTCCTTCAGGGCGACACTGCGACGGATGGTATCACCAAAAATAGCGAGCTGACCCTGACCGTCACGGGCGAGCCCGGTGGCCTGTTGATCCTCGAGGACAACGGCGCCGAGCTAGCCCCGCAGAGCGTCACGGACAACGGTGATGGCACCTACACGGTCGTCACCGGGAAGCTTGACGATGGCGCCCACGCGCTGGCCGCTAAGGTCCGTGACGACGCTGGAAATATCTCCGACGCCGGCACGCTGACCGTCACGGTCGACACCGCGGCCCCGGTCGTGACCATCGACTCGGTCGGTGATATCACCGACGGCTCGGTCCAGATCAGCGGGACTGCTGAGAAGGACCGCGACGTTGTCCTGACTTTCTCGACGGACGATGGTGCCGACGACCACCAGGTTACGGTGGCGACGGATGGTAACGGTGTTTGGACGTACGACCTCACTAACGATGACATGCTTGTCATCGGCCAGGGCGAGGACCGCACGGTCAGCATCTCGCAGTTCGACGCGGCGGGTAATGAAGGGACGACAGATAGTGAGGGAGTCCTTGCGTCACGTACGTTCACTATGAACACGACCACCCACAACGACGGTAACGTGGTCGGCGACTCACAGCTGAACCAAGGCTCATCGCCTGACGGTTCGGTCATTACCGGCGACGGTGGGGCATTCGTGGACGGTGGCAACACCCTCGACCTGAGCCAGGTCTCGGGTGATGTGCGGGTGGATTTGAAGGCGCTCAAAAAACAAATCCAGGTCGACACAGATGGTGATCGAGATTGGGGCGAGCGGTCTGCTGACATCGATCAGGATATTGATGCCTTCGTCGATACCCTGATCACGGGCGCAGGCGACGACTTACTGATCGGTACTGAGTTAGTAGATATCTACGAGAGCTTCGACGGTGGTCTGGGTAACAACATCATCAACGCCGGTGACGGCATCGACCGCCTGCTCACGCAGGCCAGTCTCGGAACTGTGTCGGCGGCCCAGACAACGTCTGCCGATGGCAAGGTATTCAGCCTTGCGCTGGCCCCGAATAGTGACCTCTATGGGCTCCGGGTTGGACAGTCCGGTCCGGCGGAGTCGTTTGCGACCCTTGCCGCGCTGGTAGTGGCCCTCGAGGCTCAGTTTGCGGCCGCGAACGGGGGTACTAACCCGTACACCGTATCCGCGGACGAGTCGGCCAAGACGGTCACCGTGACGTCAACAGACACGGTCGCGGTCGCGGCTCTCTCAGACTCAGGTGTCGAGATTACCGCGCAGTACCTGGGCGGTGTCGATGTCGATCTGAGTCCGGTATACGGCACAGCCGATTATACCGGTGCGGGGACAGTCCTCCGCGCGGACGGCAGTTTTGACCTTGTAATCGGGATCGAGGACGTGCTCGGTACCGCGTATGATGACGTATTGAGAGGACAGGATCTTGAGGCCTACCTCGCGGACGGCGGTGATGCGGAAGTGGCGTCGGCGATCGATGACGACAACGTGCTCGATGGCCAGGGCGGTAATGACCGGATATACGGTGGCTCGGGTGACGACCGGATCATCGGCGGCGCCGGTGCCGACCTGCTCTACGGTGGCGCGGGCCGCGATACGTTCGTGATCAGCGACGATCTCGACACGATCGGCGACTTCAACGTGTCTTCGTTCATGACCAGCGTGACGGGACGTAACACGGTATATGACCGGGTCGAGTTCGCATTCACTGATGACGATATTCGGTCGGAGTTGGGCAATCTGCCTGCCGAGATAAGCCTTGAGGCCAAACTCGGAGGTGAGAATGGCGACCTAGTCCGGACGCTTGAGTTGCATATTATCGGAGCGGATGGCGAATCGGATGGGGTGCTAGGCTCCGTCGATCTGAGTTGGGAAAGTGTAGAGGCGCTGTATGGGTCGCTTGACCCGGACACGCACTCCCTGACCACGTTCCTGATCGGTGGTAATACGCTGTCGACTGGGGCCGGTGCTTACACCGCTAACGCGACCGTCGAGTTTGTCCGTGACAACCAGATCGACGATGCCGCGGGAGATCCCGGCGTGCTGCTTGGCGCGGGTGGAGAGTCGGACGATATCTTCGTCTCGACCGACGGAGACGATATCGTGATGGGTGGCCTCGGGGCGGATGTCTACGAGACCCGTATACTGGGCGCGTCTGACGGACGTGACCTGGGTACTGAGACCCTGAGCGATCTCGGTGGCGCATCTGGATCCGATGTGATCTTCTTCGAGGGCGTCAGAGACCTCGGAGACCTCTACTTCTCGAGGACGACGCTCGCCCGCGAGGGTGAGGGCCGTACCCTAGAGGTCGGGTTGCGCCAGTACCGGTCCGATAACCCGGATACGGTCGAGGACGAGTCCGGTACGTTGCACGCCTATGGCACGGTCGAGCTGTTCAACCAGTTCAGCCTCAGCCAGTCCGACCTCTACAAGGTAGAGGAGCTTCAGATCGCGGAGGAGTCTGTGAACCCGCTCGACTCGGCAGTCCAGAGCTACGTGTTCGGTGAGGTGACCGAGAGCGCAGAGACGGGGGATACTCTCTCGGCCTCCGCTAACGAGGCCACCATCCTGATCGGTACGACTGGAAAGAACGACGAGTACGTTATCGATATGGCTGGGGCCGTAGGCAACACCGAGGTCTGGATCTTCGGCGATGATGCCGGCTCCGATACGGTTACGATTACGGGGCTAACAGAAAAGAACTCTGAGACAACGGAAGTGAATCACGCCAATGGTGAGAAGGTACAGAAGGTGACTAAGACCTTTGAGGGAACCGAAGCGATCCTCGACCTATACTTTGCGGACGGCGGAAACGTCAACTCAACCGACCTGCTCAATAAGATTCAGTACGAGGTTTGACAGAAACCTGGCGGGCCTCGGCCCGCCAGGAAGTCGTTGGGTAGCCCGGGGGTACCGGTGTTGGATAAAAAGATTGATATTACGGAAACTACGTACTATTGTGAACATTGTTGACGTAACAGA
>Ga0255771_1000893_pt1 | contig 33538 bp, 29 predicted proteins | sample 011ome_19_FD_179969 | JGI IMG/M metagenome (GOLD analysis project Ga0255771, IMG submission 179969) | Coastal salt marsh microbial communities from the Groves Creek Marsh, Skidaway Island, Georgia - 011510BT metaG (version 2) | ecosystem: Environmental > Aquatic > Marine > Intertidal zone > Salt...
CCGACGCTTCGCTCGCCAGTGACGCGCCAGAGCGACGCGCGCGCGCGCGGGGATTCGACATGGCGGGAAACGCGAGCGATGTGCCCTCTGGCGCGCGAGGCGCGTCGAAGCGCGCGCGCGACGGCGACGAGGCGGGAGACACAAGTCGGAAAGACGTAAACGTCGCGGAGCATGGGATGGATCAGGTGGTGTCGGAACTCGGGTTCGTGGGCGCCGTGCCGCGCATGAAATGGGTGGATGACGACGAAGAGTGCGAGGAAGAGGAAGGTGGAAGCGATAGGATGGTCGTTGTCGTGGAAAGTGGGCGGCAGAGGGGGGCTGGGGGGGGCGATGGGGCGGCGGGCCGCGAGGCTGCGGCGGATGGGGGCGGCGGGCAGCCTTGGACGTCGGAAAACGCCATTGGATGCACTGAGACTGGCGCGTACCACACGGATCGTGTGACAAATAGAGCTGACACCGGCGCGCGGAGTGTGCGTGCGGGGACTGGTGCGATGAGCGGGTTCCCAGTTACCGCGCCGCGAGGCGGGTCGCCCGGGACGAGCGGTTTGGGCGTCGGCGTTTCCAACGAGGAAGCTGGACGCGCGCTTGCGTCCATGATTGTCGAAGACGACGCCGAAGAACTGAAAAAGTTGAAACGCAAAGAGTCTAACCGCGAAAGCGCTCGTCGTAGTCGCTTACGAAAGCAAACTGAGAATGAAATCTTGAGTGCCCGAGTCAGGGCGCTCACCCGAGAAAACGTGACTCTGAAAGAAAATTACGAAACCTTGCGAGGTGTTGTCGATAGCTTACGAGCACAAAACATTAATTTGCGCGAAGAGCTGGCCGATATTCACATTCGCAATGGAAAAAAGTAACCGAATTCTCCACCTGCGGGCCATGCATCATCCTTAAAGTCTATATAGTCTCGTATACACCGTACGCAGCATCACCACCACTCAAGCTTGTTAATCATCACAAACAAGTTTTATCTCTGTTCTGTTTATCATTAAAAACCACTAAGCGTGCGCACGTCATCGTTGCATTTGTCGTCGTCGCGAATGTGTCTATCACGGACCCTCTTGTTCGGGTTCGAGGCGAATCAAGTCGTCGATGCGAAGGATAGTAATCGCCGCCTCCGTAGCAAACTGAATGCTCTTCACCTTACTCAACGAAGGCTCGAGCACGCCCGCCGCAATATTATCGCGAATTTCGCCCTTGACGAGATCCAAACCGTAGCCCGCGAGTTCATCTTTGCCCTCGTGCGCTTGAGCCGAGTGGTGTATTGCGCGAAGCTTGGCGACGAGTTCAGTGGCATCCTTGGCGGCGTTCACAGCGAGCACTTTAGGGATGACTAAAAGCGCTTGCGCGAATTCAGCGATCGCGAGTTGCTCTCGGCTTCCCAAAGTCGTCGCCATATTCTCCAGGTAGATGCTCAAAGCCGCTTCAACTGCGCCGCCGCCGGCGACGACGCGTCCACTTTCAAGCGTCCGCTTGACAATGCACAAGGCGTCATGAACAGACCTGTCAATTTCATCAAGCATGTAGTCGTTCGCACCTCGAAGAAGTATCGTACAAGCTTGAGTGTTGGCACAATCCTTAATGACAACCATGTCGTCGTCTGCCACGCGCTGCTCGACGACTTCGCCCGCTGTGCCGAGCATGGAGGCGTCAAAGGTTTCGCCGCCATCCATGTCTGACAACGAAAGCATCACTTGTGCACCCGTGGCTTTTGCAATGCGACGCATGTCGTCGCGGCTCACACGACGGCACGCAATCGCACCGGCTTCTACGAAATATTTGAGCGCCATGTCGTCGATACCCTTGGAACAGAGCACCACGTTGGCCCCCGCGGCTAAAATCATTTGAATACGCTTGGCAGTGATTTCAAACTCTTGCTCGCGAATCTTATCGAGCTCCTTAGGATCATTCACGAGGACTTGAATCCCCATGAGCATCTTCGTCTTTTGCAAGTTGAAATCAATGCACGCAATCTTCGCATTTGTCACACGCTTGGGCATACCCTCCGCCGCGCGCCCGAGGTTCAACGCGTAGCCTTTGACGACGGTGGACTCTTTCAAACTCTTCCCGTGCGCCTTCAAGATGTTAATGGCCTTGATTGGATACTTGACATCGCCTATGTCGTTGTACGTTTTAATGCTCATGCATGCATCGACGACTAATTTTCCAAAAAACTCCTCCTCAGCGCCGATAATCTTCGAACTCATGCTCGTCTTGGCACACTGCAACAACGCGTCGACGCCGAGCGCGTCGACGCTCGTCGCCAACTTGTTCTCAATATACTTGACACTTTCACGCATCGCGAGTCTATACCCAGCGATGATATTTGTCGGGTGAATCTTATTTCTCACTAATTCATTCGCACGCTTCAACAATTCCGCAGCGAGGATAACCACTGAAGTCGTCCCGTCGCCCACCTCTTGATCTTGCAACTCGGCGAGCTCGACGAGAATCTTCGCCGCCGGGTGTTCCACCTCTAAAAGTTTCAAAATCGTTGCCCCATCGTTCGTAATCGTCACATCACCGATATCATCCACCAACATCTATACACGTGTTGAAATCAAACCACAACCCGTCAGTAAAACGTACGCGCGCTTGAGCCTAAACGACCGACGACGAAAAAGAAAAAGTCAACGCACCTTGTCCAGCCCAACCGGACCTAAAGACGTCTTCACGATATTCGCCACCGCCATCACTGCCGTCGCTGCGCACAAAACACACACACACACACAGACACACCGTCAGTCTCACACCCGTCCCACCTCGTCGTCATCACCCGTCACACGAAAACCACGCAAACAAAGAAAGATCACCACCAGAGATCCATCCATCAATCATCACCATCCCTCGCGCCATCCATCGTTCGCCCGCCCGCGCTCTCTCTCTCGCGCGCATCACCACCGTACCATTCGTCTGGCGCACATCCCGCCCGCTCTCGCGTTCGCCAAAGAACACGTCAGATTGTCCCATGGTCCGCGTCGCACACTGCGGCGGACCGCGCCGTTGACCGCATCGAGCGTTCGATCGATGCGTGCGTCGCGCGCGATCGATATTTGGTATCGATCGATTCGACATTCCATCGACTCGCGAGTCGATGACGTTCGAGACCACCACGGCGACCGCGCCCATTCGGCGGCGGCCACGCGCGGCGGTCGCGGTCGCGCCGCACACGCTCGCGCGCGGCGGTCGACGCGCGCGGTGGGTTCGCAACGATGGTGATGGATGCATCCTCGTCGTCGTCGTCGTCGTCGTCGTCGTCGTCGTCGTCGTCGCGGGTGATTCGCGCGTGCGCGGTGGTGGCGGTGAGCGCGTGGTGCGTGGCGCGCGTGGTGCGGGCGCAGCGACAGCGCCGCGCACTCGACGCGGGGGTGACGGCGCCGGCGTCGGCGTCGGGGACGGTGACGGGGACGGTGGCGACGAATGATGGGTCGTCGTTGACGACGCGCGAGCGACGGATGGTGGTGTACGCCACGCGCACGGGGACGTCGAAGAGGTTTGCGCGCGCGTGCGCGGAGGCGCTGAACGCGGCGTCGGGGTCGTCGTCGTACGAGGTTGTGGATTTATCGACGATTGATGATCCAGAAGCGGTGTTTGGTGATAGCACGCACGCGGTTACGGCGGTGTTTGTGGTGAGCACGCACGATGGAGGTGAGGTTCCGACGCCGAGCGCGTGGTTTGCGCGTTGGGCGCGGGAGAGCGCGTACGATGAGCGCACTGGATGGATGTATTTGAAGCATGTCAAGTATGCAGTGTTTGGATGTGGGAACAAAGAGTATGGGGATGATTTCAATCGCGCTGGGAGAGAATTGGATGCGCAATTGGCGCGCATGGGTGCGGAGCGTTTGGCGCGACGGTGCGACGGGGACGAAGCGAGCGGGCGAATGGAGGCGCAGTTTGAGGAATGGAGTGCCAAGCTCGTGCGTAGAATCGCCTCAGTGAAAGAGTCATCGGCATCTGCGTATGCAAAAGACGCGGTGATGACGGAATTACAAGGTGGTAGTGTTGAAGATGATTCTGTGGCGGCGTACGCGTCGGACGACGAGGATGACGAGGCGCCGAGCGTGGCTGGGAGCGAAGACGACCAAGACATGGAGGATATCGGCGAAAGCGAAAACAACGGAGAAAAGAAAGAAATGGTCACTGATGCTCTCCGAGGGGCGCTGACGAAGCAAGGGTATAAAATTCTGGGCTCTCATTCCGGTGTAAAGCTCTGTCGATGGACCAAGGCCATGCTGCGTGGTCGGGGTGGGTGCTACAAACACACATTTTACGGGATTGAAAGTCATCGATGCATGGAAACCACGCCCTCATTGGCATGTGCGAATAAATGTACGTTTTGCTGGCGACACCACACTAATCCAGTGGGTACAACGTGGCGGTGGCAAATGGACGATCCTCTGGAACTTGTTGAAGCGGCGGTTTCCGAGCACTGTAAAATGGTCAAGCAGATGAAGGGCGTTCCTGGAGTGCTGCCAGAAAAACTCGAAGAAGGCATGAATCCGAGGCACTGCGCGTTATCGCTCGTGGGTGAACCAATCATGTACCCCGAAATTGGCAAGTTTGTAGGTGAATTGCACTCGCGCAAGATTAGCACCTTTTTGGTCACCAACGCCCAGTTCCCAGAAGCGATTACAAATTTACCACCGATCACTCAGTTGTATGTTTCCGTGGACGCGGCGACGCCAGAAACTCTCAAGGCAATCGACAGACCGTTATTTGCGGACTACTGGGATCGCTTCATTGATTCGTTGAAGTCCTTGAAGGATAAGCAGCAGCGCACCGTGTATCGGTTGACACTTGTTTCGGGATGGAACATGGAAGAGGTTGCTGCGTATGCGAAACTTGTCGATCTCGGTAAACCAGACTTTATTGAAATCAAGGGTGTAACGTACTGCGGCAGCAGCGATGCATCATCACTAACGATGAAGAATGTACCGTATCATAAAGATGTATGCGAATTTGGTGAGGCTATTGTCAAGTTGCGCCGCGACGAGAATGGTGAGGAAGAGTACGGACTGGCGTGCGAGCATGCGCATTCGTGTTGTATTTTACTGGCTAGAACAGATCGATACAAGATTGATGGGGAGTGGTACACGTGGATTGATTACGATAAATTCCAAAATCTCGTCGCGAGTGGCGAAAAATTCTCGGCGCTTGACTACATCGAGCGTACACCAAGCTGGGCAACGTACGGCGCCGAGGAAGCTGGTTTCGACCCAGATCAGACTCGTCATAGAAAAGTTAGAAATCACCCAGGAAAGCTCGCTCCAGAAGTAGAAGTAGTAGCGTGAGATGTTTGTAATAATAATATAAACAGCACTATTTACTCAGTTTTGCATTTTGAACATCCTGCTCGTATCGATGGATGTTGACATCTATGAGTTCTAACAGAGGATCGATTGCGTCAGGAATAATTGCCGCGAGGATTTCAAACGACGGCTTTGCAACAAATCGAATGAAACCAAGCTGATTCGATTGTGTCGTCGCTGGCCCAGCGATTGTTCTGTCCATGAACTCTGGAACATCCATCAAAAGCTCTCGCTGACGATCGCCTTGTTTGTAAAACTCGCCCGTGACGTCTTCAGCCCAAGCAAGCGCTAGATGATACGGACGAGCTGGGTTACTGATATCAGCACAGTGCAGAGTAAACGCAAGAGGAACCCAAATGGGGTTCCACTCCCTAAGTGGTTTCACGAGATGTGTCGTGGCATCCGTATTGCTTTCAACATCAGAGGCTACACGAGCGACAAGATCACCATGGAATTCCATATCCGTGTGGAGAACCATTTTTTGCATCAGTTTACAGATTTCAGCTCGCTCTTTCGGAGGGAAATCATCTAAAACTCTGTGCTTCCTCATCCCTGAAAACGCTCTGAACAAGTGACCGTTCTCATTTACGCTCACGCCATTCCATCTCGTGGACTCTTCCGACTGAGAATCCACCAAAAAATGATTGTTCACACCAGGGTGACCAACATCGTGAACTACCGCGGCTATCAAGCAAGTAAAAACGTGCTTGGGTTCAATTTGAGCCTTCAAGCCATGGTCTAGGAAATATGCCATGGCTTGCGTGACGTCTGTTGCATGCACATGATTGTGGTAATCGTTGTCCTTGTATTGAGCTTCTATCTCGCTCAAAAATTTTGCCATATTCTCAACCGAGAGTGGCAAAGATGTGAATAATCCAAAGTCTCTGAGTAGTCCCATAGTGAGCTTAGTGAGCGGTCCTGCGCGGGAATCTTTGCACGTCTTTGCAAATGCATACACATCAAAGCTACTCCAACTCGTATTCACTGCACTCGACGCGTGATCCAACGAAGTTGAACTCGACGTTGACAGTTGAAATTGCGATATTTCAGGAGACATCGGCCTACTGGACTCCGCGAATTCTGATATTTCCCCAGAACTGTAAGAGTTGACATCCATACTACGTCGCGGTGCGCGCATTTCCATAGAAAGCTTTGCCATGTTACGGGACAGAAGCAAAGAATTAATCGTTTGACTCTGGTGCACGTACTGCTGCACGAAACTTTGCGCCTGTGGATCGAGTAACTGCTGTGCTTCCGCGCTCGCTGCGTTTCCATGAATCTGCAAAATCAACGCATTAGCCACTTTCAATGCGTTTTCGATCGATCTCAAGGTCTCAACTGGATCGGTTTCAACGTTACTTAAGATCTTTTTCTGCTCAATTTCAACCAGACGCCGAACGGTATGGAACATTGCGCGATAAACCCCATTTTCTTCTGCGCTAAGTGGAAAACCAACCTCGTCCTCGTCCTCGTCCTCAATCAGCTCATCCAGCGCCGCCGCAATCAATTTCCGCTTACTCTGCGTCACGGCAAGCTCTCGAATCGCCGCCGACTTAAGCATCATCGATGATATCGATGCTCCTCCCCGCCTGCCACCATAGTCCAAGCTCCGTCGCGCTCGCGCGCTCGTTAATTCTCTCATTGGCCCGCCTTCCGACTCTCGCGACTCTCTCGTCGGGAACGTCTGCCCTATCCCATCCCGCCCATCGCGAAGTGACTTTTGTGCGAGCATACCCCGCTGTGTTGCGCCGCCATTAGCACCACTCGCGTCATCACGCGTCGCATTCGTCGCATCAGTCGCGCGCTCGCGAGACTTGGTGCGCCTCAGCAGCGCGCGCTTGAAGAACCCCATCGCGCGATCACGCGCGCGCGCGCGCGATCCACGCGACGCGAACGCAACTCGTGGCGCGCGTTCTCAGTTTTGGTTTGTTCCACGCCGATGCGCGCGGTCGCACCGTCGCGCCGCGGTGTGTCGCGGCACCGCGCGCGCGCGCACCGTCTCCGACGTCCAACGTCCACTCGCACGACGACACGCACACAGAACATCTATGCACTCCAGTACGATCCGTATGTCCGAGAATCCACGCAAAATGGCACGAGACACAACACGGGACACGCGCGTGACGGTGCCGCACATCTCGGCGCGATGATGTCCGACGCCAACGCACGCGCGGAGTCAGCCGCGACCGTATCTACGTCGTCGTCGTCGTCATCGTCGTCGTCATCGTTGTCGTCGGATTGGAACGACGCCATGGACACCATCAAGCGCCACAAGCTTCGCGTCGTGGGCGGCATCTGGGCGTGCGGCATGGTTGGCGCATTCGCCTTCCAATCCTTTGGCGCGCGCGCCGCGACGAAACAGACGAGCGTGAAAATCATCCACAGCCGTCTCTACGCCCAATTCGCCACGCTCTCTGCGCTCGTGCTCGGGGCTGGGGTGGAGATGATCGATCGAAGCGCGCCCGCGCGCGGCGCGGCGGTGCCCGATGATGCCGCCGACGCCGCGCTCGAATACGCCGCCACGCACCGCGCGCGCGCCGCCGCCGCCGCCGCCGCCGCCGCCGCCGCGCGCACCGCGTCATCGTCGCGTAAGGAATAAAAACGCGCGCGCGCCAGCCGAACCCAATCCCAACCCAATCCGACGACGACGACGACGACGACGACGATCGACGATCGACGATCGACGACGATGGTCCGAGGCCGCACCCCACAACTGTTGTGGCACAACATAGCCATATATAGCCCTAGATCATGCCCTATATATGAACCTGAACCTATTGTAATACTACGCGTGCACGCACGGCGCACAATGCCCGAGCATACACACGCCACATGTCCGAACGACGCCCAGACCCCCGCGCGCGACCATCCATCCAATCCAATGCACGATGTCGATCGCGATGTCGATCGCGATCTCGCGATCTCGCGATCTCGATCTCGATCGTCGTCGATCGTCGTCGTCGTCGATCGTCGTCACACCATATATACCCATTCCCTTGATACGCATTCGCACGCGTACACTACGGCACACGCCCCACGTGCGCCGAGACGCCCCGACGGCCCGCGGGTCCGACAACGCAGATCGCGCGACACCCGCGTGTGCGTGCGCGTACTCGGCGCCTCGAAACGCCCATCACGACGACGACGACGACGACGACGCGAACCGACCGACCGACCGACCGACCGACCGACCGACGAGGATTGGGCGCTGGATATCGCGCGCGCGCGCGCGTGATTACCGGTATTCGACGACGCGCGTCGCGACGGTGGAACGCACGCAACGCACCCGAGCACTGTCTTTTGCTCGATCCGTTCGTCCGTGGTATATATATACACGCACACGCACAAAACACGCACGATGACGACGACGATGACGATGGGGGCCAAGGCGCGGTGTGGATCATCGGATAGCGCCGCGCGCGCGCGCGCCGGTGGACGACGAGGACGACGCGCGGTGACGCCGGCGAATTTCGCGGTGAAGGCGATGCGTGGGGTGCGCGCTTCGGCGCAGGGGATTGAGACTGAGGTGAAGATTGATCAAGCGCCGATGACGCTGTTGCGTGAAGGCGCGGATGAGGCTGGGGATGACTCGAACATGCGCGCGAGGTTTGAGCGCATGATTCGCGAGGCGCAGGATGAGATTTGTAACGCGATTAGCGAGCTCGATGGGAAGCCGTTTCATGAGGATGCGTGGACGAGACCTGGTGGAGGTGGTGGGATTTCTCGCGTGCTTCAAGATGGGAACGTGTTTGAAAAGGCTGGGGTGAATGTTTCAGTCGTGTACGGGCAAATGCCGCCCGAGGCGTATCGGGCGGCGACGGGCGAAGCCGGGGAATCGAAGGAGATGATTCCGTTCTTCGCGGCGGGTATTTCGAGTGTTATGCACCCGCATAACCCGATGGCGCCGACGGTGCACTTTAACTACCGGTACTTTGAGACGGATGCGCCGAAGGGTGCCGCGGGCGCGCCGCGCGCGTGGTGGTTTGGCGGCGGTACGGATTTGACGCCGTCGTATATTTTCGACGAGGATGTGTCTTACTTCCACCAAACGTTGAAGGATGTTTGCGACAAGCACGATGAAGCATTCTACCCGAAGTTCAAGCAATGGGCTGACGATTATTTCATGATTAAGCACCGCGGTGAGCGCCGTGGGGTCGGCGGCGTCTTCTTCGACGACATGAACGACCGCAGCAAGGATGAGCTCCTCGCGTTCGCCACGGACATGGCTGGTGCCGTTGTCCCGGCGTACGTTCCTCTCGTCGCCAAACACAAGGATGACAAGTTCACTGCGGAAGAACGCGCGTGGCAACAAATGCGCCGTGGTCGCTACGTCGAGTTCAACCTCGTGTACGACCGCGGTACCACCTTTGGTTTGAAGACTGGCGGTCGCATCGAATCCATCTTGATGTCCCTCCCGCGTCACTGCGAATGGCAATACGACCACTCCCCGGCGCCGGGTAGCCGTGAAGAAGACGCACTCGATGCCTTCAAGAATCCGCGCACGTGGGTCGCGTAAAATATATATTAATTTTACGCCAAGCGTCGAGCGTCGCTCGATGGCGTATCCATCCGTCGTCGGCGACGTCCGTCGTAATTCAATCGCGTGCGTGCGTGCGTCGTCTCGCGACCGCGTCTGCACATCCACATACACCTCACTTTCTTACGATTTGTTCGATACCTACATCAGCACTTATATACAATCACACGCGAACATCCGAGCGCGCGCGCGCATCCTGCTCGGCTGTCGAGCCGCTGTAAGAGTCTCAACGTCCCCCTGCGATCGCGTCACTCTCGCGCGTCGTCGCTCTCGCCGTCGACCGCACACGCCGGCTCGAATCGTCGACACACTCGTGTCAAGCACTCTCGTGACCTCACAGTCGCGACAACGCGCGCGTACGACCGCGTCATCGTCGCAATTTCCACGCTCGCGATCGTTTGAGCGCGTTCGAGCTCGGTCAAACAGATACACATAAACATGGTGGATTCACTCACGGTGACCCCGAGCGGGGAGCTTCCCTTTGCGTGTACGTATTCGCGTGCGCGTGCGTGTGCGCCTATTGCGTGCGTTTCGGCGCGAGTCGAGGCGCGCGCGCGGGGTGGGCGGATTGACTCGCGCGAACGCGTTTGAATTGAAAAGAATGCGAGTTCTCGCGATGCGGTCGCTGGGTGACGGAGGGCGTTCGTCGATGTGCGCGCGGTTGTCAGACGCTTGCTACGGTGTTCATGTGTTACGTGATGCGATGTCTTGCGTGATGTAAACGAACGAATGGACTGACGGAGTGCGCGCGCGTTTTTTTCTCGTTTGCATGAACAGTCGAGCTTCGGAAGCAGATTCCGAGCGAGCTCGTGTTGAAGAACACGACCAAGGAGAAGCAAGCGTTCAAGGTGAAGACGACGGCACCGAAGAAGTATTGCGTCAAGCCGAACACTGGGATCGTTGAACCTGGTGCGAGTCTCACGGTGACGGTGATGATGCAAGCGCACCGTGAGGTGCCGGCGGATTTCGAGGCGTGCAAGGACAAGTTTTTGGTGCAGGCGACTCCGAGTGGTGGTTCGACGGATATGGCTGAGTTGTTCGCGCGTGGTAACGAAAATATCAAGGAAACAAAGCTTCGCGTGGCGTACGTGAAGAGCAAAAAGCCGTCAACAGTGCTTGAGGAAGCTTTGCCGCCGCCGCCCGCGAACGAGAGCCCGGCTGAGGAGCGCGTGCGTTTGCAGAAGGAAGTTGGGTTGTTGCAGTCCAGAAACAGAGCGTTGGTCAATGACTTGAACATGATGCAAAAGAGAGGCGGAAAGATCGTGAGAGGCTTCACTTTGCTCCACATCTTGCTGACAGCCATCTTGGCGTTCATCCTTGGTCGGTATTTGTAAAACGCACGGCACTCCCTTAGCATAAAAATCTTAAAGACAATCAAAGTGCATTTACTCAATACGTTTGTGTTACATAATTTTGCGTCGCTAATTGTTTCTCTCGAAAAAAAGAAAATTCAAAACAAAGATGAATGTTTAGAGTTCGAGTTGTACGCGAGACTCTGCAGAAATTTCTTCGGCGGCAACCTCGAGCTCCTCAGCTTCGTCGATGGTGCCCACCGATGTATCCAATAGTCCGGTTTCATCCCGCATACGCTGGACGAAAACCTTGAAAGACTCAAAGGCGGTCGGGTTGAAGAGATCAGCTTTGTACCTCAAAAAGGTAAAGCACGCCATGGGTGGGAGCTTGTCTCCTTGCCGCCACGCCTTTTCATCATTTCCTTCACCCGCGCAATTGGCGATTATCTTGTTGAACGCTTCTTGGTCGAATCGACAAAGCGCGTTTTCGCCTGCAAACTGAACATCATATCGCGCGCACGCAGCGCGAATTTGGCGCAGCAAGCCTTCAGGTCCGCAGTGATAGAACCAAGGGTGGTCGGCGTCCTTCATTTCGACGCACGTAAAATTCAAGCGTGCTCCATACTTCTGGCAAATCTTCGCAATCGGTGCGTAGCCATCCTGTTCGGGGACAACGCGACCGCTTCGACAGTTAAAATATCCAGCAGTGAGCTCAGCCGGGTGAGACTTGACGTTGTACCACCAATGTACGCCAGCGCACTTGATGGCGAGCTGCACTCCAGTCTTCCCAAATACGCTCTTTGCAGTCGCCAGCATTTCATCCCCGTGTTTGACAAGTTGGTCAGAATACCAAGACAAAAAGAATAAGCCATACTCGGTATCCCAACTTCCACCCTCGTAGCGAAAGAAGCCAGTTTCGGCTGGAAGGTTGCAATAACCGCCAGCGTCGTGGGGACCGCTACCGCCCCACTCAATGTGACCTACTTTCGACGCCGCGCGCGCCATGGCGACGAGTGCGCGTTTGTCGTAGCACTGGAATTCTCCAATACCAGGGAATCTCCACTGCGAAGAGTTCTGAGCAAACTTGTTTTCTGGGTACGCGGGGTAACGCAACTCTCCGCACGGTCCACAACCGACAGAAATTTCAGTCAGAGTAGTGCCCAACTCCTTCTTAAATTTCTTCTTGAAACTCATCATAAATTCCTTATAAGCTTCGAGCGGCGTGCGACCTGCAAGCGTGCGAGCGTTATCGGCCCAGAGCGAAATACACTCTGGGTTGCGGTATCCATACTGATCGGTGAAGAACAAGTCTGGATCTTCCTCACCTGCTTCGAGTACCCAATCGGGAAGTGGAATCTCTAGCACGTCTCCAACGTTCGCCCCGCACGCGTGAAATGACATCACAGCCTGAACCTTCAGCCCAGCGTCTTTAATCAAACCAACAACCTCTTCGTACGCGGCCCAGTCGTATTTTCTCGGTCCAGCGCGTTCAACAATTCCCCACCACACGTCAATCATCACTCCCTCGACTCCTATATTTTTCAACGCCATCAAGCCGTCCGCCAAAGACTCTGGTTCGTGCACTCTCCCATCGTTCGTCACGACGTTCAACGGCAGCATGACATACACCGGCACCGGCGAGCGAACGTACTTGGGTTCGTACGCCGACGCATCCGTCGCCGCGCTCGCGCTTCTACACACCTCAAGACCGCGTACACATTCACGCGTCACACGACTCTTACGAACACTGCATAACTCAAGCTCGCATCGCGGTGACGCGCCGAACGCGTGCCACATCGCACGCGGCGTTCGTCGCGTCGAGCGTCTCGGCACGCCTCCTCGCGAACCGCTCGCGTCGCGCTTGACCGTCATCCCCACTCGCCCAAACGCATTCGCACACGCGTTCGCCATCGCGACGCGCCTTAAACCACCCCTCTCGACTCCCTGTGCGCGCACACCCCACGCACGTCCGTACGAATCGCGTGCGAGACCTAGAATCGTCACGCCACGCGCAATCCACCACTGGTCGTGCCCACCTCAGCACGAATCAATCCACGCCCGTGATCGCGCCCGTGATCGCGCCCGTGCCGCACCGCGAGACCGCTCGATGCTCGGACGCGCGTCCGAATGCCGTCGCCGCGTCGCGCGCGGACACCGCACGGAGCGCGCGCGCGGGAATGTGCGGCGCATGCGGGCGTGACGTGGCCACGCCACCATCGCGCACGGTGTGGCTCGCCTATACCCTAACCGATACATGCCATTTGACCAATCATGACCACATCACGGAGGGGCTCCACGTGGATCTTTGTACGACGCACGCCCATGGACTGAAACCGAGTACACTATTGGGCACAGGACTATGCGTGCAACGCGCGCCATAATCCGCCTCGCGCATCCGCGGTCGTCGTCGTCGTCGTCGTCGTCGTCGGTGCGTCGTCGGCATTGTTTCTCTCTCTCTCTCTCTCTGTGTGTGTGTGTGTGTGTGTGTGCGTTTCGCGCGCGGCGGTGATGGAGCCGGCGACGGTGGCGTTAATCACCCTCCTCGCCCTCGGGTCGTTGAAGCTCACCGCTGGGGGCACGTTGGCGTACGTGTACGGCGAGGATGCGCTGCGTTGGTTTGGGTTTACGCGGATCGCGAGCGGTGAAGGTGGGAGGGATGATGCGGTCTCGACGGCGGTGGAAACGGAGGAGAAGAAGGAGGCGTGAGTGCGCGCGTGAGCTGTGGATGTGATGCGCAAAGGATGCGCGTGGGTGTTGTTTTCGGTGTGGTACGTAGAATGAGGCTTTGACGTAGAATGAGATTGGGACGGGATGATGGGCGTGGTGGCGGGAGTTGAGAATATGTAGACTAGTAGTAATATTTCTGTCACATAGTATGCACATAGCATTGCCGCTAAATGGTTTCGCCGTCGCGGTTAGGCGTCGGCGACTCCGACGTCTAAGATGTCTGATACGATGCGTTGGCGAAAGTACTCCATGTTCTTTTGCGTGAACGCAAGCTCGGCGCCGGCTGAAAGATAATCGGCGTATTTGATCATGAACACCCCGCAATCGCACCCGTTCATTTGCTGAGGGATGTCTTTTGGGTAGCATTCTTCCCACTCGTCCTCGTCCCAGTCTTCGTTGAGCTTGTTTTTTGCCTCGTCGATGACCCAGTTCTTAAGATTTCTCACAGTCGTGCGGCATTCACCGAGTAAAGAATCATAATAGCTAATTCGCTTGTTCGTGACATCGATTTCAGCAAGTACCCAGTGCATTCTCTGATGGACGGGGACGTAAATCTTTTCGCACCGCAATACGTCGTACTTGAGCTTCTTTGCGAGCGTCCAACGACGCACGTTGGAATATTCGTACTTTCCGCTGTCTTGAAAGAGTTTGTTGATGAAAAAGGTACTGAAAAAATGTACTTTTGGCTGCGTCGTTCCTTCTGGCATGGATTTGTGAGCGCGTGCGGAGAGCAAACCGATTGCAAAATTCGCCACCTCATCATTCAACCACGTTCCCGTGCGTAAGCTCGCGATATCCTTGCCAGTCGCGTCGAGCGCACCTTGGCCTACAAAGGTTCCACTAGCTAAGACTTGGTTATCTCGCGCCAGGAATGCTTTTCGCACCGCCTCCAGCTTGGCTTTGGTGAGAGGCTTTAAAAATTCACGTGCGGCTTTTTCACGTTCGCGCTTTGCCTTTAACTCCTTTGCCTCCAAAGTCAGACGCTGGAGTTCATCTTCCAATCCGCTCGAACTTACACTAGCTAAAATCTGACTCATCTTCTCGCGTCTAAGCTTCAGTGCCTCTTCTTTAGCGCGCATTGCTGCCGCGTGTTTGGCTGAGAGCGGCTCTAGTTCTTGAATGCGTGGTCCACTATGGTGTGCATGTTCTCTCGCCGCCTCAACGCGTGAGGCGTTGGAAAGCGTACCATTGTCGTACGAGGCTATAAGTTTTTTATACCGCGCCAAAGAGTCGGCGTCGTCCCACTTTTTCATGCTGACGTATTTTTTCAACGCTTCACCAAAAATGTTCACTCGGGTCATGTGTTTGAAAGCTAACGATCGAGGCGCACCCTCGCCTTGAGCGCGCGTGTTAATGTCGCTCAAAATACCTCGGTCACTGAAATCGTCGTGTTGACCACTGTAGCCTCTATATGACGTCGCCCCGCCTCTATACGTCTCTCTCGCCGGCGTAAATACGCTCGGCGTCCTTCGCCACGCGTGTTCCCAATCCCTCCGTGCCTCCTGACCGAATGCCGTGCGTTCACTCAAGACTCTATCACGACCACTCACCCCAGCGCCCGTACGCTCGAGTGCGCGCGGTGGGGTCGAATAAGGGTGTGCACGCGTATACGCTAAACGTTCACTCCACGCGCTTCCTCGCGCAAACAAACCACCAGGCGTCAATACCGGAGTGCTATGGTCAATATCGTCCCGCACGAACGCTCGTCCTTCGTCACGAACTAATCGTTCAAGCGTCGACGTCGACGGTGTCGTCGGTGACGCGCGAGCCGCGTAAACGTCGCGTGGATCTGCAAAGGCGTGCGCTCGAGTTCGGTCGAGTGACGCTTGATGCGCGCGCAGGATATCGTCCCTGACGGTATGCGCGTCGATACCGTCGCGTGACATCCGTCACTTTGTGATTGCCCGCGCGCAGCCGCGGCGGTGACGTTGACGCGTGCGCCAAGATGTGCAGTTTCTGTCACGGTGAGCTTCAGTTTTTGCCTCGCGTTTGAGTGGCGGGGAGAGCGGGAGAGAAAACTATCGCAATGTTTAGTAATTTATCCTTTAAAAGTTCTGGGTTATAACAAATGGATATTGTAATGCGAACTATGATCACAGCTTGAGTCGATCGCGGATGACCTCGGCGATTGAATCTTCGCCAGGGCCGACGTCTTTAAATTTGTCCAACACTTCGACGACGACATCCTGTCGGCGCTTCCACTTGACACTGCCGTTTTTAACACCGTTGTTCATGAAGTTCCGTAAAACTTGAACGCAAACCGATGGAGTAAGACCAGTAAGGAGAACGGCGGCGAGAGTAGGATCGGGGTCGGGCTTTTCTTCCGGCTTTTCCACCGTCGGACGAGCGCCAAATCCGAGACTCGAACGTCGAAGGATGCTCACTTGCTCAGCCTCTTCTAATCCGGCGTAAATCACCTTGGCAACCTTGACGTTGCGTTGCGCGACGATGCGAAGGATTTCAACACCATTGTACACGACGCTTCTTAAATAGTACGGTAGAACGAATTCAGCCACGCCAACCATGCGACCGGGCTCAGACAGGGCAACTAATCCAATCGCGGCTTCGTTGTCATTGAGCTTCTCCACCATGACGTCGATTAATGTCGCAGCACGGTTGAGTTCGAGACCCATGAGCGCTTCAGCGGCTCTCGTATCTTTCGTGCGCCATAATTCAGCCAAGGCTGCAGCCGCAGCTTCAATGTTCGCCGCACCAGCGAGCACAATGGTGATGGCAATCGGGTCGTCGTCTTGAGAGACTTCAGCGACGACTTGGGCGATTTCGCTTCTATCAAGACGCGCTTGGAGACGGGCTGTGCGTTCGTCTGAAGATTCAGACGATTGCTTCACAGCGGCGTCAGCGTCCGCCTTTGCCTTGGCTGCGGCGTCGGCATCCGCCTTTGCCTTGGCTGCGGCGTCGGCATCCGCCTTTGCCTTGGCTGCGGCGTCGGCATCCGCCTTTGCCTTGGCGGCGGCCGCGGCAGCCTCCTTTTCTGCTTGAGCCTTGGCTGCTGCCGCGCGCTCAGCTTCCGCCTTGGCTCGCGCGTCAGCATCCGCCTTGGCCTTGGCGGCGGCCGCGGCAGCCTCCTTTTCTGCTTGAGCCTTGGCTGCTGCCGCGCGCTCAGCTTCCGCCTTGGCTCGCGCGTCCGCATCTGCCTTGGCCTTGGCCGCGGCTTCCGCTTCGGCCTTGGCCTTGGCCGCGGCTTCTGCCGCTGATTTCGCCTTGGCGTCCTCTTCAGCCTTTTTGCGCGCTTGCTCCATCTCCCTCGCCTTTGCTTCCGCCGCTAACTTTGCCGCCTTGTCTGCCTCAGCCTTGGCTCGCTCTTCAGCTTTGCGACGCTCTTCAGCTTCCTTGTCAGCACGGCGTTTCGCCTCCGCCTTTTCATTCTCCAATCGCTTTTGTTCGGCTTCGCGTTCCTTGGCTAGGCGTCGCTTGTCCTCCTCCGCCTTGGCCGCGGCTCTGGCAGCTTCTTCTTCAGCGCGCTTCTTTGCCTTGGCAGCTTCTTCCTCAGCCGCCTTGGCTTTAGCCTTAGCATCTCTTTCAGCTTGTTCCTTGGCACGGCGCTGCTCTTCGGCAAGACGCTGTAACTCAACCTTCTTTGCCTCCTCCTCCGCGGCTTTGGCGCGTCGACGGGTTTCTTCCTCTTCCGCAGCCAACTTGCGACGCTTTTCTTCAGCCGCGGCGCGCTCAGCTTCAGCCTTCGCGGCAGCGATGCGCGCTTCTTCCGCACGTTTTGCGGATTCGATAGCCTCTAAGCGGCGTGTTTCTTCGAAACTTACCGTCTTGGACTCGATGACGACGTCGACGCGGCGTTGAGCCTCCGCCGACGCCCGTCTCTGATCTTCATCAGAGCGTCGAGCGTTCTCTTGAGAGTCAAAACTCATGAATTCGGCGTCCCATCGCAAGCGACGAGCATCAATTTCGGAAATCAGCGCCGCAAGCACGGCTTCAAGACGTCTAATTTCCACTTCAGCCGCTTGTCTGCGCGCGTCCTCCTCGGCGCGTCGGGCGCGTTCGGCGCGCACGGCTGCGTCGGCTTCGGCACAAATAGCGTCGCGGCGCTCATCCTCTGCGCTCGAACGAGTGACTTCCTCAGTAACCGTACGCTCGAGATCCACTTGTGACAGTGAGCGACGTTGTTGGAATGCAGCGTAATCTCTGGCGGCTTCTTCTTCGAGCGAGCGGAGCTCGGACACCAACGCGGCAAGACTCGATTCCGACTCTTGCTGCATTCGCCGAGCCTCTTGAATCATGTCGTCAATGTCTGATGCGAGTCGAGCCAGTCGTTCATCTTCGCCGAGACGACGGTTTTGCTCGTCACTGGCGCGCTTATCCATCACGGTTCTGAACTGCACACGACGAGCTTCTTCGCGTTCGTACAAAGTCTTCATGGTCAATGTGAACTCCTCAATGGCTCGCGTCGCGGCTTGCATCTTGGCGTCTGTTTCGCTTCGGAGCTTGTCTTCATCCGCTTGGCGTTGTGCCGCCGCATCGGCGGCTTGCTTGCGTCGCATTTCTTCTTTCGTCCGGATGAATTCTTCCTTGGCTTGAAGTTCAGACTTAAATTCATCGAGAATACCCGGGAGTTCTGCTTGGAATCTCGCGCGTCGCGCATCCTCCTTGGCGATGAGGTCATCGTCAATCTTTTTCTGCGCAGCAAACTTGTCGTCGACGGCCTTGCGGCGAGCGTCTTCTTCGGCACGGCGAATGGCTTCTTCACGAACCATACGTTGTAGATCAGTCTGCATTTGAGCACGTCGTGAGTTTTCACGCTCTCTCTCTGCGGCATCTTCGGCGAGGAGACGGGAATCGTCAGCCAAGGCTTGTTCACGGTTACGTCGGAATGATGCTACCATGGACGCTTCGCTCTCCAACGCAGACTTGGCAGCAGCTTCAGCATCACGACGACGACGCTCCATCTCACGGATGAATGCTTCGATTTCTTCACGCTTTTTGTTTACGTCGCGAATGTGCTCCTCGCGTCGTCGATCCTCTCGAGCTCGAAGTTCAGCTTCAGTGCGTTGTCTCTCTTCAATATTTGCTTTGAACTGCGCTCTCTTGGCAAGCTCGGCTTCCCAAGCGGCGTCTTCTTCCGCTTTGAGCTTGTCAATGCGATCTTGTTCAGCCTTGCGTCGAGAATCTTCTCTGGCAATCGTTTGAAGTTCGGCTTCGGCGGCGGCTTTGGCGGCTTGCGCCGCCGACGCTGCTCTCGCATCTTCTTGGCGACGACGCTGTTGCTCTTCGTCTTCACGACGCTTCGCTTCCAAGTCGAACTCCTTGCGACGTTGCTCTTCGCGTTCTCTGATGCGAGCTTCTTCTTCGGTGCGGCGGCGAAGTTCTTCCTGAGCGCGCGCGCGACGATCCTCTTCGGCAGCCAACGCACGAGCAGCGGCTTCAGCCTTCATGCGAGCCTCAGCCTCGATAGCGCGGCGCTTGGTCTCAGCAGCCATGCGTAAGCGTACTTCGTTTGCTTCCAAATCTCTGAGCTTCGTTTCAGCAGCCATGCGACGACGATTCTCAGCCTCGACGGTCTCACGTTCCTTTTGTAAAGCGGCGGCGGCGGCGGCGTCAGCCTCGCGACGTCGACGCTCTTCAATTTCGCGTCGCTTGCGTTCAGCTTCGGCTTCATTCTTCAAATTGATTGCGGCTTGGACTCTACGCGCTTCCTCCTCTGCGCGTCGGACAGCTTCTGCCTTCGCGAGCTCTTCTTTCGTCATCATGAAATCAACGTGTCGAGTATCCTCGACAGTGCGTCGCAAACCTTCTTGAGAATTGAAAATCAAGTTTCGCTTTTCGTCTTCGATGCGGCGACGCTCTTCAGCAGCGCGTCTCTCGGTTTCTGCTCTCGCGAGTTCGGCTTCCTTGCGCTCGTTATCGGCGCGACGCTTCTCTTCGGCGTCGCGTTGACGATCTTCAGCATCCTTAGCGGCGCGCGCTGCGTCGTCGTATGCTCTGCGACGACGCTCTTCAGCTTCAATCTTCTTCCGTTCGGCTTCTTTCGCAGCTTCGGCCTCGGCTTCGGCTCGCTTACGACGCATGTCTTCTTCGGAGCAGCGGCGGCGTTCCTCTTCTTCAATAATTCTGATTTGATCGAGCGCAGCCTTGTGTCGATTGTTGGCTTCGGCTTCGCGGCGCGCTTCCTCGGCAATGATACGAGCGAGTTCTTGAGCATACGCCGGACGACGTCTCTCCTCTTCTTCATACAAACGTTGACCTTGTTGTTTGAATTCTTCAAGGGCATTACGCATTTCATCGAGCTGTCGATCTTCGGCAGTACGCGCATCAGCTTCAACTTTGGAGGCGTTGCGAAGTGCGGCTTGGGCGGCGGCTGCGCGAGATTCCTCGGACGAAAGCGCAGCAGCGAGTTCCTCTTTACGGCGCTTAGCATCATCTTCAGCGCTTGCACGACGCATCTTCACCTCTCGATCAAATCGGATGATTTCTTCTTTAAGAGTGTTGATTTGTTGCTCAGCGCTGAGACGGCGAGAGTTCTCTTGATCACGGCGGCGGCGCTCTTCATCTTCTTGATCTCGAAGGCGTCTCGCCGCATCGTCTCGACGACGCTCTTCTTGAGACTGACGATCAGCTTCTTCGCGCTCAAAACGATCGCGCTGATCTTGAACCGCGCGCATTAACGCTTCATTCGCGCTGATTCTTCGAGCGTCTTCTTGGTTGCGAAGTCGCTGCTCTTCATCTTCAATACGAGCGTGGTCCGCATCCCAAGCCCGTCGGCGTTGTTCCTCAGCGGCGGCTTGAGATGCAGCTTGATCTTGAAGTCTTCTGAGATTCGCTTCTGATTCGTTTCGTCTACGCTCTTCTTCTTGCAACACACGAGCTTCGGCTTGATTCAAACCATTGGTTTGGGCTTCAAACTTTGCTCTCAACTCGTTTTCTTTGATGCGAGTCGCTTCAAGTGCACGGCGAGCGTCATCGATTTCCTTGTCAGCCTTTCGACGGCGAGTCTCGATTGACGATTGAACACCTTCAATCCGTTTCGTCATCTGCACGACACGATCTTTGGCGCTCGAAAGTCTGTCAGTGCTCTCGGTGAACTCTGCGTTGAGCTGGTTCTTCTGCTTCTCTGTGACCGTTCTCGTTGTGATGATTTCTTCCTCGTAAATAGCTTCGCACTCTTCATACATGCGATCTATTCTCTCTTTCTCAGCTCGGCGACGGCTGTTTTCCTTTCTTCGTAGCTCCGTTTCGACTTGAATAGCTCTTTCAAGAGCTTCCTCCGCCTCTCTACGTCGGCGATCTTCGTCGGCGCGACGTTCACGCTCAGCCTTGTCGATGTCATGGTAGACTTCATTCGGTAAAGTTTCACGATTCCGGCGTGGTGCACGCTTGGCGACCATTTCTCTTGTAACTGTTGTGGTCGTTCTTGTTGCGCCGTCAACCGCAGCAGTGACGGACGTGGTCACAGATTGTGCCACTTCGCCAACAGAAATCGCCGCTTGAGCAACCTGCTTTGGAGCTCGCTCAAGCAAGTGAATGAAAAGGTACACAATGAAAGCAATCACGGCGCCAATGATACTTGCGTATTCCATGTTCACCACGTACGTGTAGAACGTGCCATTTCCAGAAAAAGCACCAGCTTGAATCAAATATGACATCCCGGAGAGAAGGGACAAAAAGTTTGGCGCTGCGGCAACAGTGATGGCAATCATGGCACGCGGATTCACTCCATTGAAGAACCAGTACGGTCCATTCGGATCACGAGTCTGCATGGCTTTACGAGATAACTTACCACCGCGCATGAGCCAGTAGTCACACAAGATGACACCAAGAACTGGAGACACGAGTAAAGAGCCAACGCCAATAATCCAAGACGCTGCGGCAACAGTTTGCTCCCACATCAGGGACGCCGGAGCAAATAGACCAACGGCCACAGTCGTAATAATCGCCGCTTGCTTGGAAGTGATAGTCGTCTTCGAAAACGGAAGCTTGAACTCTTGCAAGTATTCTTGAGGACCGACAACGTTGGAGGCGCTGTTGGTCACAAGCGAAGCGACGGCGAGCGACACGAACATGATCGATGGCGGTGCTTTGGCCATAGCGGAAGCTATGATAGCGAAGATACCGGATAATATCGGTAACCAGAAAAACTGCCCGATTGGCGCCGTTTTCGAGCCCTTGATCCGCGCAGTGTAGTCGGGATAGATGCTCGCAAGAGTTACCCAAACGCCAACCATCAGCCAAGCGTGCTTCCAAAATTCAGCCGCCACATAGCTTGGCATTCCCGCAGCGAGCGTCGCACTCAACGTACTTTGAGGAATTCCTTGGCGCACGGCCCACGCCACAAAACCCGCAGCGATAGCCAGCACAGCTTGCCCAGAACCGATTAAGCGTGTCGCCGGAACCGTGCGAAGGGAAAGCGCGAGCTGGACGACCCAGAACATCGCGTACGCAGCTCCACGGACGATCACGTCGCTTTCAATACTCATTGCAATAGAAGTTGATTTGAATAAACCAAACACAGCCTCACCACCGACCAAAGTTTGAACGGCGTACAACAAGAATCCAAGTACGGCGCGTCCGAAATCAGCAAACTCTGCCCCCCAAATCCCAAAGCTCGATCTCGCCAAAATGGGCATGTTCAATCCATACTTCGCCGCAGGGTAGCCAATCGCACTGACGAAAGGCATTGCCATCAGCGTCCCCAACAGCGTAGCCCCACCGAGCTCGTACCACAACAACGGCGCCAACGTGTGCAAGTTCCAACGCACAAAGCCATACGGCACGGAATACATCACCGCACTCAACGCCAACGCCGCCCAAAGCGACAATTCGCGTCCACGCTTAATCGCATTCTCATCCGTCGTGGGCGGAATAATCAAATCCTCATCCCCAGCCGCAACTTCAAACGCCTCATCATCCGCGTCTTCGTCGGCCGCAACCGATCGATCGTCCCCATATCCCAACTTAATCGCCCGCACCACCGTCGTCCCACGCACGCACACCCCTCCACCGCGCGCAACGCACACTCCATCAATACCACTACTCCTCTTCATCGTCTGGCATCGAACAACCCTCACCGCGCGTCGCGATTCCCTCGATCGTCGCGACGCATTCGCTGCATTCACCACGCAATCCACGCGCGTTGCTCGCGAATTCACCGACGAATTCACCGACGAATTCACCGACGACGCGCGTGTCACTGCGCCCGGCATCGCCGCAGGCGTCATCATCATCGATGCCGCGCTGCGCATCGCTCAACTCGATGCCCGCGTGCGCGCTTGTGGCGCATTCGCGATCGCAATTCGCACAATTGCAATCCAATTTTCGCCCGCAGGGCTCGCGCAACCAAAGTTCACCTAGGGCTCCACGCCGCACTGTTCGCCGCGAGCTCACGCGGACGATGTTCGCGAAGACGACGACGATGACGACGATGATGACGACGACGACGCGAATGATGGATTCGCCCCGCGGTGCGTCGCGCGCGACGTCGGGGCGACGCTCGGCGGTCGTCGTTCGCGCGGCTGCGGGCGCCAAGACTGGGCCGTACGAGGCGAGGAATGAATTTGTGATCCGGGACACGGCGGATGCGGGCGTTCGAGCGCGATTCGAGGAAGAGATGGCGAAGCGTGAAGCTTTGGCGAAGACGCTTGGGTGTGAGTCGTGTGGGTTGAAGAAGATTTCGGCGAATGAGTATGCGTTTGAGCAGCGGTGGGGGAGCAAGGAGGCGTACGAGGCGTACATGAATCATCCAGAGCGCAGACGGAGTCATTTGACGGTTGGGGTGTGGCAACGATTGCCGAAGGATAAGTGGAGCGTGCCGGATAATTTTACGCCGGTGACGAAAGCGTAGTTGGCGGTGGTGATGAATGATAGCGCGCTGATTTGTAAATTTGGATGTTCTTCGCGTGAAAACAAACCATGTCTTTGTATCGTGTGATGAACAATTTTGTTTCTTGTGCTAATCGACTAAGTGTGCGCGTGTGTTTCGAGTAAAATGTCGTCGTCGTCATCATGCGTTCTACCGTGTTTACAGGGCACCAATTTTACCCTTGTAGAGATTGATGAAGACCTCGGGGTCCCACATTGGCGAGCCATTCGCGCCCGTGGCGTGCGCGTCTAGCGAGGACATGGCGGCGTCGATGGAATCTGGATCGACACTCGTCGCGGCATCTGGAGACAACAACAGTGCGGTTAAACCAGTGAGAATGAATATAGGCGCCGTCACGGCGCAGAACAGCACGACGTAGATGACGGATACGTATTCTTGTCTCGAAAGCACCCCAGACGTGTCGCCCATTTGTCGAGAAAAGCTTTGCCACTCGAGCTCGATGAGAACATCCAAAAACCACTTGCCTTCGATTTGTCCAGGCGGGCACAACGTGTTGTAAAACATATTCGTCGCCGTCTCTTCCGCGACTTGCTCCCATTCACGCTCAATCTCTTCTGGAGTTTCAAAGTACGACTCGTCTTCGCTCTGGCTTCCCGGCGCGGGGTCGGTGCGAAAATCGACTCTATCCTCTCGACTGATAATCATGCCATCGCGATTGACTCTATACGTCGTGCGACCAAAAAGCTCAAACCCCACATCACTGTCATCGCTTTCTCCTCGCGCTTTCGTGGCGACGATATCACCTACATCGACCGAGCCTTCGTCCAACCGCCGAACCGCGCCCTCGTGCATCGAATCCAACAACACGTTGCTCATCTTCTTCCCAAACTTCGCCCCATCCCACCGCGCGGTCCACTGAATTAACAACACCCCAGGCTCAACACACGACGCCCTTCGCGTCTCAAACCTAAATCTCTTCAACGAATCCTTCGTCGTCGAAGCAAAGTGCGTCATCAACTCGCCGTACTCGCGCGCCCCGCGCACCGCCCACACGTCGTTGTCGTACTCAGCATTCGCCGACAACATCTCCGTCATCGCCGCGAACGGCTCAGCATCGAACCCAGCGCGAAGCGCATTCGTCGTCGCCGTCATGCGATCCAACGCCGACGGCATCGCCGCCGACGACCCGCTCGATTCGGCCGATGCCGATGACTCGGTGCGCGCCCCATCGTCGCTCGCGGCGCGCACGACGCGCCGCGTCCGCCGCGTCCGCACCGTCGTCCGCATCAACCGCGGCGACGACCGCGCGGCGCGCGATGGTGCGCCCATGGTCGCCGTCATCGCCTCCACCGTCGTCGCCACACGCGCGCGAGGCTGTGCCAACCTCGGGACCGCGACCGCGTGGCGTCGCGCGCGCGCGCACACGATAAAAAGCAAAATCCGTCACACTGTGTACTCACACGCCCCAAAGCCCTAGCCGAGGGACCGAGCCCTAGCCGATCGCGCGCGCGTTCCGTCTCTTTGCGACGCGCGACGTCCGCGCCGGCCCCGCCCGTACGCGACAGAACGACGAAACATGTCCCCTATGTTATCTCAAAAGGAGGCTGACATCCAAATGATGCTCGCCGCCGGGTGCCACCTCGGTACGAAGAATGTGGATTTCCAAATGGAGCGCTACGTGTGGAAGCGCCGGGCGGATGGGATCCATATCATTAACCTCGGACGCACGTGGGATAAGCTCATGCTCGCGGCGCGGATTATTGTTGCGACGGAAAATCCGCAGGATGTGGTGTGCCAAAGCGCTCGGCCGTACGGTCAACGCGCGGTGTTGAAGTTTGCGCAGTACACTGGTGCGAAAGCCATCGCGGGCCGCCACACGCCGGGGACGTTTACGAACCAAAAGGATGCGTTGTTTGCGGAACCGCGCGTGTTGATCTTGACTGATCCGCGCACGGATGCGCAGCCGATTTCTGAAACTGCGTACGTGAACTTGCCGACGATTGCGTTCTGCGACACGGACTCTCCGTTGAAGCACGTCGACATCGCGATCCCGGCGAACAACAAGGCGAAGCACTCCATCGGTTGCTTGTACTATTTGCTCGCCCGTATGGTGTTGCAAATGCGCGGCACGATCTCCCCGGCGAACCCGTGGGATGTTATGGTCGATTTGTTCTTCTACCGCGATCCGGAAGAGTTGGAGCAAAAGGAAGAGGAAGCCGCGGCTGCCGCCGCCGCGCCCGTGGAATCCGCCGGGTACAACGCCGTCGCGGATGCCGCGTACGGTGCGGAGTCTTGGGATGAACAAGTGCCGGCTGGCGCTGGTGGTTTCCCGGCTGCTGCTGGTAACTGGTCTGAGGCCCCGGCGCCGACGGGCTGGGATGCCCAGCAAGGCGGTGACTTTGGCTCTGGTTTCGGCGCCATGCCGCAAGGGTATTAAACCCATCGCTAAGAGGAGTTTTCATTGAAACTCTTTTTGTCCCGGTGATTTTGTTGCTGTGACGCCCGTCGTCGCACGCACGTACACGCTCGTTTGTTCTAGTGATACATCCGCCATTTCGTTAGGGGGGAGAATAGCTAGCACGGGCACAGATACTACTTTAGGTGAAAGTTGTAGTGAGCGAGAAAAATTTGACGTAAACACGACGCGCGTCGTCGCTACAAAAACTAAAAACTACAACTACTCCTACGACCGCTCATTAAACGCACGAACGATATTTCCTAAATTACTCTCAAACAACTCACACCGCACCGGCATCTCCACCTCATAGAATGGATTCTTCAGCGCGTAGTCGCAAAACGCCTGGTACGCCCGACGCAGCGCGGCGTGCGTCGTCGGCGATCCCGCGCTCCCTTTCACCGTCGTCACAAAAAACTTCGTCCCCGTCGAGCTCTGAAAACAAAACAAATCAAAAGTATCGCACTCCAAGCACTCAATCCCCGTACATCCACTCACGGGCGCCACCTTGCGCGAGATCGCGTGCAACGAATGCCACACCGACGCCAACCGCAACTGCGCATTGGTGTCCAACCCCGCCCCGCCGCTCTCGCCGCCCACGTCGTAGGTTTTCTGAAAAATCAACCCCCCAGACTTATTCACGATCCATATCGACGACACCTTCGCCACCGACGTCGCGCGCATCCCACGACCGCCCGACGATCCCCCGACGACCGAAATCAAATCAAATCAAATCCCCGTCGTCGTCGTCGTCGTCGTCTGCCGCGACGCGCGCCGATCGCGCCGATCGCGACTCGCGCCATCATCCATCGACACCACGCCTCGATCGAATGCACCATCCATCGACATCGCGCATCGATGTCGATCGACGGAACCCGCATGCGATCGCGAGACGTCTCGACGTGTCTCGGACATTCGACGTCATGGTCGACCCCGCGCGCCCGCGACTCGCGCGACAAAATCGGGTGTTTTGAGGTTGTTATACGGCGCCGCGATTTTTGTCGGCGCTGGCGCGCGGATGCGCGCGCGGGCGCGGACGACGGCGGCGACGACGACGCGCGCGACGTCACTGTTCGCGGGTTCACCGTCGCATCGCGCGCGTGACAATCTCGCGCACGTATATTCGCATCCACGCGCATCGCGCACGCACGTCTCGTCGCGCGCATTCACGTGGATTGATTGCCACGCCCGCGCCTGGGTTTTGAAAAAGCGACGCGAATGATGATGATGATGATGATGACTGCGGCGGCGCCGACGGCGACGACGACGGCGCGACGATCGCCGACGAGCGCACCGCGGGGACGCGCATCGCGCGTCGTCGTCGCGCGAGCGGGTAAGTTCCCAGCCCCGGGCGATCGCTTGTATAACTTTTCCGCGGGGCCGGCGACGCTGCCGATGGATGTGCTGGAAGATATTCAACGCGATCTGGTGAATTACAAGGGCACGGGGATGTCGGTGCTTGAGATGTCTCATCGCGGGAAGGATTTTATGGAGATTGCGGCGAAGGCTGAGAGTGATTTGCGAGCGCTGGTTGGGATTCCGGAGAATTATAAGGTGCTTTTTTTGCAAGGCGGGGCGTCGACGATGTTCGCGTCCAACGTGCACAACTTGGCGGGGGCGGATGACTGCGCGGATTACGTCGTGACTGGGGCGTGGAGTTCTAAGGCGCAAAAGGAAGGTGCGAAGATGTTGGCTAAGGCAAACGTTGCGGCGTCTTCTAAGGAGAGCAATTTTACGACGATTCCGGACGTGAAGGATTGGAAGTTGACTCCGGGGGCAAAGTTTGTGCACATTTGCTCAAACGAAACCATCGGCGGGGTGGAGTTCAAGGACGTGCCGGACGTTGGATCGTCCACGCTCGTTGCGGATATGTCTTCCAACTACTTATCTAAGCCGATCGATGTTGAAAAGTACGGCATTGTGTACGGTGGTGTGCAAAAGAACATTGGCCCGGCGGGCATGGGTATCGCCATCGTGCGCGAAGACTTGATGGGGAACGTTCGCCCGGACACGCCCTCCATGTTTGACTACAAGCTCATGGCTGAGAACGACTCGATGTACAACACACCGCCGTGCTTCACGTTGTACGTCTCTGGTCTCGTGTTCGCCAAGCTCCTCAAGGATGGTGGTTTGGCTGCTATGGAAAAGCGCAACATTGAAAAGGCAAACGTCTTGTACGGCGCCATCGACGGTAGCGGCGGCTACTACGTCTCTCCGGTTGACCCGAGATATCGTTCTTTGATGAACGTGCCTTTCACTTTGGCCGGCGGTGCTGATTTGGAGAAGAAGTTCCTTTCCGAAGCCAAGGCTGAGGGCTTTGAAGCGCTCAAGGGTCACCGTTCCGTCGGCGGCGCTCGCGCGTCCATTTACAACGCCATGCCCAAGGAAGGCGTTGATGCTCTCGCCGCGTTCATGAAGGATTTCCAAGCGCGTAACGCGTAAAATAAATAGAATCTACTACTTATAACTAACTACTAACTACTACTACTACTACTACTCATGCCGCTCGCGCACCCACCACGGCTCGTGTGCTTTGAATACCGTCCCGGCGGCGCCGAGAGACGAGTCTACGTGTACGTGGAGCTCCGACGCTTGCAAACCGAGGCGCTCATCCGGATTCTGCATGCGCACGTCATCGTCGCCGTTACCTTCACCTGGAGCTCGATACAACGTTTCGCCCACGAGAGGCGCTCCGAGGGCGGCAAACTGTCCGCGAATCTGATGCGTCCGACCAGTCAAGAGCTCGACTCTCGTCTCGTATTGATATTCGTCGTTCGCCGCATCCGTCATCCGTGCGCATTCTAACACGCGCAAAACGCAACGCTGCGGCCCACTTTCGCCGCCCCGTTCACCCGCATCGCGAATTCTAAGCTTGGCAATCTCTTCAGCCTCATCATAGTTCTCAACCAATTCGAAAAGCATCCGCCGCGGACCGCTCGGCGCGGGCACGCAGTCGTGCACGTGAATGCCGAGCGGGACTTCGCGCGTCGTCAGCACTCGATACACTTTCGTACATTCGCGCTTGGCAAGCATGTCACCAAACTCCTTCGCAAACGCCGATGTCTTCCCGAGCACCAACACGCCCTCTGTACCCACATCAAGGCGATGAATCGGCTTGAGCGTATCGCGTTCGATGCCCAACTCTCGCTCGAGCATCGCCAAACACGACTCCTGCACATTGTCCACCGTTGGCACCACGGACACGCGCGCCGGTTTATGCGCCACGATAAACTCCGCTCCGTTCACAAGCACACATTTTCGCCAATCCACGTCATACGCCGCGGGAAATCGCTTCGGACTCACGTGCACGCGCAAGTAATTCCCAACCTCCAACGCCAGCGCCACATCCTTCACCGTCAATCGCCGCGCGCGTTCACCGCGCGGCACGCCCCGCGTCGACCGTGGCGGCGCCGCCGGCGCCATCCACACCGCACCAATCTCCAACAACTCTTTAGCGCTCACGTCATCGACGCCATCGATGCGCGACGCGAGGTAGTCGAGCAGTCGAGCGCCGCTCGCGTGCACCACATGGTGCTCCACGCGCGGCGGCTGGGGCTCGCGCGGGACCGGGAACAGGCGCACGACGCCGGACGCCATCGCGCACGCGCCTCTACGCGTGCGCGCGACGGCGATGACGGTCGTTCGCGCCGTCGTCGTGGCGACCATGTCTGAGGATGAAAAAGTGCACCGCCGCCGCCAGACCATGTCGCGCGCGCTGTCGTCGCGCGCGCTCGGTGGCGGAACCGCCGTCGGCGCCGAGCGGTTCCGTGGTCGTCGTCGTGATCGTGGTCGTCGTCGCGCGCGCGTGGAGGCGCGGAATAGAATCTTGTTCGAGCCGCACGAGTGCGACGCGGAGGCGTGTGCGCTGCGTCGCGAAGATGCGCGAGCTGGACACATTCGCGACGTGTTGCGCGCCGGTTCGGGCGCACACGTGCGCGTGGGCGTGGTGAATGGTGGCAAGTACGATGGTATTGTCGAGGAGCACGCGGAAGATGGGGGCATGACGGTGCGATTGGGGGCGGAGGAGGCGAGCGCGGAGGCGAGCGCGTACGACGTGGATGTGTTGCTCGCGATGCCTCGGCCAAAGGTGCTTAGGAGATTATGGGCACCGCTCGCGTCGCTAGGCATCGCGCGAATCGTGCTCGTGAATGCGAATAAAGTGGAGAGATATTATTTTGACTCTTCGGCGTTGGATGTTGGGACGATTCGGGGGGAGATATTGCGAGGATTGGAGCAGGCGGGGGACACGCGGGTGCCGCAAGTCGGCGTCGGGTTGCGTTTGCCGCCCGTTGTCGATCGAGTTTCGGGCGTATTGTCGAGTGAAGATCCGAAAACGAATGGATTTGAATGGCTTCTTGAAGGTCAGCGCGGGTGGACGATGGATGCCGACGTTTTATTGCTGGCTCATCCGGGGCAAGGGCGGACGAGCATGGCGGATGCGTTGGAGCACGCGCGAGGCAAGCGCGTGCTGCTCGCCATCGGTCCGGAAGGAGGATGGACGGATTACGAGCTTGATTTGTTCGAAAACGCTGGATTCAAGCGTGTTGGTTTGGGTTCGCGAACATTCACGACGGATGTCGCGTGTATTAGTCTCGTGAGCGCCGTGCGCGAGCGTCAACAGTCGTGGTTGACGTAGAGGCGCGGCGACGTCTTTGTTTGTATTATATAGCTTTCTAGTGGTCGACGACTACGGTAGTACACATAGGTTTTGTTTAGGCCATCGAAAACACGATGTAAAGACAATAGAGCATCATGCACGGATAGGTGACAATCATGCGCTTACCCTCGGACTGCGGCATGGCTTTGATGAGCATCGTCGATGCCTTTCTCGAGCTCCACATGACGCACGTCGCCGCGAGCGCCATACTCAACGTCCCCGTCTTCGACGGTAAAAACAAAACTATCCCGCTATACACCACCTCAGGCAACAGCGCATATCCTAAAATACTCCCACACCTATTCAAGCCAATGCCTTCACCAGCGCCGATGATTTGATTCAACAACCAATACATCGCCAGCGACGCGAGCGTGCTCCAGCCCAAAATGTACCCAAAGTGCAACTTCCCCGCCAACAAATTAAACGCCCCCATGGCCAAGCAAAACAACAGCGGTCCAGCTAAATCCTCATCTGCGCTGTCTTCAATACGAAACGGATGGACGATCCCCATCGTTCGTCGATAAATCTGCTTCGGGTCCACGCCGAGCTCCTCCAACAGCGGCGCCTCGTCCTCGCCCGCGGTAAACGACGGCATTCGCGCGTGTCCATCACCAAACCCAAACCCCGAACCGCCGCCAGACGTCGCCGCCGACGTCTGCGCGTGCCCATACGCCCCACCACCGCCCCCACCAGACCCAGGATTCGCATACGCCGCGTAGTTTGGATACGCCTGCGCGTTGAAGCTCATGAATTCCATCTGTCCCCCGGGCGGTGGATGCCCCGCGCCTTGGTGCGCCATGGATGCCGATGCGCCGCTCGCGGCGCGCGAATGGATTGGAAACGCGTGCGGGTCTGTCGACGTCGTTCGCGCGCGCGTCTCGCGCCGTGGCGTCGCGGTCGAGGCGCGCACTGGCGCCGCATCCACGTCTCTCCGTTGCTCTGTTTCTGCGCTCGGGATCAATCCACCAATAATAACTCCGGAGCATCCAATTTTTCCTGGTCATGATTGGTCAAGAGTCCCCCCCACTCGGGGGCCCCGCGAGGCGACGAATTCGTCGCCGACGCCGAAGCATCCGTCTCTTTGCGACGCACGTAGACGCGACATGGTACGTATGCTCGCGCGAGAGTGTCAACGATGCGCGCGCACGCGTGCGTTCCGCGCGCGCCGAACGCGGCGCGGTCGCGCGCGCGCGTGGAGCGGGTCGAATGCGCGCGCGAGCGCGGACGCGCGGCTGGATCGAGCGCGAGGCGCGAGATCGCGCGTTGCGCAGACTTGAGCGTCGCGCGCGCGTGGTTTCGCGTCGCGCGCGCGTGCGAATGGTGTGCGAGTGTGGTTTGGTTACATTCGTACGCGCGTCGCGCGTGCGCGATGGTCGCACGCGCGCGTGCGGGGCGTGGAAGGCGTGCATGGGACAGACCCTAAAACACAGGCTTGGCGCCCGAACGCGCGTGAACTGACGAAATGATTGCGTTTTCCTCACACAGCCGTCCAACAAGACTTTCAAGGTTAAGAAGATTTTGGGGAAGAAGCAAAAGCAAAACCGCCCGCTTCCCCAATGGATCCGTATGCGTACCGGTAACACCATTCGGTACGTTTTTTGAGCGCGCGTTTAGGTTTTTTTGGCGCCTTTGACCGTCGCAAAACGGCAATCATCGCGGCGTATTTGATAGTAGCGCGCGTGTGTGTGACTTAGTCCGAGCACATCGTGTTTTTGTTCTCGTTTACCGCGCTTAAGATTACGGGATGGTGATCTTGAGTGTGCACGCGAGAGAGATTTCCTTTTGGACGCGCGAGACTGACTGAGAGTGTTTTTGTACGCGCGCAGCTACAACGCGAAGCGTCGTCACTGGCGTCGCACCAAGCTCAACTTGTAAGTGAGTGAGCGTGTTATGGGCGAGAACCCGCGTCGGATCCCGTATAGCGTTCATCACCGTCGCGCACCGTCGCGGTATCGCGCGTCTCTGATCACAGAGACGTCTCGCGCACCGCGCGCGCTCGACGGCGAACAAACTGGGATGCGCGCCGACGCGCGGTCAGAAACTTTAGCGGATTTCATCAATATGAACTAGTTCATGATATACACACTCGCGTGCCTCTCTGAAAAAGACAACACGTTGTTCTATCTATCGTTTCATCGTCGTCTACTATTCGTTACACATACGCGTTTCCTCGCGCGAAGAGATATTTCTCACCCGCCGCCGCCGCCGTCGCGCGTCGCACGCACCCAACCACCCCCACGCTCGCCAAATATCCCACCGCCGCACCGCTCACACCCCACCCGTCGCCGCACCCTCCGTCGTCGTCGTCGTCGCCGTCGCCCCTCCCCCATCACCGACGCTCGCCCCTCCTCGCGCGCCGCGCTCGCGCTGCGCCCGCATGGCCCAATCCGCGCTATCAAACCTCGCCACCGCGCGCGCGATGAGCTTCGGTTTCCCCACCGCGCCGTACTTGGCCTTAAACGCCTCGCTCGGCTCGCCATTTTCCGTCATCGTTATCGTCGGCGGCGTCGGCGTCGTCGCGTCGAGCGGCATGATCGATGCGATCGATGGGATTGAATGCGATGCCGCGTCAGCGTATGTCGGGCGCGTGTGGGTACACACACGCACAGAGACCCGTGCGGGTGCGTTCACGATTGGTCATCGTGAGGGGGTACATACACCGTCGTCGTACTCTGCGTCTGAATCCGCCGTGTGTGACGTGATTGCGTGATTGTGATTGTGTCACACACAGGCGTATGGGATACACAGTATGAGAATGAAAGGTCCATGGACCTTCG
>Ga0255771_1000897_pt1 | contig 33411 bp, 17 predicted proteins | sample 011ome_19_FD_179969 | JGI IMG/M metagenome (GOLD analysis project Ga0255771, IMG submission 179969) | Coastal salt marsh microbial communities from the Groves Creek Marsh, Skidaway Island, Georgia - 011510BT metaG (version 2) | ecosystem: Environmental > Aquatic > Marine > Intertidal zone > Salt...
AATAAGATTGAATACACGAAAAGTAAATCGGGCAGACCGGCGATATTCTTCCGAGATCCCGATTCAAACACGTTAGAAGTTGTCGAGGGGTTGGAATGGCGCGTTTAATAAAATCAATCGCACGACGATAATACGTAAATGATAAAGCAAGTCATATTTTTCACAATCTATACAAACGCGTTTGTACTTTACCGCACGCTTTCCCGCTCCGATCGATAGTACATGATTCTAAACTTATATCGTAACCTCTCACGTGTTCAGTACTCTTTGCCATGCTAATGCGCCCTTTAATGCCCAACGCAGTGATGTTATCTAAGACGACCGGCTCGGGAAAATGTAACGCCGTTTGAACCCAGTGCGTTTTCGGTTCTTTCGGAGACGTGGAAAGGACGACGGGATTTTCTCGACAGAACCGGCTCGAAAATTCTGTATCGAACCACAAGGCGATGCCATAAATCGTTTGAGGTTCGTCTTTCGTCGCGTTCTCGAGCGCGTCGAGTTTGAATTCCGCGCTAAACTCGGTATCTTTTGCCGAACACTTACACAAATCCAGTCGTAAAATTTCCGTCTCGGTCGTTCCGATGTGTTTGCCTTCGATGTGTTTTACGACCGCCGTTGCCAACGCGTGATCTAATTGCTGAACGGCAACTTCTTTCATAGAAAATCCATACACGTCGTTCCAGAAATCGAAATCCACTGTCGCCTGTTTCGTAAATCCGGCGATTTTAATGCAACACACGTCCGGTAACAACGCGCCGTCCGGTTTTAAATACTTATCTCTGGCGTATAACACGGTATCTAACATGGACTCGAAGAATAAACCGTAACCCATCCATTCCGAGACAATAACGTCGAACGGTGCACCGCGTATAGAATCCATATCCTCGAGTTTCCCTTCGATGATTTCGACTTTTTCTCGTAAGTCGTTCGCCCCTACGTTCATTCGTGCAACGTCCGCAATCCTGTACGAACCGTCTACGCCGACGACATTTCTCGCGCCACCGTCTCGTGCGGCAAACATTGATAAGATACCCGTGCCGCATCCGACGTCGAGAACGTTTGCGTCGTTCATCAGAGTTGGATTCTTGGTGAGCGCATCTCTGTACGCATCCGTCCGCGTTTTATCGCTCAACATGTCTTTATGGATTTCAAAGTACGAGTACGAGTTGAAGTAAGAATCGTCTGAATCCCTCACTCTAGCGTCTGCCTCGTCTTCGTCTTTCTCTTGTTGAGTTCTTTTATCGAATCGATCGCTATCATCATTTGCATACCTTCTACTCGCGCAGTCGTCGTTCATGTTACGTGTCGGCGCCGACGATACGACGATTCTTTCGCCGACGTTCGCCACCGGCGCGAGCTTTTGCTTCTCTTCTTCTTCGCTAATCATCCCTAATTTTTCCATCATCTCGAATACTTTCAACTTGAGCGCCTCGTTCTCGCTTCGCAACGAAGATATCATCAACGACGATGCCGAATGTTCGTTTTGAGACGTAGAATCTCGTTCATCTTTGTTTGCTTTTTCCTCCTTCGTCGCCGCCGGCGCTCTTTCTTCGTCGTCGTCGATGCCGTAGACGTAGGATTCCCACTCGTACGTCAACGGGTCCGACCCACTCGCATCGACGGGCATCAGATACACGTCGTCTTTCCACGCTCCATCGTTGACTCTTGCAATCACTCGTTTTGCCAATTCCTTCTCGTCGTATTCTTTTTCATCTGATTCTTTGTTCTTGTTGTTGTTGTTCTTGCTGTTGTTTTTCGTTTCTTCCAAAACCATTTTACGCACAAAGTTAATCACTTTAATGACGTCGTAAAACTCCAATTCATTTTCATCGTCTTCTTCTTCTTCTTCTTCGCGGCCACTCCTCGATGGTTTCTCTCCTTCTTCTTCCTCTTCTTTACTTTTTATGAAAGTATTCTTCTTATTCAACGAAACGACTCGTCGTAAATCAAATCCAAAGTCAGTGGCGGCTCTCGTTAACGCCTCGTGTGCGTTCGAATACACTCTCTGAGAGAATAAACATTTTGTTTTCCGTTGCTCGGAGATTTCCACGAGAGACTCTTCGTCTTCTATCCACTCTCCAAAGTCTCCCTCTTCTCCTTCTTCTTCGTCTAAATCGTCGTCGTCGTTTTGCATGGTGGTGGTGGTGGTGGTGGTGGGTTCGGTGGTTCTTCCTAGCGTTGTTAAAAAAAGTGTCGATTTTTGACTCTAGAGTCCCTTTCTCTTCAGTTGTGACGGCGCCTCTCGTTCTCTCAACACGCAGGAAAACACACAACACACACACACAGAAAGAGAGAGAAAGAGAGCACGCACGAATAATAGAGCAGTAATAATATAGTAATTTCCAATACACATCATGTCTTCTTCCGGGGGGCGTTCTTCGGTTTTACCGACGACGACGACGTCGACCAAGCGCGCGAAAACAACCAACAACAACAACGACGAAAACGAAAACGAAAACGAAAATCGTCACCTCCCTCGACAAAGAATAAATGTCATCGCGCAACTCGTGGATACGGATGGGAACACCGCCGGTCCTCAGCTGGATTTGCCGCACGATTGTACCTCGAAACAGTTGGAAGAGTTGCTGAACACGTTATTGAATAACACGGAAGAGAAAGGGGAGAAACTCCCGTACGAGTTTTACATTAAAGACGAAACGTTGACGACGGATTTAGGGGACCACTTGGAGAAAGTGAACGCGAGCATGGAACAGGTGTTGAAAATCGTGTACGCCCCACAGGCGTTGTTTCGAGTGAGACCGGTGACTCGATGTTCGTCCGCGATACCAGGTCACGCGGAAGCTATATTATCGGTATCGTTTTCTCCGGACGGGAAACATTTAGCGAGCGGGTCCGGCGATACCACGGTGCGTTTATGGAACCACGAAAGCGAGGCGCCAAAGACGACGTGTAAAGGACACACAAATTGGGTCTTATGCGTGGCGTGGTCGCCAGATGCGCAGTTAGTAGCGAGTGGAGGGATGGATAACATGGTTCGGTTGTGGGACCCAGTCACGGGTGAATCGAAAGGGATTCTGAAAGGACATAAGAAACACATCGTAGGATTGAGCTGGGAGCCGACGCACGCGTTGAAATCACCAAACGACGTTCGATTCGTTTCCGCCTCTGCAGATGGGACGGCAAAAGTATGGAACGTGAATAAGAAAATACCTCTATTTTCGCTTTCTGCGCATTCTAGGGCGCTCTCTTCCGTGAAATGGGGCGGAGAAGGCTTGATTTATACCGCGTCGAGAGACACCACGGTGTACGCCTGGGACGCTAAAGACGGGAAAATTGTTCGACAGTTAAAAGGGCACGCACATTGGGTAAATACGCTCGCGTTATCATCCGAATTCGCGTTAAGAACGGGTGCATTTGATGAAACCGGGAAACGAGAAGAGTCATTCGAGAAATCAAAAGAACGCGCGCTCGAACGATACAAAAAATTAACGAGAAACAAACCGGAACGTTTAATCAGCGGTTCTGACGATTTTACCATGTTTCTTTGGGAACCGTCGCAATCAAAAACGGCTTTGAAGCGATTGACTGGACACGTGCAACTGATTAATCACGTCATGTTCTCGCCGGATGGTAAGTACTTTGCCTCGGCGTCATTTGATAAAGCGGTAAAATTATGGAACGGCGATACCGGTGATTTCGTGTGTACGTTTAGAGGACACGTCGGCGCGGTGTACCAAATAGCTTGGAGCGCGGATTCGCGATTCGTGTTATCCGCATCCAAAGACTCGACGTTAAAAGTATGGAGCGTGCGTTTAAAGAAACTCGAACTCGACTTACCCGGTCACTCCGATGAGATTTACGCGTGCGATTGGTCGCCGCTAGGAACGAAAGGCGCGAGCGGCGGGAAAGATAAAATGTTGCGACTTTGGAAACATTAATATTTTGTTGCGCGTTTCACGTCGTCAGCGGCTAATAATTATATTAAAAAGAATTATAGAACTAGTAGTTAGTAGTAGGGAGGGAGCTAATTTATCAAATGATCTTTCAATACGTCTTGCAAATGTGCTCTGGCACGCTCCGCGGCTTCTTCTTGCAAGACTTTATCTAAATCAGACGAGTCCTTTGCGCTGGTTATGAACGCTTCCGCTCGAGCGTGCTGAGCAATAGTCGCTTCCGCGCGCAGTTCTTCGATGTGCTTTTGCTTCGCTTTTCTCCAAATATTTTGATGCACTTCGTCCCATCGATTAAAGCCTTTCGGTAAGTCCACGTCGTATACTTGCTTCTCCTCTTCTCCTGGAGCCAACGGCGGTGGCGGAGACGTTTTCAATGCCAACAAATTGTTCTTATTCAGCTCGAGCAAAGGACGTTGTTTCAAAACGTGTCCTTCGGTATCTACTCCTAACCCCGCTAACTCTGTGGGGTGCATGTACGATTTCAACTCGTCAAAGTGCCTGAAATCGGACGATGGCATGATTCTGATCGGTGTGCCTCGCGTTTTTGGGACTCCGTTCTCTCCGAACCGAAATCTTCTCGGGAGCAAGTCCGACGGTCTCATTCTCAGCGCTCCTCCGTTCGAGATGTTCCCGTCTTCTCCAGCAGCAGCTGCGAAGAAGAAAGAGTTCAACCCCGAGGCGAGTAACCAAAAAAGGGCGGTCAAAATGGCTAAAGTTGTCAACGGGTACTCCGATGCGCCCGACTGTCTATAAATGTATTGCACTCGCGTGTATACGGCGTTGGCGGAACAGTTCCCACCTTCGGAAAACGCCGCGAAGGTTGACGATGATGATGATGATGATGATGAAGCTTCTTCTCCTCCGCTCTTTTCTTTTGCATTCGTTTCTTTTTGCGTCGTTGTATCGTTTTTGTCCTTATCGTCGTCGTCGTCGTCGTCGTCTATGCCTAATTCCATCATCCGGAACTTTTGTTCCTCTCGATGACTCGGCATTGTTCTCCGATGATGATGATAATGATGATTAAACGACGAGCGCTGTTCTCTTCGAAGTTGTGTGAAATGGTGTAATTTGTGGATTACTTTTGTTGATTTATTTTGTTTGTGAGAGGAGAGAGAAGTCAGAAGTGAGAAGAAAACAACAAGAAATAGTAAGCACTCTGAAGAATGAAGAAGATATCAACATTGGCGGCGTCTCTCTTTCTTTCTCTCTCTTTCGCGTGTGTGTATGTGTGTGGTATTACAATTACATGCTTGATTCTAATTTATCTTTGGCATGTATCCCGGAGGTGCGTCGCTGTCGACAGATTGACTCACCGCCGCCGACGACGGCGCCTTTCCTGGCATTGGAATAAATCCTTCGCCTTCGTCGGTGGTGCCATTAATCTCGTTCGTTCGTAATGCCATCGGTATGAAAACGGAGCGTGCCGTCGCGAGATCCATTCCAGCAAACTTTTCGTACCCCAACGAAGATTGCACGGCGATGTTCACGCCGTTTCTGCACTTTCCTCCGATGCACCTTCCAGCGGATGTTTCGCAGGGCCAATTTGAAGGCAGGTCATTCTTCAGGCTCTCGGCGATGGCGTATGCGCCGTTCCTACGGCAGTATTTCCCCGTGCACACTTCCAAAGTAGCGACCGGGATGATGCCTTCACCTAGGACAAGCGGTGAAAGTAAAGGACAGGCCCCTAACGACGCCAATCCAGCTGGTTCTTCAACTTCGTTGTCCGGAATGTTCGCACCCTCGGCGATTGCAGCTTGCGAAATCGTCGTTTTACCTCTCTTGTTCTTTTTCTTCTTTCCCATTCCGAGAGAAAGCATGGTGTTTTTCAATTTCTTCATGCCCTTTTTCTTCTTTCCGCCGCCGCCGCCGCCGCCTTTTCGGCGTCCTGCTCGCTCGCACTCTGAATCCGAGGAGTCGCTACTACTGCTACTGCTACTGCTACTGCTACTACTGCTGCTGCTGCTACTACTACTACTACTACTACTACTACTACTCGAAGATGAAGACGATGAACTCCCTCCTTTTTTCTTCTTTTTCATCTTATACTTCTTCCTCGCCTTCATTCCATCGCTCCCCGAGGCGTTCAAGATTAAATTTTCCAGACCTCGCATAGCTTTCTCTCTCGCTTTATCCTGCTTCTTTGCCTTCTTCCCGCTACTTTTACTTTCAACTTTTCGAGCAAGCGAGGCTAGTGGATCTCGTCGTTTCCTTCTCGATGTTCCTTTTCCTTCATCGTCGTCGTCGTCGTCTGAGTCGCACACTTCTCCGTAGTGCACCACGTGGGAGTTGTCTTTGAAAATATTTTCACCTCCGACGAGAATGCCAGCTTCGTAAGAAGATCTCGTTTTCGTCGCCTGCGTCTTGGCGTCTCTTCTCGTCGTTCGCTTAGCAGTGAATGCTGCGTTTCTTTCATCCTCTCCTCTCGGTTCTCTTTGTTCGAGCGTCCCATCTCGAGCACGTATAAATCTTCTTCTCGTACTCGTCAATTTTATGCCAGCTGGATCGGTCTTCGTTCTTCTTCCTCTTCTTGGAATGGTCGCGGTGGTGGTGGTTGCACTGGCAGTGCGTGAGACCATCGTCGTCGTCGTCGTCATCACTATTTCCCCTGCGCTTCTTTATTGTGTGTGTGTGTGTGTGTGTGTTTGCGTCTTTCGCACGCGCTCGTCGTCGCGCAAAGAAGTTATGAAGAGAAGATAAAACAAAGAAGGCACACGCCCTCCCCTCAAAATCCACTTTTTTTGATTTTTTTTTTCGAAAACTCTCCCAAAAAAAATGAATCTTCTTTTCACCTCTCGGTGTGTGATTTCACTCAGATTTAGCTTCTGTTTTTCTTTACATACATCATCATCCGTCCTAAACGCGGTTATTAAAGGTGAGAAAAATGAAAAAGTCGCAGCGAGATGAGACGGAGAGGAAGAAATTTAGACCTCTGTGTTCGAAAGAGCACGCCTTGCGAGTATGGATGACGCAGTATTCTTATTTTTTCGACAGAAGCAACAGCAATCCCAACGAGGCGGAAGAGATTGAAAAAATTACAATGTTGGATTCGTACGACGACGCGAACTTTCTCTTTCACGTCTTCAACGACATTTTCAAGAGCAAAGACAAAAACGAAAACGAGAGTAAGAACAGACCAATAACAAAGTTCATCGTGAAGTTTCACAACGGCGTAGATTCGGTGGAACCAAACGCACGTTTATTGGACTGTCACGAGTTTGCCATGGATTGGCTTTCTGAAAAGAATATATGCACCTCTGCAGTCATGCTCACAAAGTCGGGAGTGACGCGTTTCGATTGGACCGATGGTGATAGCACGAACAACGATAGAAATAACGATAACATAAACAATAGCGCAGAAAAGAACCAAATGATACACGCCGTGAAAGTGTTGCGGTACGTTGAGGGTACTTTACTTATAGACGTAGTCAACGCCTTGGCGGAGAAACCGGAGGAACAGAAGGCGTTTTGGAGCAGAGTCGGCGAGTTTGTGGGTGAAATATCCGCGAGTTTCCTGCAATGGAATCCTGAAACGCCTTCGATTAAAGAAGATGGGAAAAGGCTTTATCGCACACTAGCAACGCGCGAGTCTTTGTGGGACGTGCGAAACTTTGAAGACGTCCGAATGTTTGTGGACGCGTTAAAAAGTAAAGGAGAAGGACTCATCAAGGACGAAAACGCCATCGAGCAAGTTTTCGAGTGGTACGAAGAACGCGTCAATAGCATTCGAGACGATGCGAACAAACTGCGAATGAGCGTCATACACAACGACTTGAATGAATCAAACATTCTTGTTACTGCGAGTGATTGGAAAGAGAGAGTAAAGAACGATAACATAGACGTCCTGAACGATTTCGCGTGCATCGATTTTGGCGATATTTGTGTATCGTGGACGGTTATTGAAATTGCGACGGCAATGGCGTATTGTGCTTTGGCTACGCCGAATGCACCCATAGAAAGTTGCGAAAAAATGCTCGCGGGGTATGCCAAGACGTTTAGTTTGAACGAACACGAAATCGAAGTTCTTCCAGTATTATTGATGAGCCGAGTTGCTACTTCTCTCGTGATGGGACTTTACAGTCACCATTTCAAGTCGACGGATGATGCTGGTTGTGGCGAGAATCAAGTAAAAAAGGAAGAAAAAGAAGGAGAGTTTCAAGACAACACGGCATACCTGTTGAAATCGCAAGAAACTGGTTGGAATATTCTCGAAGCGTTCATACGAGAGACTCCGGAAAAGTTGGCAAACGCGTATGCGGGAATATTTGCTCATCATTTATAGATGTGATAATGTTATTGTTTTTAATTAAAAGAATCGTTTTCTCATCCCTCTCGCTCGCTCTTTGCTCAAGCTCGCGCGTCTACGCGCCGAGCAGCTTGAGTAACTCTGCATCTTCGTTGATTGGATTCTTCGCTTCTAATTTGACCAGATCTAATGGCGTTTTACCAGTTCCATTTTTAGCCGTAACGTCGCTATTCATCTCAAGTAATTTTTTCACCGCGAAAATCTTACCGTAACCGCACGCGTAATGAAGCGGCGTGTTTTGCTTTTCGTCTCTAGCGCTTAAATCAATAGAGTCCGCATCGATGAGCAAGTCGAAAATCTCTTCGCCAGCGCTACCTTTCCCGAACGCAATCGCGTAGTGAATAGGCGTTCTTTGGGAAGAGTCTCTCGCGTTCACGTCTTTGCCGATGGCCAGAAAATCTTCAACAGCCTCGATGTCACCGTATCGCGCGGCATCGTGTAACGTCTCGACTTCGGGTGGTGGTGCCGGTGCTGCTGGTGGAGGTGCCGCACCTCCCGGCGGCACAGCTTCCGCTGGAATCGCCCCTCCCGCGGCTGCTCGAATGGCTTCTTCGCCGCCGAGTTTATCGTTGAGCTTTTTCAAAAACGCTTGATCGGTTGAATACTTCATCATAGCTCCGGGGCCGTTCGCTCGTAAGTCGTCGAAGAAGTCTTTAAATTCCGGGTCGTCTTTTAACCCCGCGATTTTTCTCTGCATGTCTTCGTTTTGCACCATATTTTGCATCGCTTGCATTTGTTGCTGCACCATCGGGTTGCTCATCATCCCTTGCATCTGCTTCATCTGCTCTTGAAGTTTCTTTGCAGTTTCTGGATTCTTCATCGCCTCTTGATACGCCGCTTGCATCTCTTTCATCTTCTCCGGATCCATACCCGGCATGTTCGGCATCCCGCCCGGTGGAAGCATGTTTACTCTCGTTCTCTCTCCTCTTCTGTTGTTGTTGTTGATATTGTTGCTGCGCAGCGACGACGACCGATTCGGACGAGGACTGCGACAGGAGGATGATGATTTCGCGACGCCGACGACGGACGACGAGGAAGCGGAGAATGCGAGCGCTTGCATTTTACAAATATATATATATATTTATAATGTGTGTGTGTGTGTAATAAAACTGTTGCGCTCGTTAAAAACGTGCGGGTGTTTATCTATTATGTGTTCGCGTTCTTTTTATATAGAGAATTTTATCCATTCTGATGAAAGCTGCTTGGCTGTGCATTGGCTGTCCGAGGCAATAACCGACGAGGGAAGGGAATTCTCTTTCAAAAAAACGAGAAGGAAAAACAATCTTCTCGGCATTTTTTATCAGAGAGCACGCACCACGACGTCGCCGCTTTCTCTCATCCGCGCTCTGCGAATCAAGAAGAAAGAAAAACTGCTGAAAAGAGCGTTAACGTTTACGTTTCCGCATTCTTCTTCTTTAACTTCTTCTTCTTGTTACTCCAGGAGTTTGCTCGATCATCGCGCTGTCGTTTTTTCAACAAAAACAGCCATCGAAAACGTCATCACCCCGCCACTCCCTTCTCGTAGTCTTCCTCAACAACAAAGGAGAAGTTTATCATCAATCAAACCGATCATCATGTCTTCCGCGTCATCCGTATCGATGAGATCCGGTTTACACGTTGCCGCGTTGAAGAGACGAAACGCTGTCAGCGCGCGCTCCGTAAACTACGCCAAAGCGCGTGCTTCCGTATCGTCGTCGTCATCGTCGAACAACAACAACACCAACAAGCCGATGCAAACGACAATGAGAAAGAGCCAAACTTCGGCTGCCATCGCTGCGGACAACGCTTCTGTGGAATCTATGGCGACAATGAGTGCGCCAAGCAACTTGCACGGCTTCGATCTCGTCAAAGAAGAGTTCGTTCCGGAATACAACGCGAAAGGATTCTTATTCAAGCACAAAAAGACGGGCGCTGAGGTGATGTCGCTCTCGAACGACGACGAGAATAAGTCTTTCGGTGTTACGTTTCGCACGCCACCTGCAAACTCGACCGGTATTCCGCACATCCTCGAGCACTCTGTGCTTTGTGGTAGCAGAAAGTATCCAATCAAAGAGCCTTTTGTTGAGTTGATCAAAGGAAGTTTGAACACGTTCTTAAACGCTATGACGTACCCGGATCGAACGTGCTATCCAGTCGCTTCGTGTAACCTCGCCGATTTCTACAACCTCGTTGACGTGTATTTAGACGCAGTATTCCACCCAAAGTGCATCGAGAACGAGAGAACGTTCGAGCAAGAAGGTTGGCACTACGAGTTGAACGACAAGGACGAAGACTTGACGTACAAAGGTGTCGTTTTCAACGAAATGAAAGGCGTGTACTCTTCTCCAGATTCCGTACTCGCGCGCGAATGTCAGCAAGCGTTATTCCCGGAAAATACGTACGGAGTCGATTCTGGCGGCTCGCCGGAAGTCATCCCTGAGTTGACTTTTGCCGAGTTCAAAGACTTTCACGGGAAATTCTATCACCCATCCAACGCGCGCCTTTGGTTCTACGGCGACGACGACGTTGAGAACCGTTTGAAGCTTTTGAGCGGATTTTTGGACGAGTTCGATGCCAAGGATGTCGACTCTTCCATTGCTTCGCAAGCTTTTTTCAAGGAACCAAAGCGAGTCGTGAAAACGTATGCCTCTGGTGAGGACGAGGAAGCGCAAAAATGTTTCGTCCAAATTAATTGGTTGCTGAACGACAAACCGTTCGATCAAGAGACTGCCTTAGCCGTGGGATTCTTAGACAATCTGTTGTTAGGCTCGTCCGCTTCTCCATTGAGACTCGCTCTGGAGGAGTCTGGTTTAGGAGAAGCCATTGTTGGATTCGGTTTGGAAGATGAGTTGAGGCAACCGTCGTTTGCGATTGGGATGAAAGGGGTGGAGGAAGCTGATATCCCGAAAGTTGAAAAATTGATCTACGACACGATGGAAAAAATCGCCACGGAAGGATTCACCGACGATGCAATCGAAGCATCTATCAACTCCATCGAGTTTTCGCTCCGTGAGAACAACACCGGCCGATTCCCGAGAGGATTATCGATGATGCTACGATCCTTATCGGCGTGGTTGTACGAGGGCGATCCTTTCGAACCGTTACGTTACGAGGAACCGCTCAAACATTTGAAGTCACGCATTTCATCCTCTGAAGATGTTTTTAGACCGCTCATGCGAAGAATGTTCTTGGAAAACACGCACCGCGTTACGGTTGAATTGAAACCAGACCAAAAACTCGGCGAAATAGAAGCCAACGAGGAAAAGATGAAATTATCTGCCAAGAAAGCTTCGTTGTCCTCGGAAGAAATTGAACACGTCGTCGCGGAGACGGCTGCTTTGAAGCTGTTGCAAGAAACGCCAGATTCGCCAGAGGCGCTCAAGTGCATACCGGCTTTGGCTTTATCGGATATCCCTAAAACTGCCAAGGAAATTCCGAGTGATGTTGGGTCGATTGGATCCACGGAACTTTTGACCCACGATTTGTTCACGAACGACATCATTTATGCCGAGCACCTCCTCGATATGAAGACAATCCCGGAGGACTTGTTGCCGCTTGTACCTTTATGGACGCGCGCGCTAGGCAGAATGGGCACTTCGAAGAGAAACTTTATCGAATTCGACCAAATCATCAACGCGCAAACCGGCGGTATTTCTGTTTCGCCGTTTGTTTCGCCGATTCGAGGGGATCCAAACGCAATCTCCGCGTATATGGTTTTCAGAGGTAAAGCGACTTCGGATAAAGCAGGTATCATGCACGATTTGATGACAGAAATGTTGTTTGACTCCAAGCTCGACGATCAAAAAATATTCAAGCAACTAGTTCTCGAAACGCGGTCTGGAATGGAAAGTAGAGTCCAGGGGGCGGGACATTCCATCGCGGCTTCGCGACTGGAAGCGCAGGACTCCGTCGCTGGGTGGGTCAACGAACAAATGGGTGGTTTGGACCAATTAGAATACTTACGAAAGTTGGCGAAACGCGTGGATGAAGACTGGGATTCTGTGGTTGCGGATTTGGAGACGATCAGAAAGTGCGTGTCTTCGCGGAACAACAGCATAACCAACTTGACGGGAGACTCGAAAACGTTAGATTTGTCGCTCAGTAGTGCGGAGAAATTTTTAGGCTCGCTGAATCAAAGCGCTCCTGCTTCTTCGGCAAACGCGTGGAAGACTATAAACCCGGCTATAAACGAACTTCTGACTGTTCCAACCACGGTGAACTACGTCGGTAAAGCGGCCAATTTGTACAAAAGCGGATACGAATTGAACGGGTCTTCTTACGTAATCAACAAATTGCTCGGGACGACGTGGCTTTGGGACCGCGTTCGCGTTTCCGGTGGAGCTTATGGTGGTTTTTCCGACTTTGACTCGCACTCCGGGATGTTCACGTACTTATCGTACAGAGATCCAAACTTATTGAAGACTTTGGATAACTACGACGGTACGGTGGAGTTTTTGCGCAACTTACACGTGGATGAGGATGAATTAACGAAGTCCATCATCGGTACGATTGGTGAAATCGATTCGTATCAGTTACCGGACGCGAAAGGATACACTTCTCTCATGCGTCATCTGCTGAAAATTACCCCGGAGGAGCGTCAAGAGCGTCGCGAACAAATCTTAGGGACTACGAACAAGAGCTTCAACGACTTTGCGGGGGCGCTGGAAGCGGTGCGCGCACCGTCGGCCAAAGTGTCCGCGGTATGCTCCGCCGAAGCTGCTGAAAAAGCTAAAAGTGAACGCCCGGATTTAGACTTTCAAATTAAGCGCGTTATTTAATGTTACATGTAATGAAGATACCAAATAGTACATATCAAATCTAAAAGAAAAGCTAAGGTAACGGATGCCTTAAAACTACCTCTAGCCGAGTCGAGCAGCTTCTCTACTTCCACAACCTCTTTGAAGTCGCCTTCACACTCATGCGATGCGTAGCTAGAGCCGTGACGCCTACGACCAACAAACTAATAATCAATAAACCGTATGAGAATTCCTCATCGAGCGCATCGAAAGATTGCGATGGGTGCAAACGGGTGTAAAATACATCCACGCCTCGGGCAAAACAAAGCACGGTACTCTCTAGCGCAGTGGGCGCCGTTACCACATCTTTCAAACGAGCTACGATATTCTTGTTTGTCACCCAAGACGAGGGTGATAGTGGTAAAACTTCCATATACGGGATTAACCCCTCATCGCGATCGAATGCAGATGGTTTCGTCGGTCTACGGGGATCGAGCCAGCGTCTATCCAGCGCAACCACTTGATCCGTATCTGTTCCAAGTAGAACTTGGTGTCCAGTAATGCCACGAGCCGATGCCGTGACTCGCATGAACTTTGTTCCCGGTCGAATAAAGTACGATTGACCCAGCACGCGAAGCGGTGGAGGCGTGAAGGATGACAAAACCGTTTCATCGTCATCCGTCACTTGGCGCACACCAGCCGCCGAAGATGACATATTCTTCTTTGTACCAGAGCTTGTACTCCTCCCAAACAAAGATTTCAAGACTAACTGGGACACTGCTTTGTTTTTGCGAGTTTCAGAATCATCGTAGACTTCTAGAACGCTGAGTGCGTGTCTTTGCGCGTCTGTGTCATAGTAAGAGTACGTGATCCAGTTTTCGCACAATGTGGCGTAAACCGGACCTTTCGCTTTCGCGTGATATACCCTGTAAATAATTCTTCCTGAAACACCCTCGACCAAATGCGCGTGAATACCGCGTCCATCATCCGTCGCGATGAAGAAAACGTTCGGATTGACGTATTTGAACATAGTAGAACGATCGCCTGGAACTTTCACCCACGCATGAACGGGTTCCGTTTGCGCAGCTTTCCGAGAAAACCCTACAATATTCCCAGACTCCGGCGGGAATTTAATAGTCCACGTATGTACTCCACTCGCACTTGTCCATTTATCTGTCAAGGCGAAGGTGTATCCACGCACTTCGTTCCGCTCTTGATCGACAACATAGTACGAATTTCGCGATATCGCGCTTCTCACTGCGTTCAGCGTAGTGCTTTCTCGACTATCTGTTTCCGGTGGGTACACCGACGCTTCCCCCACGTCATCCACAAACAGAATCCGAGAAGCTTTTCCAGAAACTTCTAGTGGAACTAAACGCACGGCAGCAAAATCATAATACGTTGCGTCTGCTGCTTTAGTGCCATCTTCTTGATACACACACTGCACAATAGTCGTCGTTGCGTTCTTTGCTACGGTGAGCACGGCCTCCTTCCCGTCAACCACCCACGGAACCAACGCCGTATACTTCCATTCATTCTTTGCGCATCCCAAGTGCGTGCGCCATACCACTCTACCATCGCCATTGTGCAGCGCGATGAGTGATCCAGTAGGTGTGAGAAAAAGTAATGAACGTCGAAATCCAATATCATCGCGAGTGGGGAGCAGCTTCGTACCTCTAGATCTGCGGAGTTTCGCCAATTCTGCGCGCATTTCAGCGTCGGCACGGTTCAAGCGCGCGGCAAGTGCTAAGTACTGCACACGAGCGGACTCTTTCAGGGAACTTTTAACAACAACTGCGTTGGCTTGTTCGCGAGCGTCCGTGTAGACCGCGATGGTTTCAGGTAAATACCCGAACATGGATTCGCTCGCCGTGGCTATCGATTCTTCCCGGGTCCAGATTGGATTAGTTTTCGTTTTCTTATCCACGAAAGTTAGAAAGGCGTCTCTGTGTACAACGACTGCGTTCGTAGTCTTGGGATCTACGAATGCGCTCTTGACGTGCGCGTATTTTTTCAAAAGATTGCTATCGTCACCAATGTGCCACTCCGCGACTTGCAGAGCGTCGTTACCGTTACCGATTAAAGCTTGCGCCGTCACTTTAAGAACCGGGGAGGACGAAGAAAGCTTAGAACTTTCCACGACAAATATCTCATCGTTGTGGAACGATACCGCTACTTTGTTCTTATCTGGAAACGAACGCACGGACGTTAATTGCTTCGATGTATCAAGAAAGCGAAGCAGGGTCATTTCTCCGGCGTCACTCGATAGTATCATGGCTCCAGCCAAGCGGGAGCTGCGATATGATTTCTCATCTCCAGCTGAAGCGACAGTGTTTAACTTGATGAAATTACGAGTATCCGCACTTCCATTGCCTTCTTTGTTGTTAGTATTGCTCGCATCATCGCTAACGCCGAGTTTCATTACCGGAACATCGGCGAATATGGAAGCGTCACCCCCTTTCTTCTCAAAAAAGGCCGATGCGTCAATCGTAACGACCGAGAAATTTTGCTTCTTCGACTTGGAAGTCCTTTTCAACGCGACGAAGATTTTATCACTGTTCGCTCCCGCGCAAAAGACGGAGTACTTACCGTCTTCGCCTACGATTCCGGAAAGTTTTGTCCCGCCCACAGCGGTATGAGTCACGTGCCCGTCAGAAACCCGAAGCGACGCTCCACAAATGCTCGAATCAATGGTCGAGACTCCCACCGCGTAGACGGCTTTCGAGCCCTCTTCCAAGCATACTCTCTGTAAATGACATTTTTCGTTTGTTTCCGTCGCGATAGCTTCGGCCACGTTCGCCTTCCACTGCGTCACGCCGTCGGCGAGAGATCGTAACGTCACCGTACCTTTTGCGAGCACTAAGAAATCGTGGACTGTATCACCATCGACATCTTTGCCCAGAGGTAAGATGTCGATACCCAAGTCTTTTGCTGACTCCAAGTATAACTCCTCAGAAGCTGCGGCTTCGGTGTATGCGATGGTCTCCCATATCATAGAGCCGTCCTCGATATCGAGCGCTCTGATGAACTTCCCACTCGATGACTGCACGAGCAAGAATTTTTGTTCGTCCCTCGTATGTGTTGTCGCGGAGACGAGCGAAGCGTAATCGACCGCATCGGACTCATCCAACGTAGCTCGCCACTCTATGGTACCATCTTTCTGATCGAGAGCGGCGATTATGTTCGAATCTTGCGTCGTGACCAAAACCTTATTCCGATCGTTTTCCCCGGTGAGAAACGAAACGAAACGAACGTCGCCGACGAATTTCAAGTGCCAGTCGTACGTGCCGAGTTGGTCTTCGCGCAAAGCGTTCGATGTGTTCACTAAGACTCCGCATAGGAATAAGACGACCGATGCGATGTTCATCGAAAAGTTGAGGCTTTTTTTGCGCTTGGCCGCCGATGCTTTTGCTCTCATATCAACGACGAAAGTTATTGTGATGATGTGTCTTTCGCCTCCAGTGAGTGAGGAGTGAAATATTCTTGAGAAAGAAGACGAAAAAGAGAAAATCGACACGTGGTGTTGGTGTTGGTGTTTTGAATTATTAGGGGATTTGCTGCTTCAAAGAAAAAAGCGTTGAAAAACATCATCATCACGCGACGTAATCACAATCAGCAAGGAAAGATCTTTCCTCTCTCTCTCTCTCTCACTTCTCTCTCGTTTCTCTCTTTACGTGTGTGTGCGTGCGTGTCGATAAAAAAAGAAGGCAATGGGAGGCACGTATTCCGAGGGGTTCTCTCAAACCGACGGGTGGAAATTGGGAGTGCTCTTTCTTCTCTTTGTCGTCATCTCGTACGCGTTCATCGAATTCAACGCGAGGCTAGAGCATTATTTAAAAGAGAAGAAGCTGAGAGCGTTGCGGCACGTTTTGCATAAACTGCAGCACGAGATTATGCTTTTAGGATTCATATCTCTCTCGCTCATCGCGCTGCAGGAACCTCTACTGAAAATTTGCGTCAGTGGGGAAAGTTCGTCGGCGGAGCAATACACGCACGATTGCGGCGAAGGCAAGAAGCCATTCTGGTCGGCGACTACGATTCATCAGACGCACATTTTCATCTTCATTCTAGCGGTAACGCACGTGGCGTACATCTCACTATCTATGCTCGTCTGCATTCTTAAATTGAACTCGTGGAAGAAGTGGGAAACCGGCGACCACGATATCGTGCCGTTGAATCCCCACATCAATCCGAGACTGGTCATTGATGCGAATTTATTAGTGCTTATATGGAGAGCATTTTGGGCGCAATTTCGATTCTCGGTCAACCGAGAGGTGTATCTTTCGTTGCGAAGACTTTTTGTCGAACGCCTAGGCACGCCGGACGACTTTCATTTCCACGATTTTTTGGTAGAGGCAATGGAGGAAGATTTCGCGAGCATCATTGATACTAAAGTTTTCATGTGGGTTTTAGCCGCTTTATGGGTCACTGTACCAAGATATGTCTTCTTACCTGGAGGGATCGCCGCGTTAGCGATCATGCTTTTCGTGGGAACGATGTTAGAAGCCGTAAATATTAGATTAGCTCAAGCAGCCTACGAAAGATTCGTAGGCGAAGCTGCTCAAACGTCCAAAACTCTGCGCGAAAACGGAGAAGACGAAGGCGAGACCGAGTACACCGACGATAATAATTATACTCCAGCAGAGTTGAAGAATAAAAAGAAGAATGTAACAGATGCTGCAGAAAATGGGACGCAACTTTCGGGAGGCATGCGAACGATAGCGGAGGAAGAGGAGAAAACAGCAAAGCCTCAAACGTTGCCAAGCAAAAGTACTTTCAGCAGTCTCCGCGACAGAGCCGGTGATTTTTTCAAAGGTGTTAAAGATAAAGTCTCGATGCACGCAACTAAAGAGTTAACGAGTGAAGAACGCTCGAAGAAACGGCGAGCGTTGCGGGCAGAAATTGATTCGAAAAATTATTTTTGGCGCGGAAGACCTCAGATTTTACTCACAATCTTCCAATATGTTTTGTTTGAAAACGCCATGTCGCTTGCAATGTTAGTTTTCTCGGCTTGGCAGGATCCGGATTGGTTATCACAGAATGCAAATGTGCAAGCGAATGCGTCTATTTTGCTTTTCATAGTCGATATTATTGTTCTTTTGCATTCCGCGTATTTCATCTTGCCGGTGTATGCGATATCCTCGGTAGTCGGAACGCACTGTTCGATGTCTTTGGTTGAATATGCTAAAAAAATGGGCATTTCGAACGAGCGCGCCGTGGAAGCGTACCGTCGCCGGGCTGACTTTAAGGAAGATGACGCCGATAACTATATGTACGACTCCTCTGGAACGCAAACACCAGATTTTGATGATGTTTTAAAAGCAGCGTCATCGATGTCATCGCCGCAATCGCAGACGAAAACGAAATCGCAGAAAGCTCCGGAATTTTTATCGCATTTTGTTGGTGTTCCAACGGATAAATCTTTGGCGAGACGTAACGAAGTTCCAGTCGCTCCGTTTGATCATTCACTGGATAACGAGCGGTCAATGACGGCTTTGCTCGGTGCGATTCTAACGAAACAAATGCGTGAAATTCGTGCGAAAGAAGCTGCGCGTGCGGCGCAGAAGCATAAACCGAGACCACATTCCAATTCACCTTTAGCTGCACTTAAACGTACAATGTCTGGAAGAACGCTGAATTTAGGACTAGAAGAGATGACAGATTCACAGCAACTGCCAAGCAGCAGTCGATTTCGAGGCGAACCGCTCGCTTCTCCGACGTGGTCGGTTTCCGAGCGAGCAAAGCAAAAAGAAAAGGACGAACAAGAGGAAGTAGCATCCCCAGAATCAAAGGAGACGCCATCGACTGCGCCAAAAGGTCGCATGGTATCCTCAATGCGAGCAGTGCCATCTTTGAAAGACGTGTTCCGATTCACAGAGCAGCAGCCATCGCGTACGCGTACGAGTTTTAGCGAAGAGACTAGGGATGAACAACATCCACAACAAGAAGTAAAGACAGAGCTGGAGGAAGTCGTCGTTGAACAACAGCAAAAGCGGAAAATTAGTCTGGACATTATGAGAAAGACAAGTATCGATGAAGAAAGGGAGACTACGAAGAACCTGGACGACGATGGTGACGAAGAAGAAACCAGTAAACGATCAATCAAGGATATATTTCCAATGTAATTTAGTTCTCATAGAGTTACTGTATGTATTTGATGATATTAAAAAGTAGTGTCTGTGTGTGCGTTTGATGTACAAAAAAGATGCGCGTCTCTCTTCTTTCTCTTTTCTCGCCGCGTGCCGGATCGTTGACCACCTCCCTCAGTTTTCGTCATCCGCAGCGTACGCACGTTTGGCTTTCAATGCAAGCTCCCCACCGCACAATTCTAAAACTTCGCGCCACAATGGCTTCGGGAGGGCTATGACAGGTTTGAGCGCGATTTGTCTAGAGCATGCAACTGGGTACCACACGCCGCGGGCACACTCGTCTTCGAGTTGGCCAGGAGCCCATCCACAGTAGCGAGCAAAGAATTTGAACTCGCGCGGGTCCTTCTTCCCTTCCTTCACGAGCCTCCCAGCATCGTTGAATCCACCAATGAAGACACCTGGGGAGACTTCCTCGGCGTCCGCAACATCGGGGGAACCGTGCAGGAACGATACCGTGCCATCCCCTACGTCGCCTCCGAAATACAACGCGTTTTCGCTAAACGGTCCGTTTTCGTCGTTGACAACGTCTGCCATTTTGTACATCGTCGGTCTGTTCAGTATGACGCCCATTGATCCGTCTTTAGAGTGTTCCAGCAATAAAATGACGCACTGGTTAAAATATTGCTGCGAAGTTACGAAATCGTCCGTGGCGGCAACTATCAACGAACCTTTCTCCGGCTTGGCGATGACGTGCGCCCAAGCTTTGTCTTTCGCGAGTCCCGGGTTTTGTGTTTTAAGTAACTCCAAATTCGCCTCCGTCGCTTCTCTTTCGCGTCTATCGCGTTCTTCCTGGCTTTCAATTTTAGCGTTATCAATCGCATCATCGATGATACCGGATCCAGATTTCGTCGTTTTGCGTTTCTCTTTTTCTTGGTTGTTCGTCCCTCCTTCTCCTCCTGCTTGCATCTGCTGTTGCAACTGTTCCACGTCGATTTGTTCGTCCGGAAGTTCCGCCGTAGCTTGCGAAGCGACGAGCTTTGCCCGAAACTCTCTCCAATCACCATCCAACGCAGGTGCCACGTCGTCCTTCATAAAATCAGAGTTATGATGGTAATGTGAAATATGAAAGGTCAGTTTCAAGAAGAGAGAGAGAAAAGATACGCCGTTTGAGGAAAAAATATCAACGACCCGCCCCTGGCACGAAAAGAGAAGACGAAGAAGAGAGGAAACGAAATTTTTCGATGAAGAAAGATTGATTGAGACTCTCGCCGAGAATACGATCTTCTCCACCGTCGCTCTGTCGTCAATGACGAGAAACGAAGGTAAAATCGCACAGGTTTTGGATTCTCACCTCAAATTCAGGAAGTTTACTGTTCTCGTCGTTCTTCTCGTCGTCGTCTCGTTTTGCTCGTAATCTTGTTCGTTGGTATTTTTGGTGACGTCCAAGATTTTTGTTTTGAACAGAAGAAGAAGAGGAGACGATGCAGCAGCGCAGCGTCGATAAAGACACCATTCTTTCTATCTTGACTTTTGGAAAGGTGTGATAGAATTGAGCGCGTCCGTGTGTGCGTGATGTGCGCGCGTGTATATTTAGATGAGCGCGTGCTTTCTTTATTCTTTTTGTGGAATTTCGAAAGGAAAGATTATTTTTTTCTTCGTGCGCGTGAGTTGGTTTGAGCAGCTGACTCGTTAATATTTTTTCGCGTGCAAAACGAAAAATAATGCGCGCTTCAAAAACTTTCTTCGAAATATATTACAAATGCAGCTTCACTAAATCAGATAGGATGTCATCTTTGCCTCCAAACGCGTACTTCCATCGCCACGACGGCACCCCGGGAACGATATCTTCATACGTTTCACTTAAACAACCCGCATCACCATTCACACTTCTAATAACTAGTCGCTTTCCATTCGGTACTTCGTACGCACAGTTGCCGCGCAATGCACAGCCTTCGATATCGATTTCAGCGTTACCGTGAAGAACAATTTCCGCACTTTCGTCTCTGGAGTACATCGCGCTCCAATACACGTTTCCTTCATTTTCCCAATCTATCCCCGCATTCAGTACGTCGACGTCTACTATTCGAGCCCTTCCGCAATCTATATCACTCATTGTACCTTCTCCAGTCACGTTAGTACACGTAATCAGTAAAGATCCGTCAACGCGCACGTTTTCCCAATTCAGTTCCGCTATTTCTAACTTCACTTCCGATTTTCGAGCTATAGATCCGCCGCGAAGTTTTTGCGCGATGATGTCCCACAAAGGACCCATCGCCGGATGGATGGCGAAAATAAAGCCAGGCCCGGTGTTCAAGTATCGCTCTGCAGAGCCATCATCCGGCGGAGGATGCTCGATCGAACATTTCGACAACATATCGGAGGCGTTTAAAAGTAAATCGAGAAACGAACCGTCCGGTGTTTGCGCGAGAGACTTATCGTCAAGTTTTCTTTGGCGTTTTGCACTACTCGTAACTCTTCGCCGTAAAGTGAAAAGTACAAAAGTTGGGAGATTCATCCAATCTTTTTTCGTCAACTTCCCGGGAGATTTACGCATGAGCGCATCCGCGATGTTTTGCATCGAGCATTCTAATCGGCCACCTTTCGTTCCGTCTTTCTTTACAGCTTTTGATAAATTAATCAACATTCCTGGAAACGCAGCTCGCGGAGAGGACGTCAACGTATCTCGAATGTGCTTTAAACCGACGTATAAAACGTTTGTGTTCGCTGGATACGCGGATTCTTCGGCACCGGAGTTTTCAGCCGGCTTATCCGAGATGCCCAGTTTATCTAATTCTGTGTACTCAACGTTCGAAATGCCATACCATCGCTCTTTCGTGACTTGATTCGTCTTCTCAACCAAAACATTAATCCCTTCCGAAGCTCCGACGGCGCGCTCGCAAGAGACGAACCCAAGCGCTTTGTTGTCTTGTCTTCCCAACCCGGAAAGCGCTAAAAGGGTCGTATCCGTCCCGGCCATAGGATTGGTGATTTGTCGAACAACACCTCCAGTTCTCTTTTGTTGCTCCAGCCAATCAAAAACACCTTCGTCGTACATTAGTTTCCATAACGCGCCGTGTCCGCCTGGTTTCAGCGCAATGTCGCACGAGTAGTTTTCGCCTTTATCCTCACTCGAAGATGCGCTAATCCACTCACCGCCTCGAGTCGTCAACACCGGCACTAAAGGCTGCTCAAATAAACGAAAATTATCACTTCCTCGTCCAAACCAATTTGAATCGTTCATAAACTTTGATATTCGACGGTGGTTACCTTTTGCCATCGACGTCATTATCGCGATCGGTGTGACTAACTTGCTCGCCTTCTCTATCTCCTCGTCGTCGAATACATCCGGAGAACTAGCTTTTATTTTATAATACAACCACTCCCTCGCTCTCACGTCGCGAATGAGGCCCTCGAGCAACGGCCTCCCGTTATACGGGAGAAACGCCGCGGGTAACGCTTCACCATTTTCGGGATCGAGGAGACCTAGCCGGTCGCCCGCGCCGCCCAGAGGGTATATTTCGCACATCTCCGGGAGCGCCTCTATTCCTTTTCGCGCAGCTTTTCGAGCAAACTCGCCATCACCTTCTCTTAAATCCGGGCCTGAAGGAACGTGCAACGACATGTCACATTCAGAATCGTCGCAACTTTTTGAAACATTTTTATCCTCGTCGTTGTCTTCGTAACTCGGAACGCAGTCTAATCCGTGGCAGTCTTTATCAGCATGTATCGCAGCAGGAGGGCCACCGAAGGATTCGTGCATGAGCTCTAAAGCAACGGTTTGATACCCGACAATGCCACCAATCATATCGTAAAACACTTCAACTTTCCCTAAAGTAGTCAAAAGTTTACTCAGCGAAGCTTCGCTTTCTGGATTTTGAGCAGCAAACCTGGAAAACACGTGTTGTTGCCCGCAAAGGACCGTGACTTTTATCAAGTACTGCTCTGTTTTTGATAGACTAGGCATAACTTTTTCCACGAGATCTGTTTTAGAGTTCATAAACGCTTGAACGGTCTCAGATGCGTCTACGATATCTATTTTTCCTTCCAAAGTGGGCTCTAGTAAAAGCCTCTCTCGATAGGGAACGAGGAATAAAATCTGTCTTTCCTGAGCCTCGAAATCAGTGGACGTTTCTGTGGATGCTCTGAACTCGTGCTGAGGCGCGACCGCAGACAGTCTTTGGACGTGTCGTCTGTTCTTTGCGATTAATTGGCGTCGATAGTAGTTGCTCGAGGAAGAAGAATGTATGGCTTCTCCAAGCTGTTGTTGTTGTTGTTGTTGTCGTCGGTTATGGTTATTATTCCTTTTTTGTTGTTCGACAGAACAGCGCGATGCTTTTACCGCGTTTCTTTTGCTTTGCACTCGCCATCGACGATGCGATGCGTTGGGGCGTTCGTGCCCTGATACAACGCGCGTTGAACCAGCGAGCGTCGTCGTCATCTCCACGTGTACTACCTCTTCCCGCGCAAGCGGTGGTTCCTGTCCAGCTGTCCTGGGTGGAGAAAATTCTGAAGAAGTTTTGAACTCCTCGTCTCTTCAACCAACGAGGTCACAAAAACAACAGACAGCTAAGAACAGACCAACTCGGAACAAAATTATAACATAACTCTCTCTCTGCTCTCTTCTTGTATTTATAATAAGATGGTGCTGCGCCAATCGACGCGTGACGATGAGGCATTTCATTCGCGCTATGACGAAGAAAACGAAGAAGAAGAAGAGGAAGAAGAAGAAGAAGAAGAAGAAGAAGAAGAAGAAGATTTCGTTTTAGTCGGGTATCGACCAACGAGAGGAAAAGGAAAATCTTCGTCGTTGGTTTTTGAACAAGAAAAAGAAGAAGAAGAAGAAGGAACAGCAGAACACTCATCGACTCCAATCAGGAAAAGAGGAGGTTCAGTCGTGCTATCGGCACCGAGCATTGACGATGATTTTGACCTCGAGCTTTCCAAGTTTAAACGACTCGTCGAAACGATATCGCCAACGCCAGGAATCGATGCGTTGCGAGAAGAATTCGAAAAAAATACATCCTTGCAAGCGGTTGAAAACGCAAAAATAGAAACAGAGGAAAGGGCGCGCTTGCGGAAAAGTCGAGTGCAACTCGCCGCGCAACGTCGCATGCAACGCTTAGAGGAAGAGTTACGGTTGACTCTAGTCGAAGAATCAGCCTCTCGCGACGGTGCAATGCTGAAAATAGCATCGTTTCAAAACGCGCTCTCGCTGCGAGACGTTTCAGATGCGAGCGTCACGAATAAAGCGACCGAAGTTCGATTGAATCGCGTCGAAAAGGAACGCAAAGAGAATCTCGAAAATATTTCACAATTAGTACAGGATGCGAAAACCATGGCGCAGAAACAGCGCGAGGAAAAGGAGAAGCAGAAAAAAATTGAAGCCGAGAAGAAACTCGAAGAAGAGAAACGCGACAAGGAGATTCAAAAACAAAAAGAGAAAATGAAACAGGAGGAAGAGGCGCGAGCGTTGGCAGAAGCAAAGCAGCGAGAAGCTGAGAAAGTCCCCGCGGTATACGTCACTGCAGAAGCTTTAGAAGCGGAAAAGAGATCGCTTCAAGTACTGCACGCGGCTCGCGAACGCGTCGCCGCGTATTCAGCCTCTCCAGAGGCAAAAAGAGAACGACGCACAATTATTCAACGTTTGACCATACACGTTCAGCAAGTGGCGTGTACGAAAGACCAAGTCGTGAAGAAAGCGGACGATATCATCCGTGAGTTCTTAACGCCGGCAACACCTGAGCACATTCGGACGTACGCGATGATTACGCTCTCCAAGAAAATTTTAGCCCAGTGCGACGTTCAAGTTGCAAAGCTCAATCGTTACGCGTTCGCGTTGGCAGAAGTGCTCGCGAGATGTGCGGCGCACATTCCCGAACTCTCGGAGATTTTTGTTGCGTTGCTCCGCGACGCGTGTCCCCTCGCGGTGCCGAAATATTATCCATTCCTAAAGAGTAAGTATGCGGAAGAAAAAGAATATTTCAAAATATGTGGATACGCGCCGAGCGAGGACGACCCGAACGCGTTTGAAAGTTCTGATTCGTACGCTAATCGCATTTCCGGATACATGCTCTTGTATGGAGCGTACGTGCAAGTTTCTCCGGTAGTTGTGCAGAATCATCCGCACAGCATCGACCAAGCCTGGGCTTGGTTTTCTCGCCTGTTGAACAAGTGCCCTCCCAATCGACAAACAGCGGTTGCTTTGGAAAGTTTCCTAAAACACGCAGGTTACGAGTTCGTGAAAACGTATAGAAACCAAGGCGTGAAGCTCTTGTTAGTAATTGCGCAGCAATGGATCCCGAAATTAGAAAGTGCGCGCGATCCGGACGCGGTTCCTGTCATTTCTCGTTTGCGGACGTATCTTAACGAGCGCAAGTTTGAAATCCTTCCGGAGGGCTCTAATATGCCTAAGACGGACACGTCTTCGCTGACGATTTAGCAAATAGTAGCGATAGGTTTAGTAGTAACAAATAGATGCGTACTGGTATGTGCAGTGCAGTAGTTGTAATAAAATAGTTTAATTGTTGTTAGTTCAGGATGTAGGGATGATAATGGATGCGTTCTTGTGCTGAAAAGAATACTTCGACTCTCGCTGCTCCTTCTTTTTCGTGTTTGTATTGCTGTGTGTTTAAAAAAAAGCAAAAACAAAGCGACGTGAACGTACGTTTCGTGCGAGTAATCAAAATCATCGCCTCACATTTCGCGTCTCTTTTCTCTTCTCTCTGTCCGCATAGGAGTAAGTTTAGAACAGAGGTCAGGATGTCTGAACCAACTCCAACTGCGAATGATGGCGAGGATGAGAACGGAACCGCGGTGGCGGCAGCCCCAGCCGCAGAGGACGTCTCTCCCCCAAAAGTAGTAGAAGAAGAGAAGATCGACGAATTGGAGGAAGTGCGGCTCCCGATCGAAGAAGAAGAAGAAGAAGAAAAACGAAATGGAGAGGAGGAACCCGAGGACAAGGACGAGGACGAGGACAAAGGAGACGAATCTGATTCCGAGGGCGGGGCTCAGATTGCTCGCAGAAGAAGGAAACGTCGCGCGTTAGAGCTCGACGAGGACGACTACGACTTGCTCGAAGACAATCAAGTCACCGGATTTAAACGCAAGGAAAAGAAGAAACGATTGCAAAAGAAATCCGCTGCCGCAGTCGGAGAAGACGACGACGATGACGACGACGAGAAGGAAGATCAGCAGAAGAAAGAACAAGAACAAGAAGAAAAAGAAAAAGATACAAAAAAAGATGAAGTCGCCGGTGCAGACGAAGAGGCAGGTGGCGAGAAAGAACAACAACAACAGCAAGATGACGCCGAAGAAGAAAAGAGAAGAGCAGCTGCCGCCGAACGACGATTCGTCGATTCAGACGACGAGGACTCCGAAGAAGAGATGGCAGATTTCATCGTGCGCGATGAAGGTGAAGAACGCGAAACGGACGAAGAACGCGCTCGAAGGAAAGCGTATAATCGTGCACAACGCGAGAGAGGTGGAGCTAGGTACGACCAAGTTCGTGAGGCTGCCGACATTTTCGGAGACATTTCAGACTTACAAAAACTGTTCGCCAACCGGAAGCGACCGGGAGACGAAGGCTACTTGGGTGGAGAGAGTTTACCAGAGGACGTCTTGGAAGAAGAAAGTCAAAGTGAATACGAAACCGACGATGAAGATGTGGACGATTTTATCGTCGATGACGAGGAAGGAGGAGAAAGACCACCCCGCGAAAAGAAGATGCGTAAAGTTCGCAAGTTCAAGAAGCGAACGGCGGGAGTAACTCCAACCAAGTCTTGGGCGGAATTTGCTTTTGAACCGTCCGTGATCAAAGCACAAATGCTTACCGCAACCGATGATGAAATCAGAAATGCCGATTGGCCGGAAAGACTTTCAATTGAAAACGTCCAAGTACCAAACTTGAACACGCCTCGCGATTTTGCGGAAGAAGCTACGTGGATTTACGATCGCGTCATGGGAGTTGGCTCAATTCGAGGTATCCCGACTGAAGCCGGCGAGCTTTTATTGCGCGGAAAGATGGATTACGAGTCCGACGAAGTTATGGAAATGCGTTTATATCAACTTCAAAACGAATGGGGAGGTCAGCTGCCGGACACGGAGAGGCAGAACGTGTTGATATGCATCGAATGGTTTTTGAAGATGGTTCGTACGCAAGGTTATGAATTGGAGTACCTGGCGACAAATATGCGCGATGACTTGCATCCTCTTTTGCGTGGCAAACCAGAAGAAGCTCGCCCACCGCTCGTCGGCGATCAAGTCATCATCCAAAGAAAGACTCGTTCCTTTGACGTCTTGCAAGCGGTATACGATTGGGATATTGCGTATGTGAAGTTGCAAAACAGAAAGCAAAAAGCGATCGAAACTTTGAATAAAGAGTTGGAAGCACACAGCAACGATCAACAGAGCGTGGCTACGCTAATGCGATTGCAAAAACTTATCGCGAGTTCGAAGTACGACGAAAACGTTCAAGACGTGGAGTCGAAAATGCAGCTGTTGTTGAAAGACGGAGCGGCAGCCTTGGATGCGAACAGCACTGGAGGAAGTCGCCGCCCACGTCGACGAACGGCGTATGATATGCACGTCAGTAGAGATGTGTTAGAGTTGTTCAAAATTTCTTCACCTGCACCCGAGAAGGTTGCGATGGCATTGGATACCACGTTCGCGTGGGGAGAGGCTGAGGGCGTTTACGACGTGGAAGACGACGCTATGACTGAAATTTTACCAGACGCGTCGCCGGAAGAACTCGCAAAACATTATCTCGATCAAGGCTACGAAGATGAAGAGGATGTCATTAAAGCATTGATTGAAGTTTCCGCTACTGAACTCGCGAACGATCCTGGTATTCGTCAGTGGGTTCGATTTCATTATCGTCAGTATGCGCAGTCGACGACGAAACCCACGTTACTCGGCAACGAGCAAATTGATACATTTCATCCTTTAGCAGCGGTGAAAAGAACCCTCAACAAACCATTATGTCATTTCACCGACATCGAGTTCTCAATGATCGCCGAAGGAGTTCGGAAAGGATTGCTTGAATTCGACGCATTTTTACCGGAACAAGAAGTTGAGAGACTCGTGCAAAACCTTTCAAACGCATACTGCTCTGAAAATGTTTCCGAGAAAGCCGAGCAATGGAACACAATTCGTCGAAAAGTTGTTGAAGATGCTATTAAGAAAAAGCTTGTTCCGCAAATTGCACGAGAGGCAACTGCGCAACTCGTATTGGAATCGAAAAGGTCGATGGCCATCGCCGCGTTCAACGGAGCGTGGAGAATGTTGAATAAGAAGTCTTGGACGCCGCAGTTGATTGGCGTGAAGGAAGAAGATGTGCATTCTACGTTGAAGCACTTGGAAGTACGCATTATTTCCGCAGTTCCTGCCTCAGATCAAGAAACGCCGACCACGCTCGTCTCGTTGGATGGTTCCGGGCAACTTGTTGACTTTTTAGAGCTGACGTCTTTCGGTAAGAGCGGAAGAGGCGGTTCGTACGGTACGCAGCAAGAAGAACAGAGAAAAGTCGCAGAGTTCATATCGAACCATCGACCGCACTTAGTTGCAGTCGCGGCTTCGGGGAAAAATGCCAAAACGTTGAAAGAAGAGCTCGATCGCGTGACTGGTGGTTTCCTTGAGAAGGATGGTTTTGTCAAATCGATTCCTGAAGAAGTGAGTGCGATTGAGGTTGAGTTTATTAACGACTCGGTTGCTTCGCTCTACGAAACAGCATCGGCCCCGGTGAAAGAGATGGGAGAATTGCAAGCCACTATTCGACATGCTGTTGCGTTGGGTAGGTTTGCTCGCGATCCGGCGGCGGTTGTGGCGAACTTACTGCAACCGAGCGGCGGTTCTCATGAAGCCGCGACTATTTCTCTCTGTCCATTTCAAGATGCCGCGTTGAGTCGCGAAGAAAGGGTGAGCTGCATTGAAAGAGCTCTTCGCTGCTGCATTAACCAAACTGGTGTGGACGTTAACGCGGCAATGTCGCATCAATGGATCGCTAGGTCTTTAGAACACGTCGCTGGGTTAGGTCCGCGTAAATTGGTTCCATTTTTGACGGCGATTCGAAAAGTTGACGGCGGCGCGCTCGATAACAGAGAAGAAATTTTGACGGAATTGCATGCCGTCGAGGAACGCGTGTACGAAAATGCCGCGTCGGCTATCAATATCACCGATGGGAACGTTCTCGATGGCTCCCGCATTCATCCGAAGCATTATGACAAAGCTATTGCAATTGCCTCCAACGCGCTCGACATTCAAATTGACGAATCCGGCGTTGGACGCGAACGCGCTCTCGAAAGATGTTTCGATCCGCGCGAGTGGCCGAAGCTTAGCGTTTTGATGCTTGAAGATTACGCAAATTATCTCAGCACTCCTGAAGGTGGTGGTGTGAACGCTTTGGAAATTCTCAGAGACATCCGCATGGAAATGCGCAAGCCGTTTGAGGATGTCCGCTCAGAGTGGACTCGTCTCTCGAGCGACGAGATCTTCACCGCCGTTACCGGCGAGACCGTGCACACGTTGCAAGCTGGTAAGCTCATCACGTGTACGGTGAAGAGAATCGATGCTCGTGCTAACTGTGTGATTGTACAGCTCGATTCCGGAGTCACCGGTGTTATTGAAAGACAAGACGTTTCGGATTCGCCTTTCGATCGTCTCGATGACAAAGTTCACGTAGGACAAGTCATTACTGCTCGAGTAAAAGCTCCCGAAACGACTGCGTATGGACAACAAGTTAAAGGAATCGATCTTGAAAATCTCAAGGTATGGCTAACGTGTCGTGGCTCGCATCTTTCTGAGGATGAGTCGCGAAGATGGGAAGAGCACGTTCTCGCGACGACGACTCCCTATTATTCCTTGGATCCTTTACCGGGAGAGAAAACTATAGCGGCTGCGCGAGCCTCGAAACCGAAGAAGAAACCGAACCAAGTCAAGCACGAAAAGTCTTATATCGCGCGTACAATTGATCATCCTTTGTTCAAGAATTGTTCGCACGTTGAAGCAACCGCTGAGCTTGCCGACGGCGACGTGGGTGATTTCGTCATTCGTCCTTCCTCCAAAGGCGTTAAGAATTTGTCGTGCACCATAAAAATGTTTGACGACGTGTACTGGCACATGGACATCAGAGAAGGCAAGAAGCCTGGAACTGGTGGCACTGCAAACTTGAGATTGGGTACACCACTCATGATCGATACTTCGAAAGAAAAATATGAAGATTTGGACGAAGCAGTTGCTCGCCATATTGAACCTGTGGCTGGATTTTTGCGCGACGCTGTTATGCACAGAAAATTTTTGGGTGGCAGAGACCACGAGGTTGATGAACATTTGCAAGAGTGCTTCCGAAAGAACCGAAATCAGCGCCCGTATGCGTTATCGGTTTCAGATAAACACCACGGATATCTTTGCATTTCGTACATCATGTCTGCGAGCGGCAACGTCCATCACGAGTACGTCGAAGTCAGACCGATTGGATACTACTATCGTAAAATGGAATTTCCTACCGTCGATCGTATGTTGGCGCACTTCAAGGTAAACTGTAACAAACCCGTCGACCGGTAATAAATAAACGAACACGTCAAGAGAAAAACAGAAACAATAAATATATAACAATAATAATACTTAGCGCACATTTTTTTCGTCACGATACCATTGATTTGAGTTTACTACAGTACTGCACGAACTAAAACAGTTGCTACTCCTACTCCTACTCAACGCTAACCTTTTCTAGCTCCGCACGCATATCGTCTCTGTTCAAAGCGTCCCAAGTCGCTTTTTGTTGTACCAGTGTTCGCTTTAACTCGTTCGCGTCTCCACTTTCCTTAGCGTTTGTGATTGCTAGATTTGAATGGACTCGAGCATCATCAACTGCGCCTAAGAATGCATACGCAGCGAAAATATTCCCGTGACACATTGATTTGAGAAACGCGGCTTTTTTTACATCCAGCGCTTTGTCGCTTTCGTTTTTAACGTCGTCGTTGTTTTTGAACTTCTCAAGAGATTCGAGCTCATCTTTCCAAGCAACGATTGCATCGCTGGGTCTCTTCATTTGTATCAGCGCGTGTCCAACTCTGTTTTTTGCGCGCGCGGCGATGCCATGAGCATTCAATTTTTCCGCGCACGCTGAAGCTTGGATGAAGACGCCAATTGCTTTGTCGAATAACTTTCCATCCAAAAGACAAATACCACAACGTAACAGAATCTCTGCCTGCTTTGTTTCATCTTTTTGCGTGTATTCTGTAGCTGCATCGAGTGCGGCAGCGAGCTCTACTTTACATCGTTCTTTAAATTTCTCTTTCTGTTCATCTTCGTCCCCCAACAATGATGATAACTTCACGCAACACTCGGCGGCTAACACGTGAGGTTCCACCGCTTCAACTGTTCCTTCTCTTTTGTAGTATTCTACGACTGGCTCGAGATAATGCAGACCTTCTTTCGCGCGACTGGAATATAAGTACACGTGCGCTAAACCAATTCTACATTTCCGTTCTAAACTTTCGTTCTCGTTCGTAATCGCAAACACGAGCGCGTCTTCAAACTCGTCCACGAGCGCTTCCTCCGGTGGGTTTCCTACACCAAAATTCGTCTTGTTCGCGCTGCTGCTGCTGCTACTATTATTCAGAACGCTTGGCAGTAACTTTGTTTCTATTCGTTTCGTTTCGATTTCGATTTCGTTCTTTTTCTCCTCCTCCGTTTTCGGCGCTGGCATGCCTTTGGGTAAGTTGAGCGGCGCCGGTGCTTTACTCACGCACACTTTCGAATGTTCTTTGTGCGCTTCTCGTTGACACTCGCTGTTGCAAAAATAAACCGATTTACATCTCGCGCAGACTTTTAAGAAGTCACCTCTCGTTCGACAGTTTAAGCAGAACTTGTTTATTTCGTCGTCGTCATCATCGCTGTCAGAGTCTGAAGAGGATGAGGAGCGCGCTGATGTTGGCTTCATATGTCTTCGCGTCTTGAGCCTTGACTGGAGGTGATTTTGTTCTGAAGCGCCAGAGGAAAAATTAGGGGAGTTGATATTGCTGCAAAATTTTAAAGCTACGCGTTCTTACTTTAATTAATGATACATGTGCTATCCGTTCTCATTTCTTTCTACTTTTCTTCGTCGTCGCCTTCATCGTCGACGCCGGAGCTTTCTTCGACTTTGTCTCCTTCTTTCTCTGCTTTTTGTCCCCTTCGTCTTCTTCGTCTTCGCCTGCTTCTACAACGTCTGCTTTTTCTAGATTGCCGCGTTTAAAGCCCGCTCGTAATAAATGCACTCGCTTTGTAATCCTCTCCGCGTTTTTGAACGCCTCCTTCGTGTCGCCTTCTCGGACATATACCGCTCGAAGTGCTTTGACCCCGTCATCTTCGCTTTGTACGATTCTATACCGTCGATTGATACTAGCATCGTCGTCGTCGTCTTCATCCTCGTCGTCGACGGCGTTCGCTTTGTTCGCTTCGAAGCGACCGATTTCGTTCGGAGCGATTGCAAACTCGCAGTCCACGTTTAAACTTTTTTCGTTATTCTCATCTGATTTCTTTCTATCCGCATCGCTGTGTATTCTGACGGTCACGCCATCGAAATCCTCCAGCAAAGAACCCGGCGGTAACTTTACGAGCCATAACTCGCCTTTCCCTTCGTCCTCTTTTCCAACGCTCGTGGATGGTTCCGCGATGTGTTCGTACTTCTTCTCGTAAATAGCCCGAACGCGTTCGTCCACAATATCACTGCACGCGAGATGGTCGGTCAGTCGTAAGAACAACGCAGGAAAGAATGCTTATAACGATAGCGATATGTGATGAACGGAAAGACAGAAGAAGAAGAAGAAGAAGAATGGAAACAACAAACAAAAACGAGGAGATATAGGTAGACTTACAGAAACGAAGTATCCTTCTCGTCTACGGTTAGGACTTCAGCCGTCATCAATTTTGATGTTTGTTGTTGTTGTATGTATGTATGTGTGTGTGATTTGAAAAGAATACAGGCGAGTGAGTGAGTGAATTTGTGTCGCCGGCGGCGGTTTCTTTCTTCTTCCTTTTCTTTGTGACGAGTTTGAGTTTTGAGAAAATCCTCAAATTGAGCTCGTGATGATAAGAAGAATTGTGTGTTCGTTACAATTTTTGCCTCTGCCGTAAAAAAACATGTTCACAACAACCACGACAACGACAACGACGACAACACCAACTAAACCACCAGCAACTAAAATGCTCAAAGCTACGCGTCATTATACCATCAGAGATGCCTCGCGGCGGATAAGAACAAAGTACCCAAAAACTCAAGCTGCGATTCCCCATCATCGTCACTATGAACGAGAAGAAAAAAATCAGCCATCCACATCCACATCCACATCCACATCGTCCACAGTGTCCTCGTCCAAGACTTTGCTTGCTGCTACCGCACTGGCTGTTGTTTT
>Ga0255771_1000912_pt1 | contig 33211 bp, 58 predicted proteins | sample 011ome_19_FD_179969 | JGI IMG/M metagenome (GOLD analysis project Ga0255771, IMG submission 179969) | Coastal salt marsh microbial communities from the Groves Creek Marsh, Skidaway Island, Georgia - 011510BT metaG (version 2) | ecosystem: Environmental > Aquatic > Marine > Intertidal zone > Salt...
ATACAATGGTGGAGGACTTCTTGGAGGAAGAGAAACAGGAAGTAAACGAGATGGTGTGTTTGATTTCTCTCCTGGTGGTAAATTATGTCCTACATTGATGAGAGTATGTAGAGAAAAAATCTTTCCTTTTATGGATCCACCTGGTCGTGTTACAATACTTAAGACTGCGCCAGGCACAGGTCTTAATGTGCATATCGATACTACAGAGTCTGAGATTGGATCATTACATCAAAAATACAGACTCGTTTTGAATGGAAACGTTGGTAAATTATATTTTATTGATAGAAACTATAATAAAGTTTATGTTCCACCATACTACGATAGTTATAGTATGGATGGAGGACATCCACACAGCATTGATCCAGATGAAGAAGAAAAGATTACTTTATGCGTAGGCGTACCGTGGCACGGCGCATCAAATGAGATCTACGATAGAATGATGAAGAATTCTGCTTTTCAAATGACAGTAAGTCGTCCAAAAATATTAGATGAGTGGCAAGATCCAGCACTTAAATAACGTCACCATTGAGTAACATATCAGTTGGATGAACACGATTAAAGTATTCGTTTACCGTCCATGTGTCATGCCACAATTCAAGCCAAGGTGAAAATCCAATGATGATACACGTTCTATTCTTAATGTTCTTATGATAGTCAAATGACCATCTATGTATTTTCTTTGTGTTCCAATGATAAGCATATCCTTTTTCAAAGTAAATACGATTTCCAGTTTCTTTAAATTCAATGTAGTAGTCATCATCATACACTAATGGTATTAAGAGTCTTGAAACAATGAAATTATCTTCATCGACATGCCATCTAAATTCTTTTGACTCTTCAGATACGTTTCCATACTCGGCAGCTCGTATTTCAGCAATCCGTCCTTGAAACATTTGTCTTTGTAACTTATCAAATACAGTAGAAAAGCTTCGAAAGCGTGTTACGTCAGTTGGAATTCTTAACCCCAAAGAGTCGGCATAACTATTGAATTTATCTTGACTTCCATCAGCTTTTTTATTTTCAAGAACATTTACCCAATCTTCGTATGCAACTGTCTTTGATGATCTCGGTTGTCCTAAAGCGTGTGCATGTAAAGGTAAATCAAATAAATAATCCGGATTATACGTTAATCCTAATCCGCCATACAGTAAACTTCTGTCCCAAGTTGATTTACCTCGATGAATAAGACCATACCAAGAATATTTTTCAAATGCTAAATGCGCATCTTGTGCTAACTCTTTCCAAGGCAGGTCTATTGGAATTTTAATATATTCGTCTTTACATATTGGTTCAATGTGTTTAAACTTAAAATACTTTTTAAGTTGTTTATCTCGAGTATCATAGTTATTAAACTTTGATTCACTGATATAATTTTTTTCTTGCTTGTTCATATGTAATATTATCCAATAAAAATTTTATGATTATTCTATCTGATTTGTTACTTGCAACAGAGTGAAGTTTTGAGACATTAAGTAAAGCAGAAGTGTATATAATAGGAGTTATATTTTTAAATGTTATAGGAGAATATTGATCACTTAACACAATATTGAAACTTGCTTTATGACCTCTATCATAATGAAAAGGAACTTCAGTGTCTTTTTTTTGCTTAAAACATGATACACGAACGTTTGTTTGAAATAAGTCTTCTATATAAAAAGCTAATTTGCCAAAATATGAATCTGGATCTAATATATCAATTGAATTTAAACCAGTAAACAGCCAATTATTAGAGTCATTAAAAAACTTTTCTTTTATTGGTACAGATGGTTTAAAGTTTACAAAATTTAATTTACTAACGTCTTCCATGAGTTTTTTTGTGTCAAACGGAACTTTGTGAAATGTAATATATTCACTTAATTCGTTTTGACTTACAAGATCTATTTTGGTATCATTAATAGTTGCAACACTCTGCCAACACCTTATGTTTCCTTGTTTTATTGGCCCATCGCAAACCCAATATAATCCTTCAGGTTGATACATTTTATAATTTGTATTTGTTTTATTCCAATTATCGATTATAAATTTTTGTGCACGCCTTCTATTATATACTGACCAAAAAGGTTTTAAATTGTTGTGCTCGCAATAGTTAATATAATATGGCAGCATATTACCTGATGTAACTTTTTTTCCGTTTTTACCAGTAAGCGCATCTACCTTTGTCCTGGACAGTCCTTTTGGAAAATATACAGTTCTATCTAATATACGTACTAAATTATTTTTCCAATACGGGCTTTTGTAAACTCCAGACAAAGCTATAGGTTCATTATTAAGTTTAAATACATTAAATGTATAATAATTTTTTATTCTACGATCAAAATCGCCATAATCATTTGAATATTTTTGTGCTATACTGACATACTTGTTAAGTTCATCAGTATTTAATAATTCGCTAGCAATGAGTTTCATGTTAATGCATATCTAATGTGTCGTCTTCTTAAATTGTCGCTGCAAGAATCTCTTCTGTGGCATGTCGTTAAATTATTATAAACAAGTAATTGATTTGGTTTATAATAATGATTGTATATATTTGATGAGTTAAAACACGCTGATATCATTTCATCTTCAAATTCACATTCTGTTGCACTTTCACTAAAGTAAAACCATTTTCCATAATCATCTTCCATAACAAGTGGATGCTTTTTCCATGCTTTTAATGAATAAACTCTTTCCCAAGCTTTACTTAAAAAAGGCACAGGGTAATTATATCCTTTTCTTTTGTATTTTTTAAAACTATTAACACAAACTAAATTTTTTGTTTTTTCTTTTAATTCATTACTGCTATCATTATATGCTTTTCTCATATCAGCAAATTGTGTAGGCGGGCTTCCTTTTTCAAATTCTAAACATAATAATCCTACAAATGGAAATGGATCAGTATAACCGCGGTCATGATGCCACGGCATATTTTCGTTTAGATGAACATGTGGTGCTTTTTTGTTATCACTACCAACTCTAAAAAACTTTTCTCCTTTAATGCCAAAATCTCTTCCGATGCCGTGTTGATTTTGAGTTGCTAATTCACCAAACAAGTTAATTGTTTCTTTATTAGCATCATTAATTATAAGTATAGTAATTTTGCCAGAACGTAAATCTTTTACATCATTTTGATTTGGATTACTAATTTCTTTTACAAAAATATAATCATCTTTTACGATAGTCATAATAAATTCCAAATATAATTTTAATAAACACCAAAAGCAGTATACTTTTCTTTACACCATAAACAGTCTTCACATGGAGGACTACCCCATACACAAGACACAGAACGATTTACAATTTCTTGAGTTAAATTGTTTATGTCACAATTTTGTTTTATCCAATTTTTATCAAAATTAATAAACGGTCTGTATATTGGTACATTTTTATCGCTCCACAACGCATCTTGAGCTTTAAGAGGATCAGCTTCGTTATTTACATCATCAACAAAATGTTGAGTTGTGCCAGAAACTACACAGTCTATAGCTTTAGAGTTTATAAGTTCAATATAAGTTTCATTCATAGCTTGTCTTTTACTGCTTATAGGATATGTTAGTTCTCCAGAAAATGAAACAAAAACATGATCTTTAATTTTAAATGGTTTTGCTCTTACAAATTGTTTTTGAAGATTTTCAACTATAAAATTGACCATATTTTTTGCTGCAGATGTTATTGTTTCATCATTATTTCTAACAAACGTATAACAAGTAACGTCATAACCGCTTCTTATTAAATAATACAATAATAATCCAGAGTCAATACCGCCTGATAACGACAAAGCTATTTTTGAATAATTATTTAATTTTGTATCAAAAGTAAATGTATTTGACATGTTAATCTTCTTTATTTTTTATGATTTACTATTATATTTATACGGTAAGCTATGATGATCATCATGATTTCCTTCAAACGGAGCTAAGATGTTTATAAACCATCTATTCATTGGTTTACCATCTTGATGTCCAAAATAATTTAATATCCCTATACCAGCATATCCAAATAAAATAGTAAGAGGTGAAAAAACAATCACTATCCATATAAGATACTTGCCATATTTTTCCATAAATTTTATTCGAGGATTAGTAATAACGTCTCTTACAATTGACAGAGGTATAGGTTTATTCCATCTTGATAATAAAACATTCCATGCACCTTGATGTTTAGGAGAATGAGGATCATTAGCAGTATCTGTATACTTATGGTGTAACCTATGAACACCAATCCATCCTAGAGGCTTATATACACCAATGCATAATGCACATGAAAGAGATAGCCATTCAAACCAAGATCTTCTCTTACCTTCTCTGTGTGCCCAATATCTATGCAATCCTATAGTTGCACCTATTGTAGCAAGCACGTAATAACCTATATACGTATATAATATTGTCATTAAGATACTTGTATTGCAACATAAATCAATGTACCAAGTATGCTAAAATTAATTAACATATTAACGTAGTGTGGATTAGGTACCATAATTTTCTTCCTTTCAAAATTAACATTATTATATTCTATAAGCTTGTGTAACATTATTCTTGCATACCATAACCAAAGAGTTCAGCAAGGCCGAAGACTTCCATTATCATGAATGTAAGAAAGAGTAGTAGTATACTGTACACTATCAATTTACCGTTAAAGTTTGTTGCCGCAAGTTTGATCGCGATCAGTTCATTTCCCAGGAATCTCAGTGCGAGTTCGAACTCATTGTGATCTTCTCTCTGTACTATTCCGTTTTTCTTTTCTTCAGCCATTATTTACACAAATCTTCATATCGAGTAGTATAAAGACGATGCTTTGACTTATCACCTTCGATCTTAAAAAAACGACTTAGTATGTATTTCCACATATTTTTCTCCTTCAGTTATAGTGGAGGATTCTGTTTCCACGCTCCTCCGGGCGCATAAGAATTAAGCGGCTTGCGCTAACTCTTGAGGTGCAAAATTATCGTTTGCATTTATAGTTTTGTTCGCATTAACCGAGCTTACATCCGGATAACTCCACATCGCTATTACGTACCTGTCGATCCTATTTCAGCCCCATATTTTTGGTGGAGCTGACGGGTACCGCCCCCGTGTCCAGTGAACAATTCGCTTTGCTTCATCGTTATATAGTATATATTATACCACACTATTTATCATTTGTACACCTTTTTTTTATAAATAGTAGTGAAGAAGAGGAGTTGAATTGCGATGATTGATCCAATTAGTGCTATAGCTATGGCAACTACTGCGTTCAATACCATTAAGAAAGGGTTTGAAGTCGGTAGAGATATAGAGTCAATGTATGGAGATATGGGCCGTTGGATGGGCGCTGTTGCAGACATTGATCAAGCCGAAAAAATGAACAAGAAACCACCATTGTTTAAGAAACTGTTTAATGGTTCGAGTATTGAACAAGAAGCAATGGATATCTTTGCTGCTAAGAAAAAAGCACAAGAGATGGAACAAGAACTTAAAACATTTGTAAATTTTACGCATGGACCAAACAGTTGGAATGAAATACTAACATTGCAAGCGCAGATTCGTAAAGATAGAAAGAAAGCAATATACGATCAAGAACAAAGAAGACGAGAAATAATGAATGCAATAGGAATTATTCTTGCAGTTTGTGTTGTTGCTGGCGTGTTGATTGGTGGATTTATAATGGCCATTGATATATTTGGTCACCCAAGAACTTGGTAAACGAAAGGAGTTGTCATGTTAGGACAATCAAATGTAGGTGAAGAAAGATATTGTAAATATTGCGGACACAGATGCCATTGCTATGATAATGGTTGTCAAGAATGCATGAACGATGTGTGTCAACAATGTAAATGTGATAAAATAGAAGATGATATTCAAACATGAAAACTTTGTTTTAGACTTAGATAACGCCGTCAAAGCTAAATTATATTTTAAAGATAATCTTGTGTTCGTAGGAGACGGGTACAAAGCTATCAAGATACTAATTAGTTCGTGCAATAATTCAGAACCAGTTAAACATAAATTTAAATCTCAACTAGAATTAAGAGAAAAACCTAGATTTGTTGATATAGAAAAAAAAGAATAAAATGACACATGCATTCTTACTTATAGTTTATCTAGGAACAAAAATTGTAAGTCAAGATATGTATTTTAATGATATCAATCACTGTAAATATTTTGCAGAAAGACTTAATAATCAACCTTCAGTGCCTAATAACAGAGTTGGTGATGATGAACCGAAGTTCTTATCATACACCGCAGTATGTGCACCGAAGGTTGTTAAGCCTAATAATAAAATATATTAAGCAGCTTTATGCAGCAAGCGATAGCTTAGAATTCTATGAACTCTAGCACGATCACGTGCTTTACAAAACCTCTTCCACGAAAATGGTCTGTAAGTCATTAGTCACCCTCCCTAGTTAATGGTTAGGTGCGTTCCTTCAGCGATTGCCTACTTCCGCCCTTTCGGGTGAACGTTTAATGTATTACTATTTATACTAATTTGCTAATGGATTGTCTAATGCTCTTTGTATTTTTTTCATAAGTCTATCTTCTAACTCTTTAGTGTCACGACTTACTGATTCTCTTAAACTATCTCTCTTAGTTTCGAATCTACTCTCAGCATCAGTTATCATATTACGTACATCATCTACGCTTTTACGAACCATGTCTTCAGTTCTATCTGCTTGTTGTTCAATGCGCAGTATGTCATCACGTAATCCACCTTTGATATCACGTGTATATTCTACAGTGTCTTCCATTTTGGATTCCATGATTTCCATACGTTTGTCATATGCATTGATTTTTGCTTCGTATTCTTCTTGTTGTTCTACAAACTCTATAGCCTGTTCTACTTTTTGGTACATTAAAAAGCCACCATACAATGCACCAAGTACACTACCAATAACTGCAACAAGAGCAGATATTGACATAAAACTTACTTTAAAACCAAGGATACGAAACTCTTTATTTTTAAGGTTTTCTATACCCTCTTCCATATTTTCAAGTTCATCTCCTAAATTTTTAGCCATGTCCTCTCCAGATTATTTTGTTTTTTCTATCTTAACGTTATTGTTAAGTTTATTTTTAAGTTGTAATTCTCTTAACTTCTTGAGTTCTTGCTCTAATTTTAAAACTTCCAATCTTTTCTTCTTTAATTCTAATTGATAGAGTGTATTGCAGTTAATACGTTCTTTTGGTCCGTCAAGCGGTATTGTGATTCTTGCATATACTCCAACATCCTTAGTACTATTACCTATAGCAGTGTTATCGTCAAATGGGCTTTGATAATTATCAATAATGCCAGTTACGCCAAATTCTAAATTAGTGCTACCACCAATAGCATTTTGACAATCTAAATCTCCCGCTTTAAACTTATCAGAAGAATAATTGTTTTGACCATTTGGTAATTGAAGATTTAAAGAATTACTATTCGCGAATGCAGTAGTGGATAAAAGTGATAATATTAATAATAGTTTTTTCATACCTATTCATGTTTGAATCTAGAACATATTTTTGATGAAATGCTAGAAGAGTTTAAATCTTCAGTTTTCATCTTTGACTTACTACATATGTATTCAGCATTAAATTTGTCAATTTCTCTAATATAAACATCTACTTCAACGCGTTCTAGATATGGTATATTTAAAATTGTATATTGCGAAACAAATGGAATAGGCCTCCAGTTTTTATCAAACACTCCTAACTCGTAATATTCAACATCATTCCTTTTATTAAAAACCTCCATACGAGTAACAAGCAAGTCATCCATATAAGCGTACTTCCACTTAGGATAAGTTGGTGTCATCTCATGCGCAAAAGCGTTGTATGAAAGAACAATCAACAAAAGTGATATAAAATATTTATACATTTATTTGGCTACGCACACAGCTTCTACTGTTGCTGAATAATTACCGCCAGGAAATGCTTTATTTCCACCATTTGTAGCAACTGAAGTCGATTTAAACCAAGTTGAACCAGTAGCAGTTAAATCGAACTGAGTTGTTTGTCCGAATGTTGTTTTTGCACTTTCATAACCAGCCATACCAGTTGCATCACTTACACTACTCACTTCGGTTGATCCAGTCCAAGTTACTGTATCACTAAGAGCAGGACTTGTACTAAATGATGTTGGTGTAGTAATTTGCGCATAATAAGCATCTGCTAGTGTTACATCATATCTTACTATTGGTTGTACACCACCATCTGATGATGAAGTCGTAAGTGTGTAAGCGTTTGGGTTACCATATGTACCAGGTGTATCTGTTGTAATCACACAACGTGATTGTACAGTTCCGCTAATTGGTACATCAACCGCATATGCTGATAATGTGAATAAACTCATAGCAAAAATAATACCTGCTTTTTTGAGCATTTTTCTCTCCTATTTGTATTGCTTAGAAATCATTTTCTCATGCAATATCTGTTGTGCTAAACCGTTTCTTAATCCGGCTTTACTATCTGGTAATTTTTTATCTACCAAAATAATTGTTTCTTTATACTGTCCGCCTGGAATAGTTGCAGCAAGATATGTATTATTCAATTGATCTTGCATAATATTATTCATTTGTTCTATTCTTTGATTCTCTGCAAATAATGCTGCAGCATCTGATACAGACATTAATTTTTCTAATCTATATTTTCGCTTCTTTTCTTCTTCTGCTTCTTTTTCTTTTTCTTCTTCCTCGGCTAATCTTTCTTCGTTTTCTTCTATTGATACCTTTTCTTCATCATTTAAATTTACAAATTCATCCTTTGTGGCATCATATAAATCATCTAAACTCACTGTAGGTACAACAGGCACTGGCGTTTTATATCCTGGACAACTAGGACTAAACTGCGGATCATAACACGGATCGACTTTGTAACTATAGATAACAGTTGCGTCTTCTACAGTACCAGTACCTTCTACTTCTATAGAACCATCACCCCATGCTTCTCTTGGAATATCTGCAATACCAATAAGTTTTCTTACTTCTATGCCACCTGGGGATGCTGACCAATCTTCCGTATCTCTAAAGATATAACCAGTTCCATTTGCATTTTTATTCTGCACATGAACTTTCATATCATCTTCTGGATTTTTATTTGCAGTGTATCGATAAAATACACTATTAATATCTAATCCTGGCGGTGCCGGCAAAACGTCTTTCATACTCCAACTATGACCACTTTGAGCGGCATTGCCAGTGGTGCCATAGTAAGGTGCGATATTATCAGAGTAACAATAAGAGGGTAAGAATCCCACCAATGCTCCAAGTAGCAGTTTCTTTAACATCTAGTTTTTTGTCCGTTCCGTTTAATTCGTGTTTCTTTTTATCTTCATGTGATTCCCAACCAATTTTAGCTGCTTCACCAATTTTTCCATCATATGGACACGGAGTACCTGCCATCATCATAGCATCAAATACTTTTTTATCTTGACACATTACACTCACTGCAGCTACTTTCATACCCATATCATATAATGTTTTTGCATTCTTTAGTCGTATACAATTTTCTTCTGTAAATGTAGTACCAGCACTTATACCAAGTATTTGTGTTTGCACTGCACCGGCAACACCTATTGTACATAAGTCACTATTACTACCACTACTAAACTGTGGTGATATAGCACTCGGTGGCGGTGATTTTACAGTTGTTTCCATGTTTCCTTCAGTAATAATCTTACTGTTTGTTGTGCTTTCCGTTACTATTGTTTCTGCATTAGCCACGCCAATGAAGAATACAGCTAGACTGTAAATAAATATTTTTTTAATCATAGATTCTCTCTCTGTCATATATAGTAATATTTATTAAAGTCTTATTTATACATTATTATTTATATAATGTCAAAAAAATGACACTACAATAACTTGTCACAATATTACTGTCATTTTTTTGACACTAGTCAGTATAACCCATACTATCAAATTCAGCTATATCATGAACATGTAGCTGTATTATTGCATAGTGTAGAACTTTAAGTAAATCTTTACGAGCATCTTCTTTCGTACCTTTTTTACCATATCTTTGAGCATATTTCATAATATTACCAACGCAAAAGCCAGTGCCATGACCACCATCAACTATAAATTCAGTTGCTTGAAATTGATCTCGAGAATAATGACCTGTATATGTTTTGTCTATGTATTCTTTAATCTCATCAACATATAAGTTTTCATTAAATTTATAGCTTATATCATTCATTCGCGTTTATCCTTTGTTTAGCGTTATTAATCCAGTCTATAACTGTTTGATTATTTTCATGTATTTGTCCAGGTTCTATTTTATGGCCGTGGTGTTCTACAATAAATTTAGCTATCATTAAATCTATATCAGTCATTATTTTTCCCATCTGTAAAAAATGTGTTTACCTATAGTAACAGTTTGTGTTTTACTTTCTGCCCAATCTGGATACACGTAATCAGCATGATAATGAGTAGCACCTTTTGTGAAATCATATATCAAAAATGAATCATAACCATAATATATTCTTTGAGCAATTCCACGTATTTGTTTATAAAGCTCAATATCTTGTGGTGGTATTTTATCACTCTTACCATCACAGTACCAACTGAACTGACATCTGTTTTTTAATGGATGCCATTTACCATGTGTCTCTAACCACCATTTAGAATGCTGTGCTTGATATACAACTTTGCATGGTGTATTAGGATATCTGTGATCACTAACTCTATTCATTGTTACATGACCTACAGCAATCATACCTTTAAGTGATTGATTACGAGCTTCGAAATACATATTTTTTGCTATGCATTCTGCTTCTAAATTTTTAGAGATGTCTGCTTGAGCTGATATACTATAAACTAATGCTGCAATTGTGACAAGGAAACTCTTAAACATAGTCACCCCAATACTCATTCCAAGAATTATCTACAACATCTGATGCGATACCAATATCAAATGAATTTGTAAAACCAAGTTGTTTAATAACTGATGCTTTGGCTTCTGAAGTATTTTCTGATTCAGTAATGATTTTCTCGAGATCTAAACCAAAAACTTTCTCTTCGATATCCATCATGTAATTTTTTATATTAGCCATAATTTAAACTCCCTTTTTAATTTTATAATACTATTATACACTAAAAATCAGGGAATGTACACCGTTTTTTTCACTTATTTGTATTTTTTTAGTTAATATGTTAATTAAGCCATGTTAGCTTTTTCATCATATTTTATTACATGCACATTATTTGTGACTTTAATTTTAATAGCATCATGAATATGGTGTAATACAAATTTTGTGTTAGGAAATTCTTTAAACATATTTTCCCATACTGGACGCCAATTGTTTGCTAGTCTATTTGTATTCATATTTCCTCTATCAGATTCAAGATAAAAATCAGAACAACTTCGAAGATTAAAATCAAAGATAGAGTCAAATCCATACATATGAATTTCATCAGCTTTAACTTTATTTGCTGCATAATGAACAGCCATATGACCACAATTAAAGTTTGTGTAATTTCCTGCGTACTTTGGTAAAACTGTATAAAATTCTTTGACTTGATGAGCATGTTTAACATAAAAAGTTGGTTGTTGATCCATCCAGACTTTAGGTCTCATACCTAATATCCAATCACCAGGAATAGTTAACGTACCTTCGTGTAAAGCTCTCATCATTTTAAAATCTACCATAATAGTTCCATATACGCCATTTACTGGCCAAGGCGGTATATTACACGTTAATTTCATGCCAACTCTTTGTTCTTTATGAAATAAACTTGCTTGATCACCATTTCCTATTATATGAACTGTTTTCATAACATACCTCTAATTTTATCTTTACCTTTTTTGCCTGTCCAATGCATAACTTTAATCTTACCGTCATATCCATCTAGCTCAGTTTGTATTCTCATTACATTATATTCATTTGGTAAATCTTTAATTAAACTAATTTTTGTGATAGGTGTTAAAATTCTATCTAATACTTCTTGATCGCCTTTTTCTTCTTTATAATATTTTCTAACTGCGCCGCACCATTGCGATAATATTATAGGTTTATCTATAAATCCTACAACACCTGAATTATGCCACTTATGACCTCTTCTTTTAGTCCAAGGTTTATCTTCAACCATTGCAAGTTTATTTGGTTCTAATAAATCAAATATATCATCAATGTTTTCTTTAATTTCACAGTCTAAATCAATCCACACTGTTTTTTTAGAAGGAGATTTCCACATTGATAACGGTTTTCTAAACCAATTATACTCTTCAATTTCACCTAGGTTCATCACTGCATGCACATTTTTACGTACTATTGCCCGACCTAAATCGCTTAACCCAAAATCAGAAAATATTAAAGGTTTATTGCAATGTTTTTTGTAATTTTTAAAAAACCAAGGAAGCATCCATTCATGGCTTTCATCACAACCTGTCAAAAAAGCTTCATCAAATGATTTCATATGTCTCACCATAATTATGTTTAGCGTAACAACCTGCTTTTTGTTGTATTGTAGTAAAACTATCTCTTGCTTCTACTGGCCAAGGATAATATTCTCCTAAAGTAAACTTACTTGAATGTATGTATATGTCTGTTGGACCTGCGCTGAATACGCATTCATCTATTAATTCTTGTGCACCTTTCGGTGTTAATCTATATGCGTGTGCACCAGGGAAATATGGTTTTGAAACTAATGATCCATAACCTATATAAGATGGTGTGTTAAACTTACCATAAGATGGCTTACCTAGATTTAATATATCAAACATCATCATTTGTGGTATGTCACCGACTAACACAGCATCATGTTCAAATATTACTATTGGTTCTTTTGATCTTACACACTTTTGCCACAAACTATGATGACTCAAAAATCCTGCTATACAGTTCTCTGGCCTACTATATTTTTCATGAAATGGTCCAGAACCATATTTAAGTTTCTTCAATTCTTCATACACATCACAGTTTTGCGGAGTATATGCTTTATGTTTTTTAATATTATATCCAAAAACTTTACCGCTTTTAATACATCTATCAGCAACTTGAACTGATCTCTCATTATCCATTATTGTTATTACATACATTTTCATAGTGTTGTCGTTGACCTCAATCCTTGTATTCTTGTGTAGAAATTACGTGTTACGCCAAGTCTTGGCACGAGTTGATAACACATTAAAGCATCATTTGGCCACATACCATACTCTTGTGTTAATTCAATCATAAGTTTAGCACCTTCTGGTTTAATAACATATGCTGAATTTCCAGCTAAACCTTGTGGTACATTAAACTCATCTATTCTAGGAACTGGTTGAAAAAATTCAGAACGTTCTAATATTTTATCATGATATACTTTTGATTTGCGTGTAGCCATTGATGGATCATTTATTCCAATGATATCGTAATTTGCTCTTGCAAATGTGCTATCAGCTGGTAGTTTTTTTATAAATCGTGCATCATGTTCTAATATTAAAATTGTTTCATCAAGTGTTTTACATTTTTGCCAAAGATACCAATGACTTAAAAAACATGACATACGTTTTCTTAAATCTGCTGTTTGATATGCTGATTTAATTAAACCACTCTTGATATCTGAAATTTGACCTTCTAAAGGATAATTCCAAACTAATCCATTACCACCACAAAATCCTTCAACTTTATGAAGCTCAATAGCCTCATGCATTTCCAATCCTTCGGCATGACCATATTTTTTATAGCTTTCATTAAGTTCATTAAATCCGGACATTGATATATTATTGCTTGGAACTACTATAGCAAATGCTTTCATTTCATTATCCTTATGTCATCACCATCTTCGATATAGTATTTACCAATGCAATATCTTCTTAAATACTCATAACGAGTAAGTGCAAAATTATTTACATTATCAATAATAATATCAAATCTAGGGTTATTCCATACATTTTTCATAATATCATTTATGCTCTTTTGATCATCGATATTGCATCTTGACCAATATATTCTTTTTTCGTTTAGATAATAATATTTATTTGGCTCTCTTTTATCAAATTTATCAATACAATATATGTTAGATCTATCTAAAAATTTATTCCAAACTGGTATACTGCTTTCTACACCAACTTGTAATAAATTTAATGGTTTATGCCTAATTTTAAATAATTCTTTTTCATAAAATAAAGAATATTTTTGTCTATTTGATTTATATCTTTGAAACAAAGTATTAAGCACGAACAAATCTTTCAATAGCAGCTCCACCATACACGCAATGGTGGTTATTCATCACACTTAACATTTGATACCACCCGTATTCAGCCGGCCATAATTTTCTCTCTTCATTAAATTGATGAACTCGTTTAGTATCAAATAATTTTCTAGGGTGAAATATCATATTATCATTTATCCAACAATGCCAATCTCTACTCCAAGTTTGATCTGTATCTTCAGTAATGTAAACATGCTCAATATCTTTAAATTTATTAAGATCGGTATGTCTACCACCACGAACTGAAAAGCCTATAGCAATATTTTCTTCATATGATTTATTTAAATAATAACTAAAATCAACTACAGTAGACACTATAGTATCCCATCTTGTTCTTATAATCATGTCATATTCTTCCGGAACATCGTGTTCTAATTGATAAGCATGACCTATAATTTGTTTTGTATGATGAAGTAATTTGTTATGTGTTTTTGCGTTGTCCGCTAAACTTCCATTCATTTTATCAATAAAAGCTTTTTTGTATGCTTTATATTTTACATGAGGTGGATCAATAACGCATTCTAACCAAGGGTTATAATTAATTTTTGGTTCATTGTGATATGTTGAATTATATTTTTCTGATATGCTATTTTTGTGTTCTGTCCATGTTGAAAAGTAAATAGGCACTTCTGGAAATGCTTTTTTTAAATTATTAATATTTTTTTCAATATTTCCTCTGGCTATACCAGAAACACAAATCGCGGGTTTCATTATACATCCTTATTATAATTACTCAAAAAATGATTTAAATCTTCAGGCGTTCCTAGTCCCCACATTCCGTCGGAATGAATATTTTTAATTCTAACTTTTCCGCCTCTTTCTATAAACTGATTAAATACCGGGCAAACATAAAATTCATTATTTGTTCTAATGTTTTTTTCTATCATTTCATCAGCACAACTTACGTAATCACTTCCACGAGACCAATAGTATATACCAACAGTAGCATTATCAGAAATTGGTTGTTTTTCTGCTACTTCGCTAACGAATCCATTTTTATCTAATTTTACATAACTCCATTTTGGATGAGTGCTTTTAAAGGTGAGTATGCCGCCACCTATGCCTTCAGTACTAAATGCATATAAAACTTCATTACTATTCCATTCAACAAATTGATCAGAATTTGCAATTATAAGAGGGTCATCATTATCAATGAATTCTCGAGCTAATAAAGTAGTGCATGCAGCTCCTTCAGTGATACCATCAACTTGAACTATTGTAGAATTAGGTTTAATTAATTTTAGAACAATTTCTAAATTAAATTTTTCATAATGCTCTTTTTGTACGATATAAATGTGATGAGCATCAATATTTAAATTATCAGTTACAACTTGTATCATAGGTTTATTACCTACTTCAATTAAAGGTTTTGGAAACGTATATCCTTGCTCTTGAAATCTGCTTCCAGCACCAGCCATCGGTATTAATACATTCATTTTTTTACTTTTCCACGGTATATTTTGTTTGGGGGTTTTATCTGCTTCTTCTATTTTATCTAATACTTTACTTAAATAAACATCTTGTGTATCTTCCACTGCTAGTAAATGTGCACCACTATCTAACACTGCTTGTCTTCCAATATGGCTGTCCTCGATTATAAGAGTTTCACTAGGTTTTGCATTTGCTTTTAACATAGTTTTAAAATACATTTCAAAGTGTGGCTTAGGTTTTTGTACATCTTCATTGCTGTACCAGAAATCAAAATATTCAATGAGACGCAATTGCATTAAACTCATCTTTACAGTTTCACGTACAGCATTACTCGCACACGCTAGAATATAACCTCTATCTTTTAACTCTCTACACATGTTGATGAAATCATCTCGAGGTTTTACTGTGTTTTTAAGAATCTCTACAGTAGCTTTTTGCTTATCCTTTGCTATAGTAGAATGTTTATCTGTTGACAAACCTTTGTTAGATGTAAGCATATTAAGTTTTGTTCTAGTTGATAATCCATCGTATGTGCTTAAATGCTCTTCAATGCTTATAGCATATTTAGAACCTAAAGCTTCATTTAAAGCTTTATAGTGAATTTGTTTACTATCGATTAATACGCCGTCTAGATCAAATACTATTAATTTTATCATATTCTAATTTCGTATTGTGTTTGTCCGTGTTTAAATATTTTTAATTCATTTTTATTTATAAATTCATTAACTGCTTTAGTTACACCAGGTTTTTGCCATTTAGAATTAGGCCAACCATAATCATCACCAAGTATTAATCCACCTGGTTTTACAATCTTTATAGCGTTTTCTAAATCTCTAAGACATCCTTCATATGAATGATCTCCATCAATATAAATCCAATCAAGTTCTACATCATTATATTTTTCAAACCATTCATCAGAAGACATGCGACATATTTCAGCTTCAGTAAAAGTTCTAAATCTAGATTTCACTTCAGCAAAGACTCTATCATAATATTTTTCGAAACCAGCTGGAGAAAACTCTCCAGTTATTTTAGAATATTTGGCAAGATATTCTTGAAATGACATCTCACTATTTTCTTTATATGGCTCTATAGAATATGAATCTACCATATAGAATTTTTTTAAACCTTTTTTTACAAATTGTGTTGAAGTGTTACCAAACCAAACTCCAATTTCTGCACCAACTGTATCGGGTTTTATTAAATGCATTATATTTTGAGAATCTTTATTTGTGTGAGTTGCCATCATGATAGTTATACCTTAAAATATTTACTTCCGTTATTAATTGCTCTTACTAAATGGTGAGATTTATATGAATCATCTGTATCATATATATGAATATCTTCATACTTCTTATATAGTTGCGCAACATGCATCATGCCTGAATCACTTCCAACATGAAATTTTGCGTTTTTTATGGCAAAACCAATATGAGGTAATGATGTCTTCAACAATCCTTTACCTTCTCCGCCAACATATAATGGAATAACACCATACTTATCGTGTATTTTTTTTCTTGCTTCTTGCGATAGTGTTCTTTTAGGATCTGTAGAATCCCATTGAACGGTGATGTATTCATCAGGTAACCACGTATTGTTAATTATTGGTTCTAATTCAGGTAGCTGTTTTATATACTGAGACATTTCAATACCAACACGTGTTTCATTAGGATGCATATGAATTGTATCTTCATAATGATATATGTATGCATCATGACCTTTAGATTTTAAATATTTAATCCATTCAACTTCAGTTAAATTTTCAACTGGATGTGGTTCTAAATATAATGAATCACTAGGAAATAAAGCTAATATTTCTATCCAAGATTTTTTCTTTTTGGCAGAAGGTACGCCGCCTGCAATACTCCATTTATCATCAGTGATATGAATTGTAACTGAAGAGTTGTGTGCTTTTCCGTATTGATATGCTATCATAGCGCTATGAACTCTATCACCTAAACCAGGTGTAGTGTAAGGTCTATCACCGCTTCTTACGCTCTTTGATCTTAATGCTAAATGCTTCAATGGCTTTTCTTTTCTGTAAACGCACTACCAAAATAAACATCAATGCGTTTTTTTGTTTCATGCCGTAAATCATTAATTTGAGTAATTAAAAAAGCTGTATCAGCTTCTTCTTTACTATATCTTTCTACGCTTTTTCTTTTACGATCTTCTAAATCCCATAACTCTTCGTTAATTGCTCTCATAATTCCTAAGTAATGGTCAAATCCGTCATGAGTAAGATCCTGGCTTTCATATTGATTTAATTCTCTTTCTACATCTAAGCCTTTTTCTTTTTTTATTAATAATATAGAATATCTATCAATATATTCAGCAATACTAATATCTATCGTAAAAGATTTAGCAGGTTCAAAATTAGGATCTCTCCAACTCATATCACTTTCTCCATTAATTGTTCAATATTTTCACCGCTGTTTGGTAATTTGTCTTTAAGAAAGAAGTGTACAAAATGTGCTTCTTTAATTTTATCATCTGGTATTGCAGTGAATAACGCATTCCATTTCCAATGTAATTCTTTCTGAATCATATTTTCTTTTTTAACCCAATAATTTAAAAGAGTTTGATCAGTACTCCACTTCCATGCGCCTAGTCCGTCAACAAATTTTTTAAATTCAGGTCTTTCAATAAATTGCTTTCCAGTCTGATCTTTTAAATATTTTTTAATATTTCTATCTAATAACATAAGACCCATATTATAAAAATGGCCACCAGCGTCATTCCATTTCCAATCAACATCTTTAAGATCGCTGTACTGCATTCTTGTATATCCAGCAAGCTTTTGTTTGTACCAAGGGAGAATAGGAGCAGATCTTTCCACAACACCACCAAAATCAGATTCAGGATCTAGTTCATCGAATATGTTAGGTGATCCTGGTCTTATCCAGATGTCTGCATCAATGATAGCAATTTGATCGTATTTATTCCAGTAATCAAAGGCATTTTCTTTTTCATATATTGGTAGAAATCCACCGTATTTTTCATATGACTCTTTACTACGATTTGTAGCAAATACGTCTGGTTTAATCATCATTTTTGGAATTGTTTGAACTATATAGTCAACACGATTTTGAGGTTTTTCAGTTTTATTAATTTCTTCAGCATATAATTTAACAGAGGCTGTACAGTGATCATACAGCCTCGATTTTTTACCAGTGTAAACTTGATATATCAACCTTTTCATAACAAAATCCTTTTACTTTATTTTTTTGGTGCTGGTTTACTCGCTTTACCTTTTAATGCATCAGCGCCAAAGAATGCTGAAACTAAAACAGCAATAGATGCAAAATATGTTGGTGCAATATCAGCAATTAATCCTGCTGCTTCAGATAGCCCAAATGCAGAAGTTATAAAAATCCCAATTGGATATAATAACAATCCAAATAGAGCAAACCATGCCATTTTTCTAATAGCATCTCTTTGTGCGTCTGCGTCTTCCATTTCTTTCCTTTTAAATTCCAAATACATCGCCTGTTCTTCTTCAGAAACAGTACCATCACCGTTAGTATCCGCGGGATGAAAGCCCGCTTTCTTCAACTCTTCTTCGCTCATTATAGAACTCCTTTATTTTCTTCGCTATGTTTAATGCATCATTAAATCCATCACGAAGTGAATTTGACCTGTGGCCATTTTCAATAAACCATTCTATAGTATTTATATCAGAACCAGATACTTCCATATTGTAGCCTCTAGTGATCTCTTCAAACTCAAATCTTAATTGAATTATTCTTGTTAATCCTATAGGCATGTTAGTGTCCAAAAAGCTTTCGTTTTCTATATTCATCAATTGTATCCTCTAATAATTTAGTCCAGTTGTCTCTGTGTTCTACGAACACAGACGGTTTTTCATGATCAACGTCCATAATAATAACTATGTTTGGTATTGACATGCCCGTTCTTTCTTCCCACATGATTGCATATGCTGCACCTTGTGCGAAATAGTTTGTGATTCTTTCTTTCTTCTTAATGTATTTAGAAGTTTTAAAATCAATTATTGAGGGTACTCCATTGTACTCAGCGATGCAGTCGCACCGTCCTGCGAGTTTGAGGTGATGACTAAATAGTGGCACCTCGAGACCATATATTTTTCCAATATTGTTATCAAGTACAGGTTTGAGATTTGCGAGACTCTGCCTGATGTGTGGCAATTCTTGTGTTGTGTCTTCATTGCTTAAATACTTCTCTACAATACTATGGACTTTTGTTCCACGTCTCGATGCTTTTCCACTGATTATATCAGCCTGTTCGACTCCAACTCTTTCACGCCACGCTCTTATAGCATCTTCAGACAGTATACTTAGAACTGTTGTGATACTAGGATAAGACTTGCCATCAGGAGTACTGTAAGTTCTCCCAGTGTCGGTAGTTGTGGCGATAAGATCTTCATAGCCGATATCAATTTTTTCATGATTAAATCTCTTTGTCATATGTGATCATTTCTTTAGGTATATAATTTATATTAATAACGAATCTGTATTTAGTGTTTGAACTTGTTGTTCCGGAGTGTAAATGATGAGAATCAAATTTAATTAATCTTCTTGCTTTACTATAAACTTTTGAATTATCTTTAAAATATGTATAACCATTATTATCGTTAACGTAATATACACACGTTTTTGCTTTATGTTCTGTGTCTACGTGAAAAGGAAATTCAAATATTTTATCAGTATATGTTGTACAATTAATTTTAACTTTTAACAAAATATCAATATCAAGTTTTTTTAAAATAGGTTCAATTAAAGAATAATAATTACTTTTATAAAGATCTTTATAAAAGTAAATCAAATGGAAAAGCTGATTATTTTGTAATTCATTTTCTATGTTTTTTGTTTTAACTTTATCGGCTAAAAACCAAGGGAAATGAATACCACTTAAAACTTTATTAATATGCTCATTAGTATAATCTGGAACAAAATCATCAATAATTTCATAATCTGGTTTTATCATATTTTATATATTTTTCTTTTCTGCTGGATTTTCATTATAATCGAATATTTCTTTTACTGCTTTTTCATTTAGACAATATATAGCTTCTGGTTGTAATTTAAAATTGTAAGCACCGGCCGCAGATCTAAACATATTCATATTATTTTTTTGTACATGTTCATAGCATTTAATATAATTATCAAATGAAGGTTCTGAAAAAATATATATTGGTCTATCTACATTAGGAGTAGACATAACAAATGTTACTACAATGAAAAACATATTCATTTTAGTCTCCTATACTTTGATGGTATTACCTTTCCCAGAATTTTGTTTAATTCTTTGAAGATTGTCTTTCCATCCGTTATCTGTTTTTGATAGGAGACTTCCATGACCAGCAATTACGCCTGGAAATTTAAGTACTTTTATGCAATTATATTTTTTAAGATAAGCTTCTAATTCTTCTGAACTGCACTCAATATCGTATTCATCGCCTTCTTCTAAAGGCTTTACTGTATACTTAGGCACCTTGATATCCTTCCCACCAATCTGGTGCTGGTCTACCCCAATCCCATTTAGCAAATGGTTTAGCTTTATGATAGTAGTTTCTGTAAGCTTGTACTGCATCACCTTGGACTATACAGTCAGGATAAGCAGACATTGCTTGAACAAACTCAGTAAGACCAGCTTCTGGTATATTTATAGGCGGTGCAGCGAGTACAACACCTAACTTTTCGAATGTAACGTGTTTTTTATTTCTACGAAATTCGAATTCTTTAGCAAGAGAAACAAAATGATGATAATGCCAATTGTAATTGTCTTTACTTTCCATTGTCCATACAGTGCAAGGATGATGTTTGTGTACAGCTGCATAGTAAATATCATCGCGCATATCGCCAAACGAATAATAAGTTTGAACAGTTTTACCTGAACGAGATCTTCGTTTTTCTGGTTTGCCATCAAGAAGTCTATGTGCAGTACATAGCATTTGTGCAGATTCGATAATCATCTTAGGCACATGCTTATCACACATCATCATGGCTGCTTTTTGTGGATCTTTATCCAATATAAAAATATTCATACTTTTCACCTTTTAAATAATATAATTGTATCATGTTTTTCGCGGTTTGTAAACAGTTATTTTTTTAATTGATTTGAAATTTATTCTCCAGTATTTTCATCAACTTGACTTTTTTTCTTATGAAATTTCTTTTTTTATCTATTTTTTCCATTCGATTAATCCTACCTCTTTTTTTAAATGTTAGTCCGTAGTGTTTTTCAAGTTGTTGTAGTACCATCTCTTTGCCTTTCAAAAAGGTTGCAGAGTTAGTCTTTAAGTAAATTTGGAAAGGCCTCCTCTACAACTGGTCTAGAAATTCCTGGAATTTTCTTTTTATTAATCATATTAATAACTAGTTTAGCATCTTCAGGGTGTACGCCTTCTAGTATTCCTATGAATATCTGTTCTCTTTTAAACTTAGGCATTTTATCGCCTTGTCCACCTTTCACAAAATATTTAAATTGTGAATTTTGCCTTGTAAGATTAGTTGGATGATTATGTGCTGCAGATGCAACATATGGTGGTTCACCTTCAGGCAAATTCCATTCAATTGTTGTATCCATAGATCCTCTTATAATGTCCTTTAAAGCCCATGACTCATTTTCTTTGAGAACACGAACTTTATCATTTTTACTTCTTTGTTTAGACATTTCTTCTAAAACTTCAAAAACATATTGTTTCATTAAATAAACTCCTGTACACTTTCAATCAAATTATTACAACGCTTGGCCACTAAGTAATTAAGTACTTTACTTGTCTTAGGACCAGGATCTTGTTCATTATAAGTATTTATAATTTGTGTTTTAAGTTCAGATGGTGTTTCGCTTAGATCAATTAATTTTTTATTACGGCAGTAATTTCTATACCAAGATGCTGCATAAAGTAATTCACCTTCATTCACATCTTCAATAAGTGCATCAACTTTTTTTTGTGTCATAGGTGTTTGTCTAAACCCTTCAACAAATACATTATCGTCAGATAATATGTTTGGTACACCATCTCCTTTATCACCACGTATGATATGATTTTGTAGAAATAATCTTGGATTAGCTTCTATCATTTCTTTTTTCTTTAATGGTGAAAATTGTTTAACATTTGGAAATCTTTGTAATTGTAAAAAATCACGATCAGAAGATACAATCATAATCTTTTCTGGATTAAATTCTACTTCTGATTTCATAGTAACTAATGTACCTATTACATCATCAGCTTCACAACCATCGATTCGAATAACTTTATATGGAAGATTTTCTAATATTTCTTCTCTTACAAGATTTAATATTCTAAACGCTTCATTCCAATCGAATGAGGATTCTTCTCTACCCTTTTTACGATTAGCTTTATATTGTGGAAAAGCTTTTCTACGCCAGTTGTTTGAAGCATCTACAGCAAGAACCATTTCACCATATTCTTCTTTGTATCTTTTACGATACATGCGTAAAGAATTTAGTATCATATGGCGAATAAGTTGTTCATCATTAGTTTTATTAATAATAATACTAGCTAATGCTATGCCACTATAGTCAACAATAATCATGAATATCTCCTATACACATAGACATCCCATAATGTAGCATTTTTAATACCTCCTATAGGATCACCGAAGTAAGTAAAACCTTTAGTAGGTTTTCTACCTTTCTTCTCAACTCTAAACTTTCTGTCAGATGAATTGCAGGCTTTTGCAACAGATTTAACCATTTCATATTCTAACATATCTTGAGGATTTTGAGGATCGAATCTGCCAATCCATGAAGATGATCGATCGTGTGGTCCGATGTGTATACCCATTATATAAACTCCCTTTTTAATTTTATAGTATTATTATACACCAGTTTTAAAGGAATGTACACCTTTTTTTTCATCTTTTTTGTATTTTTTTCCATAATATATGTAATACAAAAAACCAACAACCATTTATTATTGGTTCAACAAGAGCCACAGCACCAGCTTCCCATAAGTTAGCACCTGTCATAAAATATACAACATTCATGGCAATAAAGATATGACCTGTAGTATAGATTAAAGCAAGTACCAAACTATCCATTTTTAAAAGTTGTCTTATAAATGGTTCTCTTGTTTTTTGTTTTATGGATTTCCACTCAGCATCTTGTCTGAGCTTCCATAGCATCCAATCATAATATCTTTCTGGTTCTTTATCATTCATTCACAAACCCTTTCACCATCGGAAATATTTTTGATATTGCTTCAGCACAAGCTCTTGCAACTTCACTACATTCTTTTTGAGTACCATTACCTGATCTTAATTCAATGAAATGAATCCAACTTCTTATTGTTCCATTCATATAAATCCTTGATGTGGTTAAACCTTCAGGTAATACTGCTCTTGCAACTTCTTTAGCTATTCCTTTTTTGATTGCAGCTTCATAGACTTGTTTGCACATCCATATGACTCGCCTTTGTTCTCTTTCCCAATCGAGTTGGAAAGCTTCGTCATCAACTTCGATACTACTTTGTCTATTCTTATCGTCTTGCATTCTCGCTTCTCTTGTAACAAATTGTAACTCCTTTACTGGGTTTGCATATCTTTGACTAAACTCTTGAAAACTAAAACTACGGTGTCTAAGTATTTGTCTGGCTATATCTCTAGTAGTATTAATTTCAATACAAGCACTTGCCATTTCAAACGGAGACCAATGTTGATGCTTAATAAGATATTTTAAAAGCTTTTCATTAGTTTCAGTATTTAGTTGGCCTGATGGATTAGAAACTCTTGCACAAAAAGCAATTAAGTCTTGCACATCAAGTGGTCCATATTCGTTACTATCATAACTTTCAAATTCAGATGATTTGCTATACGAAATTAATTTTGCTATCATAACTTGAAATCCTTAAATCGTTCACCAGTTGGAGTTTTATCAAAAACTGGTGTGTCGTCAGTTAATGTTTGTTGATTTTCTTCTACATCATATAATCGCATCTTACTACGATCAACACCAACTACAAATCTTTTATGAAGCGTTGGATCGTTGTAACGATTCTTTAATTGTTTGACCATGAACTGACCTTGTTTTTCAAGTTCTTCAGTTGATATAAGAGCAAACATTAAATCCGCTGTAGCGGGTAATCCAAAAGATTCACTTGTATCTTCAAGCCCAACATCCGAGTTAGAATAACCAGAACGAGTCGTTTGCGTTGCAGAGAAGACCGGTACGTCAAATTCGACTGCAAGGCCACGTAATTCTTCAGCAATTGCTTTAATGTAAGAGTATGAATTGATTGCACCGCCCATTCCTTTCATTCTAGAACTTGCACATATATTAAGATAATCAATGAATATAAGATCAGGTTCAAATTGTCTTTTAAGTTTAAGTTCATTAAGTAAAGCTCTAAAATGACCTGAATGTGCTGAACCAGTTGGATACTCTTTAATAATTAACTTACCAGTCGTCTTACGAGCAATATCTTTTACTTTTGTAGTAAACATATCTTTTGACATTTTATCAAGTTGATCAATAGGTACATTTAATAAATTAGCATCTATTCTTTCAGCAATTCTTTCTTCTGCCATTTCCATAGTAATATACAAAACATTGTGACCTTGAACTAATGATGATGCAGCAACATGACACATGAATAGAGATTTACCTACGCCTGTACCAGCTAATGCTATATTCAATGTCTTACGAGGAACACCACCTTTTGTAATTGTATTGAAGTATTCTAAATCAAAAGGTAATCTATCTTCTTCAGTATGATAAAATTCAAAACGTTGATCAGCATTTTCAACATAGTCATGACCAACCTTTAAATCAAAGGCAACACCAAGAGCTTTACTTAAAAGATCAGGAAGAGCACCTTTAGTCAGTTCTTCGTGTTTACCATCAATGATTGATATTGATTCCATGATAGCATTGTATATTGCTCTATCTTGACACCATTTTTCTGTAGTATCAAGAAGCCACTTACCATCAACTTTTTCATGAGTAAAAAGTTGTGGAACTATATCCATAGCTAAAGTATGTTGTTCATCACTAAGTTTTTCTGATTGATCAAGTTCAATTTGAAATGATTCAGAAGTTGGTAGTTTATTATATTTTGCAACAAACTTACCAGCTTCTCTGAACAATATTCTGTATATACCTTGAAAGTAATCAGGTTTTATGAATGGTAATACTTTACGCATGTATTCTTCATCAGTAAGAAGATTACGCAGTATAGTTTGTTCTAAATTAGTTGGCATAGGCAGCTTTTCTTAATCCTTCATCAATTTCTTTTTGTAATTCTTCAACTCTACTTTCTAAGTAGCTTATTGAAGTATAAATGTGACCAGTATCATGTGGTTGTAATTTACTTTTTGCAATTGCAATTTCGTCCATTAATAAAACTAATCTTTCTGTCTTAGTTATCTTTTCCATCTTCTACCTCTTTTGTTATTACAGTACCTTCTTCTATACCTTTAGCCATAATCTTTTCAAGCATAAGACCAACAAAGTCTTGTAAGTCTACATCATCTACACTTAAACTTTCATCAGGCGAAGATACGATATCAAAATTAAATGACATATTTTTTGGTATTTCATTAAACTTAACAGTCCCATATTTAATCACTGTTTCTGTATATGGGCCTGTTAAAATTCTTACATTCCAAGCTTGTTCATCAGCTTTATCTGGAATAATTTCATAATCTACTTTTTCTTCCATTAATGCTCATCCAATTTACTTAAATTAACAGAGTTTAATATTGAATATTTGTTAGTTAAATATTTTTTAAAATCTGTTTCTTCAATTATTGGTTTCCAAAACTCTTCATTTAATGTGTCTTTTTCTCGAACTTTTGGTTCCACCAATTCTCCAGTTGATTTATCAACTCTGCAGTACCAACCAGCGCTTGGCTTAGAAACATAATTACCAGACATAGCAACATCGAGCAGGCCAGACCAATGCTGAACACCACCGTCCCAACTAACAGAAATAGGAATTTTAGACTTTTCTTTAACATATCTTGACTTCTCCACGTTGATTACAAAGTGATAGCCTTTTATTTCTGTACCTTGTTTGTCTTGCTGACGACCAAGAATCCAGATATTATCAGCACTGTAGTAAATACCAGTACCACCAGAAACTACAGCTTTTGGAAATAAGCCAATCTCTTGATAAGTATGGTTAACTGCAATTAAAGGTATATTTTTCATATTTAGATATGGTGTTGTCATTCTAAATAAACCTTTTAGTGCTTTTGCTCTAGACATATCTGCCACTGATTTTTCGTTTATTGCATCTTCTAACTCTTTTTTAGAGGCAAGGTTACCAACTGAATCTATTATTACAATAACCTTATCATCTCTATCCAACCCTTCGAGTTGTGATATAATATCAAATTTTAATTCTTCTACATTCGTAATAGGTGTATGTAGAACTCTACTTGTATCTATACCATAGTTCTCAAAATATGCTTGTGGTGAACCAAACTCTGAATCATAGAATAATAATACAGCATCATCATATTTTTTTAAATATGCACTTGCCATGATTAACGCAAATGATGTTTTAAAGTGTTTTGAAGGACCAGCCAATACTGTAAGCCCAGGTGCCAAACCACCGTCCATTGATCCAGATAATGCAACGTTTATCATTGGCACATCTGTTGTCACCATATCTTTTTCAGTAAAAAATTTAGAATCAGAAAGTATTGATGTATAATCACTTTTACTGTTCTTCTTAAGTTTATCCATTATTGACATTCATTTCTCCTACAAATAATAGTATTATTATACCATAAAAGCGTCTAATTGTAAAGGTTTATTTTCACTAACAATTGATTGCTTTCGATTATCTTGTACCATATAGTCTTGATCCCATAACTGATTATTCAATCTACCATCACAAAATTTTAAAACGTGTTCTGCCATGTCACTTGCAGTTGTGACTGGTACATTTTGGCAAATGTGATTTAAATTTTTAACGCCGCCTTGTAATATAAAGTCTTCTGGTAATCCCATAATACTTAAACATTCTCTTATCGTTAAATGTCTGTCTTCATCTGGATGTGTAAGCTTTGTAGGTGCACTGCCTACAAAAGCACCAATATAATTCTTTGGTACATATACACCTCTTCTCATGATGTTTCCGCCAGATGCTAGTTTTTCATGCATGACTTTGCAACGCTGTGCTTGTTTTTCATAGCCGTGTGAAGACATCCAATTTGCTACACCATCATAAGAATGTTCATTATCTTCTATATAATGTAGAACATCATAGCTTTTCTTTATTTTATTTTGAAACTCTTTATGAGTTATACCACCATGCATTTCTTCTAAGACATATCGATAGTATGGGTCTTGTGAAGGAACATTAGTGTTAGTAAGGACATTCATCGGATCGTCTGATCTGCGTTTCACGGAACGTATCGTATCCTCAATTTTTTCATGTTCCCTTTTTATATATTCAAACTGAGGTACTTTATCACCCTTCCAGAAAAAATAAAATGATCTGTCTCTTACTTGTCCGAGTCCATGTAGGAGAGACTTCGTTTTATATAAGCTGAAAGTGTATCCAAACTCTCTTCCAATCGCTCTGAGATTTTCGACAATTGGTTCGCCCATTTTTGAAGCGAGTCTTGGTGCATTTTCACCCCAGAATACTTGAGGTTTGAGTGTACCCAAGACATAATTAGCAGAGGTAAGCATCCAATCGTTAGCAGCAGCATCAGAAGATGCTGAAGTATTGAGACTAGACAAACCAGCACAAGGGCACACGGTATTAATAACATCGACAGAAGGTAAGTCATAACTCCTATCGTTTCCCAAAAGATAGTAGGGAACTTCTCTTTTATAATACTCCACCAAGTGAGTATCGTTTGCTTTGAAATCTTCATAACTTAATATATACTCCGGTCTTTTTTTAAATACGCGTTCCATGGCGATGGTTTCACCGCCTATTAATGGAACTATGCTTGCATAATTCATTGGCCTGCCATTTGAATTGTTTTTTGTACGATGTAATCTCGTACGTCTACTTTTGGTTCCCAACCTAATTCTCTCATTGCAGATATATCAGCAGTATTATTTTGTGCTTCACATGTATCACCATCAGTAACTTCAATGCCTTGCCATCCGGCTAATACACCGAGATCTTCAACTACGTTACCTTTTCCAGTGCCTATATCATAGGCCGGCTTCAACGATCTTATGTCTTTGCTCATAAGTAAAACGATAGCATCTACAACATCACTTACATGTACAAAGTCTCGAGTATGTCTGGTAAGATACTTAATAGTGCCGTTTACTAATTTTCCAATTAACATAGAATCCCTTGCACCATCACCGTAAACAGTAGTAAATCTTAATCCTACCTGACCAAACTTCGCAGTTTCTTCATTTACTTTTTTGCTAATACCGTAAGGCGATAACCACCAATTATGAATACAAGAAGATGATGCATAAAGTAATGGTATATTATTATGATGACATATATTTTGTATTCTTGTAGTATTTTCTACATTGTTGACCCAATATTTTTGTGGATCCTTTAAACTCGCTCTTACATCGGCGTAAGCTGCAAGATGAATACAGTAATTAATATCTTCTGGTTCAAAATCTTTTATACATTTCGAAAGATCTTTAAGATCCCATTCAACTATTTCATGGCCATCTTTTTCAAGTCTTGTTTTGAGGTGACTTCCAATAAAACCTCTAGATCCTGTAATTGCTATTTTCATACGAAAAATTCCTCCAAACTTGTTTCAGTAACGTTGTACTTTTCATTATAATTTAGTGTACTACTTATGATGTCATTATATGTTGTTTCAGCATCACAATGTTCTTTCCAAAATTCAAACATCATATTTCTCCATTCATCTCTTTTAACATTATCTTTAGCTAATAAGAGCATACTGTTTGCAATTTCTTTAGCATTGGTTGCATCTACAGCAAGTGTACCGGTATTTATGCACTGACTTATTGGCTTGCCTTGCTTTCTATGAATAACGTGATCACAAAAGTGTTTATGAAAAACTGGAATAACTCCGGCTCCAAATGAATCAGTGTGACAATATTCGACATTATTACCATATATGTCTTCTTTAAAGTACATAAGATCAGATCCAAATCCACCAAGACTCATACGCTCCATCATTTCAGAATGGGTGTATGCTCCATATAAGTACGCACCTTGTCCAGAAGTTTCACTACCATAGTCAGGGTGTTTGCCGGTATTATCAATACCTTTTTCTGGTCTAAAATAATTTATCACTTCTCTTCTACCTGTCATCTGCTTTGGATTTTTATAAAGAACTGCAGGATAATTAATCGAAGCTTCTAAACCTTCTAATATAGTTTTAAATCCAAGTGCTTTAAGATGATCGTTATGGAAATCGATCATAACATCTGGACCTTTCCACATAGCTGTACGACCAACCCATCTTACAAGGTACGGGTCTTGTTGTTCGATAGGTTTCCAATAGTCTTTATTAAAATTGAATCCTACACCCATATTTGTGATTGGTGTTTTAATTTTGTTCTTTTTAACCCATTTGCCAAATGGATTCTCAATGTAATGACACATTAAAACATCCACCTTAGAGCATATTTCAGCTAAGCCAGCGTTTCTATTTATAGAATGTATTTTATGGTCTACTTGAACTAAAGACTTACGAACTTTAATTTCATCTATCATTTTTATAAAGTTACTTACGCAATCTTCAGGATGTGATTTAGATGGTACACTCCAAACAATACACATATCGAGTTGATTGATTCTTTCAACAACCTTTGAACATGTTAATAAATCTGGAAATTTCTTTGATGGTTTACTTACTTCATCCCAATCTGTACCTCTAAAGTAATTTACTTTAAAGTCCATAGAGTTCATTCTTTGCCATAGTTTATCAATAGTAGCATATACTTCTACACCAGGAAAAAGCTTTTGAAACTCAACTACATTTTTAGTTAAGCCTACACCTTCTACACCTCTACCTAATAAGACTCCTACTTTCATTTTAAATACTCCTTTATCTGGCTTATAACCATAGGTTCATATGATTTATCATTAAACTTTCTATTACGTGGCGAAGGGTGTGGAGCAGCCAAGTGTTTTATACCCCTTTTAGTGAAATATTGTGACACAAAACTACCTAATGTTATAATTTTATTATAATTTTTAGTGATTTTATAAACATATGTTTCATCTATGTCTGTTATTTTCAATAACTCCTTGTGGTGTGCATAGATGTTGCTGAAGCTGTATAGATCTACATCACATGCATCGAGCCAACGGTTTAATCTATTCAGTGTCGGTGACCCATTCTTACGTTTATTTATGGGTGTTTTACCAGGACTATGTCCTATAACTAATACTTTATCCAGTCCCATAATATATTCGCCTCCTCAAACATTTCTTTAGTCATACGACATGAAAGTTTCCAATGATCAGGTACTTCATGTATAGGTGATACAACTCTTTTCACACCTACTTGTATTAACCCCTTTGCACAATCATGGCATACAGGCAATCCATATGTGTAAACAGTGGATCCTTCTAATGATACACCATTTTGTGCTGCATTATATATAGCATTCATTTCTGAATGTACGACGTATTTATACTTAATTTCTCTATCATTATATCTTTCATCATCCTTAATACCTCGAGGAAAACCGTTATAACCTTGAGCAATCACTGTTCTATTTCTTACAGCAATAGTTCCAACTTTTCGAGATGGATCCTTTGACCAACTTGAAACAAGTTGAGCCATTTCTAAAAATCGTTTATCCCATTTATTTGACAAGATGAAAGTGCCTCTCATAGACATGCAAGTTTTGAACTTGCCATATGATATCGCCAGGTTTTATTTCTTCGTAAGTATCAGTTTTACAACTATTATAATCGTTTACGAGTTCTTCTAGAACATGAAGCTGCCAAGCATAATCATTTTTGTATCCGAACACGACATCGTTTGAACGCATTTGTACGACTGCGTGTAATTCATCATCGCGAATGTAATAAGTAACGGCATTAGTACATATAAAATCGTTTTTACCATCTTCTTCATACTCCACCCATATTGATGGTCTTTGGTATATCATAGAAGCTCGACGGCTATCTTTATTATAAAGCAACTCATCAAGTGCCATGCCATACTGACCGTAGTATTTATCAGAACCAATAAGACAACCATAATTTGAATTGATTTCACCGTACTTATTAGCACTTAACTGCCAAGCTTTAGGTGGTTCACGTTCACCTGAGTAGATGTCATTGATATTACAACTATGTGATTGATACCAAAGAATCTCGTGATTAATATAGTCATCACTAGGAGTACCAAATATTGATGGTTCATCTGCAAGAAAAGAAGCACCAATCACTTCAATGGTTTTTTGACCAGTTTTATCTATTGAAAACTTTTCATCAGAAAGTTTAGACTTAAATAAATTTCTTATTTGTTCAGTTTTAATATCCAACATTTTTTTTCACTTTCGGTTTATTAAACATGTCTCTATCAGAACTTTGACCATCCATCTTACCACGCATGTATGATACTGCAAATGATGCATAATTAATCATATCTTTATAAGTATCTTCAAGTGATTCGAAGTTTGGATCATTACCAGATTCAAGTAGTGATGTAGCACGCATAAGTTTACCGAGTATAACATCATGGATTGTATCCACACCTCTACGGTAATGCATTGCTTGTGTTACATTGGAACTATCACTTTGATAGTCTTTTGATTTTTTAAGTTGTAAGTCCATACATTCTTGTAAGACTGCAACTGATTCTTTTCTATCAATTATTGGCATTGTTTACCTCATCTCCATATACAAAATGGTTGTTATCTAGATCTATTATACAATAGTTTAGCATAGATGTAAACATTTTATTTACATTTATTCCACACTTAGAGTAATGTCTCGGTTCTGGCATTAACTCAATCTTTTTAATCTTATTTAGACCATATTTAGTTTCAACAACATCACCAACATAAGTAATATTGTCATGTCTTACTTCGCCATCAGCATCGTATTTAGCTTCATTTTCGAATTGATTCCAATCTAACATTATTGACACTCCTCCATTTCAACTCTATAACCTTTATTTTCAAGCTTTTTTATTTCAGCAATTGCATTTTCTTTTTTAATATGGCCAGAAGAAGAAACCATCATTTCATCAAACCATCTATATCTTTTTCCATCAGACTTAATACTACTATCACGTACTTCCATACCAGTCTTCATATCAATTATAACATCACTTTTAAAAGCATCAACGTAATACATTATTGAACTCCCTGTTCTTTAGCTGCTGATAAAATAATTCGTGTAAATCTTTTTTCAACTGTATTTTCAATATCATTAAGACTAACATTAGTCCAATATTTTGAAGATGATGGTGAGAAACCAAAGAGACTTACAAACTCAGATCTTCTATTACAGAGACCATTATTAAAAAGATCGTAAATAGCATTTTGTGCTTTTCGAAATAATTCAAGATTTTTATTTTTAGATCTTGGAAATTGGACTTTACCTTGTAAAGGTAAGAGCTCGTTTAGCTTATCAGCTAAATTCTTAAAACCAGGATTTACACCCCATGATGGTTGAAATAATTCGAATTGAAAACCTTTGTACATAAAATAAACTCCCTTTTTAATTTTATAGTATTATTATACACTATTTTTTCTTAGATGTAAAGG
>Ga0255771_1000913_pt1 | contig 33193 bp, 30 predicted proteins | sample 011ome_19_FD_179969 | JGI IMG/M metagenome (GOLD analysis project Ga0255771, IMG submission 179969) | Coastal salt marsh microbial communities from the Groves Creek Marsh, Skidaway Island, Georgia - 011510BT metaG (version 2) | ecosystem: Environmental > Aquatic > Marine > Intertidal zone > Salt...
TGAGCTCCTCCCCTGCATGGGCGACGATCGTGCCGTTGACTTCGACGTCGCGTGCCAGCGTGCGCGTGGCGACCGCCGTGTCGAGATCGTCCTTGGGACGAAGCACGCCATCGACCATCTCGCCGATGACGATCTGCGTCCCACGGTCGGTGCCGCAGTCGACCTCGCGGATGATGACGTCCTGCGAGACGTCCACCAGACGACGGGTCAGGTAGCCCGAGTCCGCCGTACGAAGGGCGGTGTCGGCCAGACCCTTTCGGGCACCGTGGGTGGAGATGAAGTACTCCAGGACCGACAGGCCCTCACGGAAGTTGGACTTGATCGGGCGCGGGATGATCTCGCCCTTCGGGTTGGCCACGAGGCCGCGCATGCCGGCGATCTGACGCACCTGCATGTAGTTACCACGTGCGCCGGAGTCGACCATCATGTGAACGGAGTTCGTGCGCGGGAAGTTCTCCTGCATCGCCTTGGCGACCTCGTCGGTTGCGCGGGTCCAGATCTCGATGAGCTCCTGACGACGCTCGGCGTCGGTGATCAGGCCTCGCTCGTACTGCTTCTGGACCTTCTCCGCCTTCTCCTCCGCGTTGGCGAGGAGGCCGGCCTTGGCCGGCGGCGCGATGACGTCCGAGAAGGAGATGGTGACGCCCGAACGAGTCGCCCAGTGGAAGCCGAGGGCCTTCAGCTGGTCGAGGGTCTCAGCGACGTCGACCTTGGCGTAGATCTCCGCAAGACGATTGACCGTCTGGCCGAGCACCTTCTTGTCGACCTGAGTGTTGACGTAGGGGTAGTCCATGGGAAGCGCGTCGTTGAAGATCGCACGACCCAGGGTCGTCTCGAGCAGGAACGGGTCGCCCGGCTCCCAGCCCTCAGGCGCCACGAAGTCGGCCGGGGGAAGTCCCTCGGTCAGACGGATGGTCACCTTGGCCTGCAGATCCAGGGTTCGGGTCTCGAAGGCCATCAGCGCCTCGGCGATCGAGGCGAAGGCACGACCCTCACCCTCCGCGCCCTCGGCAAGCGAGGTCATGAAGTAGATGCCGAGCACCATGTCCTGTGTCGGGGTCGTGATCGGGCGACCGTTCGCCGGCGACAGGATGTTGTTGCTGGACAGCATCAGGATGCGGGCCTCGGCCTGCGCCTCGGCGGACAGCGGCAGGTGAACCGCCATCTGGTCACCGTCGAAGTCGGCGTTGAAGGCCGTGCAGACCAAGGGGTGGATCTGAATGGCCTTGCCCTCGATCAGCTGTGGCTCGAAGGCCTGAATGCCCAGGCGGTGCAGGGTCGGCGCCCGGTTCAGCATCACAGGATGCTCGGCGATGACCTCCTCCAGCACGTCCCACACGACTGGGCGTGACCGCTCGACCATTCGCTTGGCGCTCTTGATGTTCTGGGCATGGTTCAGGTCGACCAGTCGCTTCATGACGAAGGGCTTGAACAGCTCCAGGGCCATCTGCTTGGGCAGACCGCACTGGTGCAGCTTCAGCTGCGGGCCGACGACGATGACCGAACGGCCGGAGTAGTCGACTCGCTTGCCGAGCAGGTTCTGGCGGAAGCGACCCTGCTTGCCCTTGAGCATGTCCGACAGGGACTTCAGGGCGCGGTTGCCCGGGCCCGTCACGGGGCGGCCACGACGACCATTGTCGAACAGTGCGTCGACGGCCTCCTGGAGCATGCGCTTCTCGTTGTTCACGATGATCTCGGGAGCGCCGAGGTCCAGCAGCCGCTTGAGACGGTTGTTGCGGTTGATCACGCGACGGTAGAGGTCGTTGAGGTCGGAGGTCGCGAAGCGGCCACCGTCGAGCTGCACCATCGGGCGGAGGTCCGGCGGAATGACCGGGACCGCGTCGAGAACCATGCCCTGAGGCGAGTTCGTGGTGTTCAGGAAGGCCTGAACCACCTTGAGGCGCTTGAGTGAGCGGGTCTTCTTCTGACCCTTGCCGGTCGCGATGATCTCGCGCAGCAGCGCGGCCTCGGCCTCGAGGTCGAAGGACTCCAGACGCTTCTGGATGGCAGCGGCACCCATGCCACCGTCGAACCAGCGACCGTAGCGATCGCGCATCTCGCGGAACAGCATCTCGTCGCCCTCGAGGTCCTGGACCTTGAGCGTGCGGAAGCGATCGAAGATGCGATCAAGACGGTCGATCTCATTGTCGGCCTTGCGGCGAAGAGCAGCCATCTCGCGCTCGCCGGACTCGCGGACCTTGCGGCGCACGTCGGACTTGGCGCCCTCGGCCTCGAGCTCAGCCAGATCGGCCTCGAGCTTCTTCGCCCGGTTCTCGATGTCATTGTCGCGACGATCGGCGATCTGCTTCTTCTCTATGCCGAGCTGCTTCTCCAGCTGGGGAAGCGCCTCGTGACGGCCCTCATCGTCGACCCACGTGATCATGTAGGCGGCGAAGTAGATGACCTTCTCCAGGTCCTTCGGAGCCAGGTCCAGCAGGTAGCCCAAGCGGCTCGGGACACCCTTGAAGTACCAGATGTGGGTCACCGGAGCAGCAAGCTCGATGTGACCCATGCGCTCGCGACGCACCTTGGCGCGAGTGACCTCGACGCCGCAGCGCTCGCAGATGATGCCCTTGAAGCGCACGCGCTTGTACTTGCCGCAGTAGCACTCCCAGTCGCGGGTGGGCCCGAAGATCTTCTCGCAGAACAAGCCGTCCTTCTCGGGCTTGAGGGTGCGGTAGTTGATGGTCTCGGGCTTCTTCACCTCACCGTACGACCACGTGCGGATGTCGTCCGCGGTCGCCAGGCCGATGCGCAGCTCGTCGAAGAAGTTGACGTCTAGCACTGTGGTGTCCTTCGTTCGTTTCGGTCGTCAGATGGGTTCGGGTGCTGTCGCCGCTCGGCTACAGCTCGTCGACGCTGCTCGGCTCACGCCGGGACAGGTCGATGCCGAGTTCCTCGGCTGCGCGGAAGACGTCGTCGTCGGAGTCGCGCATCTCGATCGAGACACCGTCGCTGGACAGCACCTCCACGTTGAGGCACAACGACTGCATCTCCTTGACGAGAACCTTGAACGACTCCGGGATGCCCGGCTCGGGAATGTTCTCGCCCTTGACGATGGCCTCGTAGACCTTGACGCGACCGAGCACGTCATCGGACTTGATGGTGAGCAGCTCCTGCAGTGCGTAGGCGGCGCCGTACGCCTCCAGGGCCCACACCTCCATCTCACCGAATCGCTGTCCGCCGAACTGCGCCTTGCCGCCCAGCGGCTGCTGGGTGATCATCGAGTACGGGCCGGTCGAGCGTGCGTGGATCTTGTCGTCGACCAGGTGGAGCAGCTTCAGGATGTAGATGTACCCGACGGTGATCCGCCCTGGGATGGGCTCGCCGCTGCGGCCATCGAACAGGTGCGCCTTGCCGTCCGGTCCGACGAGCTTGTAGCCGTCGTCCGTGGTGCGGGTGGAGTCCAGGACGAGCGACAGCTCGTCCTCGCGGGCACCGTCGAAGACCGGGGTGGCCACCTTCGTGCCGCGGGGCACGCTCTGGACCTCCTCGGGCATGCGAGCTGCACGCGGATCCTTGGGATCGACCTCCCAGCCGGCCGAAGCCGCCCAGCCGAGGTGGGTCTCGAGGATCTGACCGATGTTCATGCGACCGGGCACGCCCAGCGGGTTCAGGACGACGTCGACCGGGGTTCCGTCCTCGAGGAACGGCATGTCCTCGGGGGGCAGGATCTTGGCGATGACGCCCTTGTTTCCGTGACGACCGGCGAGCTTGTCGCCCTCGGTGATCTTGCGCTTCTGCGCGATGTACACGCGCACGAGGCGGTTGACGCCGGGGGGGAGCTCGTCGCCCTCGTCGATGTCGAACACGCGGACACCGATCACCTTGCCGGACTCACCGTGCGGCACCTTCAGAGATGTATCTCGGACCTCGCGGGCCTTCTCGCCGAAGATGGCGCGGAGCAGGCGCTCCTCGGGGGTGAGCTCGGTCTCGCCCTTGGGCGTGACCTTGCCGACCAGGACGTCACCGGGGACGACGTCCGCACCGATGCGGATGATGCCCCGCTCGTCCAGATCAGCGAGAACCTCCTCCGACACGTTGGGGATGTCGCGGGTGATCTCCTCCGGACCGAGCTTGGTGTCGCGGGCGTCGACCTCGTGCTCCTCGATGTGGATCGAGGAGAGGACGTCGTCCTGCACCAGTCGCTGGTTGAGGATGATCGCGTCCTCGTAGTTGTGGCCCTCCCAGGACATGAACGCCACGAGGAGGTTGCGGCCCAGGGCCATCTCGCCGAGCTCGGTCGAGGGGCCGTCAGCGATGACCTGGCCCTTCTGGACGCGCTCGCCCTCGCTCACGATCGGCTTCTGGTTGAAGCAGGTGCCCTGATTCGAACGGTGGAACTTCTCCATCCGGTACAGGTCGTAGTCGCCGTCGTCGGTCGCGATCGTGATGGACTCCGCGGAGACCTCGCTCACGACACCGGCAGCGGTGGCCTTGATGACGTCAGCGGCGTCGTACGCGGCACGGAACTCCATGCCCGTTCCGACCAGGGGAGCCTCGGCACGCAGCAGCGGCACCGCCTGACGCTGCATGTTCGAGCCCATCAGGGCGCGGTTGGCATCGTCATGCTCGAGGAACGGGATCATCGCCGTCGCAACCGACCACAGCTGGCGCGGAGAGACGTCCATGTAGTCGACCTCGTTGGCGAGGATGTAGTCGACCTCGCCACCCTTGCGGCGGCACAGGACGCGCTCCTCGGACATGGTTCCGTCGGCATCGAGCGGGGTGTTGGCCTGCGCGATGACGTGGAGGTCCTCCTCATCAGCGGTCAGGTAGTCGACCTGGTCGGTCACCTTGCCGTTGACGACCTTGCGGTAGGGCGTCTCCACGAAGCCGAACGCGTTGATGCGGGCGTAGGTGGCCAACGAACCGATCAGACCGATGTTCGGGCCCTCAGGAGTCTCGATGGGGCACATGCGCCCGTAGTGGGACGGGTGAACGTCGCGGACCTCGAAGCCCGCACGCTCACGGGAGAGGCCACCGGGGCCGAGGGCCGACAGACGACGCTTGTGGGTCAGACCCGACAGCGGGTTCGTCTGGTCCATGAACTGGGACAGCTGCGAGGTTCCGAAGAACTCCTTGATCGACGCCACCACGGGGCGGATGTTGATCAGGGTCTGCGGGGTGATCGCCTCGACGTCCTGCGTCGTCATGCGCTCACGCACGACGCGCTCCATCCGGGACAGGCCCGTGCGGATCTGGTTCTGGATGAGCTCGCCCACGGTGCGAAGGCGACGGTTGCCGAAGTGGTCGATGTCGTCGGTCTCGCAGACGACCTCGCCGCGCGGGCCATCCATGGTGGTCAGGCCGGCGTGCAGGCGCACCATGTACTCGACGGCCGCAACGATGTCCTCACGGGTGAGGACGCTCTGCTCGAGCGGAAGGTCCAGGCCCAGCTTCTTGTTCACCTTGTAGCGGCCGACCTTGGCAAGGTCATAGCGCTTGGGATTGAAGTAGAAGTTGTCGAGGAGGTTGCGCGCATTCTCGAGCGTGGGCGGTTCGCCCGGACGCAGCTTGCGGTAGATGTCGAGGAGGGCGTCGTCCTGGGACTCGATGGCGTCCTTGTCGAAGGTGGCCATGAAGGTCTCGTACTGCCCGAACCGCTCGACGATCTCCTCGCGGGTCATGCCCAGGGCCTTCAGCAGGACCGTCACCGGCTGCTTGCGCTTGCGATCGACGCGGACGGCGACGAGATCCTTCTTGTCGATCTCGAACTCCAGCCACGCACCACGACTGGGGATGATCTTCGCGACGTAGACGTCCTTGTCGGTGGTCTTGTCCACGGAACGCTCGAAGTAGGCGCCCGGGGAGCGGACCAGCTGGGACACGACGACACGCTCGGTGCCGTTGATGATGAAGGTGCCCTTGTCGGTCATGAGCGGGAAGTCGCCCATGAAGACGGTCTGGGACTTGATCTCACCGGTCTCGTTGTTCATGAACTCAGCGGTCACGAACAGCGGGGCAGCGTAGGTGAAGTCCTTCTCCCGGCACTGGTCGACCGTGTACTTCGGCGGCTCGAACCGGTGGTCGCGGAAGCTCAGCGACATCGACCCGGCGAAGTCCTCGATGGGGCTGATCTCCTCGAAGATCTCCGTCAGGCCAGAGGCCTGAGGAACCTCCGTGTTGCCCGAGGCGATCTGAGCGGCCACCCGCGCCCGCCAGTCCTCGCCGCCGAGGAGCCAGTCGAAGCTCGCGGTCTGAAGGGCCAGCAGATCCGGAACCGACAACGGCTCACGAATCTTGGCGAAGGAGACCCGGTTCAAATCCGGGGAGAGGGGCGTTACGTCAGAACGCGAGGGGGCCAAGATCAGTTCCTTCCACGGTGCGCTGCATCACTGATGCGCTGCGCCCACGACTGCACGCCCTGAACTGTCAAGTCCGCGGAATCCACGGCCATGACCACCCAGGGTCGAGAAGTTGGAAGGCAGCGCAAAGCAGCAGTCTAGCCAGAGGGCAGACCGCTGTCCAGTCCGGTGACCGACGTCACTCGCCCTCGACCGCGCCTGCCGGGTCCTGATCGCGACAGCTGCGATCGAGCCCTGTCAGTCGGTCCTCGTCGAGTGGGTACGGAACCCGGACGATGCGCACGACATTCGCATGGAATGCGCAGGAGAATCGTGGCCTGCCGTGCTCCAAAGGTCAAGCAGGACGGTCGGCAATTCGCCGGTCCGTTATGGACACGTGACCTCCCGGGCGATGTATCGCCCCCCGCCCGGGGACGCGCAAAGGCCCGCCCCCGGAGGGACGGGCCTTTGACGAACGTGCGAGAACTACTTGAGGGTGACCTTGGCACCGGCGCCCTCGAGCTGCTCCTTGGCCTTCTCGGCGGCCTCCTTGTTGACCTTCTCGAGGATCGCCTTGGGAGCCGCCTCGACGAGATCCTTGGCCTCCTTCAGGCCGAGGCTGGTCAGCGCGCGCACCTCCTTGATGACGGCAATCTTGTTGCCACCATCGGCCTCGAGGATGACGTCGAACTCATCCTGCTCAGCGGCAGCGCCGCCGTCGCCGCCACCCGCGGGGGCAGCAGCGGCCGCAACGGCCACGGGGGCGGCTGCGGTGACCTCGAAGGTGTCCTCGAACATCTTCACGAACTCGGAGAGCTCCAGCAGCGTCATTTCCTTGAACGCGTCCAGCAGCTCATCAGTGCTCAACTTCGCCATGATGGCGTCCTTTCAGGTAGTTCCGGCCGAGGGCCGGGTGGGCATCAGCCCTCGGTGGTCTCCTCAGCCTCGGCAGCAGCCGGGGCCTCAGGGGTCTCTTCGGTGGTCGCCTCGGCGGGTGCCTCGGCGGGGGTTTCCTCGACCGGGGCGTCAGCCTCAGCGTCGGTGGTCTGGGCCTCGGCATCAGCCGGGGCCTCAGGAGCAGCGCTGGCAGCGGCCGACGGATCGGCCTCGAGCTTGCGCTGCAGGGCGCCCAGGGCGCGCGCGGTGGTAGCCAGCGGAGCAGCGAGCAGGGCAGCTGCCTGCGACTGCTTCGCCTTCATGGCACCGGCGAGCTTGGACAGGAGCACCTCGCGGGACTCCAGGTCGGCCAGCTTCTGCACCTCGTCGGCGCTGAGCGTCTTGCCGTCCATGTACCCGCCCTTGATGACCAGGGCGGGGTTCTCCTTGGAGAAGGTGCGAAGCACCTTCGCGGCATCCACCGCATCGCCCTTGACGAAGGCGATGGCGCTGGGGCCGGCAAGGAGATCGTCGACACCGGCAACGCCGGCATCCTTGGCTGCGATCTTGGTCAAGGTGTTCTTGACGACCGCATAGGTGACCGTGGATCCGAGGGTTCGCCGCAGCGTCTTCAGCTGGGCGACAGTCAGACCCCGGTACTCGGTGAGCACTGCCGCGTTGGAATCGCGGAAGTGGTCGGCGAGCTCGGCGACGGTGCTCGCCTTGTTCGGCCGTGCCATGGGGCTCCTTTCATAGGGCCCCCCTCATGCAGAACGCCCCGGCGCAGGCGCACGGGGCATGACCGCTCTCGCGGCAACTCCAGTTCATCCTGCGCGGGCCGCCCGCCTGAGCGGGACCTTCGACCGGCCGCAGTCTCCTGCGACCAGCCACCAGCGGTCTTCGGTGCGCTCACACTATTCCAGTCGATGTCTGCTTGCCAAATCCCCCGGGTCGCTCAACAGACATGCCAGAGGGGGCCAGCGCATGCGCTGACCCCCTCTGAAACTGCAGTTCGCCCTAGCCGATGGCTGTCGCCAACGGCCGCTTCAGCGGATCGGGGGCGTACATCCGATCGCGGTTGACTCCGGCGATGGAGTAACCGATCTTCTTCGCCGCCGCCACCGCCTTGGCCGTCTTCGCCTTGACGAGGGCGTTGAGAGCACTCACGGTGCTGACGTCCTGAGCGGGGGTGAAGGTGCAGTGGCCGACTCCCGAACCTCCCAGAGCAGCCGCCGAGAGAGCCGCACTGGCCGACTTGGCCCCGGGCTCGAACGACGTATAGCCGGCAGCCGGAGGCACCGTGTAGTACTGCACCGCCTTCATCATGCCCTTCTTGGCTGCAGCCTTGGCCTTGGCCGTGCCGACCATGCCCTCGTAGAACTCGTACGTGTTGCCATCCGGAACGATGGGATCGTACGTCGTGGACATGAACACCACCGGCTTGTCGTAGACAGGCTTGGGTGCCGGAAGTGCCCGCACGATCGCCACTGCCTTGGGATTCACCGCGTAGCGCACGGACGCATTGCCGATGCTGGAGTCCAGTGCGCCGAGCATGGCATCCAGGACTCCAGGTCCGGCCGCCGTGAATGTTCCCTCGAACTCACCGCGCTGCTCAGGCGAGAGCAGCTTGCTGTACACGACAGGAACGTTGTCAGAGAAGTTCGCCGACTCTCCCGCGCCGATCTGGCCGATAGTGCGGACACGCTGCTCGAGCTCGTAGCGGCCCATGATGCCCAGAGCCGCCGCAGCCGCAACGTTCTGAAGCATGGCCGCGGTGGAGTTGGCTCCCGCCGAGAGCGGGCTGTACCCACCAGCGATCGCCGCGCCGAGGCCCAGGGTGTCGACCGCCGGGTTCACTGTCACACCGTCATAGGTCGGTGACTTCGTGGGAAGTCCGCCCATGAGGCCGGCCAGCAGGTTCGCCTGAGCGATCGGGTAGCCGGCGGGCGAGACTGTCATCTCCCCGGTTGCCACCTTGTTGATGATCGTGAAGACCGTCGCCAGATCCTGAACGGCCTCGGCGTAGCCTGCGACACCCGGTGAGTAGTTGGCCACCTTGAGCGTGGGAGCCACCAGGGTCTTCCAGGAGAACAGCACCGTCATCGCGGTGTTGAACGCCTGCTCGGGACCTGCCATGGCCCCACAGCGCGGGAGACTGCCGGCGATCTTGCCAGGGTTGCGCTGGATGAGGGACTGCGTCACCGAGCCACCCATCGAGTCACCCCAGGCGTAGACCTGCTCGACGCCCTTGATGGCACCGCCGTTGATGTGCTTCAGGAGCAGTTCGCCTGCCTCCACACCCTCGGCGGTCGCCCAGCCCTGGTTGGCGTAGCCGGCACCGGCGAGGGCGTATCCCTGACCGAGGAGCTGCATGGCCGACTCGGCACTGGGGGCGACCTGCGGAATCCCGTTGCCGGTGTAGGTGGCGCCCACGCCCGGCGTGGTCGTCGCCGAGTAGTACGGCGCCTTGTCCATGCCAAGGGCCATGCCGATGGCCGCGGGCACCGGCTGTGCGATCCGGTAGCCGTGCGAATAGAGGAGCACCGTGCCATTGAACTTCGGCGGCATGGTGATCTGGAAGCTGGTGTCACCCAGGCTTCCGGAGAGTGCTCCCGTGCACGTTGCACCCGGAGCACAGGCGTCAACCGCATTCGCCGCAGGGGCGATGGCGGGGACGCTGATCAGAGCCAGGCCGGCGGCCGCAACTCCGGCCACCAGACGGCGTGTCAACGATCGAGTCATCGTCATCCTTACTCTCTCAGCCCCGCCCGCTAGGGCAGGAGCTTCCGGGTCGGGCCCGCAGGCTTGAATGTGGACTTCTTGGCAGTGCCCGAGGAGGCACTGGTGGCGGTCATGATGTAGCTCGTGATCCGGTTGAGCTCACCAGAGCTGTTGTACTGGCCCATGTAGTAGCCGGTCAGCCCCTGGTGGGACTTGGAGGAGATCACCATCGGGACGACCGCTCCTGAACGGAACGTGGACGCCTTCGTCTGCAGGGCATTGACCAGTCCCTTGCGGGTCAGGTTCGGGCCAGCCGCCTTGATCGCCTGGGAAAGCACGTACGCAGTGTTGATGCCGTAGTACGTGTAGAAGTTCCAGGGGAGGTTGTTCTTCGCGGCGATGACCTTCATCTGGCTCACGTAGGCATTGCCCGTGTCCTGGATCGGCGTCATGAAGTTCGGCGAGTAGATGCCGTTGAGCAGCGTGTTCGTGGCTGCCCCCAGGGAGCCGGAGAGGACCGAGGGGTCCGAACCGACCGAGGTGATCATCCACGTGGGACGGAATGCGGCCTTCGCCGCGGTTCCGAGCAGCTGCGCAGTCGCCGAGGTCACGCCGAAGAAGACCACGAGCTCACAGCCCGCCGCCTTCATGTTCGTCACCTGGGCGGTGAACGGCGCCACCTGCTGGCCGGAGAAGTAGGACACGGTGGTGTCGAACGACATGCCAGCAGCATTGAAGCCCTTCATGGCGTTCTCGCCGAACTCACCGTCCTGGTAGAACAGGCAGCGCTTCTTGCCCTCGAGCGCAGCGTCGTTCTGGATGTACGAGGCCATGACCTTCGCCTCGACGACGTAGGAGGGGAAGTACGGGAACGTCATCGGGTAGCGACGGGGGTTGTCGAAGTTCGAGCTGCCCGTGTTCACGAAGACGTCGGGGATACCGCGACGGTTCAGATCCGCGATGACCGCGGAGTGGGTCGGCGTCCCCAGCGCACCGAACATGGCGAAGATCCGATCCCGCAGGATCAGCTCGCTGGTCGCGCTCTTGGTCTTTGCAGGGTTGTACTGGTCGTCCTTGACGACGAACTTCACCTTGCGACCGTTGATGCCGCCATTGGCGTTCACATAGTCGAAGTAAGCCTGGGCCGCAGGAGCCACGTCCTTGTAGCCCGGCGACGCAGGCCCGGTCAGCGGCGTGGTCATGCCGATGACAACCTCCTTGGAGGTCACCCCCGGATCCGCGGCGAATGCCGGGCCGGCGGTTGCGAGCCCCAATCCGGCGACGACTCCAACAGCAACCGCACGGGCTGCAATAGACCTTCTCACGGGTGTCCCTCCCTTAAACAACATGTGGACGCGAGATTACGCATAAACGTGTGACCGCGACCACATTTGCCGAAAGTTCATCGGGAAACCCTGATGTGCGTGCGGGGGGGGGCCTAGTTCAGGCCGACGTCGCTGAAGTCCTTCGAGCACGCCTGACGAGGCTCTGAACCGAGCCGACGAGACCTCCCGGCGCCACCAGCACCACCGCCACCACCAGCAGCCCGTAGATGAGGTTGGGGGCATTGTTGGTGACCTGCTCCTCCCACCCTCGGTCTCCCGCCAGTCTCAGGACGAATTCAGGCAGCCAGACCAGAAGTGCGGCACCGATGACCGCGCCCCACAGGGACGCGCGACCACCGAGGACGACTCCCACCAGAAGGGACAGCGAGAGCCCCAGGCCGAAGGCGCCTGGGCCGACGTACGAGAGGATCTGGGCGAATACCGCACCGGCCAGCGCCGCGAAGACGCTGCTCACGACGAAGGCGGAGATCTTGGTTCGACCGGGGGCGATGCCTGCCACGGCCGCGGCGACCGAGTCGTCACGCACCGCGCGCCACTGACGTCCCTGCCGACTCCGCACCAGATTCAGGGCCAGGAAGGCCACGATGCAGGCGACGGAAATGGCCAGGACGGCCTGCCACTGCTCGAGAATGAACCCGGCATCGATGCCGTCCAGGCCGCCGAGATCACTCGCGCCAGCAGCATCTCCCACATCGGCCAGACTGTCGGTCCCGGCGGTTCCCAGGTCAGCAACCGCTGCCGGATCGCCGTCCGACGGGAAGTTGTCCATCGTCAGCACGTCATCGCCCGCCGGCGCATCCGAGAAGTTGTCCATCGTCAGCACGTCATCGCCCGCCGGCGCATCCGAGAAGTTGTCCATCGTCAGCACGTCATCGCCCGCCGGCGCATCCGAGAAGTTGTCCATCGTCAGCACGTCATCGCCCGAAAGGCCCTGCTCGGTCGGAAGCTCCTCCAGCTGCTCGGTCGGAAGCTCCTCCAGCTGCTCGGTCGGAAGCTCCTCCGCGAAGAACTCATCGCCCAGCGCCTCCGTCGCCGCATAGCCACCCGCCGGGTAGGGCACCGTCAGCTGAAGCCCCGTCTCGCCGCCCAGCAGTTCAGGGAATCGGTTGGCAATGGCAGGAACACCCACTGCGACACCGAGGGTCAGGCCGGCCAGGTATGGACCTCGGAGCCGAGCCCCCAGAGCACCGATGAGCAGTCCGATGAGCACGCCGCCCAGAGCCGCGAAGACCATCGCCCAGGCGCCGTTCATCTCGATGCTGGTGAACGGGACGGTCTGCCAATTCAGCGTCGTGACGGCGAAGACGTACCCACCCACGGCCATCAGGGCACCATTGCCGAGTGAGACCTGGCCGGACAGGCCCACCAGGATCGTCATGCCGAACATGGCAGTGGCGTACATCGCCATCAGCGCGATGTAGTAGTTCATCAACGGGTCGACGACCTGGGTGAGTCCCACGAGCAGCAGCCACGCTACGACGGCAACGGCCGCATGCAGCACGAGCCGGGCGCCAGGCACCTGCAGGAGATCTCGCATCACTACACCGACCTGGCCTTGTGATGCCCGAAGATTCCCTCGGGCTTGAGGACCAGGTTGATCGCCAGCAGCACCAGTGCCACGACCGGCGCATTGCTCGAATCGCTGTAGCCGGACACCACCGACAGGATGAGGCCGGTGCCGATACCCAGCGCAACGGCGCCGATCAGACTGTCCAGTCCACCGATCACCGCCGCGGTGAAGGCGAAGACCAGCAGGATGTCGAAGCTGTTCGGAGAGATGGCAGACGTCGGCGCGACGAGGACTCCGGCGACAGCCCCCACCACACCGGCGAGGGCCCACCCGATCGTGAGGGTGCGTCCCACTCGGATCCCTGACAGTCGTGCGACCTCCGGGTTGAAGGCGGTGGCCCGCATGGCAAGGCCAAGATTCGTCCGCGTGAACAGGAGGGTGAGTCCCACGACGAGAACGAGTGCGAAGCCCACCACGACCAGGTCATATGCCGACACCGGCCACTCGCGACCGAACACAGAGATGGCGGTGTTTCCGAAAGGCTGCGGATATGCGCGGCTGTCACCGCCCCAGATCATTCCCGCAGCGGCCTGGAGGGCGATGAGCACGCCGAAGGTGGCGATGATGGCGCCTGAGGTGTCCGCGCGCTTCACCGGCCGCAGAACCAGGAACTGCACGACCACGCCGAGCACCGCGCCTGCCACCAGCGCTCCCAGCAGCGCCACGATCCACGAGCCGGTCAGAGTCTGGAGCGACAGTGCGATGAACGTGGTGAACATGGCCTGACCCACCTGGGCGAAGTTCACAACTCGAGTCGCACGCCAGGTGAGCACGAGGGCGAGTGCCATCAGCGCGATGATCATGCCCGACCCGACACCGCCGAGCAGGTAGTCGATGAAGGAGGTCACCGGAGCACACCCCCTCGGGTCGAACGCCCTGACCGCAGGGACTCAGTAGCCGAGGTACGCATGGCGCAGCTCCTCGTGGGACGCGATCTCCGTGGCAGGACCCACCATGACGACGGTGCCGAGGTTCAGGACGACGCCGGTGTGAGCGACGCGCAGAGCCGTGACGGCGTTCTGCTCGACCAGCAGCACGGCGAGGTTGGACTCCTCGGCCAGTCTCTTCACCAGTTCAAGGATCTGGGTCACGATGAGCGGAGCGAGACCGAGCGACGGCTCATCCAGGAGCAGACAAGTCGGAGCGCACATCAGCGCACGACCGATGGCCAGTTGCTGACGCTCACCGCCGCTGAGCGTGTCGGCTCGCATGCTGCGCCGCTCCCCCAGGATCGGGAACAGATCGAAGACCTGGGCCTGGGTCGCGGCGCGATCCGCACGGCTTCGCCAGAGACCACCCAGCCGGAGGTTCTCCTCGACGGTGAGCTCCGGCACGGTCGAGCGGCCCTCCGGCACCAGCGCCACGCCCAGGCGCGCGATGTCCTCGGCCTTGCGGCCCGTGATGACCTGTCCGTCCAGCATCGCCGATCCGGCGCGAGGTCGGACCAGACCGGCCAACGTCCGCATGAGCGTGGACTTGCCGGCTCCGTTGGCGCCGATGACGGCGGTCACCTCGCCTGCAGGGACCTGCAGCGAGACGTTCGCCAGGGCGCGAACGGGGCCGTAGTCGACAGTCAGCGACTCCACCGACAGCATCACGTCGCCCCCTCCTCACCAAGATAGGCCGCGAGCACTGCCGGGTCCGTTCGAATCTGATCGGGCGTTCCCGACGCGATGACCTGCCCGGCATCGAGCACCCAGATGAAGTCGCACACGGCCATCACCAGCTCCATGTGATGCTCCACCAGAAGTACGGAGCGTTCGGGCACCCACGACCGGATGAGCGCCTCCAGGTCCTGCATGTCCCCCTCGCCGATGCCGCCCGCCGGCTCGTCCAGCAGGAGCACCGAGGGGTCGCTCACCAGGGCGCGCGCAAGGGCTACGCGCTTCTGCACGGGGTAGGGAAGCTCACCCGGCAGCCGCGCCGCCTCACTCTCGATGCCGAGAGCCGTGAGGCATTCCCGGGCCCTGACCTCCATCTGACGCCGCTCTCGATCCACCCACGGCATTGCCAACGCGTCGGCAATGACCCCGAATCGGGTCGGCGCGCCCATCATGACGTTGTCGAGGACGGTCAGGCTCGGGAAGAGCCCGACGCCCTGCAGGGTGCGGGCCACCCCCCGTCGGGTCAGCTGCTGGGGGCGCACGTGTCGCTGCGGACGACCATTGAGGACGACGCGTCCAGTGTCAGCAGGGACGAAGCCGCTCATCACATTGAAGACAGTGGTCTTGCCGGCACCATTCGGGCCGATCAGCCCGGTCACCGCACCCCGCGGCGCCGCGATGCTGACGTTGTCGAGGATCTGCAGGCCGCCCAGGCGGACGCTGACCTCCTCCAGGGCCACGGATGGATGGGAGAAGGGCGGGTAGTAGCCCATCAGCCCTCCTCACGATTCGGCCCAGATGACCGAACCCAGAGTCTTGCCGTGCATTCATGGATCGGCAAGCGGTTCCGGGGAAATGCCGGAGCCCCCCGACCACGTGGGTCGAGGGGCTCCGCTGGAGTGCTGGAGACGAACTACGCCTCGTCCTCGGTCATGAGGTCCTTGACGCGGTTCGAGTCGAGCTGGATGCCCGGGCCCATCGTGGAGGACATCGTGGCCTTCTTGATGTAGCGGCCCTTGGCTGCGCTCGGCTTCAACCGCAGGATCTCGTCGAGAGCGGCGGCATAGTTCTCGATCAGGGACTGCTCCGTGAACGATGCCTTGCCGATCGGGAACTGCAGATTGGAGTGCTTGTCGACACGGAACTCGATCTTGCCGCCCTTGATGTCGTTGACCGCCTTGGCGACGTCCATCGTGACGGTTCCGGTCTTCGGGTTGGGCATGAGGCCTCGGGGACCGAGGACCTTGCCCAGGGTTCCGACCTTGCCCATCAGGTCGGGGGTGGCGACGGCAGAGTCGAAGTCGGTCCAGCCGCCCTTGACCTTCTCGATCATGTCGTCGCCGCCGACGAAGTCGGCACCCGCCGCGCGCGCCTCCTCGGCCTTCTCACCATTGGCGAAGACCAGGACCCGAGCGGTCTTGCCAGTGCCGTGAGGGAGGTTGACGGTGCCGCGGACCATCTGGTCCGCCTTGCGGGGGTCGATGCCCAGACGCATCGAGACCTCGACGGTCTGGTCGAACTTCGTCGTCGAGGTGTCCTTGACGATCCGGACGGCCGACAGCGGCGAGTACAGGGCGTCTGGATTGATCTTCTCTGCTGCGGCCCGGTAGGCCTTGCTGCGCTTCATGTCTGCTCCTTCGCAGGTCGTGGTGCGAGCCGCGCTGGCTCTCCCACTGGGAAACTGAATCCGCGATTGCGGGGTGCGATCACCCGCCGGGATGGCCGGCGATCGCGTTCTCGGCGACGGGCGCCGAGATCTCGACTATGCCGAGACGGTGATGCCCATCTGACGAGCGGTGCCCTCGATGATCTTCATCGCAGCCTCGACGTCGTTGGCATTGAGATCAGGCATCTTGGTCTCGGCGATCTCACGGACCTGAGCCTTCGAGATCGAGCCAGCCTTGACCTTGTGCGGCTCGCCCGAGCCCTTCTCGAGGCCAGCGGCCTTGAGGATCAGGCGCGATGCCGGCGGAGTCTTCAGCGTGAAGTCGAAGGAACGGTCCTCATAGACCGTGATCTCGACCGGGATGACGTTCCCGCGCTGAGCTTCCGTGGCGGCGTTGTACGCCTTGCAGAACTCCATGATGTTGACGCCGTGCTGGCCCAGGGCTGGGCCGACCGGCGGCGCCGGGTTCGCTTGGCCAGCCTGGATCTGGAGCTTGATCAGGCCGGCGACCTTCTTCTTCGGTGCCATGGTGTGTCGGGTCCTTCACTCTTGATACCCCGGGGACGGCGCCCCCAGGGGTCTTGCGGTGATGCGGTCGTGCGGCGAAGCTGTCGTGAAGCGGTGGGGCAGGCCCCACCGATGGTGCTAGTTCTTGATGATCTGGCTGAAGGCCAGCTCAACGGGAGTCTCGCGACCGAAGATCTCGACCAGGCCGGTGACCTTCTGGGCCTCGATGTTGATCTCCGAGATCGTCGCATGCAGGGTCGCGAACGGACCATCGACCACCGTGACGGAATCACCTGCGGCGAAGTCGACCTCGACGACGGGTGCGGACGATGCTCCGCCCGAGCCTCCCGACTCGGGAGTTCCGGCAGCGGCTGCCTTCTTCTCCGGTACTGGCGCCAGGATTCCGACGACCTCGTCGAGTGACAGCGGAGCGGGCTGGTGTCCGTGACCCACGAAACCCGTCACGCCGGGCGTGTGGCGGATGGTGCCCCATGACTCATCGGTGAGGTCCATGCGCACGAGGACGTATCCGGGGAACTTGTTACGGCGCACGAGCTTGCGGACGCCGCCCTTGATCTCCGTGACCTCTTCCATCGGCACCTCGACCTGGAAGACGTAGTCCTCCATGTTCATGTTGCTGATGCGGGTCTCGATGTTGGTCTTGACCTTGTTCTCGTAACCGGCGTACGAGTGGATGACGTACCAGTCACCGGGAGCAATGCGCATCTGCTCGCGGAAGGTGGCGACGGGATCGGCGTCCTCCTCCTCGGCGTCGTCTGCAATTGCCTCAGCCTCAGCAACGACATCGGCTTCCGCCTCTGCCTCGACGATCGCCTCGGCTTGCTCGAGAGCGTCCTCCGCATCGACGATCGCCTCGGCGACCTCGTCGGGCGCTGCATCGACGGGAACATCGACGACCACACCCTCAGCCTCGACCTCCTCCGCAGCGGAGGACGTCGAGAAGGGGTCGTTCGAGGGTGACGTGGGGTCCTGATCGGACACGGCTGTCCTTCTCCTTGCGTCGTCGGTTGGGGAGCCCTGCTCATCCGAAGATGAACAGCACGCCCTTGGTGAATACGTAGTCAAATCCCGCGATGATGCCGGCCATGATCAGCACGAACACCACCACCACGGTCGTGTAGGCGATGAGCTCCTTGCGGGTCGGCCAGATGACCTTGCGAAGCTCGGCCACGACCTGCCGGATGAACAGGGCAAGGCGCGAGAACACATTGGCCTGGTCCTTGCGACCGTGGTTCGCCGATCCACGGTCGGACACAGCACCGGTGTCCGTCATCTGCCTCGCTCCGTTCGTTGTCACACCACTTCGACCCGGATGGGTCGTGCACCGCCGCCGGGTGGCGGGGTGCTGCGCAGGGCCGGAGGGACTTGAACCCCCAACCGCCGGTTTTGGAGACCGGTGCTCTACCAATTGAGCTACGACCCTCCGGAACCGTCCGAGGACGGCTCCGTGCACGCGTCGGAGGGCAGGCTCACGCCGACCTACTTCAGCGAGGAGGAAGTCTACGGGCCTGCCCCAAGGCCGGTCCAATCCGGTACCCCGAGTTGGCCAGAGTTGCCCCGAGTTGACCCGACCTAGGCCCGACCTAGGCTCGAGACGCCCGGTGCGGGCTGCAAGGATGCTCCCATGACTGCTCCCCGCCTCTCTCGTCGTATCGCGGCCATTTCCGAGTCGGCCACTCTCGCGGTCGATGCCAAGGCCAAGGCCCTCAAGGCCGCCGGACGACCCGTGATCGGCTTCGGCGCCGGCGAGCCGGACTTTCCCACCCCGGGCTACATCGTGGAGGCCGCGCGCGCGGCATGCTCGGATCCGCGCTGGCATCGCTACACCCCCGCCGGCGGGCTGCCCGAGCTCAAGGAGGCAATCGCCGCCAAGACGCTCCGCGACTCCGGCCTCGATGTGGCTGCCAGTCAGGTGCTCGTCACCAACGGCGGCAAGCAGGCCCTGTACAACGCGTTCGCCGCTCTGCTGAACCCCGGCGACGAGGTGCTCCTGCCGGCGCCCTACTGGACCACCTACCCGGAGTCGATCCGACTGGCAGGCGGCGTCCCGGTCGAGGTCATGACCGATGAGACCTCCGGCTATCGCGCCACGATCGATCAGCTCGAGGCCGCCTGCACCGACCGAACGACCATGCTCGTCTTCGTCTCTCCGTCCAACCCGACGGGTGCGGTCTACTCCCCCGCTGAGGTCAAGGCGATCGGAGAGTGGGCTGCCGCACGAGGGCTCTGGGTCGTCACCGACGAGATCTACGAGCACCTTGTCTACGGCGACGCGGAGTTCGCCTCGATGCCCGTTCTGGTCCCCGAGCTTGCCGACAGGTGCATCATCGTCAACGGAGTGGCCAAGACCTACGCGATGACCGGCTGGCGCGTGGGCTGGATGATCGGACCCAACGACATCATCAAGGGCGCGGCGAACCTGCAGTCCCATGCAACGTCCAACGTCGCGAACGTGTCTCAGGTCGCCGCCTTGGCTGCCGTGAGCGGTGACCTGGCTGCCGTGGACGAGATGAAGGTTGCTTTCGATCGACGACGCCAGCTCATCGTCGACCTCCTCGAGGCCATTCCAGGCGTGACCTGCCCCACCCCCGAGGGGGCGTTCTACGTGTATCCGTCGGTCAAGGGCCTGATGGGTCGCACTCTGCGCGGGTCACTGATCGAGTCGTCGGCTCACCTCTCCGGGATCATCCTCGACGAGGCAGAGGTCGCTGTGGTGCCCGGTGAGGCATTCGGCACCCCCGGGTACATGCGGCTGTCCTACGCGACCTCGGACGCCGACATCACCGAGGGCGTCGGGCGCATGGCTGCGTTGCTCGCCGAGGCCGAGTAGCGGACACTCCGAGGAGAGCCGCATGGCCTCCTCCCGATGCTCAGAGGGAGCAGCCCACCAGGGTCGGCTCAGGCTCCAGCGCGACGCCGTATGCATCGATCACCCGTTCGCGAACCACGCGCGCCAGAGCCACGATGTCGGCTGCCCTGGCCCCACCGCGGTTGGTGAGGGCGAGGGTGTGCTTGGTCGAGATGCGGGCCCCGGAAGCATCGTCGATCGCGAAGCCCCGAGCGATGCCTGCCTGCTCGATAAGCCATGCGGCGCTGAGCTTCACACCGCCCACGGCGGGGAAAGTGGGGCAGCCGTCGGGGAGTCGAGCCGCGACCTCGGGCGTGACGACGGGGTTGGTGAAGAAGGAACCGGCGCTCCAGGTGTCGGAGTCGTCAGGGTTCAGGACCATTCCCTTGCGTGAGCGCAGGAGCAGTACGGCACTGCGCACCGACGTGATCGGGGCGACATCGCCGACGGCGACGCCGAGCTCCCGGGCCAGTTCCGGGTAGGTCGGCTGACCCCAGCCAGACCGCCCGAGGCTCAGCTCAACGGCGAGGATCACCCATCGGCCGGGCTCGGCCTTGAACCTGCTGGTGCGATAGCCGAAGCCGCACTCCCCCGCCCCGACATCCAGGACAGTGCCCGTCGAGCGGTCGAGAACCCGGACCGTCTCGATGACCTGGCCGACCTCCTGCCCGTAGGCCCCGACGTTCTGCACCGGCGTCGCACCGGTCAGCCCGGGAATCCCCGAGAGCGCTTCGATGCCGGACCACCCCTCGTCCACCGCGCGCTGAACCACGTCGTCCCACACCTCGCCTGCAGCGATATGCAGGCGGACTCGGTCCTCGCTCTGGCTCACGACCTCCATCCCGCGCACGGCCACCTGGATGACGGTGCCGGGAAAGCCATCGTCAGCGACCAGCAGGTTGCTGCCACCGCCGAGGATAAGGACAGGAGTGCCCTGGGCATCGCATCTCACCACGGAGTCGCAGAGCTCCCGCTCGGAGGTGACCGTGACCCAGTCGCCGGCGGGGCCTCCCACGCGAAGGGTCGTGTGAGCCGCGAGGGTCTGGCTCGTGAGCCCGCTCACGATCAGGCCAGTCGAACCCGGGCCTGGGCCTTGCCCAGCACCGTCGCGCCCTCGGAAGTCGCGGTGATGGTGACCTGAACAGTGCCGTCATCGCCCTTGGCCGAGACCTTCGCCGAAACCTCGAGTGTGGCTCCGGAGTCGTCGTCGGGCACGACGACGGGCCGAGTGAAGCGCACGCCGTACTCCAGTAGCGCCCCGGGATCACCCACCCAGTCGGTCACCACACGGCCGGCCATGGCCATCGTCAGCATGCCGTGAGCGATGACATTCGGCAGGCCGACCTCGGTCGCGATGCGCTCGTTCCAGTGGATGACGTTGAAGTCGCCCGATGCACCGGCATAGCGGACGAGGTCGGACCTGAGCACGGTGAAGGTCTGGGAAGGCAGCTCGGTGCCCACCTCGACGTCGGCCCAGGCGACGCGCGCGCTCATGCCGCATCCTCCGGGCCCCTGGCGACCAGCAGGGCCGTCGTGACGACCACCGGCTCACCCGACAGCGTCGTGACGTCACCGCGGGTGGTGATCATGTCGTTGCCCGCCATCGTCCGGATGGCCTCGATCGTCGTGGTGACGACCAGTTCATCACCGGCGACGATCGGTCGGGTGAACGAGAACCGCTGCTCGCCGTGAACCACCCGGGTGTAGTCGAGGCCGAGATCGGGGTCGCGCACGACCACACCGCTCGCCTTGAGGGCGAGAATGACGGAGAAGGTCGGCGGAGCGACGAGATCGGCATAGCCGAGCTCGCGGGCCGCTGCCACGTCGTGACTGGCGGGGTTGATGTCGCCGATCGCCGTCGCGAACTCGCGGATCTTCTCCCGCCCGACGACATAGGAGCCGTCGGCCGCGTAGACGCGCCCCACGAACTCCGGATTCAACGCCATGGGTCGAAACCGTGGACTAGCGGGTTTCCTTGTGAGAAGTGTGCTTGCCGCAGGTGGCGCAGAACTTGTTCACCTCAAGACGGTCGGGATCATTCCGACGGTTCTTCTTGGTGATGTAGTTGCGGCTCTTGCACTCCTCGCACGCCATGGTGATCTTCGGACGTACATCCGTTGCCTTGGCCACTGTGATCTGCCTTTCGTGTGGTCTCGGCAAGGGATCTTGCCAAGCAAAATCGTGCTGGTCGAGTAGCGGAGGCCGGACTTGAACCGGCGACACAGCGATTATGAGCCGCTTGCTCTACCAACTGAGCTACCCCGCCGCCTATGGGACGACCATCATCCCATCGAGCCCCTTCCGGGAATCGGACCCGGTACCTCGCCCTTACCAAGGGAGCGCTCTACCAATGAGCTAAAGGGGCATTAAGCCTGCCGATCCTACACACGGGAGACGCGAGGCGAGAAATCGGTCGAAGTGCGCGGATTGCGGCCCACCGATGCGGAGTCTCGCCTGAGCCGATCACCGGGAACCCACGCATACTGGGAGAACGTCCATCAAGGAGAGCCTCAGCCCGCAGGGGGGTGATGACGCTGTGACTGCGCGAAGCTCAGTGATCCTGGCTGCCACGGCGGCCCTTCTCGGCCTGCTGGCCGGGTGCAGCTCCGCGGATGCCGCGCAGGCAGCCGACGCCCCTCGTCAGTCAGGCACGGTCGCCCGTGGCCTCGAAGTGCCCTGGGGTCTGTCCTTCCTTCCTCGAGGTGGCGCACTGGTCTCCGAGCGTGATTCCGGGCGGATCCTCCTGATCGCCGGATCCGGTCAGCCACAACAGGTCGGCCGGGTCACGGACATCGATCCCACCGGCGAGGGCGGTCTCCTGGGACTGGCCGTGGAGCCCGGCCCTGATCCCGCGAACCTGTACGCGTACTACACGGGGGCGCGGGACAACCGAGTGGTGCGGATGCCGTGGGACGGTCAGCGGCTCGGCCGCCCCACCCCGATCCTGACCGGCATCCCCAAGAACACGTTCCACAACGGCGGACGCATCGCCTTCGGACCCGACGACATGCTCTACGTGGCCACGGGCGACGCCGGTGACGAGAATGCCGCCCAGGACGTCGGCAGCCTCGCCGGCAAGGTGCTGCGCATCGCCGCGACAGGGGATATCCCGACCGACAACCCCTTCCCCGACTCGCCCGTGTTCAGCCTCGGTCACCGCAATGTCCAGGGTCTGGCCTTCGACGCCAAGGGCCAGCTGTGGGCCAGCGAGTTCGGCGCCAAGGATGCGGACGAGCTCAACCTGCTGCAGGCCGGAGGCAACTACGGCTGGCCCATCGTCGAGGGTCGCGCACCGTCGGGAAGCCTGTCTGCCACGGCCTACGTCGACCCGGTGACCACGTGGGAGCCCACGTCCACCGCGTCTCCCTCCGGGATCGCCGTGTTCGAGGGAGCGGTCTACGTCGCCTCCCTGCGAGGGCGCAAGCTGTGGCAGGTGCCGATCACCGGGCCAGACAGGTACCAGGCCAGGGCAGTGCCCCTGGACGACCTGGGTCGCCTTCGCACGGTGGCCACCACCCCGAATGGCCGCAGTCTGTGGGTGACGACGAGCAACCGGGACGGGCGTGGAGATCCTGCACGCGACGACGACCGCATCATCGTGCTCCGCTGACGCTGCGGAACCCCTTGCAGCCACTTCCGGTCGCCTCAGGGCCGTCGGCCTCGTCTCCTTCGCGCCCATCGGCGTGACGAAACGTGTCGCACGAGGTTGACTGGGGCCATGACGACGAACCCGGCCACATCGCCCTCGCGGTGGACAGCATCCGACATGCCGAATCTGGCCGGACGCACTGCGATCGTGACGGGGGCGAACTCAGGAATCGGCCTGGTCACTGCCCAGCAGCTTGCAGCTCACGGCGCCGAGGTGACCCTTGCCGTGCGCGACGCTGATCGCGGGGCTCGGGCGGAGGCGATGATCCGCTCGACCGTCCCAGCGGCCAACGTGACAGTCGCCCCTCTCGACCTTTCCAGTCTGGGCTCCGTTCGGGACTTCGCCGCCACGTGGTCGTCCGACCATCCCCAGGGACTGGACCTGCTCATCAACAACGCCGGAATCATGGCGATCCCCCGCCGAGTCTCCGCTGACGGCTACGAGATGCAGCTGGCCACCAACCATCTGGGCCATTTCGCGCTGACCGGGCTGCTCCTCCCTGCGCTTGTGGCGCGCCCTCGCTCCCGCGTCGTGACCGTCTCGTCCGGCGCCCATCGGATGGGACGCATCGACTTCGACGACCTGATGGGCGAGCAGAAGTACGGGGCATGGCGCGCCTACGGGCAGAGCAAGCTGGCGAACCTCCTCTTCACCGCGGAGCTTCAACGCCGTCTGGACCTCAACGCGATCCCGACGCTCGCGATGGCGGCCCACCCCGGGTACACCGCGACGAACCTCCAGTCCGTGGGCAATCGGATGCGAGGCCGACAGTGGCTCGATACGCCGATTCGCCTCGTCAACGGCGTGATCGGCCAGACTCCCGAGATGGGTGCATTGCCTACGCTCTTCGCGGCGACCGCGCCCGGGCTGCCCGGCAACACCTATGTGGGTCCGGACTCCCGCGGTGAGCTGCGTGGGCATCCACGTCAGGTGGGCCGCTCGGATGCAGCGGCGGACCTGACTGCCGCGCAGCGCCTGTGGTCGGCGAGCGAGGACCTCACGGGCGTTCGCTATCCCCTGGACCTGCCGTGACGAAGTGGCGGATGCCCGCCGAATGGGAGCCCCACGAGCGGACCTGGATGGCATGGCCCACGTCGGGCTACAGCCTCGGCGAGACGCAGACGGAGGCGGACGAGGCCCGGCTCGCCTGGTCGTCGGTCGCTCGGGCGGTGGCACGTTTCGAGCCCGTCACCATGGTGGTCGACCCTTCCGACCTGGACGTGGCGCGCGCCTGGCTGGGTGACGGCATCGACATCCTGGAGGCACCGCTGGACGACGCCTGGATGCGCGACATGGGACCGACCTTCGTGCGATCCGACGACGGCTCCATGGGAGCGGTCGACTGGGTGTTCAACGGCTGGGGAGCTCAGGAATGGGCGAGATGGGACGCCGATGCCCTGATCGCCAACGTCGTCATCGCCGAGGCCGCAGTGCCGACGATCTCGTCGTCGATGGTCAATGAGGGCGGCGGCATCCACGTGAACGGGGAAGGCATCGTCCTCCTCACCCGCACCGTGCAGCTCGACCCCGGTCGCAACCCCGAGTGGCGTCAGACGGATGTCGAGGCTGAGCTTGCCCGGACGATCGGCGCCGAGACGTTCGTGTGGCTCGAACGTGGACTCACCCGGGACTACGACGAGTTCGGCACCCGCGGGCACGTCGACATCGTCGCCTGCTTCTCGGATGCGAGCACGGTGCTCGTCCATGCTCAGCGGGATCCCGCACACCCCGACCATGAGGTCAGTCGCGAGGTGCGTGAGCGGCTCGAGAGCGTTCCCGGCCTTCGCGTCATCGAGGTGCCCGCGCCCGACGTTCTCCGGGACGGCGAGGGATGGGTCGACTACAGCTACATCAATCACTACGTCTGCAATGGAGCAGTGATCCTGTGCGGCTTCGATGACCCGGGGGACGAGCGAGCAGCCGCGATCCTCGCCGAGGCCTACCCGGGCAGGGAGATCGTCCTCGTCGACGCTCGGCCGATCTTCGCCCGCGGTGGCGGCATCCACTGCATCACTCAGCAGCAGCCGGCCAGCCAGGCATGAGCGGCGAGACCGACCTGCAGGTGATGCTCGCCGGACTGGAGCCGGCCGTGCGCGATGGCGAGTTCGTCTACGTGACCATCGAGGAGGAACCCCCCGGCGTGACACCCGAGGCGACCATCGTCGAGGAGGAGGGACTGACCCTCGTCGTCCCTCGCGACGTGGCCGATGCCCATGGCTGGACCTACGGCTTCGTGGCCGGCTGGATCACCCTGACGGTCCACTCCGCTCTCGAGGCGGTCGGCCTGACGGCAGCCGTCAGCCGAGCGCTCGCAGATCAGGGGATCAGCGCGAACATGCTCGCTGGCCACTTCCACGATCACGTCCTCGTCCCCATCGAACGCCGGGACGATGCCGTCAGTGCGCTGCGGGATCTCAGCGCCCGTGGCGGGAGCGCTCCGCCCGCCTGAGGTTGGCCGCGTGCAGGTCGGCGTTCTCAGGGTCGTCGATGCGCGGGTCGGTGGAACGTCGTCCGTGCAGGAGGTCGTCCAGATAGGCCAGGTCGGCGTCCAGTCGGGCGACCGGGTCATTGCTGGGCGTGCCATGACCGGGGATGACCCAGGATGCCCGATGCACGGTCGAGCGAAGCGACTCCAGACCGGCTGCATAGGTGTCGAGGGTGACGTCCTCCGGGTCGGGCATCGGCAGCTCTACGTCGCTGAGCATGTCGCCGGCCACGAGGACACCCGACTCCTCCACCAGCAGGGCCAGGTGCCCTGGTGCGTGCGCGTCATGCTGGATGACGGCGGTGCTCGGCCCCGACCACGGGAGAAGGCTGCTCCCCAGTGGTTCGAGCCGTCCGGCGATCTCGATGAGATCCGGCGTGAGGAACTCCGCGAGCGGGGACAGGAAGTCCTCCCGCCTCTCGGCGAGATCGATCACGGATCGCTTGGTCGCCCACCGCGGAACATCCCCCAGGTCCGGGTGCCACAGCACGTGGTCGTAGTGGCGGTGCGTCGCCACCCCGGCAACGCACTCGACGCCGAAGTCGGCAAGGTCGGCCGGAATTGCCGCCAGCTCGTCCGGGTCCCAGTTGGGGTCCACGACCACTGCGCCCCCCTGCCCGTCGACGAGGACCGTCGATGTCGTCGCATAGTGACGTGACGTGGCCACGAGAACTCCCGGAACAAGGGGATGCAGGCGTCGAGGCATTCGGCCACGGTAGTCGGGCGAAGCACCTTCCACGCGTGACGAACGTGTCCACGCATGAAGAAGCCCCCGGTTCCGAGGAACCGGGGGCTGGTGGCGGGTGAAGGATTCGAACCTTCGAAGGCAAAAGCCGACGGATTTACAGTCCGCTCCCATTGGCCGCTCGGGCAACCCGCCATGCCATCCATATGGACAACGCGCAGAACAATAGCGCCTTGCCGTCAGCTTCCCGCACCCACACCGGCACCTGGCTGTGTCAGGTGGCCAGCGCACGGGTGACGGCATCGGCGAACGTGGCCTCAATCACCTCGGCGCCTTCGAGCACTGCCGGACTGCTCGGCACGCCGATGAACCTCACTCCGGCACGCATGGCGGCCTCGGCATCCCACGACGAGTCACCGACCATGACGGCATCAGCCGGCTCGACACCGAGGGCCGCACATGCTGCCAGGAGGCCATCGGCCTCCGGCTTGGGCCGCACGTCCCACGCCCGACCCACCACGAGGTCCACCTCGCGACCCGGTCCCACACTGATGCCATGAGCGGTGAGCACCACCGGCACCACCTCGGGAGCAAGCAGGGTCACCACTGCGACCGGGACTTCCCTCAACGCCCCCAGCGCCTGGTCCACGCTCGGCATCAGGACGGACTCCCGGACAGCCGCCCGCTCATGCACGGCGATGGCGCGGGACACGTCATCCCATCGCGGGTCCCCCAGAAGCGAGTGCAGGACCGACATGCAGGCCATCGTCGGGCCATCCCAGTCGGTGGACGGAACGTCAGCGTCCGACCAGGCACCGAGGAGGGACTCCACATCGGCCAGGGCAGCGCCGTAGTCGGTGAACGACTGAAGATCCACCAGGGTGCGATCAAGGTCAAGGAGCAGTGCGCGCGTGGTCACCCATGCGAGGGTAGGCCCATGATGGACCCGCGTCACGCGATCTTGTTCGAACCGGTGCGCATCGGGCCCAAGACACTGCCCAATCGCTTCTACCAGGTGCCGCACGCGTCGGGCTTCGGCGTCCGCATGCCCGAGACACAGGCGGCATTCCGAGGCATCAAGGCCGAGGGGGGCTGGGGCGGCGTGTGCGTGGAGTACGGACCCGTGTCCGTCGATGCCGATGAGGCTCCGCATATCGCGGCCTACCTGCGAGACGACCGGGACCGTGATGCGCTGCGCCTGACCGCGGATGCCATTCATGCGCATGGCTCCCTTGCGGGGATGGAGCTCTACCACGGCGGAAACTCCAGCAAGAACGTCGTCGCTCGCCTGCCCCGCATCGCGCCAAGTGCGAGCGCCGCAGGCGTCCACTGGGGATCGGCCGCGCGCGAGATGACCCTTGACGACATCGAGCGGGTGCAGGCTGACTTCGTCGCGTCAGCCGAGCTGGCACGCGATGCCGGGTTCGACATCGTCTACGTCTACGGAGCCCACGGATACCTGCTGACCCAGTTCCTCTCTCGCACGCTCAATCGACGCACCGACGGCTACGGCGGGCCACTTGAGAATCGAGCCCGGTTCGTTCTGGAGACGCTCGAGCGAGTGCGAGATGCGATCGGTGACGACTGCGCGGTCGCCACCCGCATCTGCATCGACGGTCGCCGCGGCGTGCCGGGTGTCCTCATCGAGGAGATGCTGCAGTTCGTCGAACTCGCATCGCCGCTGGTCGACCTGTTCGACGTCACCGCGGGTTCGTGGCCTGAGGACTCGGGAACCTCCCGCTACTACCCCGAAGGGCACCAGCTGCCCTGGACGTCGCAGGTGCGTCAGGCGACGAGCAAGCCCATCGTAGGAGTGGGTCGCTACACCAGCGCTGATCAGATGGCTGCTCTCATTCGATCAGGCGACTTCGATCTCATCGGAGGTGCGCGACCCGCCATCGCCGACCCGTTCCTTCCGGAGAAGATCGCTCAGGGCCGGCTCGGTGACATCCGGGAATGCACCGGGGCCAACGTCTGCATCCTCAAGGAGGAGGGCTTCGGTCACGTCGGCTGCGTGCAGAACGCGACTGCGGGCGAGGAGTTCCGGCGCGGATGGCACCCCGAGGTGTTCAATCCCACCTCGAAACCGGAGACTTCGGTGCTCGTCATCGGTGCCGGCCCTGCGGGCATGGAATGCGCGATCGTCCTCGGGCGGCGCGGCTTCGAGGCCGTTCACCTCGTCGACGCCGACGAGGAGCCGGGCGGGCGCATCACCTGGACCCGTCGACTGCCCGGACTTGGCGACTGGGGTCGGATAGCCGACTGGCGTCGCACCCAGATCGCCGGACTGGCGAACGTCGAGTTCATCGGCGGGCGCCACATGACCGTCGACGACGTGCTCGACTACGGGGCCGACATCGTCATCGTGGCGACCGGCAGCACCTGGGCAGGTGATGGATCCCTGCCCGGCACGACAGCAGCAATCGCAGGCGCCTCCGGGGTGCTCACCCCCGAGCGGGTGATGACCGGCGAGCGGCCCCAGGGGCAGCGGGTCGTCGTCTTCGATGCCGACGGCTACTACGTGGGTCCCGGGATCGCCGAACTGCTGGCCGCCGAGGGGTACGACGTCCACCTCGTGGCACAGGACGAGACGGTGTCGCCCATGTCGGACGGGACTCTAGAGGGGCCGATGCTCCGCCAGCACCTGCATGATGTCGGCGTCACGATGCACACCGGCATAACCCTGACCGCACGCCGACCGGGGGTCGTCGTCGGCAAGACCGTCTATGGGGATCCGTGGTCGTTGGAGACGGACGATCTCGTGCTCGTGACGCATCAGCGTCCGGAGGACGACCTCTATCGATCGCTGGCCGAGTCTCCCGAGAGCCTGGCCGCCGCCGGGATCACCGCGCTGCACCTGATCGGCGATGCCGCATCCCCCCGCTGGATCTCCGAGTCCGTGTTCGATGGCCATCGGCTTGGACGCGAGCTCGGTTCGAATCCCGCAGACGTGCACAGGGACCGTCCTGCGTGATCGCCTTATGAGAGGCTGAACGTCGACAACACCGCCCGAGGAGAGCAGCGCCATGGCCGACAGCAGTTTCGACATCGTCTCCAAGATCGACCGCCAGGAGGCTGACAACGCCCTGAACCAGGCCGCCAAGGAGCTGTCGCAGCGCTTCGACTTCAAGAACACCGATACGACGATCGAGTGGAAGGGCGAGATGGTCGTCGAGATCACGTCGAGCACCGAGGAACGCGCCAGCGCCGCCCTGGAGGTGTTCCGGGAGAAGCTGATCAAGCGCAGCATCAGCCTGAAGGCCTTCGACGCCGGCGACCCGCGGTCGTCCGGCAAGGAGTACAAGATCACCGGCACCTTCAAGGCCGGGATCGCTCAGGATCAGGCCAAGAAGCTGGGCAAGCTCATCCGGGACGAGGGGCCGAAGTCGGTCAAGACGCAGGTGATGGGCGAGGAGCTTCGCGTCACCAGCAAGAGTCGCGATGACCTGCAGACGGTTCAAGCGCTTGTGCGTGGCGCCGATCTGGACTTCGCCGTGCAGTTCGAGAACTACCGCTAGACCGCAGAACCTCCTCGCGGGCGTCGGAGGCGAGCCACTTCGACGTCCCTATCGGCAGTCAGCCCAGCACCGATATGCGATTGCGTCCACTCCTCTTCGCCTCATACATGGCTCGGTCGGCGCGCTCGATGAGGGTCTCGATCGTGTCGCCTGACTGAAGCATGGTCACACCCATGCTGACCGTCACTTCCTGGTCACGGCCACCGCAACGCAACGGAGCCGCGATGGCCACACGCACCTTGTCGGCGATCGCCCTTGCCTCATCGAGATCGTGCACCCCCGTGAGGATGACGAGGAATTCGTCCCCGCCCAGACGAGCAACCAGGTCGTCCTGCCGAACGCTGGTACGGATGCGTTGAGCCACCGATCGGAGCACACTGTCGCCCGTGAGATGACCGTGCGAGTCATTGACGCCCTTGAATCCATCGATGTCGCAGTACGCCACGGCGACAAGGTCACCCGGGTGCCGGGCGTGCTCAGAGATTGCGGTGAGGAGCGACAGAACCTCCTTCCTGTTGAGCAGCCCGGTGAGACCATCCCGTGCGGCAACCTCCTCCAGACGACGTTCCTCCGCGACGAGATCGTCCACCACCCGGATCACCGCGACCACACCGTGGGGTTCGGATTCGCTTCCACGGAAGCGCCCCGCATGAACATCCACCCAGTGGAAATGCCCGGAACGATCCCTCATTCGGGCGCGCCGCTCGATCCGGCTCTGTTCACCGGCCTCGACCGCAAGGAGCTGCGTGTGAACTTCCCCTTGGCAATCCGGATGCAGAAAGTCCTTGCAGGCACGGCCTACGTACTCGTCGGCCGACCAGCCGAACGTTGCAGAGAACGCGGGAGACATCCAGACGATCCGTCCTTGATGGATCAGGGCAAGGGTGTCAATGGCGCTTTCTACGATCCGCAGAAACAGATCCGCTTGCTCACTGCCCTCGACCGCCCCTGACCGGCTGCTCGCACCGCCACCTTCATCATGTGGCAGAACGGTCGAACGCCACGAGCAGGCGTCGATCAGCCTACTGACCTCGCTCACGCCAAACCCCCGGAATTGCATGCATTACTGGCACCGTCACCACGAGTATGCGTCGCCGAATGGGGTGACGAAAGTGCCAGCCGGCTCTTGACCGGACATAGCTTCTGGTTCGTGTCCCCTGTTTGGGGGACATCGTCGTCCCGCTAGGGGCGCCAGGACTCCAACCGATCGACATCGTGCACCAACAACGTGCGATCTGACTCGTCATGGACATGGTCCGATATCCAGGAGAGAGCATCGAAGGGGCACACGTCCACACAGATGCCGCAGTACATGCACAGCCCGAAATCGATCGAGAAGTCGTCCAGCACGCTCACCGACCGTGGCCGGCGAGCCCCCTCCTCGCTGATCTGCTCCACGTGACTGTCGACCGTGATGCACCAGGTGGGGCACTCCTGGACGCAGATCATGCAGGAGGTGCAGGCCGCTGCCTCCAGGGCGATGATGCCCCTGACCGGACGCGAGCTCATGTCGGATCCTCGCTCTCCGGGCGCGTCCACTCCTGCCGAACGCCGGGAGGGAGCTGGCGTCGACGCGGGCGACGACCCTCCTGCGGATCCGCGGCCCCCGGCCAGGTGCGGATCAGCCGTTCGGCCAGTGCTGTGGCTGCCAGCAGGGGCGGCGCGTCGGGAACCTGCCGAAGGAGCAGCGGTCGGGGATCGGGATGGCCCTCGAAGATCAGCCCGAACATCTCCGCCGCCTCGCGCTCCTGCCAGTCGGCGCCGGCGATCACGTCGGCAAGCGAGGCGACCCGAGGGTCGTCGGAGGGGACCGACGTCACGATCATGCGGGCGGAGCCGGAAGTCGGATCGACCAGCCGTAGCACGACCTCGCGGGTCTCACCGCGGTCCACGGCAGCAAGCACATCCAGGAGAGACATCCCGGCCTCGCGGGACGCCTCTGCCGTCGCGCGCCAGTTCTCAGGGTCTACCGGCTCCAGGTGGTCCGACATCACGCGTTCGCCATCTCAACGAGGGCAGCAACGAGATCCTCCGGTCGCGGCGGGCAGCCAGGGACGTATCGGTGCACGGAGACAACCTGATCGGCTCCATTGACAACCGTCGGGGAATCCCAGTACGGCCCACCCGTACTGGCGCACGCGCCGAAGGCCATCACTGCCGTGGGCGGCGGGTCCGCCGCCCAGGCAGCCTCCAGGAGCCCTGCCAGCGGTGTCGTGACCGTCCCCGCAACGACCAGGACAGCGGTTGCGGACGGCCCATCCAGCGGCGATTCGGGGACGAGGAGCCCCTGCTCGACGGCGGCGTCGACCTCGACGGCGCAGCACGCAAGGCCCAGCGGCAGCACCTGAACGGCGATGTCGGGGTGACTCGCCACCCGGAGGGTGCGCAGCAGAGCGGACATGGGGCCAGAGTAGTGATGGAGAGCACAGAGGCATTCCGTGAACAGCGGGTGTAGTCTTCTTGGACGTCCATGTACTTGCTCAAGTCGGCCACCCGCACACAATGCGAACGCCGTTCCAGCACCGCCCCCGCCGCACCTAAGGAAGCCCGTGACCAAGCAGGTCGTCGCCCTCAATCGTGTCGTGATCAGATTCGCCGGTGACTCCGGCGACGGCATGCAGCTCACAGGTGATCGATTCACCTCGGAGACTGCCGGCCTCGGTAACGACCTGAACACACTCCCGGACTTCCCGGCCGAGATCCGCGCACCAGCAGGAACCGTGCCCGGAGTCTCCGCGTTCCAGCTCGCCTTCGCCGATCATGAGATCACCACCCCCGGTGATGCACCGAACGTCCTCGTGGCGATGAACCCGGCCGCCCTCAAGGCGAACATCAAGGACCTCCCTCGGGGCGCTGACCTGATCGTCAACACTGACGAGTTCACCAAGCGCAATCTCGAGAAGGTGGGCCTGACCAGCAACCCCCTCGAAGATGGCAGCCTGGATCCCTACAAGGTCCACGCCGTCGCCCTGACGTCACAGACCGTCGAGGCCCTCAAGGAGTTCGACCTCACCAAGAAGGAGGCCGAGCGAGCCAAGAACATGTACGCCCTCGGCCTGCTGTCCTGGCTGTACTCGCGCCCGTCCGAGGGAACTCGGAAGTTCCTGGAGTCGAAGTTCGCCTCCAAGCCCGAGATCCTGGCTGCCAACCTGGCTGCTTTCGAGGCCGGCTGGTCCTTCGGTGAGACGACTGAATCGTTCTCGGTCCAGTACGAGGTGGCACCCGCCAAGATGGCCTCCGGCAGCTACCGGAACATCTCCGGCAACCCGGCCCTGGCGTTCGGGCTGATCGCCGCCTCCGAGCGTTCGGGGCTCAAGCTGTTCCTGGGCACGTACCCGATCACCCCAGCGTCGGACATCCTGCATGAACTGGCGAAGAACCATCACTTCGGAGTCATGACCGTTCAGGCG
>Ga0255771_1000929_pt1 | contig 32856 bp, 34 predicted proteins | sample 011ome_19_FD_179969 | JGI IMG/M metagenome (GOLD analysis project Ga0255771, IMG submission 179969) | Coastal salt marsh microbial communities from the Groves Creek Marsh, Skidaway Island, Georgia - 011510BT metaG (version 2) | ecosystem: Environmental > Aquatic > Marine > Intertidal zone > Salt...
GTACAATGAGAGAAAAAAAACTGCTCTTGTAAAAAATAATATGAGACTTGTTCGAGAAATCGTTGGTTCAGATTTAGATCAAATTGAATTAATTAAGATTGCATTAGAATGTACAAAAAATAGAGTTGTAGTTAAACAACCTAGATATGCAGAACCTAATGATGAAATCAGAAAATATTCACATCAAATCTTAGGGAAAACCGTTAGATATGATGTTTATATGAAAGTATAAATTTAATAAATATTTTTTAGGTCGTACTACTATGTATGGTCTTAATTTTTATAAAATTATTTATTTTTATTTATTTGGGTTTTAGTATTTTTGCCGATTACTCAGCCTATGCAACTTGTACAGAAACTTCAAATTGTGGTTCAGATAGTGGCCAAGCTTCAATCTTTCCTGATATAACTACAGGAGAAGCTAATTATAATACAGCTCATGGATATCATAGTGCTGGAATGGACATAACCACCGGTGATGCAAATACAGTTTTAGGTTATGAAGCCGGCAAGATAATAAATACTGGTAGTTATAATACTGCGATAGGCTCAGACAGCCTCTCATCTCTTACGGTAGGAAATAATAACACAGCTATTGGATATAATTCTGGTTCTAACAATTCATCAGGTTCAGGAAATATATTTATAGGTTATGAGGCAGGACCAGCTTCAGGAGATGTTTCTAATCAACTATATATAGCTAACAGTTCCAGTAATACCCCGTTAATCCATGGTGATTTCTCAACTAATACAGTAACTATTAATGACGATTTGGTTATCAACGGTTCTTTTTCAGGAAGTAATTATTCAATAGATAGTAATGGAAATGCATCAGGGCTTGGCACAGTAAGCTCTGGCACTATTTCTAGTTCAGGTAATATTTCAGCAAGCGGTTCTTTTATTATAGGCAATGCTAATATAGGAGAAAGTGAATTAGAAGTGATAGATGACATAACCGCTGGAACTGTTTCTGCTAACAAAGCTATAGTTGTAGATAGCGAAAAAAATATAAGTGGATTTAATACTTTATCTGCAAACACAATTAAAGCTAACACTTTTGAAGATAGTAATGGTGAACGATTTTTATATAAAGATACAGCTAATGATATTGTTCATATTGGAAGTAATTCTATGCTTTTTTATGACTCATCTACGTATGGCAAGGATATTATGGCTTCATCCACTGGCCATATTCAAATAGGAAATAGTACTTCAGACACAACTACTGTTATGGGAGATCTTATAATACAAGAACCCTCAGCATCTAATCACGCAGCAACTAGAAGTTATGCAGATAAAGTTAGCCTTATGGCAGCAGCATTAGATACAAGACTTCCACTATATGGAAACAAACATGCCCTTAATCTTAGTAGCACTTCAACAAATAATGAAATTGCTTTTGGATTAAATTTTGTTGGCATATATGATGGATTACATTTACCACTTGATTTTTCTTTAGGAAGTGCTTTTTCAGGTGATTATAATATGGGTAAATTATCAATAGGCGTGTCATGGTAAAGCTTTTTTTTGCAATATTTTTGAGTGTTTTAATCAGTAATAAAACATTGGCAGCTTCTAATAATTTATTCTTCACTTCAGCACAACTTATTAGTTATTGCAAAAGTGATAACTTATATGAACAAGGAATATGTGATGGTTATATTATAGCAGTTAATGATGTCATTTACAGTATTGATCAAAAAAAAACTAACTTGTGTATTCCCCAAAATTTATCAATAAAGAATATTAGATCATCTATTATTAACTTCATAATAGATAATGCTGAATTAATGAGTATAGAAGCAAACAAAGTTGTCGGTAAATTTTTTATTAATAACTTTGGCTGCAATAATTAATCTGAGATGATAAAAAAAACTAAATTAAATATAATTAAACATAAGTCGTATCTATAGTTGAATTAAAATTTAGAGAATTAAAATGATTAAAATAGCTTTGTTAACTTTCTTATTAATTTTTTTATCTAGTTGTCATCAAGGTTCATCTTATGTTTCAAGATATGGTCAAAGCATTGTGTTAAACCCTAATCAAAAAGAAGTAAAAGAAATTAAAAGTGAAAATATTTCAAACAAGGCATCTAATAAATTAGCCAAAAAAGAACAAACCCAAAAAAATTATACCAAACCTAATTCTGATATTTTTAAAGATATTAATTTTTCTTCAACTAAGTTTTTAAAAGGTGATGCTGATTGTGTTGATATAATCAGAGTGAAAGTGGTGGGTAGTTTAAGTTATGATCAATTAATGTATGAACTTAAAAAAAGAGCTCAAACAATGGGTGGAAACGCAATTGGAATTCAGGATCTAAAAGAAAATAAGGAAGTAACTTATACTAATCAAAGAATTGTTAAAAAGAATAGTGATGATATTAAAAATACACTCATAAAGGAAACTAATATGCTATCAAGCGTAACCGCTGATATCTTTAAATGCGATTCTAATATTTAATTTAAAAGTTGTTATAATAATTTCTAATATTAAAATACAATTATGAAGAAGCTTATTATAATACTATCAATTTTAATCCCTTTCTTTCTAGCATATTTAATAAAAAACAAAGATTTAAATTTAACCTTTGTTTCAATTATTATTTTTATGTTTTGCGTACTAGTAGTTAGCTACTTAACTAAAAATAATCAAAAAAATCAATTTTCATTAAAAAGTTTCTTGTTAAAAAAAAGCACTAAAAAGTAATTTACGTTAACGCATTAACTAAATTCATTGCTATTGCAGTTGCACTAACAGCTGAACCTATCATTATTGCTCTATCTCCCCACTGCATTCCAACATAAATCCACCCAATACAACTAACAATATAGGCTATCTGCCCATAAAAAGTCAGAGACGCACTAATAAGAAAAACACCAACAACAGCTAATAGCATTGATGCCCATTTTACATACCAATCCCTTGTACCCGTTGGGGTTGTAGGCTTGATCTCATCATATTCTGTTTGAAGTTCTTCTAATTCTTGTTTTAATCTTTTTTTCTCATGAGACAATTCCATAGCTAGCCTACCGGCTTTTGTCATGGTGCTACCAGCAAGTGTTGAAGCAGGGTCAACAACTTGATCAGATATAACTTTCAAACTCTTATCTTCCATGTTTTTTTCCTAATATGAAATGTGAAATATTAAAATAGTATAGCTCTATTAAATCATTTAATTTTTTTGTCAAAATTTATTTTAAAACTTGTTAATTTTAATTAAGGTTAAATTAAATAATGTAGTCAGGAAGGTTTTTTATGAAGTGGGAAAGTGGAAATTTATTACATATACACATAGCTCATAAAGCTTCATCGAAAATGATTGAACTTGAAGAAGCTGAATTAGTTGCAGGAAAAGGAATTGTAAATGATCGTTATTATAATGAAACAGGAACATACTCCTCAAAACCAGATATTAGGGATATAACTTTAATAGAAAGTGAGGTTTTAGAAGCTTTGGCAGCTAACCAACCACCCCTACAAGAAAAGCCTATAATTTTAAAACCAATTGAGCATAGAAGAAACTTAACAACTTACGGTGTACCCTTAAATTATTTAGTTGGAAAACGCTTTAAAGTAGGTGAAGTTATATTAAAAGGAGGGAGATTAAACTTTCCCTGCAAGTATTTAGCTGATCTTCTAAAAAAACCATTAGTGCTACCACTTTATAATAGATCTGGTCTAAATTGTTCTGTAGAAAAAGGTGGAATAATTAAAAAAGGTGATAAAATAATACCAATTGATTATTAGAAACTAATGACTGAAAGTCCAAATCCACAAAATATTAACATTAAAACTGCTAACCATTGGGGCGTTTTTGTCAAAAATAATATTATAAAAGCGATAAAAATAAGAATGAAATCTGATACACTTTTAAAAGAAGACAAAATTATTGGATCATAGAAAGCCGCTACAAGGATTCCAATTACACTGGCATTAATTGCTTTAAAAGCATGCACAACTTTATTTATTTTTCTTATTCTAGACCAAATAGGAAGTGTGCCAATTATTAAAAAAAAAGACGGTAGAAAAATAAAAATCAGACACAAAATACTTATTAAAAGAAAATTATTTTCATTAGCTAAAAATATCCCTAAATAGGAAGAAAAAGTAAATAATGGACCCGGGATTGCTTGAGCTGCTCCATAACCGGCAAGGAAAATATCTTTTTCTATTAAACCTTTTGATACAAATTCTTCTTGTAATAATGGCAAAACAACATGCCCTCCTCCAAAAACAAGCGAACCTACTTTATAAAAAATATTAGCTAAAGAAGTAATTTCTGTTTCAAAAATTGAATTAATTATTGGAAGGAAAAAAAGAAAAGAAAAAAACAAAAATAGGAAAATATAACTCGATAAAGTTATACTTATAGGTTTATGAAAAGATGTTTCTGATATTTCCACATCTTTATAAAAATACATCCCTAATAAACCACTCATTATTAAGCATAATAATTGATTCAAAGAGGAAGGAAATAAGATTAAAATCAGAGCTGTAAAAAAAGCAATAGAATAACTATAAAAATCTTTTAAGAAATTTTTTTGCATTCCCAAAATGGCTTGCAATACAATTATCACAACTACAGACTTTAAACCTTGAATAAAACCTGAGGGAATTACATCATCAAAATTTATAACAAAATAACCAAAGAGAATTAATATAAATGCCGACGGGATTGTGAAACCTACCCACGCTAATAGAGCACCACTTACTCCTTTAAAGTGATAACCGATAGACATACCCACTTGACTAGATGAAGGTCCAGGTAAAAAATTACATAATGATACAAATTCCATATAGGTATCATCATCTATCCACTTTTTATCCTTAACAAAAGTATTTCTGAAATAACTAATATGGGCTATTGGTCCTCCAAAAGAAGTTAAACCTAACAAGAAAAAAGATATTAAAATATCAATATGACCAACTTTAGGTGAAGTTTTAGGTAGCAAAATATATTTCCTATAAAATGATATTTCTTATTACCACTAATAATATATAATTTTCATTGATTATTAATTACATTAATATTGTAATTGATTTAAAGTTTAAATTTACAAAAGGTTTAATCAATATGAAAACTAATAAAATATTTATAATGTTAAATTCATTAATTTTGCTAGTCTTTGTTTCAGTTAATCCAATATTTGCTCACGAGGGTGCCACGGGAGTGATCAAAGAACGAATGGATAAATTTAAAATGAGCAAAACTATGATGAAGCAAATCAATGTTGGTTTAAGAGAAAATGATTTTGAAAATATAGAAAAATCTGCCCAAAAGTTATTGTCTTGGAGCAGAGAAATGTCAAAGTATTTTCCTGAAGGTAGCGACGTTTCTCCTTCCGAAGCATCTAAAAATATTTGGTTGGATCCTAATGGGTTTAGTAAGGCGATCAAAAATTTTGAAGAGGCCTCTTTGGAGTTGGTAAACCAAGCACAAACAGAAAACTCAGATACTTCAATTCAAGCCTTTCGAAACTTAGCTAATACTTGTAAAGGCTGTCATCAAAAATTCAGAAATTAAATCTTAATTTAAGGAAAAATCTATGAAGGGAATAGTTTTTTTAGGAAATAAAAAATTAGAAATACAAGATTTCAAAGACCCAACGCCAGGTCCAAATGATGTAATAATCGAAATAAAAGCATCTGGCATGTGTGGCAGTGACCTGAAATTTTACAGGGCAAATAGTGGACCTTCATCATTAGGTCTCGGGGGTGATGATAAGCCAGTTATAGCTGGACATGAGCCCTGTGGAGTCGTTGTTGATATAGGATCTAATGTTTCTAAAAACTCCTTCTATAAAGGCATGAGAGTCATGCAACATCATTACGAAGGATGTGGTAATTGTTTTCACTGCTCTACTGGATGGCAACAACTTTGTAATGATGGTGTTAAAGCTGTGTTTGGTGTTACTGGCAATGGTGCTCATGCAAAGTATATGAGATGTCCCGCAAGTACATTAGTGCCGCTGAGAGAAGAAATTTCATTTATTTCAGGGGCAGCAATCTCCTGCGGAACAGGTACAGCGTGGGGGGCCTTAGATAGATTATCCTTAAAAGCTAGTCAAACAATTGCAATATTTGGTATGGGACCTGTTGGTTTGTCAGCTGTAATGTTGGCGCATAAAATGGGAGCTAAAATTATTGCCCTAGATACAAATCAAAAAAGATTGGATCGATCTATCGAATTTGGAGCTGATATAACAATAAACCCAGAAAATCATCAAAATTTATTAGAAGAAATTAAAGAACATACAAATGGATTAGGTGTTGACGCGTCCATTGATGCCTCGTCCGCACCTTCAGCAAGATCTTACTCTGTTAAATGTGTGAAAACTTGGGGGAAAGCTTGTTTTGTAGGAGAAGGTGGTGAAGTAACTTTAGATGTAAGCAACGATCTCTTGAGAAGACAGGTTACCTTGATTGGTAGCTGGACATTTTCTAAACATGGACAGGCTGATTGTGCAAATTTTGTAACTGAGAAAAAAATTGATGTAGATAAATTATTCACTCACTCTTGGTCATTAGACCAAGCTGATGAGGCCTACAAGCTTTTTGACCTTCAATCTGATGGTAAGGGTGTCTTTATTCCTTAAATATTAATCATTTTTTTCCAAGAACCAAAATATAGGGTTAGACTAATAAAAACACCATAAATCATCATCCCTACTGACATGATGATAAAAATATTAGTTGGCGATGCTAAGTCAAAACTAAATAATATTTGTGATATCAAAACTACAAACGTTAACCTAATTAAAGTTCCCATAACTGGCCAGATAAGGGTATTAAAAGCTTGTGAAACAAAATAAAGTCCTAGCCCAAGAGCAAAAAAGGCATAAAAGGGTGCGACAATATTTAGGTAAAGGTTTGATGCGTCATAAATTTCTTTTTTATCTGTAAATAACAAAGACCAAAAATTAGGATATACAGAGAATAGAATACCTATAAAGCCTACAACGCAAACTGAAAAGAGTGTGCCTTTCCATGTCATATTTAATGCTCTTTCTATCTTTTTTGCCCCAACATTTGCGCCAACTATAGCAATAAGTGCACCCCCAATTCCAAAAATTATAGGAATTAGTAACAACTCTAATCTTATTGCTATACCGAAACCAGCTATCCAGTCTGTTCCAAATTTGCTTACTATTGTAGTACAGTACAAGGCTAAAGCTATAGTCATCAATGATTGACAACTCGCTAGGGAACCAGACCTAATTAATCGAAAAATTCCATTAAATTTCAAAATGTCTTTTATAGCTAAAGCAAAAGGATGTTTTCCAAAAATATAATAAGTAATCATAAAAATGATTCCAAAAACATAACCTAAAATTAGTGAAATTATTGCCCATTGAAGAGATGAAAAACTCAATAAACCATCAAAAAAAATTACCTCATCAATTAGATAAATATTTCCAGAATCAAATTTGAAATTAATAACTGCTGCTAAAATGTGTATTAGCAAAACTATTGTCCAACCAATAGCAGGTATAATTGTATTACCAGAACCTCTAGTTACAGATATCGTAACATTAAAAAGCCAAATAAAAATAATGCCCCCTAATAAGATATCACCATAAATCAAAGCGGATAATGCTACTTGTTCATCAACTTTGAAGAAGTCAAAGAAACTCTCTGAGTAAAAAAAATACAAACTCATCATTATTAAAGATCCCAAAATTGCAATTATTATTGCAGATCTGAAGACACATGATGCTTGAAAAAAATTTTGACTACCAAAAGCTCTTGCAACAGAGCCACTTATAGCTCCGCCAAATGCACCATTAGATAACATGCTAGTAAGCATATAAACTGGAAAAATATAAGCTACCCCTGCTAACTCTGAAACACCAATTTGACCAACATACCAAAGATCAAAAACTATAGTCATAGCAGCTATTAAAGTAGAATATAAATTTGGTATGGCTAATTTAAAAAAAATTTTAGAAAAAGGAAGTACAATCAAATTATTTGAATAATTAATTTTACTCAAAATTTAACTTTCAATATTAATTTGATAAGGCAAACACTTTTTGACTATCTTTTACCGATCTAACTAAAATTCCCGGTCTCTCTTTTGTAGAATTACCATTTTCATAAGTTATTTTTCCAGCCACAATAGTAGCAACATAACCTTTAGTATGTTGCATTAATCGCTTGCCTCCTGCGGGTAAATCCTGCGTCATAAAAGGGTCTGAAGATCCAACATTATCCCAATCAATTATGTTAATGTCTGCTTTTAATCCTACTTTCAAAAGACCTCTATCACTCAACCCTGCTGCTATAGCAGTATCAGAAGTTAATCTTCTTATTGTTTCCTCCATAGAAAAAACTTTTTTCTTCACTGACCAATACGATATAAGCCATGTAGGATATCCAGCATCTAAAATAAAACCAACATGAGCACCACCATCACCTAAACCCATAATTGCATTTTTATCTTCTAGCATGGTTTGACACACATTAAATGTATGATCAGCATAATTAACTAAAGGTGCATAAATAAAGTTATTCCCTTCATTTTCCAAAAGGATATCATAAGCCATTTCTGCAGCAGAAATACCCTTAACACGAGCCAGGTTTTCTATGGAATCTTCTTGTTTAGGGTTATAATTGGGTGGAGAGCCAAACCTATACATTTGTGAATATCCAATTCTATTAATTAATGGGAAAGTGCTTCCCTTTATAGGATCCTCAGATAGAATTTTTTCTTTTATCTCCTTTTTCTTCATTTCAACAACACGTTCATCAAGTGGTAAATCAGAAAGAGACTTATAGGTATCGGTTCCTGAAAAGGGATTTTGGCTTCCATTTAGGCCCAAAAGTAATCCTATTGGTCTTGGCGTAACTACTGGCCTAATTGGCAAACCTTCTTTTTGAGCCTCTCTAGCCATTTCCATCAAATCTTTCCAGAAATCTGGTCTATCATGTCTTTGTGTACAACTAAAAACTACAGGCCTACCAGATTTTTTTACAATGCGCTTTAACACTTCAAATTCTGTTTCAGGATCTGGTTCATTCCAGTCCGAAACTATTTCCATAAAACCTGCGCCTGCGTCTGAAAGTCCCATGGCTATAGCTGTTAATTCATCTTCATGTGCTCTTAAGGTTGGCGTAAATTCACCCTTTAAACTTTTATGACTAATTGTTCTAGAAGTTGAGAAACCAAAAGCACCTGCTTCCACAGCTTCTTTGGCAAGTTTTCTCATCATATTCATATCATTAACAGTTGCGGCTTCATGATTAATTGCCCTTTGCCCCATAACATATACCCTTAAGGCGGCATGAGGTAAAAGAGCGCAAACATCAATATCAAGTTTATTTCTTTCTAAAGCCTCTATGTATTCTTCAAAAGTTTCCCATTGCCAGTCAAGCCCCTCATGCATAACTGGAGCTGGAATATCTTCTACGCCTTCCATTAGCTCAACTAATTTAACTCTATCTTCTGGCTTACAAGGCGCAAAACCAACGCCACAATTCCCCATCACAACTGTAGTCACACCATGGATTGATGATGGTTTCAATTGACTGTCCCATATAGCTTGTCCATCATAATGTGTATGAATGTCGACAAACCCAGGAGTTACTACTAGATCCTTTGCATCTATTTGTTGGTGACACTTGCCATCAACATGCCCTATAGCAGCTATTAGTCCATCTTTCACAGCAATATCTGCTTTTTGAGGTTTATTACCTGTTCCGTCTACCAGTAGACCGTTTCTGATAATTAAATCAAAGGTATCTAATTCTTTTTTAAAACCATCCATTAATAATCCTCCCAATATTAATAAATAGTCTGTTATTTTAATTTTTTTATGTCAATAAATGATTTGCTATATGATGTTACTAGCTAATAATATTTTTTTCTCTGAGTTGATTAATTTGTTCCTGTGATATTCCAATCTCTTTTAGAATATCGTCCGTATTTTCTCCAACTGTAGGTGCAGGCTTATTAATTTTTCCTGGCGTCTTACTTAGCCTTGGAAAAGCTTCATGCATTAATATTTCACCATACTCTTTATTAAAATGTTTAGTTAAAATCTGTCGATCCTTAACATAAGGATGTTCAATTATTTCTGATATATCAAGGACTGGCCCAACAGTAATACCAGCTTCTGAACATTTCTCTAATAAAGGATCTCTATTAAACTTTTTAATGAACTTTGAGATAACATCATCCAAATCTTCTTGATTTCTTAGTCTATCGCTATTTGAAATAAACCTTGGATCTGTAATCAAATCTTCAGCTCCAATAGTAACTGCAAGTTTTTCCCACATTGACTGCATTGAAGCCGATAGTGAAACATACCTACTGTCTTTTGTTTTGTATATTCCTCTTGGCGCTGCCACATTACTTCTGTTTCCCATACGAGGAGGAATTTTCCCCGATATATCATAACTTGCAGCCCATGGTCCTAAAATTGAAAAAAGAGGCTCAAACAATGATAGATCAATAACTTGCCCACCAGTTTGGTTTTTTTTAGATACTATTATTGACATTAAAATAGCCCCAAAACCTGTTAACCCAGCAACCATATCTGCTAGTGCAAGCGGTGGGAGTAATGGTGTCTGGTTCTCTTCCCCAGTCATTGAAGCAAAGCCACTCATTCCTTCAACCAAAGACCCAAAACCAGGTGAGTTCTTATATATTCCAGTCTGACCCCAACCAGATATCCTAAGAATTATTAAATTTTTATTCAATTCCATTAATTGATCAGGACCAATTCCCCATTTCTCAAGGGTCCCAGGAACAAAATTTTCAATGAATACATCTGCACTTTTGACTAGATCTTTTAAAATTCCAAGTCCTTCTTCTTGCTTTAAATTTAGAGCAAGACTTCTTTTATTTCTTGAATAAACTGCCCACCAATGAGAAACATCATTAACTTTCCAGTTTCTAAGATCATCTCCTTTACCAGGTTTCTCAACTTTGATTACATCAGCGCCAAAATCTGCAAGCATGTGGCTTACCATGTTTCCTGCAGCAAGACGTGACATATCTAAAATTTTTAAATCATCTAGTGGTAACAAAACTCAAAAGACCTCTCATTAATTATACTTCATTATTATCTATTTTTACTTTCCTTAATGATTTTAGAAGATGATTTCTTTTGTTAGCTCTTTCAATTAATTCATTATGACTTAGCTTTTCTCTTCTTTCGGCCTCTAATTTTTCTCCTACTTTTACAGACCAGTCTGGAACAGAAGTTTGATTTTTAGCCATCTCAACATACATAGGACCATATCTAGCAATATAATCCTTAATCCCTCCTGGAGCATTTAAGTCTATAGTTTCAAAAGGTCCCATAAATGCCCACCTCAATCCTAATCCATCTCTAATGGTGGCGTCTATCTCATCTGAATTAGCATAACCTTCTGAGTATAACCTCATTGCTTCATTTAAAAGAGCTCCTTGTAATCTATTTAAAATAAAACCATCTATCTCTTTTCTAACATTTACAATAGAAGCTCCGGATGATTTAAAAATTTCTTGTGTTTTTTCTATTGTTTTTTGAGAAGTGTTTTCACTCGGGCACAATTCAACACAAGGAATTAGGTGGGGGGGATTAGCTGGGTGAGCAATAATACACCTATGTTGCCCTCTCAAATTTTGAGTTATACTCGATATAGGCATAGCCGAAGAAGATGAAGCTATAACTATATCATCCGATGCAAGATTATCTAACTTAGCAAAAAGCTCTTGCTTGACAGATAAGATTTCTGGGGCGCTTTCTTGAATGTAGTTAACGCTACTACATAACTCTTCAATGGTGACATTAATTTTAATTCTCTTTAAACTCTCTTCAATATTAATGGAATCATCTATGCTTTTTAATTCTTCTAAAAATAATTGGACTCTACTTTCAAAACTTTCGAAGACTTCAGAATGACTGTCATGAACGAGGACATTAAACCCACTTTTTGAAAATATAGCTGCCCAGCTAGCACCTATTAAACCTCCCCCAATTACACCAACATTTTTCATTATTTTTCCTTTAATTGTGAAAGTTAATTATAATTATTTTTTTAATATTTTAACTGAATAATTTGAATTTATTTAATTTTAAAAAACATGCTACCATAACATAAAAAAATTAATCTTAAAGGACACATAAATGGGACAACTTATTGATGGTGTGTGGGTAAAAGGCTCGGTGTCCAGCAATGACCAAAAAGGGAGTTTTAAAAGAGCCAGCAGTGTTTTTAGAAACAAAATTAGCTCTAATCATTCAACATACTTACCTGAAACAAATAGATACCATTTATACGTTAGCTACGCCTGCCCATGGGCTCACAGAACACTGATATTTAGAAAATTAAAAAATTTAGAAAGTCATATCTCTGTTGATTATGTTCACCCCGACATGCTTGAAATGGGTTGGTCTTTTGAAAAAAACTTTCCTGGAACGTCTGGTGATAGTCTTCATAATAAAAGATATGTTCATGAAATTTATCAATTATCTGACAAAGACATATCAACAAAAGCAACTGTTCCAATTTTATGGGATAAAAAAACGAGAACAATAGTCAATAATGAATCGGCTGAAATAATAAGAATTATGAATGATGCTTTTAATGATATTACAAAAAATAAAGATGATTACTATCCTGAAAAATTTCGTGATCAAATCGACTCTATTAATGATACTATTTATGAAAACATCAATAATGGAGTATATAGATCAGGTTTTTCAAAAACACAGAACTCGTATGAAGAGGCTGTAAAAAATCTCTTCACCTCTCTTGATATGGTAAATGATATTTTAGAAGGACGTAACTATTTAGTTGGAGACATACTTACTGAAGCAGATATCCGCCTTGTTCCTACGTTAATTAGATTTGACTGTGTTTATTATTTTCATTTTAAGTGTAACTTAAAAAAAATAAGTGAGTATAAAAATATAAGTAGGTATTTAAGAAATTTATTTGAAGAAGATGCTATTAAATCAACAACTAATTTTGAACATATCAAACGTCACTATTTTTACTCTCATGAAAATATTAATCCGTTTAGAATAATTCCAATTGGGCCAGAAACTTCAATTTCATAGAGATATTTCATTTATTTTTTTTAACGTACTCCGAACAAGCAAGACCAAACTCTTTAAACAAACATCTATTGAGTTCATTATTCTCAGGTTCATATTCAGCATGCCATTGAACACCTACTGCAAATGAAGGATGTTCTGGAATACTTATTGCCTCTATAACACCATCATCAGAAAGAGCTTCAATTTTTAAATTTTGAGCTAAAGCGTTTATTGCTTGGCCATGAAGAGAATTAACCATACAATTTTCTTTATTTATTAAATTATAAAAATATCCATTTTTAGTAAAATCTATTCTGTGCCTTAGTTTAAATATCTCTTTTATAGTTACATCATCTTCTCTTGGCATTCTGTGATCATTTTTTTCTGGCAACAGATGTACTCTGTAATGAAGAGTGCCACCATAGGCAACATTCATTTCTTGTATACCTCTACAAATACCAAAAATTGGAATTCCTAAACTTACACATTTAGGTATCAATTTTAATACAATTTCATCTCTTCCAACATCTATTGGTTCGTCCGGGGGAAATGGCTTTCCTCCAAAATGGTGTGGCTCTATATTAGCCCTACCACCAGTCAATACAATACCATCTAATTTTTTTAAAAGTTGGTCTAAATCATCATTATTTATATAAGATGGAATTAAAATTGGTATGCCATTTGTAAATTTTGCAACGGCGTTTACGTACCTTAATCCAGTTGAATGTGAAACTTGTCTTCCGCCAAAGTTAGTTATTTCATTAGTAGAAATTCCTATTATTGGTTTAATTGAGGACATATTAAATAATGAGCTTTCTATATTTGTGTAGTAACTTTAATTAACAGCCTAATTGATATGCTAGATCATTAAGATCTTTAGAAATAAAATCCCAACTTCTATCACCTTTATAATCATTTACTTCACTAATATCAAATAACTTATCTTTACCATATTCATAAGGTCTATGAACGTATCCTGTTTTCATTCCTTGAAGGCTAGCTGCTTTTAAATCATCATCATGGGCAGCAACCATCATACATTCTTCTGGGCTTAAATGAAGGGCTCTACATGCTTTAAGGTATGCCTCTGGTTCAGGCTTGTAATGGCCTACAACTTCTGCACCCAATATAACGTCCCAATTAAGATTAGAATACTTAGCCATATTTACCATAAGCGCTATATTGCCATTCGACTGTGTTGCAATAATAAATTTAGTTTTCAGCTTATTTAAACCTTCAGAGCTATCAGGCCATCCAGGTAGCCTATGCCAAGCTTTAACAAGAAAGTCAAAATCATCACTTGAGAGTTTATCTAAACCAAATCTCGACGAAATTTTTTTTAAATTTTCCATATGCAATATATCTAAAATTGTAAATGGCCTATCACCTTTCCTAATTTCTTCCATTGCGGGTTGGTATTCTGCTCTCCACGCATCGGCAAAATCGTTAGGGTTAATTACAATCTTATTTTTGTTAGCAATTTTTTTAACTTCGTTTGCAATACCTGATCTCCAGTCCACAACAGTGCCAAAGACATCAAACAATAAAGCTTTAACTTTTAACATTTTGCTTCCAATCAATTAATATGTTAAGTATTTAATTACCTACATTAACCTATTTAATAAACTTAAATAGTCTTAAAGCTATTACATTTTAAACATAAAGTAATCATTTATGAATAAAGAAAATAATTCTAAAGTTTTTTTTACACCTCCAGTTTTAGCTGTTTTTTTTATGATTTTTTCTGGTTTTTTTGCAACCACGATGCATTGCCTTATTCGATTTGCAACTGAGGATCATCATCCATTTGAAGTTGCTTTTTTTCGAACTATTTTTGTGCTTATTATTTTCTTACCTCTTGTAGCTAGAAATGGAATAAGTTCTCTAAAATCTAATAATATCAAATTACAGACTTTTAGAGCAATAGTTGGAAGTGTAGCGATGCTTTGTATGTTTTACGGCCTCAGTATAACCGAATTAGCAAAAGCAACAGCCCTAATGTTCACAGTCCCTATTTTTGCAACAATTTTAGCTATTTTATTTTTAAAAGAAATTGTTGGAATAAGAAGATGGTTGGCTATGATTGTAGGTTTTACTGGAGCAGTAATTGTATTAAGACCAGATGTTGAACTTGGTTTTGGTCCCTTATTAATTTTATGTGCATCACTAATGTGGTCATCTTCAATGCTAATGGCAAAAACTTTAACTAAGACTGACTCAATATCCAGTATTACTTTCTGGCAAGCAGCAGGCTTAATTCCAGCTACATTTATTTTGGCTATTCCGGTATGGCAATGGCCTAATTTAAATCAATTATTTATGTTTCTTATGATTGCTATAGCAGGGACATTAGTTCATTGGTTTCTAAATGAAGCCTTAAAGAGAGCCGAAATTTCAGCTCTACTTCCACTAGACTATTTAAGACTCATTTGGTCAGTTTCAATGGGCTTTATTTTCTTCAATGAATTACCACACGCTGGACTATGGTTTGGGGCAGCTTTAATATTAGGCGCTTCAACTTACATTGGTATTCGTCAAGCACAAAAAAAGAAAGAGGAGTTAAACACAAATAGTAACATTTCTATTTAACTTATCTTCCACCAGTTACTGGTACAATAGAACCAGAAATATAACTAGAATCTTCGCTTAGCAACCACATTACAGTTTTAGCAACCTCGTCAGCACCACCTATTCTTCCTAATGGCACAGAAGGCATTAATCTATCAACACGAGATGCATCTCCTGCTTTAGCATGTATTTCAGTATCAATTAACCCAGGTGCAACAGCATTCACCCTTATTCCATGTTTACCTAATTCTTTAGCCATTCCATATGTTAAGGAATGGATTGCACCTTTTGACATTGCATAATGAACAAACTCTCCACCACCTCCAATATCAGCAGCAATAGAGGACATGTTAACAATATTTCCATATTTTTGACTTATCATTGCTCTTGCAGACTCTTGAGCAACGAAGAAAGCTCCAGAAACGTTTGTATCAATAAGTTTTTTAAGTTCCGCAGGATCTAAATCTTGTATAGGTGAAATTGGACCAGTTATACCAGCATTATTAAAAACAGCATCAATAGAGCCTGCCTTTTCCTTAAATTGTTCAAAGATACTTGTGACAGCCTTACTATCAGCAACATCACATTGCAGAATTATACCATCACCACCAGCTGATTTTACTTCAGCCAAGCACTCATCTGCTGCTTTTGCATTTTGGTTATAATTTATACCAACAAACATTTTTGCCTTGGCAGCTTCTATAGCTGTTGCTTTACCTATACCTTGACTTGCACCTGTGATTAAAATATTTTTCATTTTTTCCTCTATATCTATATAATTTGTTTAAATTTTTCCCTGTAAATATCTAAGACTTCAACATTAACTGGCCTTGCAGGATCCTTACCATCAAAAAGGTCTAAAAGCTGAGTAGCAACATATTCTGACATCTTATCACGACTATCTCTTGTGATGCCAGCAGTATGAGGACTGGCTATTACATTATCTAATTTAAGAAGCTTATGAGAGGAAGGTGGTGGTTCAAACTCCCATACATCTAAACCTGCTCCTGCTATATGACCTTCTTTCATTATTTCGTATAAATCATCTTCGTTATGAATGGAGCCCCTAGATGTTGTTACAAAATAACTACCTTTCTTCATTTTTTGAAACCAACTTTTATTGATCATATTATTAGTTTCTTTATTTAATGGTATGTGTACAGAAACAACGTCGCTTTGTGCTAGCAAATTATCAATTTCAGATTTAGTACTGTTTTTCTTTTCAAAAGTTTCATCACTTATGTAGGGATCATAAGCTAAAATATTACAATTAAAAGCAACCTTACAAATTTCAGCTACTCTACCTCCAGTGTTACCAAGACCTATAATACCAACTGTTTTATTAAGGAGGTCTTTACCTATAAAATTTACTCTAGCATCATTCCATCCTCTTCTAAGAGCATGGTCTGCTTCACCAATTCTTTTAAATAAGCTTAAAATCATCGCCACAGCATGCTCTGCAACACCTTCAGCATTTCCACCAGTTTGATTTACAACTAAAACACCTGCTTCTGTACATGCCTCAACATCAACAGTGTCATAACCAGCACCAGAAGAAGAAACAACAATTAAATTAGGAACTTTTTTTAAAAACTCTTTATCTACCTGCAAATACTTAGGAACCTCATCTCGAGCTGCTCCAACTTGATATGCATCAGCTTTTTGCAGAATAGAAAAGCACTTTTCTTCACTATCAGAACTACTGATTTTTAAAATTTCTACTTTGGATTGAGAGTATAAAATATCTAATCCATTTTGTGCCGGAAGAGTATCCAGATAGACTATAGTTGGCATAGAATCCTCTTATTAGTAAATCCTTAACATGATATTCTTTTTAACCTCTCTTGCAAAGTATATAAGACAATTTTTTAAAACTATATTTAATAGTAAAATTTAGTAGAATAATAAAAAATTATTACTCTATAAAATTTGTGAGGTACAAAATGATTAAAAGAATACTTATACCTGATATACTTCAACCTGTAAGTCATTATTGTCATGCCGTAGAGGCTAATGGTATTATTTGGGTTTCAGGCTTAGTAGGTATGAACTTTGATGGCAGCATTCCAGAAAATACTAAGGATCAATTTGATATAGCTATGCGAGATTTAAACACATGTTTAGAAGCTGCAGGAGGCTCCTCTAAAGATGTAGTAAAAGTCAGAGTGTTTCTGACTAATATAGACGACAGAACTATTATTAATCCCAAAAGAATAGAATATTTTGGAGATCATAAACCAGCGTCAACTTTATTAGAGATTTCAGCCCTAGTGGACCCAAGAATGAAAGTTGAAATAGAAGCAGAAGCAGTCATTTCAAAATAAATTATGAGTTAGAAAAATGAGTTTAATTAAGTTAAATGCGACAGATGCAATTGAATTAATGAGGAAAGGAGAACTTTCTTCTGAAAAATATGTAAGTGCCTTTTTAGAACATATAGAAAAACGTGAACCTCTTATTGGGGCTTGGAGTTTTTTAGACCCTGAACTGGCTATCCAACAAGCGAAAGAAGCTGATAAGCGCTGGAAGAATAAAAATGCAGGTAAACTAAACGGTCTTCCAATTGGAATAAAAGATATAATTGATACAAAAGATATGCCTACAGAAAATGGGTCTAAAATATGTAAAAATAGAAAGCCCTCTGAAGATGCATATCTTGTAAATTTATTAAAAGAAGCTGGTGCCGTCATAATGGGTAAATGTGTGACAACTGAATTTGCTCTCTCTGGACCTGGAAAGACTAAAAATCCAAATGATCTTGAGTGTACACCAGGTGGTTCATCTTCCGGTTCTGCAGCTGCAGTTTGTGATAATATGGTTCCATTATCTATCGGTTCCCAAACAGGTGGATCAGTTCTGAGGCCAGCATCGTTTAATGGCATCATTGGTCTCAAACCAACTTTTGGTACAATTTCTAGATACGGGATGTCTCCAATATCACAAAGATTAGATCATCCCGGAATATATGCTAACACAATTAATGATATTGATTTAGTTGCTTCTGTCCTCTTCTCATACGATCAGAATGATTTAGATATGATTAAAAATTTTAAATATAAGAATGATGAGCAGACAAGTTCATCTCCCAAATTTGCGTTTATAAAAGGACCGGTATGGGGTTATGGCGAACAAGATATGCAAGATGAAATAACAAATTTTGTAAAGAATTCTTCATTAAATATTGTTGACTTTGAACTGGATTCTATTTTTGAAAGCGCAGCAAAAAGTCATGAAATTATAATGAATGGGTCCATTGCTAGGTCATTATCTAAATATTATAAAAATGAAAAGAACAAACTTCACCCTTTTACAATCTCTAGAATTGAAGCAGGCATGCCTGTTTCAGCTAAAGATTACATTGATGCAATTGAGAACGCAAAATTAATGGAACTAAGTCTTGAAAAAGTTTTTAAAGAATTTGACGCCATCATAACACCATCAGCTCCCGGTCAGGCACCAAGAGATCTTATGAACACTGGTAATGCAATATTTAATGGTTATTGGACAATGATGGGTGTGCCAGCAATAAGTCTTCCACTCTTAAGAGGTAAAGACAATTTGCCAATTGGCATTCAGATTATAACTTCCTGGAAAGAAGATTCAAAACTTTTAAAAATTTCTGAACATATATTGAGTAAAAATAAAAAAAGGCTTGCTCAATAATTAGCAAGCCTTTCCTTTAATTTAGAATATTATAATAAACCAATTTTTTTCATGTAAGCTAAGTTAGAATCTAAAGCTTCTTTAGCAAGTGGGCTTTTTGAAGCAGCAGAATTCCATGCATCAACAGCAATTTTTCTGAACTTTGCTCTTTCGCTTACCGGCCAATCTATAATTGTTAAATCACCAGCAGCTTTGTCTTTAGCAACCTGTGCTCTACCTTCCAAGCCTGCATCTCTTAATTTTGCAGTCCAAGTCCAATAAGTCCATAATGTTAAAGCTGTTTGATTTTGCTTGCTTAACTTATTAAAAGTTTTTTTGTTAATAATTGTCTGAAGGTTAGCCATAGAGTGAATACCTGGATATAAAGGGTATTTTGCAATCTTATGGAAACCACTAGCGTGATTATTAATATAAACAGAAGCATCTGCCGCATCAACAATACCCTTTTCTAGTGAAGTATATACTTCTGAAAAAGGAAGTGAAGAAGGTGAAGCTCCTGCTCTTCTAAAAACATCTGCTGCTAAACCTTCAGGTGACCTAATCTTTACACCCTTAAGGTCTGCCACACCGTTAATTGGGACTTTTGAAACAAGAGCTTCCTTACCATATGGACCACAACCCAAGACATGGATTTTTCCAGGCAAAACGCTATCGTATATTTTTTGTAGCATTTCTTTACCACCACCGTGCATACAATACTCTTGATACTGTTTAGGCGTGTCATATCCTGCAATCAAGTCACCCATGATAGCAAAAGCAGGATCTCTTCCTGCGAAGTAAGCTATTGCATTGAAGTCACCATCTAAAATGCCATTAGCTACAGCATCAATAGTTTCTCTATGTGGTACAACAGACTTTGTAGGCAAACCCTCTATTTGAAGCTCACCATTTGTTAAATCTGACAATACTGGAGCATGTTTTGCCATATAGGTATGAGCCCAGTCACCTGCCTTTGAACTCATTTGAAATTTTAGTTTTTTAGCACTTGCAGCACCCGTAAAGGTTAAGCCTGCAACTACTAAAGCACTTATTAAATATTTTTTCACTTATTCCTCCTCTATTAATTGTGAAAATCAACTAAAGCCATCAGCTATGTAAAACATTAGCCATGTAATAAAAGTGGCAAAAGCTACTCCAGCCACCCAAGCCCAGGGTCCATAAGCATCAACATGATCACTTCTAACTGGTTTTGCCATCTTTTCCTCCTTGGTTCTTGACATAGTATAATTAATGTCTCTAATAGTATTAATTAGTTAATAATTCTATGATAATTGCAAGTTAAAAAAAATTTTTCTTAGAATTTATTTTGGGGGAATATTAATGTCAGAAATGATCCAAAAAAAAGATGTTGATCTCGACAATATGGAAGAATTTAAAGCTGGTAATGACAGCTTTGCCTTTTTTGATCATTTCAGCAAATTTTCAGGTTTAGCCGTTGCTCAATTATATCTTGTTTGCGCAGCAGTTACTGGATTTGAAGTTATCTCGAGGTATGTATTCAACGCCCCCACACAATGGGTTTTTGAAATTGTAATGACACTTGCTGCAACTGCATGGATGTTATCAGCTGCTTACGTTACCCTTCACAAAAGACATATTGGTATTACTGTTTTTTATATAATGGCTTCCGACAAAGGTAAATGGTGGCTTGATTTTATCGCTTATGTTGTAGGAATAATAGCTTTATGGTTATTAATTGATGACTCTGTAATAAGAGCACTAGATTCTATTGCGATGGTTGAAAAAGCTGGAAGCGCATGGAATTCACCTCAGCCAATGATTTTAAAATCTATGCTAACCATTGGAGCAATGACCTATATTACACAATTGATGATTAATCTTTATCGTCACTTTTCTTCAAAACTTGGTAAACAGATTGTTTTATTAATCTGCGGCTTAATTATTCTCAGAATTATTTCTGTAATTGTAGTTCACCTATCTGGTGAGGCTGGTATTTTTGGTTTTATAAATTCAATATATGCGTCAGTTGGATCACAGATTAATCCACAAGAATACTTGAATATGCAAGATATGAACATAGCAACAGTCAGTTTCATTATAGTTGGTTTGATGCTTATTCTAATGATGACAGGAATGCCATTAGGTGTTGTTACTCTATTCGTATCAGTCCTTAGTGCACTCTGTTATTTTGGATATGGAGGACTTTACCTTGTATCAACTAATGCTTTCGGTTTACTTGAAAAATATCCTTTAATCGCTGTTCCACTTTTTGTTTTGATGGCTTCTATTCTAGAAAGATCTGGTGTTGCAGAAGATCTGTTTGATGCCATGTCCATATTCGCTGGAAAGCTTCGGGGTGGTGTGGCTATACAAACCATTGCCGTTGCAGTTGTCTTAGCTGCAATGTCTGGGGTAATGGGTGGTGAAATTGTTATGTTAGGACTTGTGGCTTTACCTCAATTATTAAGGCTTGGGTATGACAGGAAAATGTCCATTGGATTAATATGCGCTTCTGGTGCTCTAGCCACACTAATACCTCCTAGTATTATAATGATAATTTATGGTCTGTCTGCTCAGGTTGGTATTGGTGATTTATTTATGGCTGGAGCCGTTCCAGGATTAATGCTTGCATTGCTTTATGCAATTTATGTTTTAGTAAGATGTAACCTAAACCCAAGTATGGCTCCAACTGCTGAAGAAGTAGCCAAAGCTCGTCAAAAAGACATGAAAATGTCTAAGGATAAGCTATACGCTGTATTTTTAAGTATATTTTTAATCTTTTGTGTAATGGGATCTATATACGGAGGGATTGCATCAGTAACAGAAGCCGCAGCTGTTGGTGTGTTGGGCGCAATTTTTGTGGCTTGGTTTAGAAATGCTTATAGCTGGAATTTATTACAAGTAGCTCTTGCTGGAACCATGTCAACAGTTGGAACAATTATTTGGTTAATTTTAGGAGCAGTTGCTTTTGTAGGCATATATAACCTCATCGGTGGGGCTGATTTCATGAGATCACTATTCTCTGGCCTTGGCCTTCCTGCAATTGGAATAGTCTTTGTTATGATGGGTATTCTTGTTATCCTAGGTACATTTATGGAATGGATAGCAATAGCGTTTATTACTGTTCCTGTTTTTGCACCAGTTGTTGTTGGAATGGCTCCTGAGTTAGGTTTAGAGCCAGAGTGGGCGGCCGTATGGTTTGGCGTTCTGTTTGTGATGAATATACAAATATATTTCTTATCACCACCTTTTGGTCCAGCTTGTTTTTGGCTGAAGTCAGTCGCCCCGGCGGACATCACTCTTCAAGAAATTTTCTTGTCAGTGTTACCTTTTATTGCCCTTCAAATTACAGGAATGCTTCTGGTGATGTTTATCCCTGATATAGCCTTATGGTTTCCGAAATGGTTAGGCTCATAGTTAGACTATTAAAAAAGGGTAAATTTGCAACCAACCGTCAAATGTCATTTTTCCTGAAAGGTAAATAAGGAAAGCTAGGCCTAAATAAGATAGCCATCTAAATTTAGTCAATAAACTTACGATGGCTGTTGCAAAAAAGGCCATAAGCAAAATTGCAAAGGCAATACCTAGAATTAATAAAGTCTTATCATCTCTTGCTATCGCAGTTATTGCAATGACATTATCAAGAGACATTGATACATCAGCAATTATTATTGTTATTAAAGCTGCTTTTAGGCCTTTACCAGAAACATCATTTTTAAGTTTTTCATCATTTTCTTTGTTTGAAGAAAATTCTTTTATATCTTGATAAAATTTCCAACATACCCAAAAAAGTAACAAACCTCCAAGAAGCAGTAATCCAGGTATACTAATTAGATAAGAGGCCACAAGAGCAAACAAAATCCTTAGAACTGCAGCAGCCATTAAGCCTATAAAAATTACTTTTTTTCGATGCTGTTCTGGAACCGCAGAGGCGGCCATTCCAATAATAAGAGCGTTGTCACCAGATAAAACTATATCTGCAATTATAATCTGTAAGATCTCCAAGAGCCATTCTGTCAAGATAAAGTTTCCTCTTATTAATTTTAGACGGGTAACATTGTTTATATTTTTAATCAATAATTAAACGGATTTAGAGATTGATATGACTTTACAAATAGTTATTATAGCCCCCAGGAAGGATTTAAGATGGATAATAATTTCGATTATATTGTTGTGGGAGCTGGCTCTGCAGGATGTGCTGTTGCTAATAGATTGTCTAAAAACCCAAAAAATAAAGTTTTATTAATTGAAGCTGGGAGAGCTTCTCATCCCGTTTCTAGACTTCCTGCAAGTTTTGCATTGTTAATAGATAACCCACTTGCAAATTGGCGTTATAGATCTGAACCAGAGGAAGCAACTGCGAATAGAGAGATCCCTATCCCTAGAGGGAAACTACTTGGTGGATCAAGTTCAATCAATGGTCTTGTTTATGTAAGAGGGAACAAACTAGATTACGACACATGGGCACAGATGGGTAACACAGGTTGGTCATACGACGACGTTGCCCCTTTTTTTAAAAAAATGGAAAACTATCAAGGAGAAGTTACTGAAGTTAGGGGTAGTGATGGCCCGCTAAAAATTTCTGAAGTAAGTGATAGAAATCCTATTTACGATGGCTTGTTCAAAGCAGCTGAAGAAAACAATATTCCTGTAAATGAGGATTATAACGGAGACGAACAAGAGGGTATTGCATATACCCAAACGACCATATTCAAAGGTGAGAGGATGAGTGCTGAGGTTGCTTATTTGAGGCCTATAAAATCAAGAAAAAATCTTTCTATTATTACAAATTCCCTCGTACAAAAATTAATTTTAGATGGGAAAAAATGTGTAGGCGTAGAAGTTAAAAACAAAGGTAATTTAAAAATATTCAACTGTTCCAAAGAAGTAATTTTGTGTGGTGGAGCAATTAACTCTCCTCAAGTTTTAGAGTTATCAGGAATTGGTAAACGTGAAATTTTAGACGATAAAGGTATAGAATTAATCCACGAATTAAAAGGGGTAGGTGAAAATTTAAGAGATCATCTAGGGCCAAGATTAGTTTATCATATAACAAAACCTGGAATTGCCTATAATGACAAAGCAAGGGGCGTTAATCTTATAAAACAGGTTCTAAAATATGTTTTTAAAAGAGATGGTTTTTTAACTCTGCCATCAGCTCCTGTAGTAGGTTTCTTTAAAACAAGAAAAGAACTAGCTGCCCCTGATATTCAAGTACATTTCATACCTTATAAAGTTGTGTTAAATAATGGGAAAAGAACACTTGGTAAAGAACCAGGTATTACTTGTACAGTTAATCAAAACTTACCTGAAAGCAAAGGTAGCATTCACATTAAATCTAAAAACCCTGAAGAATATCCTAGTATTAAATATAATTTCTTATCTAGCCAACTAGATAGAGATACACTCATTGCTGGTGTAAAACTAATAAGAAAATTAATGCAATCAAAACACATGAAGGAGTTTTGTGACAATGAAATTCAGCCAGGATATGAAGCTTCAACAGATGATGATATTTTAGATTTCATAAGAAATAAAGCTGAAACACTATACCACCCATCGGGAACATGTAAAATGGGATTTGATCAGGATTCAGTAGTTGATAAAAATTTAAGAGTGCATGGTATTAAAGGTCTTCGTGTTGCTGATGCTTCCATAATGCCAACTTTAGTTTCTGGAAATACAAACGCTGTATGCATGATGATTGGTGAACGTTGTGCTGATTTTATTCTTAATAGCTAGAATAAAATAGATTATATAATGGTCAGCATAACTGAAATTGAAAATTTTTGGACCAGAGGTGATCTTCATTCAAGAATTAATCAGGCAATGTTAGATTCTGGTTTAAATAATAAAAAACTAGAAATAGAAGATTTATTCCCAATTGACCAATATCATGCGCGTGGGATTGGAGCTACCATAGATCTTGGTAAAAGAATGCCAATTACAGAAAATCAAAAAATTATAGATATTGGCTGTGGATTAGGTGGACCAGCTAGGTATTATGCCAAAGAATTTAAATGTCACATAACAGGAATAGATATTACACCAAGCTTTATTGAAATAGGTAATGAATTTAATAGACTTACATCAATGTCAAACATGATAGATCTTCGTGTTGGCAACGGTGAAAAATTAGAATTTGAAGATGAAGTTTTTGACGGAGCCTACTCACAACATGTGACAATGAATATATCAGATAGAAATAAATTTTTCTCTGAAATCTATAGGGTATTAAAAAAGGGAAGTTTTTTTGCTTTTACTGAACATGGTTTAGGACCAAAAGATAATCCAATTTTTCCATTACCGTGGGCTGACAATCTAGACATGAGCTTTTTATTACCTCCTGCAAAAACAGTTACTATTTTAAAAGAAATAGGTTTTATAAATATTAAGCTTATTGAAACAGGTGATAAGTATATTGAGGGCTATGAAAAACTCATTCAAAAACAACCAAAATCTGAAAAACCTACTTTAGGAATACATGTAATTGGAGGCCCTTCCATGCATGAAAGATCTATTAACTCAATGCGATCAATAAAGGAAAATCGAACACTACCATTTGAAATAGTCTGCGAAAAATAATTATTTCTAAAAATTAACTATTATTCTTTTGTTCATTTTGCCTTTATTTTCTATCTTAACTGATTTGACCAATTTAATTTCCGAAGTTTTTTTTACGTGAGTTCCACCACAGGGTTGAAAATCTATATCTTCACCAATTTTTATCATTCTTATTGTGCCTGAACCACGAGGAGGTTTAACCGACATAGTCCTAACTAAATCAGGATTTTGGTCCAATTCATCGTCTGTAATACTTGATATAGAAATAGTATGATCGTCAAAGATTAGTTTATTTAAACTATTCAAAACATCTTCTTTATTAGGCTTTGTTTCTAAATCAAAGTCTAAGCGTCCCCTTCCATCTCCTATTGAACCTCCTGTTACAGGATATGGAATTATAGAACAGAGCAAATGAAGACAAGTGTGAACTTGCATATGACTGTACCGTCTAGACCAGTCTAATTCTAATTTTACTTTGTCATTTTTTTTGAAATCTTGTGTTTCTTCAACTAAATGAACTAATTTTTGATTAATATATTTAGTACCCAAAACCCTCATTTTATTCTCGTCACTTGTTACAAATCCCTCATCTCCGGGCTGACCACCTCCCTCAGGATAAAAAATAGTTTTATCAAAAATTAAACCTTCGGGAGTTATATCAGATATAATCACATCAAGCTCTTTTAAGTAAGAGTCATTTCTAAAAAGTTCTTCAGTCATTTTTACACCTACAAAATGTTGCAAAGTTTTTAACAATTATATATGCAAAATGTTATAAGTTAGTAATTAATTATTTTTAAATGTTAAAGGATAAATAGATATGGATATTAATGGCAAAAAAGCTATCGTGTTTGGTGGAACATCAGGAATTGGACTTTCCACAACTCAAATGCTTTCTGACAAGGGTGCAAGTGTCATTGCAGTTAGCCGGAACCCAGAGAAGTTAAAAGAACTTCCTCAAAATGTAACTACAAAAAAGATTAATGTACTAGATAGAGAAGCTATTGAAAAATTCTTTGAAGAAGAAGGAGAGTACGATATTTTGGTAAACTCAGCAACAGGTGGAGCAAGAGCAGTAGGTCCATTTTTAAGTATGGACTTAGATGGATATAAAGCATCTTTTGATAAATTATGGGGTTACACAAACGTTGTTAGATACGGTACTAAACACCTAAAAAATGATGGAAATATTGTTCTAGTTAGTGGCTCACCCGCTAGAAAATGTAGACCTGGACAAATTGCAATTTCTTCAGTAGGCGGAGCTGTTGAAGCTTTTGCACGTGGTATAGCTGCTGAAATTGCTCCAAAACGAATTAATATTGTCTCTCCAGGTATTATAGATACTCCAATGAGCCCCCTTCAGGGAAAAGATAGAGATGATTATTACAAAAACGTTACTAATAATAATTTAATTCCTAGAGCTGGAACTCCAGATGAGGTTGCCAAAGGGATTATTTTTGCAATAGAAAATGAATTTATAACCGGCACAACCGTAGATATTGATGGTGGTTGGTTAATATCCTAAAAATTTTGAAAGAAGAGTGTTTAGACACTCTTCTTTTAGATTAAATTCAAGCCAACTGGACTGAAAATCAATCCTAAAAGACCTCCAAAAAAACCACCCCAAACTACTAGCCAACCTAAATGTTCTCTTATCATTTTTTGAATAATGATTTTTATATCGTTGGGTGATAAATCTGCTAGCCTTGCGTCTAAAATATTTTCAATTTTAAGTAGTAATTCGTCAGTAGAATTATTATTTCCAGAATTGTCTTTGATAAAATCTTCAATAATTACTTTGAGCTTTTTAACAAATGGATCTTTTAGGGGCTCTAAAGCCTTTCTTCCTCCAATCATAGCAAGCATTCCACCTAACTGAGAACCTTCTATTGATTCAACAAGACCAATAAATACTCTATCAAAATCTATTTTATCTATAATACCACCGGAAGCCTTTTGTTTGTTATCAAGTATAAATTTTTCAATTTGGTCAGCTGAAAATAATTCTTTTAGAATTAAATTTTTAATGCCTAATTTTATATCGTCAAATCTATCTAGAATAACGCCAGATCCATATAAAAAAGGGACCTTATCAAACAACATATGGATAGCTAACCAATTAGTAATGCTTCCTGATAAAGCAAAAACCCCAACTAGAAGAATGAAAGAAAGATCATCACGGTATAAAAAGCCGATTAAAATAATAAAGATTGATATTAAATTTGTAATTAAAGATTTATTCATCATACGTTTATTTAAAACTAAATGCTTACAACTTTGGTGCAATAACAACTGGGTTTCTTAAGACACCTAACAAACCTATGTCGACTTCTACAACATCACCAGGTAACATATAAACTGGAGGATTTCTTTTATCACCCACTCCACCAGGCGTGCCTGTAACAATTACATCGCCTGATGAAAGCGCAGTAAATTCTGAAATATAACTAATTAGCCTTGGTATTGGAAAAATAAGATCCGATAATTTAGCTTTTTGCATAACATTTCCATTTAATCTTAGTTCAATTGGCAATTCTCTATAATCCCCTACTTCGCTTGGGGTAACCATGTAAGGACCAAAACCACCAGTGCCCGGAAATGTTTTACCAGGGGTAAATTGAGATGTATGTCTTTGATAATTTCTGATACTTCCATCATTATAACATGCATAGCCAGCAATGTGGTTTAATGCATCATCTTCAGATATAAATCTTCCACCTTTACCGATTACTATTGCCATTTCTGCTTCATAGTCAAAACGGTCAGAGTTATCTGGTTTTATCATGGGTTGTAGATGAGCCACTTGAGAATCTGCAAATCTAGTGAAAATCGTAGGATTATCTACGTCAGGTCTACCAGTTTCTTTCTTGTGCTCTAGGTAATTTAATCCAATGCACATGATTTTTTCTGGATCTGGTATGACTGGTAAAAAAGTTATATCTGAAAAGGATAAATCTTTTGTTTTACCCGCAATATATTCTTCTGCTTGATCTTCCATATTCAGTGAGATTAATTGTTTTAATGTGTTGATATCTGGATCAAGTTTACCTGTTAGGTCTACAATACCATCCCCAACAACTGCTCCAAACCCAGGTTTACCTAATCTAACAAAGCTTAATAATTTCATTTTTTTTCCTTTTTAAGATCTCATAATTGCGTTACCCCATAAATTTAGGGTTCTTTCTTCTTGAGGCCAGTTTTTTACCGGTCGACCATGAACAGTTTCTAATTCAGCAGAAATTTCTATCCAATTACCATCTATATCTTCGATGAATACAAATAAATTATTTCCTGGCCCGTGTCTACCAGGACCCCACATCAATTTAATATTATTTGAAGCAAAATGATCACACCAATTTTTTATATAATTCCAATCTCCTGCCTCATAAGAATGATGATCCATGCCCTTTGAATAGGATTTAAAACAAGCTATGGTGTGATGCTGATGGTTTGAAGTAGTAAAACAAGTTGCAAGTTCACCATCTTGCTTAACCACACGATCAGTGATTTGAAAGCCAAGCTTGTCTGCATAAAAATTCTGGAATGCTTCCACATCTTGTGAAGTAAATGTTAAATGTTGCAAGGGTGCATATATACCTTCATGGTCATTTTTATCATTTTCTTTTAACACACCAAAACATATTAAATTATCATCAGGGTCCTTTACCGAAAAAGAACCCGACTTGTAGAGATCTGACTTAAACTCTAGTAAATTTAAATTTTTTTGAATTAAAAATTCTTTAAATCTGTAAAGGTTTTTTTCACTTCTACATACCATACCTGCATAACTAAGAGTTTTATTTATACCTGAGGTAATTATTATTTTACGATCTGGTCCATCGCACATAAATTCTTGTGAAGATATTTTATTAGTTTTCATGTTCATAACATTTGAATAAAATTCTGCTAACTTATCTGGATTAATACTTTTTATCGCTAAATGATGTAAGAAAAAATCAGCTTGAACAGCACTTAATGTCATATATCTTCCTTTGCTAATAAAATTTCATTATTATGATAAATTTCTATATCATCGAGTATCTGGCTAATATACTTTTCAATTAATAAACCATAACTTGATAAATTAGCATAAATAATAGGTTCATGTTCAGGAAGAAAATCCTTTAAATTAAAAATTGAACTCAATGACGCCTCAATACCTAATTTTCTGCTTTGAATAGGAACAGCAAAACCAATAAGATCTCTATCTACTTGTCCTTGAGTACAGCAGTAACCCTTTTTTTTATCATTTTTTAGACTATTTAAAAAAAAGTCTTTTTCATTTTCAGATTTGAAAGTTTCAAACCTCAATAGATCATCTAAACGTTTTCCCTTAACCTGCATTATTATCGCTCTCGATGTAGCACCATACATTAAAGGCATTAATTTACCTTTTTGATAACTAGTATTATTTTTAAAAGATGGACTTTTATAATCGGCCACACACATAACTTTTTTACTGTAGAGCCTTGCTAAAACATTCACGCTTACAATTGGGTTTTCATTAGCCAATTTTTCTAAAAAAGGCTGTCCTGCTTTGACTAAAGGGTCAGATAAATTTATAGTACGATTAAATTTAATAAAAGCTGGGCCGAGCCTAAAATAAGACCCTTCAGCACTTTCCAGAAATTCTGCTAAAACCATTTCACGTACAGTTCTATATATTGTACTCGATGGTGTTTTTAGTTTTTCTGAAATTTCTGCAACTGTCCAGGAGCTTGTACGCTCTGAAAATAGATTTAAAATCTTATTATATCTCATAAAGCCTGACATTTGAATCCTATGGACTATAAATTTGGTCAAGATGATGATCACAAAATGCTTTTAAGTCATCGCTTTTAGTACTAGCAAGGATAAATCTATCTGGACGAACAATTAAACTATTTGTTTTAAACTTATCTAATAAATTATTTATTTCTGGAATTTGCACATCGTCTAAAACGTTAATTTTTATTTGCTTTTTATCTATTTTTTTATTTGTTAATAAAACAGGCTCAAAAGAAAATAAACTATCAACATCCTTTCCAGAATCTTTATTTAAACATGGAAAAATTTTCCCTCTATTTGGGTCTTTACAATCACCTAAACCTTTTCCTAGTTTTGGTTTAATTGTATTCATTTTTATTGTACCATCTGGTTGAATAAAAACCGTATCTGATACTTTTGAACCACCAATTGAGTTAAGAAGTTCACCCATTTTCATTGCGGTATTAATATAATTCTTTACGTTTGACGATCTCTCAGTTTGATAACTATTGAGCAGTTTTTCATTATGTCCTATTTTACAACATACGCTTATTTTCCAAGCTAGATTTGAAGCATCTCTTATTCCTGCACACATTCCTTGACCCATAAATGGAGGCGTTAAATGAGCGGCATCTCCAACTAAAAACAAACGTCCTTTTCTCCACTTTTTTGCTATGGCAGATTGAAATCTGTAAATAGTTTTTCTTTCAATTGTAACTTCATTCGGCAACACCCATTGTCTTAAGAATTCCCACAAGTTCTTTTCATCAAAAAAGTTTTCATAACTTTCATGATCTTTAAGCGCTATTTCCCACCTTCTTCTTTTGCCAACATTTCTACAATATGTAGCTGGTCTGTTTGCATTACAATATTGGATAGTTCTATCAGGTAAATTATTACTATTTGTTTTTAATATCACGTCAATAACTGCCCATCTCTGTTCAAAGCCTAAGTGTTCTAACGGTGATTTTATTTGATCTCTTATGAATGAATTAGCTCCATCACAGCCAATAACATATTTTGATTTTACTGAATAATTTTTATCAGTCTGAGTGTTTCTATAATTCACAATAGTAAATTTTTTTTCATTTTTTACTTTAGAGACTTCACAGTTCTGTAGAATTTTGATTTTACTAAATTTCTTTAATTTGTAACGAAGGCTTCTTTCTAAATCAGGTTGATGAAAGCGATAGCTTGGAAACCACCCATTGTCTGTGATTTTCTTAGGTCTTGGCCAATCAAGAAGAAGTTGACCTTTTTCATTAATAAATTTTGTTCCTTTATTAAGTATTATTTTTTTGGACAAACTTTTTGCTATGCCAATAGTGTTAAAAACTCTCATTACTTCATCATCAAAATGTACCGCACGAGGTAAATCATATAAGTCCGCCTCTTTTTCTAAAATCAGAACTGATAAATCATTAATTGCTAATAAATTAGCTAAAGTTGCTCCTGCTGGCCCCAACCCCACAATCACAATATCAAAATCTACATTCATTAATTTGTTTGTGCTCATTTTTTACTAATATTTTGGTAAAGCCATGGACAATCAATTATCATTGGTGACTGATTTCCCTCTTTAGCTGTTTCAAACCGTTTTTGTCGGAATTTTAACCTCTCCTTGTCAGGTAAGTATAGTCTTTCATGACCCCAAAAACTTGGACCCAAGGTAGTTTCATGCGGTGTCCATGTGCCAGGGTCAATTATCCTACCCCCCCATCCATTCTCAATAAAAAAACCTGAAGGTGTGTGGGCATAAAATGAAGTCATATAATCATTAGTATGTCTTCCCAATGTATAAGCAATTGCCCCTTCATTATATTGAAGAAGATCATAACCTTGCCCAACATCGTCTAGATTTTGATACTCTACCATAAAATGATGAAAACCTTCTTGACCAGTACCAATTAAAGCAAAACTATGGTGGCGTCCATTTACATGAAAAAAACATAAGGAGATTGGGTCATGACTATAATCACTTACTTTAAAATCAAGGGTATCTCTGTAGAACGGTATTAAATCATCTATCTTAGAAACGTGCAATACCGCATGCCCTAGCCCACAAATATCAGTTTTAAAACCTGATATTGGACGTCCTGGAGTAAAAGGGGTTTTATCAATTTGAGGTTTGTATACGAGTTCAATTCTGTTACCGGCAGGATCATTGAAATATATTAGTTCTTCAACAAACCTCATATCAGAAAAACTTTTATCACCTAACTTTACTGAAATACCAAGATCGTCTAATCTTTTTGCATACATTTGAAGATCAGATTTTTCTTCAACTTCCCAACCAAGAAAAGCAAGTTTGTCACCA
>Ga0255771_1000963_pt1 | contig 32188 bp, 35 predicted proteins | sample 011ome_19_FD_179969 | JGI IMG/M metagenome (GOLD analysis project Ga0255771, IMG submission 179969) | Coastal salt marsh microbial communities from the Groves Creek Marsh, Skidaway Island, Georgia - 011510BT metaG (version 2) | ecosystem: Environmental > Aquatic > Marine > Intertidal zone > Salt...
AGGATGTCCTCCAAGGCCTCCTTAATAGAAAGGGGGACTGAGGTATTGTTGATGTCCTGTGAGGTAAGGCCAAAGTGGATAAACTCTTGGTAGCTGGAAAGTCCCATGTTTTCGAAAGCTTCTTTGATGAAGTATTCGACGGCTTTTACATCGTGATTGGTGACTTTCTCGATGTCTTTAATCTTCTGTGCGTCCTCTGTGCTGAAGTTTTGATAAATGGCGCGAAGCGCAGGGAATTGGTCCCCGCTTACCCCCTTGAGCTGTGGTAAATCACTCTCGCACAATGCGATAAAGTATTCGATTTCCACGCGCACACGATACTTGATCAGAGCGTATTCCGAAAAATACTGAGAGAGGGCTTCCGTTTTTGAAGCATAACGACCATCAACAGGGGTGATCGCATGTAAAGCTGTAGACATGAGTGAATCCGTTAAAGCACAAAATTAACGGAGTCTGCCGCGATTTCCTAATTCAATGACCTCAAGGTTTTCAATACGTCCCTTTGCCGATGGTTCAGCCTGAACTACCTCGAATCTCAACATAGTGCGCACCTTGTGGAAGCCATGCTGCCCGGCAGCTCCGGGGTTCATGTGTAGACATTGGAGCTTTTTATCATTGACCACTTTTAGGATATGGCTATGGCCGCAAATAAATACATCGGGGGGATCACGTTGGATATCCTCTCTAATTCTGGGATTGTAGCGCGGGGGATAGCCGCCGATGTGAGTCATCCAAAATTTCATGCCGTTTAAGGTGAACTTTTGATGTAAAGGATAACGAAGACGCATGATGTGGTCATCGATATTGCCGTAGACGCCCACCAGTTGTGTGCTCACCGCTTCAAGATCATCCATGGATTCGTGGCTACCCATATCCCCGGCATGCATGACGATATCGGCCTGCTTGGCAAATTCCAAGATGCGCTCGTCCATGTAGCTGTGCGTGTCGGACAGGAGCAGGATTTTCGTCTTTTTTGCGGGCATCAAGTTGTACCTTTGGGGTGTTCAATGAACTCAAAAGTAATGCGCACAGTCTTGAAACTCGCCTTTGATGGCACGCCTTTTTGTGGTTGGCAAGTCCAGCCGGAGGACAGAACCGTTCAAGGCGATCTCAACGATGCGCTTTCCAAGCTTTTAGGCCAAGAAATCAACACTGTCGGTGCGGGCCGCACGGATACTGGAGTGCATGCGACTGAGATGTATGCACATTTCGATTGGGATCCGGCTACAGCCGCTCCTGGGATGGATCATGCACATTTGGTGCACAGATTGAATCGATTTTTAGATCCGGCTATACGCATTCACCAGGCTAAGGAAGTAGGAGAGGACTGGCATGCGAGGTTTTTAGCGACGAGCCGCAGTTATGAGTACAAACTCGTTGAGGGCGGAAATCCTTTCTTGCGAGATTGGGCTTGGAACATCAATGAACCATTGGACTTTAATGCAATGAACGCTTGCGCTGTCTTACTCTTGAAAGAGGAGGACTTCGCTTCTTTCTGTAAGAACGGTTCGGACAATAAAACAACCTTCTGTGATGTACGCGAAGCCCGTTGGGAATCTTGTGGTGACCATTGGGTATTTCACATCACCGCTGACCGATTCCTCCGTAACATGGTACGCGCCATTGTCGGTAGCTTGGTCGAAGTTGGTCGTGGAAAATGGACGCAAGACGAGTTCTTGCACCGACTTCAAGCAAAAAACCGTGGTGCCATGGGAACTAGTGCCCCTGCACACGGGTTATATCTTTCACAAGTATTGTATCCCCATTTCTAGATGTCAAACGTAGGCGGTAAAGCATTCGATTTTAAGTTATTCCTCAAGGTTTTAGGCTATGCTAAGCCATATCGAGCTCTTTTTACGTTCTCGGTGGTCTTGACCATCTCATTGGGGGCCATCGGAACGGCTCGCCCTATTTTGACAAGGGAAGTTATTGACGATGCCATTCTAGGTGACGATCCTGTACTATTGGTAAACTTAATGCTTTGGCTTGTGGGCTTATTGTTGATCGAAAGCATTGGGTCTTTTGGATTTATGTATGCGGCCAATTGGCTCGGACAGAGCATCATCAAAGACATTCGTATCGAACTCTACGACAAGCTTCAGAATTTCCGTCTTGGTTTTTATGATAGAAGTCCCGTAGGCCAATTAGTCACTCGCGTCGTCTCTGACATCGAAACCATAGCCCAAGTATTCTCCGAAGGAATCCTGGTCATCTTTGGCGACTTGTTCCGCATCGCAGTGATGCTCTTCGCCATGTTCTTCTTCTTCAACCCAATGCTTGTACTGATCAGTCTCAGCGTCATCCCAGTGCTTTTTATTGCCACCCGTTGGTTTCAGCGGGGCATCAAAGGTGCCTTTCAAGCCGTGCGCAATGAAGTGAGCAACCTCAATACTTTTGTTCAAGAGCACCTCGGTGGAATGACCATCGTACAAGCCTTTGGACGTGAAGCGCAGGAAATGGGTAAGTTTGAAAGCATCAATGCCCGACACCGCGACGCCAACATCAAGAGCATCTTTTATTATGCCCTTTTCTTCCCCATTATTGAAGTCCTTAGTGCCATTTCCATCGGGCTCGGGGTATGGTACGGTGGTATGAATGCCGCCCAAGGCGGTGATGTCACTGTAGGGGAGCTCACGGCCATCATCATCTTTATTGGGATGTTGTTCCGTCCACTACGCCAATTAGCCGACCGTTTCAATACCCTGCAAATGGGTATGGTGGCTTCCGAACGCGTATTGAAACTGCTCGATAGCGACCACGAAATAGAGCCCAAAGGTCAGCGTCAAATCGAATTAGAAGGTGCCATTGCCCTGGAAAATGTGGCCTTTCAATACATTCCTAACGAACCTATTTTGAAGGGGGTCTCGTTCGAGGCGGCCAAGGGAGAGACCGTGGCTATTGTTGGTGCTACCGGTGCTGGTAAGAGTACCATTATTAGTGTTTTGATGGGATTCTATCCCTATGAAAGTGGGGATGTAAAGATTGACGGGTGTTCTTTAGTAGAATTGGACACGCATCATTTAAGAACTCAAATGGCACTTGTACTTCAAGATGTCTTCCTCTTCTCAGATACCGTGCGATCCAATATTGTGATGGGGAATACGGATATCACTGATGAGCAAATTTGGGCAGCGGCGGAGCGCATAGGCATCAAGTCATTTTTAGAGGAACTTCCGGAGGGTTTGGATTACAATGTGCGTGAACGCGGAGGTGTGCTTTCTGCAGGCCAACGACAACTCTTAGCCTTCCTTCGTGCCTACATTACAAATCCTAAGGTTCTCATCCTTGACGAGGCTACCTCGAGCATTGATTCTCATACAGAAGAGCTCATCCAAAATGCGCTCATCGCACTTACGCAAGACCGCACCTCCATCATTATCGCACACCGATTGTCTACCATTCAGCATGCGGACAAGATTATCGTGTTGGATCAAGGAAAGGTAATAGAGGAGGGCAATCATGCCGAACTCCTCGAAAAGCAAGGAGCCTATCTCAACTTGTACGAGAAGCAATTCACAGCTGCAGAATAAAAAAAGCCCGCTCATCGAGCGGGCTTTTACTTATCCATTCATGCTGATCAAGAACTCAGCATTATCCTTGGTCTTTCGAATTCGGTCGCTGAGGAATTCCATGGCCTCAATAGGAGTCATATCTGCCAAGTATTTTCTCATGATCCACATGCGCTGTAGTACATCAGGCGACAAGAGCAAATCCTCTTTACGCGTACCACTTTCGATGAGGTTGATGGCCGGCCAAATACGACGGTTCGCAATACGACGATCCAATTGCATTTCCATATTACCCGTACCCTTGAATTCTTCGAAGATTACTTCATCCATTTTCGAACCGGTATCGATCAATGCGGTCGCCAGGATCGTCAATGAACCACCTCCTTCAATATTACGTGCGGCCCCAAAGAAACGCTTGGGTTTCTGCAGTGCATTGGCGTCGACACCCCCAGAAAGGATCTTGCCGGAAGCTGGGCTCACTGTATTGTAGGCGCGTGCTAGACGAGTAATAGAGTCGAGCATGATGACCACATCATGGCCACATTCTACCATGCGCTTGGCCTTTTCCAATACTATGTTGGCGACTTTCACGTGGTGCTCTGCAGGCTCGTCAAAGGTCGAAGCTACAACTTCGGCATTCACGCTACGGCTCATATCGGTCACCTCTTCCGGGCGCTCATCGATGAGCAAAACAATCATATAAGCTTCAGGGTGGTTGGCTGCAATGGCATTGGCCACCTCCTTCATCAAGGTCGTCTTACCGGTTTTAGGTTGTGCGACTAACAACCCACGCTGCCCTTTACCAATAGGGGAGAATAGGTCGATGATTCTTGTAGAATCCGTGCTGCGACGTGAAGTGATATCGAATTTTTCTTCTGGGAATAACGGAGTAAGGTGCTCGAAAGCAACACGGTCACGTACATATTCCGGAGTACGTCCGTTTATGCTGTTAACCTTTACTAAGGGGAAGTATTTTTCCCCTTCTCTCGGAGGGCGTACCTCACCACTAACGGTATCACCAGTTTTTAGACCAATACTGCGTATCTGGTTCTGACTTACATAAATGTCATCCGGAGAGTTTAAGTAGTTAAAGTCTGAACTGCGCAGAAATCCATATCCATCTGGCATAATCTCCAATACTCCTTCGTTTGCTATGATGCCTTCGAAGTGAAATTCTTTCGGGCGTCTACGATCACGTTGGTTGTTGTGATTACCGTTGTTTTGTTGTTTTGGGTGCTTAGGGTTGCGCTCGCGACGTTGATTTTGATCGTCGTTATTCTGCTCTGATTTTACCTTTTGAGGTCGTTCAGGCTTAACTTCTGGTGCTTTTTCAGGGGCCGATTTGGCTGCAGGAGGGTTTTTTCCAGTAACTGTGAGGATGGCAGTTACGAGCTCCTCCTTTTTCATGTATTTCGCTTTGGGAATACTTAAGGATGCACCTAAGTCTTTCAGTTCGGGCAACTTGCGAGCCCGCAAATCGTTTTCAGTCAACATGTCTGTAATGGGATAGTATAAAGAAGAGGGCGTAGGTTAAGGGTCTACTGTCGGACCTCTACACCACAATAATAGGGAGTTTTCGTAGGATTAAAAGGTTTGGGACCAATTTTTTTTGAACTTTGCAGGAAATATTGGTCCATGATTCAACGTATCCAAACATTATATCTTTTCATCGCGGCGGCTCTTAGTTCTTTGGCAGCCTTCGTTTTACCCATGTACGTGGTCGAACAAGCGGCTCAAAGAGCAACGGCCTCTATGTGGTTGTTCTTTATGTTTGGATGGTCCATGGCCACCTTCTCGGGTTCCATTTTGATGTACCAAAAGCGTTCTTTCCAATTGCTTTTGGTTAGGTTAGGGATGTTGAGTTCCCTCATTGTCTTAGGACTATTAATCAAAGAGATTTTTGCGACGGAAGGGGCGTCGGCCGCTTACGGAGCTGTAGTCCCAATGCTAAACATTGTGTTAGCCTTCCTCGCTTCTCGCGGCATCCAAAAGGATGAAGCTAAGATCAAGAGTTTGGATCGCTTGCGCTAGGCAAAGATTCTAGGGCTTTATTGCCTGTTACATCCCAGAAAATGTGCTGTTTGCCATTAGTTAGGTAAAGGTATTTCGCTTGCAATCTTTGGTTGTAATTGAATGCTTGGTTGAAGACCTTTTGGTCAATTTTAACCGTCGGAGCCTTGCACTCAACCAAGATAAAAGGGGCAGAGTGTTTATACACTAAGGCATCTGAGCGCTTTTCTTTAAACCCCGTGCGCAATCCACTTTCAGTTTCTATCAATGCAAAAGAGTATCCCAAGAGGTGCAAGTAGGATATGGCGTGCTGACGAACCCATTCTTCTGGGGTGGCTACCAACCATTTTTTGCGGCATGGATCCCAAAGCAAGTTTTGATTCCCCTCCTGTTTATGGCGAACTAAGGCAGTGACTTCCGCTGGAAAATTGAGTTCCAACTCCCCCATTAATGAATGACTTTATTGTACAATTCGGGATATTTTGCTTGTACATTTTTATATACGTCTTGAATACGATCAAAGGTGGATTTTTGCTCCCCAGCTGGAATGACCTCTAGAACTCCAGACTCCTTTTTTCCATAATCCAAGTAACCCAAACTTATATTCTTATTGGCTTTTACAGCAATATGGTAGAATCCTGTTTTCCATTTTTCTACAGCTTTCCTAGTGCCTTCTGCGGGCACCATTAAAGTGATATCATTGCGCTGTTGAAGCAATTCAGCGGCGAAGTCTACTAAGTTGCTACGTTTAGATCGATCCACGCCTATGGCCCCGAGCCATTTGAAAAAACCAAAGAAGTACCACTTCGTGTAGAAATCTTTGATGAAGAATTTCACGGGAAGGCGCATGAGCCAAAAGGTACCCATGGCGAACATCAGATCGTAGTTTGAGGTATGTGGCGCCGCAATCATTACAGTGTTTCGGGCTGCAGCGATTTGCGCTTCACTAGCATTTAATTTCCAGCCGGTAATCCAGAAAACGAATTTTGCAATGAGGTATTTCATTCTGTATTTGGTTCTGGCATCAAAGATATTGCGCCAAACCAGTTCTCAGGGAAGCCGACGAGATAAACTTTGTTAGTGGCTCGAGTCATCGCAGTGTAGAGCCATTTGAAATAAATGGGCGAAGGGCCATCAGGAAGATAGGGGTGTTCGATGACGACGTTTTCCCATTGCCCCCCTTGACTTTTGTGACAGGTAATGACGTAGCTGAACTTGATTTGAAGCGCGTTGAAGTAGGGGTCGTTTTTGATGGCTTCATATCGGCGTCCTTTGCTGGTGTATCGGGCGTACTTCACGTTCATTTGCTCGTACAGCGCGTTGTTTTGGGCAGCGCTCAGGGCCGGGCCATCGCTCATGAGTGTGCTGAGGTTGCACATTACATCTATGGCTTCTTGCTCAGGGTAGTCGAGGAAGGCAACGGTTGCTTCGCAATAGGTCAAGCCGTAGCGTTCGTGAATGTTTCGTATGCTTTTGATGGTGCCAATTTCTCCATTGGCAATGAAGCCCATTGCACTTGTTTCGGGGAGCCAGAAATAGTTGTTTTTGACCACCATGAATTGGTCCCCCGCAGCTATTTGATCTTCTTGAAACTTGATGCGAGCGCGTATTCCTTGGTTGTATTGATTGGCTTTTTTGTTGCTGCGCACGACCATGGTATTGTTGTTGCCGTCGCTGTGGTAAAGATTTTCGAAAATCTCCTGGAGCTGGTAGCCGTCCTCCACACGAATTAAGTCTTCCCCCGCTTCAATAATGGGATCATCGGAACTATCCTCTTCAATTCTGTTGCGCAGGGCTGTGGCATTCTTCAATATATAGCTGTCCAATGCCTGACGTACCACTTGTCTCAAGGTATGACCTGTAGCATTAACGCCTAGGTTTTTCACGAAGAAGTCCGTTAAAAGCGCCGGGCTGTGGGGCTGTCCAATAGGGGGAAGCTGTGCTGGGTCACCTACTAGAATCAAGTTGTTCGAGGGGTCTGCAAAGACGAAGGTGATGAGGTCTTCGATAAGGGCATTACCGCCTAGGGTAGAATCAGTGGTCGTTCCTACCAGACCGGCTTCGTCGACAATAAAGGTGGTATTCTTTAAGTTATTATTGGCCAATACGAAGGTAGCCGTTCCACCGCTGCCCACTCGAGGACGGTACAATGAGCGATGTATAGTATGTGCTTTTGATCCCGTAGCGCCAGAAAGGACTTTGGCCGCGCGACCCGTGGGAGCCATCAGCACGACTTTGCGTTTGTGCTTTTTGTGCGTGGCCACCACACTGCGCATCACAGTGGTCTTTCCCGTACCTGCATATCCTTTGATGATAAAGACCTCTGGGAGTACCCTGCGTATGCTAAGGTAAACGGCCAATTTCCTCAACAAACCGTCCTGATCAGCGGTCGGTTCAAAAGGGAAAAAGCCTTTTAGATCTGCATATGTACTTTGGGGTGCAAGCAACGGAAAAATATTGTAGTTTTGGGACCATTAAATTCAAAATGATCACATGAATTCAAAGGTACAAACCTACGTAAAGGTAGCACTCATATTAATTTCAGTGTTCCTGACATACCGCATTTACAATAGCATCATGCAGCCCATCAAATTCAATCGTATTTACGACGTGAGATTGTGTGAGGTTACGGAACAATTGGAAAATCTTCGTGAGGCACAATTGACCTACAAAAGCGAAAACGGTAACTTCTGTAGCGATCTGCAGACTTTGGTCGCTTTCGTGGATACAGGTGTGGTGAACATCATCGAGCGTAAGGATACCAGCTTTATGTACTACAACAAGGTATACCAGAAGGACATGAACAAGGATTCTGTCATCATGCGTGTCCTTGGACAAGAGCCAGTGAAAACTCAGGTTTTCGGTGAAGGTTTCGATGCTTCAACGCTATTGCGTATTGCCGGCACAGATAGCTTGTTCTCAATGAACGCAGGAAAGATTGTAAAGAATGGAGTAGAAGTTGCTACCTTTGAGGTAAGCGCTCCTTTTACTACCGTATTTGCAGACGTTGCGGATGAATATCCAGATGCATTCTACAAAGTGAAGAACGAGTCTTGGACCATCGGATCATTGACACAACCGACCATCAGTGGTAACTACGAAAACACTAAGTGTAAAACAGAATAACATCGATCCAGCCTTCGAAACGGCGAAGGCGGAGGAATGCACATTGTCCATCCTGTACCAGCAGGATGGACTTTCTTTTTTGGTACGTCACCGAACCACCCGTCAATTGTATATGGCAGGCTACATGCCTCGTGCAGATTGGAGTGATCAGCCTGTTCAAGACCTCATCGATTCCTTTCCTCAGCCGCTTGCTCAGGTGGTCTATGGCGTAGAGGCACCGCATAGTGTACTCATCCCTCAAGTCATGACGGATACTGAGGATTTGGATTGGACAGCGGATATGTTGGGGCACAAGGCGAATTTTTCAGATGTTAACGAGTCTCTTGGGGTGGCTGTATTTGCGTACTTGCCAGAAGAAGATTTAAGACTTAGCAATACCACTTCATTAGTGCGTCGTCACCATTGGGCCTTGCAATTGGATACATTAGAACCCACCGATACTCCAACGATCTGGGCACATGTGTACAACGATGCAGTACAGATTATGGCCAGTCGTAAGGGAAATTGGACACTCATTAATAGTTTTCCTTGTGCTAATGAAAGTGAGTTGATGTACCATTTGGGAAATTGTACGGAGCAACTGGGTTGGAATCGCGCTGATTGCACGATTGAGCTTAGCGGCCTGAGTGTGCGTGCATACAAAGAGGTTGTGCAGCCTTATTTTGGGACAGTGCGATTGTTCAAACCCACGGAATGGTCGAAAATAAGTTCCGCTATGAAGGAATTTGATGCCTTGGCCTTCGCTACACTATTGCGATTATGAGAATAGTTAGCGGGAAATGGAAAGGGAAGCGCATAGTAGCACCCAAGAACTTGCCTACAAGGCCAACGACAGATTTTGCTAAAGAGGGGCTGTTTAACATCCTTAACAACAGATTTTTCTTTGACGATTTGCGCGTTTTGGATTTGTTTGCCGGCACTGGGAACATTGCCTATGAGTTCGCGTCGAGAGGAGCGGGAGAGATCACTTGTGTGGATCAGAACAAAGGCTGTGTGCGCTTTGTAGGTGAGATGGCGGATGATTTGGGCGCAAACATTCAACCTGTCCAGTTAGATGCATGGCTCTTCGTTCAAAAGACCACGACCTCCTATGATATTGTCTTCGCAGATCCCCCATATGATTGGGATAAGCACGAAGCACTCGCCGAGGCTTTGATTCAAAAAGGCTTCTTGAAAGAGGGTGGGGAAGCCATCATTGAGCATAGTGCAGATACGGACTTGAGTCACCTTCCAGGATTCTTCGAGCACCGAAAGTACGGGCACGTTCATTTTAGTTTCTTTAGCCGTCCGGAAGAATTGGGCGATTAACCTTGTGCGATTAGGAAGTCGACTAATGCTCTAATGGCGCGGCCGCGGTGGCTGATCGCATTTTTTGCCGCTGCATCCATTTGCGCGAAGCTAGTTTCATACCCTTCAGGTATGAAGATGGGGTCATAGCCGAAGCCCTTTTCACCCATACGTTCTGTGGCAATAATGCCGCGAACGATTCCTTCGAAGATTTTATACTCGTCGTTCCAGTGGAGAGCGACTGCAGTACGGAATTGACCCCCTCTATTTTCGACTCCTTTTAACTCCTGTAAGACCTTGTCCATATTGTCCTGCGGATTCTTAGCAGGTCCTGCATAACGGGCGCTATATACTCCGGGCGCTCCATTTAACGCATCAATCTCTAAGCCAGTGTCGTCTGAAAAACAAGGCAATCTGTGGCGCTCCCAAACGGTTTGTGCTTTGATGATGGCGTTTCCCTCTAGGGTAGGCGCATCCTCAATGATATCTTCATGGTCATTTAAATCATGAAGGCCGATGACATTGTATTTTGGTGTGAGCATCTCGCGGACTTCTTGTAATTTACCAGGGTTATGGGTTGCAAAAACGAGCTTCATATATTCGCACATTAGATGATCAAATTTACATCCATTATCCGTTGGCTGGGCCCTGTGCTCGCCCTTCTTATCAGCATTGCTGGTCAAGGGCAATCCCATTTTATTCTATTGGGCATTGCCGCATGGATGCTGGTGTGGTGGATAACGGAAACGGTACATCTCGGGGTCACCGCTCTGCTGCCATTACTCCTTTTCCCTGTATTAGGACTAGGAACGGCGAAGGAATTGGCCGGGTACTATGCCCATCCGCTGGTCTACCTGTTCTTTGGTGGGTTTGTACTTGCCCTAGCCTTGGAGAAGTCCTCCCTGCATTACCGCATTGCCTTGTGGATATTAAAGCGAACAGGTACTAAGGATACGGGCTTGATTGCAGGGTTTATGTTGGCCACGGGCTTCATGTCTATGTGGATTTCCAACACGGCCACGGCAATTATGATGTTGCCCATCGCGACTAGTGTGCTTGGGGTATTGGATGGGGAGAAACAATCTAAGTTGTCTAGGCCGGTGCTGCTTAGTGTGGCGTGGGCTGCGAATATTGGGGGCATGGCCACGATCATAGGAACTCCGCCGAACATGATTTTTGCGGCATTTATGTCGGAACAATTGGACCGTCCCATCGGATTTATGGAATGGCTCCCTGTGGGATTGACCGCCACGGTGGTGCTGGGAGTTACTGCCTTTTGGGTCATAACGCGAGGCCTGCCGAAGGACGTGTTGAACGACGAGGAAGAACAAAATACGGCGCGATGGATAGGGCAAGAGTGGCATTCCTTGGGAGGATTAACGCCCGTGCAAAAGCGTGTGGCAGTGGTGTTCACCCTTACTGCCATTATGTGGATTTTACGTCCGTACTTGGCGCAATGGATTCCGGCGATTCAATGGTCGGATACTGCCATAGCACTGGCCAGTGCAGTGATGTTGTTCGCTCTTCGTGACGGAAATAAGGGCAACATATTGGATTGGGAGGACACGAAGAATTTGCCTTGGGGCATTTTGATACTCTTCGGTGGAGGCTTGGCCCTCGCCGGTACTTTGCAAGGAAGTCAATGGTTTGAACTGATGAGCACAGGGTTAGAGAATTTGGGCCAATTACCTCAATGGGTTTGGCTTCTCATCGTCGCCATTATAGGGGTATTCGCCACAGAATTATTGAGCAATATGGCTTTGGTAAGTGCCCTTTTGCCACTGCTGCTCAGCCTGAGCCTCGCTATTGGTATCCCAATGGATGCGTTAAGTTTGCCCTTAGTCTTAGGCGCCAGTTGTGCATTTATGCTGCCCATGGCCACTCCTCCAAATGCTATTGTCTTCAGCACTGGGAAACTGACTATTTCCTATATGGTCTACCGCGGAATTGTGATGAACGTATTGGCTATTGCACTGATTGTGCTCCTGTTGCAGTTCGTAGGCATCACGGGCTGATAATATGGTCCGATTTCTCTAGCAACTTCTCTGGCAACGTACTCTGAATAACGGCTGCCATGGCTTGAATCCACTCTTGCTTAAGTTGGGTCCGAGTATAAAGCAAACTGATTTCCCGAGTAGGAGTGGGCTCGGCAATGGGCTTGATCCCTTTCTTGTATTTAGATGCTAAATCTAGTGTATTCAGATAAGGCAATAAGGTCATACCTAATCCTCGATGGGCGAGCTTCACGAGGGTATCAAAGTTTCCACTTTCCATGTTGATGCGTTGGTCTTGCTGAAGTTCTGTTTGGCAAATCTTCAACACACTGCTTCGAAAACAGTGCCCCTCATTCAGCAGCAACATGTTATTTGCATTGAGCTCCGAAGCCAGTAAGAATTCATCGTTAATCATTGAATGGTATTCGGGCACGAAAGCCATAAAAGGCTCATAGTACAAGGGCAATTCTTCAATGCCTTTCTCAGTGAGTGGCGTTGCTGCGATGCCTACGTCTATGCGATCTTGTCTCAGGGCTTCGATCATGTCCTCTGTCTTGAGTTCCTCAATCTTTAACTTGATATCGGGATACTTCTGTGTGAACTCAGGAATGAACCTTGGCAAGAGGGAAGGGGCCACGGTAGGTATGACGGCAAGGTTGAGTTCTCCTTCGAATTTGCCGCCAATTTTCTTAGCCATTTGTTCCAATACTCGGGCTTCATACAAAACTGAACGAGCCTGCTCAAGAATTTTAGCGCCTAGTGGCGTGGGAACAATAGGATGTTTGGATCTATCAAAAATTAGAATGTCCAATTCCTCTTCTAGCTTCTGCAATTGCATACTCAACGTGGGCTGCGTCACAAAGCAAGCCTCTGCCGCCTTGGCGAAATGGCGATGATTGTCAACGGCTACAATGTATTTAAGTTGAGTAATAGTCAATGATTATTGTATTTCAAATTCTAATAGACAACAAAGATATCCTGAGTAAGTTCTATGACCTTGGAATGTGCCGTATTTTTAACCAATGACCCTAGAAGCGCTGAAAGATAAATTAAACGCACCCCTGCCCGGCATCTCCGGCCAGCGCGAAATGATGCCCTCCTACCGCAATACGGTGAGCTTAGACGATATTGCCCCCTTAAAGCCTCGAAAGGCGGGTGTGATCATCCACATTTTTCAAGGCCCGCAAGAACTAGAGGTACTCTATATGAAGCGCCCTGCCTACGACGGTACACATAGCAGACAGATTAGCTTTCCGGGAGGAGAGCTTGAGGAGTTTGATCAAGACCTCAGGGCTGCTGCCTTTCGTGAATGTGAGGAAGAGGTCAATCTAAAACCCGGCGAACAGGAATTCTTCCGCGCCATGAGCTGGTTGTACATCCCGCCATCCAACTTCTATGTTGAGCCTTTTATTACTCTTGGGAAGACGGTTCCTGACGTCGAACTGGATCCACGAGAGGTGGACCGAGTTTTTTCCATCCCATTGTCCAAATTAATCGACGGCTCTCTGATTGAACAGACGAGCATTAAGACGACCTATGGAACAATTGTCGTTCCTTCCTATCACTGGGATGGTGAAATTATTTGGGGCGCCACCGCAATGATGACTGCAGAACTCGTTGCGCTATTGAGATAGCCTTATATTTGCATCCTTCTACAGGAAATACAGCAATGTTAAACCCCTTTAAAAAAGACAGCTTCGGCTATAACCTACTGATCAAACGGACTGTGATTTTCGTCTTTGGCTTGATTACTTGGTACCGCTATACTCGGATAAATTCCATCAAGATTGTAGGCGCGGAAAAGTTGAAGGATCTACCGCCACAAGGGGTGTTATTTGTATCGAATCACCAGACGTATTTTGCCGATGTGAGTGCCATGTACCAGGTCTTCAACGCAGCTGAAAACGGCGTATATAACCGTCTTCCGTTCTACACCTTGTTTCGCCCCAAACTGAACATATTCTTCGTAGCTGCCGCGGAAACCATGAAAAAAGGATTGCTGCCCAAACTCATGCAGTACGCCGGATCCGTGAGCATTAAGCGCACGTGGCGAGAGGCCGGTAAGAACGTAAGTCGCGGGGTGGATCCCAAGGATATAGCCAACATTAAAAAGGCCATGGAAACGGGATGGACCATCACCTTTCCTCAGGGCACTACACGTCCATTCGTGAAGGGGCGTCGTGGTACGGTGCATCTTATTCGTGAGCTACAGCCGGTAGTGGTTCCTGTGGTCATCGATGGATTCCGTCGAGCCTTCGATAAAACGGGTATGTTTGTGAAAAGCACAGGTAACTTGTTAAATGTTACCTTTAAGGATCCGTTGGTGCTTGATTTTGAGCAGGAAAACGATAAATTGTTGGACCAAATCATGGTGGCCATTGAACAGGCTCCAGAGTTTTTGAAAATAAAAGACGAATGAAAAAATTAGCCATTCTTACGGTACTCATGGGCGTTTTGCTCGGATGTGAAAAGTCTATTCCTGTAGTCGATCCTACAGCCTTGGATAATAGAAACATCTACATCCGCATGTACAAGTTTTTTAATGGGGAATTGCTTGATACGTCGAATGTATATCAGATCAATGGAGATTTGATAAAGATTAACAGTATTTATGTCACTTTAAGTGGGGCGGAGTATGTTAATTTCGATGATTCTGATACTATAAAAACTGAAAGTGATCTAACTATGATCAATCTTATAGGTACTTCGGAAGTAAAGCTAGCGCACTTACCTCAAGGCTCATATAATGGTTCAATTAACTATCGAATTGGATTGGATTCTGCAAGGGCATATGCCTTACCCGAAAGCCTTGAAGATGATAATCCATTGAGAGCGGGTGATGTTTGGAACGGTAGCGACATAGGTCACAGTTTTTTCCAAATTGAGGGTGGTATCTTTGATCCAGCTGATTCTGTTTTCAATTCACCATCATCGACATTCAGTTGGCGTTATGCGACCACAGATTTAATAGTTGATATAGAAGAGAAAAGGAATTTTAGCGTAGGAGCGAATAAGAGCGTTTTCTTTGTTATCAATTTGGATATAGAAAAGCTCTTTTTAGGCTTGACGCCAAGTCAAACTCCGGTCATCAACTGCGACCCTGCAGACGGAACGGACTACAACAACGCTAAAATCTTGCGCGACAACGTAATCAGTGAGTTTGTGTTTGAACTATAAAACACCACGACTATGAAATACTTGCCTAACCTAATTGTTGCTTTCTTAGTGACCTTATTATTTGTGTCTTGCGGAAATGGCGATTCGACCGTTTCTATGGAGGTGCGACTTACCTACAACGATGCGCCCTATGCCGTAGGCGAAACGGTCTTCAAAGGGGATACTGCTGTTAAGTTCGAGAAGTTTTATTTCTACTTGTCCGACCTTCAAATTGGTGATCAATTAGTCGAAGAGGTAATGTTCTGTAACGCCGAGGATAGCACCACCATGAACTACCAATGGACCTTGGATAAGAAGGCCAGTACATTGAATTTTTGCGTGGGTGTAGATTCCTTGAACAATGCTTTGGATCCTACCACATTCGATGTGGGTCACCCGCTCTCTAGCGCCAATGATATGTATTGGTCATGGGCGACGAAGTACAGATTTTTGCGCATAGACGGGCGTTCAAACTCTTCAGGCACGCTGGGCACGGACGATATCCTGCTGGCTTGGCACACTGGCAAGGACGAGTTATACCGCTGTGTGGATCTCACTTCACAGATTGCAGGTTCCATCAAAGGGGGAGATCATCTGATTCTTGAATTTGAATTGGACCGATTTATTCAAGGAATGTCCCTAGAAACCGAAAGTATGACCCATACCATGGCGAATGATTACAATATCGCTGTGAAATTAAGCAATCAACTTCCTGGAGCATTCCATCTTCGAGTGGAGTAAGAAAAAATTACTCATCAAAAAACGCGGCCCAAGGGCCGCGTTTTTTGTGTTCTAATTTGCCCTGCGGGGCTATCTAAAGAGAATGCTAATTCTCACGCCGCCAAGGATGGCTGGCGTTGCATTTCGGCGATTGATGAGTTCATACTGACCCGTGAAAATTCCTGTCAAAGGGTCAAAGGCTTCGACGTATTCCGAAGTGCTTCTGCTCTTGTTTCGAATGGCAGCTCCAATGAACCAATCCATGATCATACGCTCTGAGGGTCTGCTTTGATAACCCATGGTAAAGCCAAAGTCATTCCAACTAAACCCTTCGTTCACCGTCGTGTCAATGCCTGAAAACGGATCGGTGATATAGAAATCTTGGGCGTAGTTGCGGTGATTGAAATTAAAGGCGATGTAATACCCGTCCTGGAAGGCGTTGCCCTCTGGGAAGAATTTAGTGTTGAAGGTGGCGCTATAGCCAAGCTTACTCAAGGTCTGACCGTCTTGACGCAGGCTGTACCCGCGGATCAACTCCTCGGTCATGTTGAAGGTGGTGATGCCCAAACCTCCTTCGAGGCTGAGATAATCCGTCACCTTGTGCTCATAAGAAAGCGGAATATCGCCCGCAATAAGTGCGGTTGGAGATAATTTCAAGGCATGGTTGTAGCGACTGTAGTAGGCGCTAGGATTCATGTTGCTACTCATTCTAGGCGAGGACATTGTATTGACTTGCCCAGCACCACTAACATCGAGGTTGCGCTTGCGCACAATCACGGTCTGTGCATCGGCCCAAAGGTTGGTACAGAGCAGAACGGTCAGCGTATAAATAATTCGTTTCATATGCGTTGTACTAGGGAGGGGTGATGTATCTTGACTATCACTTCCAAAATTTACAAAAACAATATCATCTTCCTATGAAAACGCTTCAAAAAGGTGGAATGTTGGCGATCATGGCCATTTTTTTCTCTGCCACGGCCTATGGACAAGGTTCATTTCCTGTCTTGGAGTGGAGTCCAGAGTACAATGTGCGCAACGCCAAATTTGACCGACTCCTTCAGGTAGGCGATAACGGTTTCTATACGTATCGCGGAAGTGCCATGAGTTTGATTGCCGGGAACAGGGACGAATACTTTGCCTACTACAATCGTTATGACTTGAGCGAACAGTGGTTGATGAAGAACCCGCGATGGGAGTGGAACGGCCGTCGTGTGGACTTTAAAACGAGCTTGATCATTGGTGATCTACAGTATTTGTTTTACGAGAGTTACGACAGGGCTGCCGATGTACGCTACCTATTGTGCCGCACTTTGGATGCTGAGGCAAACCTAGGAGAAATCAAGGTGCTGGAGGTGTTGGATAGCCGCTTCAGAAATAGAGGAGAGTTCGATGTCCAATTATCCAAGGACCGCTCCAAGATCGCCATCTTTACGAACCCACCCTACGAGCGTCAGAAGGCAGAGAACTTTTACGTTCGAGTCTTTGACCCGTCTTTGAACGAACTGTGGAATGCTGATGTGGAACTAGTCTACCAAGACCGCAACTTTGGTATCATGGACTTTGAGGTTAGCAATGCTGGGGATGTATTCATCTTGAGTTATTTCGACCGCTCGCCGAACTTGACCTTCACCAACAACCGCGATCTCGACTACAAGTTGATGAAAATTGGATCCGGAGAAGAGAACGAAATCATCGAATTTGACCTAGGCCTTCAAAACGTGCGCGTGCATAGTTTGGGCATCGAATGTGATATCACCGATGGGGAAATGGCGATCTCAGGATTCTACGGTCGCCGCAATTCTTGGGATATGGACGGTGCTTTGTACTTGGCCTTTGACCAAATCGCTGGCGAAGTCGTACACTCCAACCTCAATCCATTCTCTACTGAATTTGTGGCCCAATTCTCCAAACTTCGCGCCAAACGCGGCAGAGGAATCCGCAAAAACTTCGTCTTCCGCCAATTCGTTTCGCGTCCCGACGGCGGCGCCTATGTGGTGGCCGAAGACTACGAACTCATCGTCCGCACCGTCCAAACCGGCCGCGGAACCACGACCACGAACTATTACTACTACTACCGCGACATCATTGTATTGAGCATCAACAAAGAAGGTGATGTGGATTGGTATGCCCATATCCCGAAAGAGCAAAACTCCATGAACGACGGAGGCTACTACCTCGGATACACATTTCTCATGAACGAGGACGGCCTTCACTTTGTCTACAACGACCACCGTGGGAACGTCAAACGTTGGGGTAAAAAACGCCTTCGTCCGATCCGAAATGCGAAGGCAGGCAACCTTGTCATGGTAACCCTTGGCCACGATGCCTCGCTGAACTACCGCGTGCTCAACAAGAATAAACGTCAGAAATTCCGTGTGGCGCCGCGCTCTTCGAGGTTAGCAAATGATGGAAAAGACGGTGCCATTTTGTTGTCGCTCCGAGGCTCCAAGATTAGATTTGGCAACCTAAGATTTGAAGAATAACCCATGAATGTTCACTTCATAGCCATTGGAGGGAGTGCCATGCACAACCTCGCTATCGCATTGCAACAGGGCGGTCACACGGTTACCGGCTCGGACGATCAAATCTTCGAGCCGTCCCGCGGACGGCTCGAATCAAAAGGCCTGCTCCCGGCCCAGGAGGGTTGGTTTCCCGAGCGCGTTCACGAAGGTCTGGATGCAATCATTTTGGGTATGCACGCCCGTCAGGATAATCCGGAGTTGGCGCGTGCACAAGAATTGGGCCTGACGATTTACAGCTATCCTGAGTTTCTGCATGAGGTCAGCAAGGACATGACCCGCGTGGTCATCGCCGGATCTCACGGAAAGACCACGACCACAGCGATGGTGTTGCACGTGATGAATCACGTGGGCCAGCCGGTGAATTACATGGTCGGTGCGCAGTTGGCAAGGTTCGATTGCATGGTGGAATTAGAGAGTGGTTCGGAGTTCATGGTGATGGAAGGAGACGAATATTTGAGCTCGCCCATTGACCGTCGTCCGAAGTTCCATTTATATAAGCCGAATATCACGGCCATCACGGGTATTGCTTGGGATCACATCAATGTGTTTCCCACGTTTGAGGATTATGTGGACCAATTCCGTTTGTACCTCGACACCGTCGAAGCCGGCGGGGCAGTCATTTATAACGAGCGTGATGCAGTACTTAAAGAAGTAGTGGAAACCTCGAGCGCAACGGTCAAGCACTTTGCCTATTCCTTGCCAAATTATGAGATTGTTGATGGCCAAACCTTTATTGAAACACCTGAGGGCATGATGCCGCTCCAAGTCTTTGGTGCGCACAACCTTAGTAATATGGAGGCGGCACGTTGGTTGTGCCTTGAGATGGGCGTTCAGGAAGAAGAGTTTTATGATGCCATCATGAGCTTTACCGGAGCACAGAACCGCATGGAGGTGTTCCATGAGGGAACTCAGACGAAGGTGTTCCGAGATTTTGCACATGCTCCGTCTAAAGTGGGGGCATCTGTGAAGGCGTTGAAAGAGCAGTTTGGTCAGGTGCGTGTGGTGTTGGAATTGCATACGTTTAGCAGTTTGAATCCCGAGTTTTTGCCTCAGTACCAAGGGGTGATGGACGGTGCCGATGAAGCTTGGGTGTATTACAGTCCTGCAGCGGTAGCTCATAAGAAGTTGCCGCCACTGAGTAAGGAGGACGTGAGCGAGGCCTTTGGGTCTGGTGTTCAGGTTTTTGATGATGCACAGGCCTTGGAATTGGCCCTTCAAAACAATGGTTCAAACAAGGCTATGGCATTGATGAGCAGTGGAAATTTTTCCGGCTTGGACTTGAAAGCTATTGTATCCCACTATTAAATAGTAAATTTGCGACATGAGCAAGAGAGAAATCATTGATGCAAGAGAGTTAAACATCGCATTGAATCGATTGTGTTGCAAGCTCATTGAAAATCACGGCGATTTCTCTAATTCTATTTTGATTGGGCTCCAACCTCGCGGGGTTCAAGTAGTGGACAGACTAGTCAAACTTTTAAAAGAAACCTACGGCGTTGCTGAGGTGCGCACGGGAAAATTGGACATCACCTTCTTTAGAGATGATTTCCGCAGACGCCCGGGGCATTTACAGCCAAACCGAACGCAAATCGATCATTTGGTCGAGGATCAACGCGTGATATTTGTAGATGATGTACTGTACACGGGACGTAGTATTCGCGCCGCCATGGATGCGATTTTGAGCTACGGAAGACCGGCAAAAATGGAATTACTCACCCTAATAGATCGTAGATTTTCTCGCGACCTGCCCATCCAACCGGATTACAAAGGACGTCAAGTGGACAGCATTGCTTCCCAGCGCGTCGAAGTATTGTGGGAGGAAGTTGATGGCCGCGATGCTGTCGTATTAACTGAGAACCCATCATGAGCGAACTCTCTGTCAACCACCTGCTAGGCATCAAGCACCTCAACAAAGAGGATATCCAACTCATTCTTGATACCGCAGCCCAGTTTAAAGAGGTCATCAACCGACCCATTAAAAAGGTTCCGACACTCAGAGATATTACCATCGCCAACCTATTTTTCGAAAACTCTACCCGTACGCGCCTTTCCTTTGAATTGGCCGAAAAGCGTCTCAGTGCTGATGTGGTGAACTTTTCTGCCGCCTCTTCCTCAGTGAAGAAAGGCGAAACTTTGGTCGATACAGTCAACAATATCCTAGCCATGAAAGTGGATATGGTGGTCATGCGTCACCCAAATCCAGGAGCTGGGGAATTCCTATCACAACATGTGGATGCCTCCATCGTGAATGCCGGAGACGGTGCCCATGAGCATCCTACTCAAGCTTTGCTCGACGCGTTTTCCATCCGTGAAGCGGTGGGTACGCTGGAAGGTACGAAGGTGGCCATCGTTGGGGACATTGTCCACAGCCGAGTAGCACTCTCGAATGTGTTGTTGCTGCAGAAGATGGGCGCTGAGGTCATGGTTTGTGGTCCTTCTACCTTGGTACCGAAATACATGCACACCTTGGGAGTGAAGGTGGAATATGACCTACAGAAAGCGATCGAATGGTGTGATGTAGCGAACATGCTACGAGTTCAGCACGAACGTCAAGATATCAAGTACTTCCCGTCTATCGCGGAGTACCGCGCACAATACGGATTGACCATGGAGCATTTGGACGGATTGGATAAGCCGATCACGATCATGCACCCTGGGCCGATCAACCGTGGGGTAGAGATCACCTCTGAGGTGGCCGACAGCGAACACTCAATTATCTTGAACCAGGTAGAAAACGGGGTAGCCGTACGAATGGCCGTCTTGTACTTGCTCGCGGAGAAGCGCAAACTCAATAAGGAATAATGGCACTGGAATTGGTAGTCATGGGTGCGGCAAGTGCCACCCCTACGTCGAACCAATACACGACTTCGCAACTCTTAAAGATGCGAGAGCACTATTTCCTCATCGATTGTGGCGAGGGCACCCAGAAGCAACTGCGTCGCAGCAAAATCAAGTTTTCACGCATCAATCACATTTTCATTTCACACCTCCACGGCGATCATTTCTTTGGGTTGGTGGGATTGTTGAGCAGCTTTCATTTGTTGGGCCGCACGACGCCATTGACGGTCTATGGGCCGCCGAAGTTGAAGGATTTGATCTTGGCTCAATTCCGCGCCTCAGGCACCTTCACTTCGTACCCTATACATTTTGCGGTGACCCAACACAAGGTTCCGCAGGTGTTGTTGGAGACGGACGATTATACCATTTCGAGCTTTCCGCTCAAGCACCGCATCGCTACGACAGGATTTTTGTTTGAGGAGAAAGAGCAGGCGCGAAAGCTCAATAAGCCCGTGGCCGATGCCTATGGCGTGCCGGTATGCGATTACCATTGGATCAAGGACGGTAAGGATTGGACGAGTGAGGAGGGCCAATTGGTCCCGAATAAAGAACTCACCTTCGATCCGCCCGCCCCATTGCGTTATGCCTTTGCCTCGGACACCATGTACACGCCCGATACGGCGACCTATATTCAAGGCGTAGACCTTTTGTACCATGAAAGTACCTTCTGCGAGGACAAGGCCAAACGCGCTCAGGAAACGATGCACAGCACGGCCAAAGAGGCGGCCATTGTGGCGAAAGAAGCTGGAGCCACGCATCTGCTGCTGGGCCATTTTAGCGCACGGTATCGGGACTTTGAGCAGTTTAAGGAGGAAGCTTTGGAGTGGTTTGATTCCGTATGGTTGGCAAAAGAACTACATTCGTATCGCTTGAGCTCAAAAGGGCTGAAAGTAGAGTCCCTAAAGACGAGCCCTTCGGATGAAAAATAAAGCCTTAGCAGTATTATTCCTGACCATCTTCCTTGACCTCATGGGGTTTGGGTTGATCATTCCCATCTTACCTACTTATGCCAAGACGTTGGGTGCCACGGATGCGATGGTAGGATTGTTAGGGACTTCCTTTAGCATCATGCAATTCATCTTTGCCAGCTTTTGGGGTGGTTTGAGCGATAAGTACGGGCGTCGCCCTATCATGTTGGTTAGCATTGGAATCATGGTGGTGGCCTATGTGCTTTTTGCCAATGCGACGGTGCTCTGGCTGCTTTTTGTAACCAGGTTACTGAAGGGTTTTGGTGCGGCGAATTTAAGTGTGGCGCAGGCTTATATCAGCGATGTAGTGCCACAAGACCAGCGTACGAAGGCCTTTGGTTTCATTGGTGCCGCCTTTGGTTTAGGGTTCATTTTCGGGCCGTCCATCGGTGGGGTGATCAATGAATATTATGGCGTTTCTGGGGTAGGGTATTTCGCGGCTATTTTGGGAGGGGTAAACTTCTTGATGGCTTGGTTGTACTTGAAAGAATCCCTGGTAGAGAAATCTACCACTGGCGATCTCTTCCCGAACCCATTTAAGGATGTAGTGAGGTTCCGTCATATTCCTGAGGTCAATGCCTTATTTACCATCAACTTCGTCTATGTGTTGGGCTTCTCTATGATGCAGATTACGGCCACGTTGTTGTGGGCGGAACACTTCGGATTGAGCGAGATGCATATTGGATATGTATTTGCCTATATCGGATTGTTGGCGGTGATTATTCAGGGCGGATTGATTGGGTATTTTAATACTTGGTTCGGCGATCGGAATTTGTTGGTGCTTGGGACATTATTTGTGGCCTTGGGGCTGTACGGGATGCCCTATGTTCCGACCGATCACTTTGGATTGGAATTGGTGTGTATGACCTTCTTGTCTTTAGGAAATGCGTTGTTGACGCCAACGGTGAGCTCGCTCTTGAGTAGTTATGCGCCAGAAGGGATGCAAGGTAAGATTTTGGGAACAAATCAGAGTGTTGGTTCGCTCGCTCGTGTGGTGGGTCCTGCCATCGGTGGGGTGGCCTATGGGCTTCATTTTTCGTATCCATATCTACTCGCGGGTAGTATCGCATTGATCGTGAGTGTTTTAGCACTTCGTTTGCGCAGAAAGCATTTGTAGGGAGGGGTTTTTAAGAATATTGGATCCTGAAAAAAAGAATAGATGTTTAAACATTTAAAAGTCTTTTGAGTTATACATTCGTAACCCATTTTAACAACCAATTACATAAATGAAAAAACTAGCATTGATGGCCGCACTAGGCCTTTTCGTTGCAAGCTGTAATTCTGACAAAGCAGCTGAAGCAACTACCGGTGAAGCACAAGAAGTAACAGTAAATGACGCATCTGAAACTGTAGCATTGGACTCAGGTTCAGTGGTGGATTGGAGAGGCTTCAAAACTTACGTTCAATCTGAGCACTTCGGTACGGTGAATGTACAAGAAGGCACATTTGAAGTAGCTGACGGTAAGTTGGTAGGCGGTACTATCAAAATTGATATGAATTCTATTGCTTGTTCTGACCTTGAAGATGAAGGCAAGCGCGGTTATTTGGAAGGCCACTTGAAATCGCAGGATTTCTTCTTTGTGGACAGCTTCCCAACAGCAGTATTCGAAATCGTAGAGGTATTGGATTCAAGCGAAGCGACAGAATACAGCACTGTTACTGGTAACTTAACTCTTCGTGGTACTACGAACAGTATTACTTTCCCTGCCGATGTAGCAGTGGGTGAGGAAGGTGTGAAGTTCATGGCGCCAACGTTTAGCATCGACCGTACATTGTGGGGTGCTAAATTCCACGATCGCGATGACGCTACTATCGCTGAATCATTGAAGGATGATTTGATCGATCACAGCATTGAGTTAACGATCAAAGTAAAAGCGACCAAATAAGGTATTTGCTTAGATTAGATTGGTAACGGACCCCTGCCTTCTGGTGGGGGTTTTTTATTTGCCGTAAATCTGCTGGAGTGCTTTTGCTGCGGTGGTGTAGTGGAAGGTAAATCCGGCTTCCGCGATTTTTCTCGAGCTCACCTTTTGGCTCATCAAAGCGAGTGTAGCCATTTCTCCCAAGACCAGTTTTAAGGCAAAGCCTGGAACTGCGGGAAAGATCATAGGTCGGCGCAAGGCACGGCATAATTCCTTGGTAAAAGCTTTGTTAGTCAAGGGTGATGGACCTACGGCATTATAAGGCCCTGAAGGGATGGATTGGGTGGCTGCGAAGTGGAACATGCGCGCCAAATCCTCTACGTGAATCCAACTGGTCCACTGCTTGCCTGAACCTAGGGGAGAGGCAATACCCCATTTTGCAAGGGGTTCAAGTTGTCCCAATACTCCGGCGCCTTGGTCTAGTACAATGCCGATGCGTAGTTGTACGCTTCTGCAGCTGCTGGATTCAAACTTCTGTGTATAGCTCTCCCATGTCCTCGTTACTGAAGCTAAAAAATCATCCGCGGCAGGTGAGGTTTCAGTGAGTTCGTTGTTGAAGTCGCTTCCATATATCCCAATAGCCGAAGCACTGACTACAGAAGAAGGACCATTCTTGACCTTTTGTAAGGCATCAATCAATAATTGGGTGCCTTGTACGCGAGAGTCCATGATGGCTTGCTTGTATTTTGGGGTCCATCGCTTGCTAACGGTAGCACCTGCCAAATGAATGAGGTGGTCGGCACCTTCCAGAGACGCAGTATCGATAGTTCCCTGTTTTGTATTCCAAGTGAAGATCTCAACACCTTCCATGGCCAAGTCTTCTCTTGTGGAAAGAACACGCACGCTGTGGTTTTCTTTGAGAAGTTGGTTAACAATCGCTTGTCCTACCGAACCGGTAGCACCTGTAATGGTGAAAATGGCCATGGCTGAAATTTATGTTGTGAAACTAACAATGCTGCGCCACTTTTGTTATCACTTCAAAAGAATATTTCTAAATGCATACTATTGAGCCGTATTATAATTGGCGCCATCTATATCAGGCCTCGGAAGATCCGCGAAGTCCATTCTATGGTTATTTCAATAGTGAGGTCTATTTCACAGATAGCATTTACGACCATGTGATTCACCCCCAATGGGACAGCATAGGTTGTGAGACCTTGTACTTGAAGGTATTGTTTGTGGATTACATCGCAGGCTATTGCATTATCGAGTTCCTTGGAGAATGGAACGATGCTGTACATAACGACATCATGCGATTAAAGCGAGATTTCGTCGATGAATTGATCCCCCAGGGCATCGATAAATACATATTGATCGGAGAGAATATATTGAACTTCCACGCGGATATTCCTGATTATTACGACGAGTGGCTCGAGGAAGTCCCGGAGGGATGGATGGCCTTTATCAATCTTCGTCCACACGTTATTCAAGAACTCAATCAATACGGTTTGGACGCTTATTTTGTACTGGGCGGATCCTTAGATGATCTCACTTGGCGCACAGGTTCGCCTAAGAAATTGTTTGAAAAAGTAAATAAGGTGGTTGGACGCAGATTAGGCTATTGATTCAGCGCCTTTAGATAAGCTTGGAAGGCGGCTCTATCATTTTCCAGGGTAAACCAGTGGACACTTTCTTCAACCGCAGGCAACCAAAGCATTTGCAATAAATTCTCATCGGTTTTTAATACCCATTGATCGGCTTTCACTATTTCCTGAGCTTTGAAATAATTCAGAATTAATTGCTCTTCTGGACGAAATCTAGAGACAAAGGCATGGGTGGGGGTATAAATGTGGGTCCAATGCAGTGGTCGGCTAAAAGAACTGAATTCTTCCTCAATTTCTCTATTCAAGCATTCGTGCATGCCTTCTCCCACCTCTTGACCTCCGCCGGGCAACTTATTCAAGTGTACTCCGCTCCAAAGTTCCCGTAAGACCAATACGGCACCTTTTTCATTTTGAATAAAGGCGTAGCAGCGCGGTGTGAATTTGGTTGGCTCTATCTTTTCCATGCTCTAGTCATTTCCCTCTTCCGCGGAGGGCCAGGTAAGGCTTCTACCTCGAATCCCGCTCCCTTCATCGAGCGCTTCACCACGCCTTTGGCACAATAGGTGACCAATGCGCCACCGGGCTTTAGCAAGCCATACATGTTTTCAAAAACGAAATCAGTCCATAGATCTGGTTGCGCACTAGGAGCGAATGCATCAAAGTAAATGAGGTCGTACGAATCCTGTTCGCCTTCAAAAGTCTTCAAATCTTCTACCAATAGTCTAAAGGTGAACTGTTCGGTTAATTGGGTCGACGCTCCCGGTGTGGCGCTCAGAAACGGAGCTTCCTTACTCATGCCTAGTAATCCAATAGCCTCAATCTCCTCTTTGGTTAGTGGGAATTTTTCTAGGGCATCGTATGTGATGGTTATGCCATCTTGTTGTGCCTGGTCGAAGGTGAGTCGTGCATTTAAGGCAGTCCCTAGGCCCACCTCCAATATGCGAATAGTGGATGTGCCTATGGCTTTAAGCCCGGCTTCAATGAATACGTGTTGGCTTTCCGTAAGAGCGCCGTGAATGCTGTGGTAATGCTCGTCCAAGCCCGGCACCCACAGCGTGGTACTACCGTCGGCACTTTGGGTAATATGTCTTTCCCCAGCGGTTGACATTTATCTCACGTACAATTTCTCGATGCGTGAAATAGGACCGTCACAGAACTGCGTATGGCAGGCGATACAGGCATCCACCATGTTGTTGTGTGCCTGAATTTGAACGTCTATTTCCTCAGCGCTGTGAATCTGGTTGTAAATACCGATAAAGCTCTTGGCATAGGGCTCGAATCCTTCGCCTTTCATGTGCGGCTTGGTCGGATGGGCCGTGATCATACTAAAAAGAGTCTCTGAAAGCGTTGGGTCGAGCTGACCTTGTTCTAGGGAATTCTTGCGATTGGTGGCCTCCTCATGCATGTCGCGCATGATTTGCGCAAGTTCACTAGGTTGATCAAGTTCCGGGGTCCAAGTTTGCTTTGGCGCCGATTCTTGTTCAGGACCACCACAACTCACAAGGGTTATGAGCCCAAGGATGAAGAAAAGAGTGAGAGTCTTACGCATCTGCAGGACGTTCTATTTTTACACCTTTGGCCTTGAACATATATTCTGCAACAGGCTCTGTAATGGCTTCGATCTCTTCTTGGCTCGCGCCACGGTCTTCGGCATAATGACGCAGCTGAGCAACTGTTGTCGTGTCCCAATAGATGTACCCGTACATCAACATATTTTGGCCCTGGCTATTCGTAGGGAGCAAGAATTCATAATCGTAATCCACGAAAAGATTGTTGCTCGAATCAATGGCAGTACTCATCCAACATCCTTTGGTGGTACATACTTGGGTAATAGGTCCCGCTACAGTGGCCCAAGCAGTATCTTCTCCAGAAGTAGCAAAGTTTGAGACTAATTCTGCCGCAGAAAATGCGTCCTCCACAGCGAAGGTACTATCGCCAAAATTGTAATATTCAGTAGCCGCTGTTTCTTGTGCATCTTGCGAGTTATCACCGTTATTATTAGCACTTTGACATGATAAAAGTGAAAATGCTACGAGGCTTGCAATAAAGAGTTGCTTCATGGTAAATGGGTCTATGTTAATTCTTTAATAGACCGCTAATTACATATGTATTTGGTCTATTTCGTCCTACAAATTTAGTACATTTGTGGTCCCAAAACAGCAGTCCATGAAATTAGAGTTGACTACACAAAGCCGCATTGGCTCGATTGATTTTTCAAACCTTCCTTTTGGGAAATACATGTCGGACCATATGTTGGTGTGTCACTTCAAAAATGGCCAGTGGCTTGAGCCTGAGATTCGTCCGTACGGACAATTAGAATTTTCATACGGTTTGCACGCCTTGCATTACGGTCAAGCAGCCTTTGAAGGAATGAAAGCGTACCGCAAAGAAGATGGTACGATCAGTATGTTCCGTCCAATAGATAACTTTGCAAGATTGAATAAGAGTGCTGAGCGTTTGATGATGCCGCAGGTTCCTGAAAACATCTTTATGGATGGTTTGAAGAAGCTCTTGGAAATCGATGCGCAATGGGTGCCGTCTGCAGAAGATCACAGCTTGTACATCCGTCCTTTCCTTTTTGCATCCTCTGAATTCATCGCAGCACGCCAAAGTGATGATTATACCTTCTGTATCCTGACTTGTCCTGTAGGGCCATATTATAGCGGTACAGTGAAGGTGAAGATTGAGCAAGAATATACTCGTGCTACCGGCGGTGGTATCGGATATACAAAGGCCGCAGGGAATTACGGCGGTTCATTCTACCCGACAGCTCAAGCGGTAAAAGAAGGATACAACCAAGTTATTTGGACAGATCACCGTGACCACCAGTACATTGAGGAAAGTGGAACCATGAACCTGATGTTGCTCGTAGGCGATACCTTCCTTACACCACCACTTACAGATCGTATTTTGGCGGGAGTGACCAGACGCTCCATCATCGCTTTGATTAAAGAGCAGGGTTGGAAGATTGAAGAACGCATGATTAGCGTCGACGAAATTGTTGAGGCGGCAAAAACTGGAGCGTTGAAAGAAGCCTTTGGCATGGGTACGGCAGCCGTGGTGAGTCAAATCGATACCATAGGCCACCAAGGCACAAATTACTCTATTCCTGTTCCTACGGACGGCAAGGCGATGGAGATCAAGAAAATGTTGAATGATATACGCACCGGATTAGTGGAAGATACCCACGGGTGGATGATGGATATACAGATCGTGGAACCCGCATAAGTACTATCCTATGAATATTGACAAAGGCCGCTATTGCGGCCTTTTTTATTGGAAATAAGGTTCAAGCATGTGTACGAGTGCCGCCGTGTCGAGGCCAACCACACTGTTGTAATTTCCTTCGATTCGTTTGATGTAGGCCTGGCCAATCCATTCTTGGATGCCATAGGCTCCAGCTTTATCAAAAGGCTTGTAGGTCTTAATATAATGATCCATGGCCCATTGTGGTATGGGGTGAAAGTGTACAACCACGGTGCTCACCACACTGCTCATGGGCATTAGGTTTTCGGGATCGATCAAGGTCATGCTGCTGTGCACTTCGTGCGTGGTGCCACTCAAGGCTTCCAGCATTTCTTTTGCCGTATCAACATCGGCAGCTTTTCCAAACCTGCGTCCGCCTTGCCAAACCTCGGTATCGCTGGTCAAGCCTATTTGTCCTTTCTGAAGCGAGGGCAGTAGGGCTTCCGCTTTGAGTTCACTTACAAAGATTGCGGTTTCCGCCGGGCTAAGGTGTGCAGGCGCTGTCTCATCCAAATCCAACGGAAGCGTAGTAAAGGTGAGGCCCAAATCTTTGAGGAATTGGGCACGGCGAGGGCTTTGTGATCCTAGGACCAATTCTTTCGTAAGCTGCATTACCAAGTACGGTCTTCCTTACGTCCCCATTTCCCGTGTATCTTGAGCAATTGCTCTAAGACATCGCGGACACAACCGCGGCCGCCGTCCAGAGGACTTACGTAATCAGCAATGGCTTTGATTTCAGGAGCAGCGTCCTGCGGACAACATGCTAATCCACAAACTTCCATCACATCGTAATCTGGAAGATCGTCTCCCATGTACAAGATTTCCTCATCGCTGAGGTCGTAACACATTTTGAGGTCTTCATACGCTTCCATCTTTTGCGAAGCACGCATGTAGATGTCTTTGATGCCAACACCTTGTAGGCGTTCTTTCACATCAGGAGAAGTTCCTCCGGTGATGATGGCCATTCGAATGCCGTTACGCACTGCCAATTGCAAGGCATAACCATCCTTACTGTGCATTTTGCGCACAGGCTCGGCCCCCGGGATGAGCAAGATCTCTCCATTTGTCAGGACCCCATCGACATCGAGGACGACCGTAGTGATGTTCTTGAATTTCTCTTTGTAATTCATTAGGCCTTCTTTTTTGCTATGCTTTCGCTTAATAAGGTATAGAGTCGCTGTACTTCTGGATCACTTATATGTTCCAAGTGTGCGTCAATAGTTTTCTGGTCTCCGCGTGCCGCTGGTCCGGTTTGTGCGGCCTGTGGCCCCATCGCGATGGCTTTGTCCGGCCCCTGCTTCATGATGGCAAATAGGGTTTCTACCGGAAGGCTGTGTTCTTCAGCGTGCTCAAAGGCAAGAGTGTAGAGGTGATTGGTGAAGTTGTTCACCATAACCGCGCTCACATGCAACTGGTTTCGCCCAGCACTATTGACCTCATAGGTGAGCGGCGAAAGTGCTTTTGCGATGTTCGTCAACATAGCCAGGTCCTCTTCGGAACGGGCTTCTAGAAGAAAGGGGACTTGGGCCCAATTCACTGGGGCACCCTTTGTAAAGCTGTAGAGCGGATAGAGCACACCGCTTCGCGGAGTCTCGCACATCGGCACTGCACCAGCGGTATGTACAATTAATGCATGCTGAGGTAGGGCAGCACAGACTTGCGCGGTAGCATCATCCGGCACACAAACGATAATCAGTTCTGCGGTAGCGGGAATGTCCAACGCACGGCCGTGGGTGGTGATGTGAAAGACATTTTGTAGTCCATTGGCCAGATGCTGCCCCAAGTTCCCTTGGCCAACAATAGCGATATGTGGACGACCTTCCGACATTATTTGCGTTCTCGTTTTGCCCGCTGCGCAATGGCGATACCCGTTCCAACGGCCATTAAGATGGAACCCAACCACAAGAGATTGATCCAAGGGAATACTTCCGCCTTGACCAAAATAAACGGTACTTCGGCCTCGGTATGTTCGCTGGCGATGATAACGGGTTTATTGGTGTCGTAGTTGATTCGGTCAAAGCTAAATTTCAGCCCTAATTCCTTGATTTCAGCATCCACATGTTGCGCTTGGTTGCCTTGAACAGCATACACAGGCATCACCTTGTACACGCTATCTTCTAGGGTGGTGATGGTCAATCCTGCGCCCAAGACAGCGTATTGAATTTCGCTATCGGCCTTAGGTGCATCTGCGACTAGGGTGTCCAATTCTAATTGGTACTTCCCATATAAAAAGTGGGTATCTCCAACATTCAACTCAAGTTCAAATTCGTTCTTCCATTCGTCCGTGCCGCGCTCTTCTTCAGTGCGCAAGTCGGCATAGGTCACGTGGGTATAGATATCCTTGGTGAGGGTGTGTCTAGTACTGGGCTCTGCTACATTGCCCATGCGCTCGTTGAGCTGAATGCGGGGGCTGAGGTTGAATGCGGCTTCTAGCTTTCCATCGATTTCTTCGAAGAACTCCAGCTCGTAGTTGATGTAATAGCCTTCTTCGTTTTGTCCTGACCATGTTGCCCAATACTTGCCCATCTCTACGGTGTCGCCAAGGGATAACAGTAGGTTTTCATTGGCAGGGAAATCTTCGTGAATGAAGGTCCTGTTTTGCGAGATGATGTCCTTATTGGCATTGCTTACCAAAGCGCCGGCAATCAACAATCCAAAGCCTACGTGCGCCACAGAAGCGCCTGCAAAGTTCCATCGCCCCTTGCCCCAGCGAATCCAGAACTCAAGGTTGGCGACGACTGCATAATAGCTGGTCCACATGAGGGTGATATACATCGGATTCCACATTTCCAGTGCCCAAGCGCTTAATCCGGTTAAAATGGTCGTAACTACGAGGGTGGTTATTTGGCGCTGGAAGAACAGCTTGGTGGAGGTTTGGCGGTAGGAAAGGAATTGGCCCGCGCCAATCAATAAAGTGATGATGATCGCGAACGGAACCTGAATGGCATTGTAGTGCGTGATAGGATCGTTCAAGACCTTGTTTTCATCGTAAAGTTGAATCAAGCCCTCTGGACCGAATAGTTTGTTGAAGACAGGGTAGGAGGTGCTCAGGGTAATCTGCAAACCGCTGATCAAGAGTACTAGAGCACCGATAAACATCCAGAATTCACGGCTGTCCATGCGATCTTCTTGTACCTTTTTAGGCAGGCCTCGGTAGCGTACGAGGAAAAGCCCTAGGCTGCCTAAGGTGAAGAAAAGGAGGTAGATTAATAATTGGCCACTCAATCCTAAATCCACGAAGGCGTGGACCGAGCTATCCCCCAAAATACCGGAACGGGTGAGGAACGTAGAATACAAGACCAACAAAAAGGTGATGATCAATAGGAACATTACCGACGGCATCACG
>Ga0255771_1000983_pt1 | contig 31616 bp, 33 predicted proteins | sample 011ome_19_FD_179969 | JGI IMG/M metagenome (GOLD analysis project Ga0255771, IMG submission 179969) | Coastal salt marsh microbial communities from the Groves Creek Marsh, Skidaway Island, Georgia - 011510BT metaG (version 2) | ecosystem: Environmental > Aquatic > Marine > Intertidal zone > Salt...
TCTTCTAAAATGATGATAGAAAGTCACAAAGCCATGAATCTCAGCGATGGATAATTGATAAGCTTTTGAAATTAACGGATAAGCTTCCTCAGGGACGAAACCTAGAGCGTCTTGAATACCATGCATTAGAGGTAGAAGAGCACCTGGTTTGTCTTGAAACTTTCCTATTAAATTTTGTATCTTTTCTGCAGATTCTTTCGTAAATGACATTGGCTAATTTTTCGTTAAGAATAAATGGTTTATTATACTGTATGTTCAAGAAAAAATTATACTGCTATGACTACACATCTAATTGATCAGTTCAATAGAAATATTGATTATATTAGACTCTCTGTAACCGATCGATGCGACTTTCGCTGTATTTACTGTATGTCTGAAGATATGCATTTTATGCCCCGGAAAGATCTCTTAACCTTAGAAGAATTACAACGTCTTGCCGAAATATTTATTCAACTTGGGGTTAAAAAAATTCGCATCACAGGCGGCGAACCCCTTGTTAGAAAAGATATTGACCAATTATTTTTAAATTTAGGAAAAAATAGGGATTTAAAAGAATTGACTCTCACAACGAATGCAAGTCAATTAAAAAAAAAGGGGCAAATGCTGATAGATGCTGGTGTCAAAAGAATTAATATTAGCCTTGATAGTTTGGATTCCAAAGTTTTTAAAAAAATGACGAGAACAGGTCATCTGGATACAATTTTGGAAAATATATATTTTGCAATTGGACTGGGTTTTAAAAAAATTAAATTAAACGTTGTTTTAATGCGTGGAATTAATGATCATGAAATTTATAATTTAGTCGATTTTGCAATTAAAAATGCATTGGATGTAAGCTTTATAGAAGAAATGCCTCTAGGGGATGTGACCCATGAGAGAACAGAAACTTTTGTCAGCAATGATGATTTGCTGAAAAATTTAAAAAATCATTATAATCTGATAAAAACATCAATATCAACGGGGGGGCCTGCAAATTATTGGCAGATTCAAAACAGTCAAACCCACGTAGGTCTTATTTCTCCTCATAGCCATAATTTTTGTGAGTCATGTAATCGTGTGAGAATAAGTTGTAAGGGTGAATTATTTCTCTGCTTGGGACAAGAAAACAAGATTGAATTATTACCATTGTTGCGACGCCACTTAAATGATGATAAACCAATTATTAATAGCATTCTCGATGCTTTAAAAACAAAACCAAAATCACATGAATTCGAAATACATAAAAAATCCCCTGCGGTGATTCGATTTATGTCGCATACAGGTGGTTAGTGTTAATTGACGGTGTAATTTTAGCTGGTGGCAAATCATCTCGAATGGGGTGTAATAAATCTCAAATTCAATTTAAAGGCAAGCCACTCATTAATCACGTATACGATTTATTATTTCCTCAAGTTAGGCAGGTTTGGATAAGTACCAATGAACATTTGGAACAATTTCCACAGGATATTCAATTTCAAGATGAATTTTCAGAGAGTTTTGGCCCTTTAACTGGAATTTATTCTGGTTTAAACAAGGCTGAAAGTGATTGGGTGCAATTTTGTCCAAATGATAGCCCTTTTCTTGACGCAAATTTAGTTAGGTGTCTAACGCAGTTTATAAATGAGAAGAATCTAGATATTGTTATTCCTAGCGTTAATAATTTTCTCCAGCCAACATTTATTCTGTGCTCAAAATCATTAGCAAATGAAATACCTGATTTTGTAAATAAAGAGGGTGCAAAATTGTTGAAATGGGTTATGGCACATAATTATGTTACTGTTGAATTTGCTGATAAAAAAGCGTTTACCAATATTAATGATAAAGATGCTTTGGCGCTAATTGAAAATGACTAAAATCCCACTTATTCTTACTATCGTTGCTTCTAACAGCGGAGCTGGTAAAACCACTTTCATTGAAAAAATTATTCCTGGTCTCATACGAAGGGGTTTAAAAATTTCTTCAGTTAAACACGCTCACCATGATTTTGATATTGACCATGAGGGAAAAGATAGTTATCGATTACGAAAAGCAGGTTCCTACCAAACCTTGGTCATGAATACAAGAAGATCTGCTCTATTGACAGAATTTGAGAGTGAGCCTGTTACCTTTGAGGCCGCAATAAAACAGATGGATCAAAATATTGATCTTATCTTAATAGAGGGGCTGAAATCATTAAATTTTCCAAAAATAGAGGTGTATAGATCATCGGTATCAAAAGTCCGGCTAGCTGAGATTGATTCTTCAATTATTGCAATCGTTAGTAATGAAAGTTTCTCATGCAATAAACCCGTCTTTGATATAAATGATACTGATGCGGTCGAACAATTTATATTCAATTTGATAAAACAATGAAAAAAACCATAAACTTAAAAAGGTTAGCAGATGACCCAAGTTGTCTTAATGACTATGATCCTAATGCTATGGATTTTGCGAAGGTGCATGAATTCCTTGATAAATTTTTAACGCCGATTAGTGCTTCAGAAAAAATACCTATCCAAAATTCTCTTGGTAGAGTAATAGCCAAAGACGTGAAATCTACAATTAATGTTCCAAATTATGATAATTCAGCAATGGATGGCTATGCCATAGCTTTCAATAATACCGGCTTAACTTTTAAGGTAACAGGCGCAATATATGCTGGTTCAATTAAAAGAAAAAGTATTGGGCCTGGAGAGGCAATACAGATCATGACGGGAGGACGAATTCCAAAAGGTTGTGATGCAGTTGTACCTATTGAATTATTGAGAGAACATGAATCCTATATCACCATAAATTCTTTGCCAAAAAAGTATGCCAACATTCGAAATATTGGCGAGGATGTGAAAAAAGGAGAAATTATATTAACAAAAGGACATTTTATTCGCCCCGCAGAAATTGGACTGCTGGCCTCCCTAGGCTTAAGTTCAGTCAATGTCTTAAAAAAACTAAAAGTCATATTCTTCTCATCGGGTGACGAAGTAATTCCTGTTGGAAGTAAGATTAAAGTTGGCCAAGTCTACGACAGTAATCGCTATTCTATTCAAGCAATGTTGGAACGTTTAAATATTGATTTCACAAACTATAAAAATGTTCTTGATGATAAGGTTATTATAAAAAAAACACTTTTAAAAGCGGCAAAGTCTGCTGATCTGATTATCACATCTGGAGGAGTCTCTGTAGGTAAGGCAGATTATATGAAAGAGGTTTTAAGTGAAATTGGGCAGGTATTGTTTTGGAAGCTTTCCATAAAGCCTGGCCGCCCGCTGGCTTATGGAAAAATTATGAAGGCACACTATTTTGGACTGCCTGGAAATCCAGTATCATCAATGGTGACTTTTTACCAAATTGTCCAGCCTGCAATTAAAAAAATTATGGGGCAGACTAACTACCAGTTACCCCCATATTTTCGTGCCAAATGTATAGAGCCCATAAAAAAAAGACCTGGACGTTTGGAATTTCAAAGAGGGGTATTAATCAAAAAAAATAATGAATGGATTGTGCAGCCAACTGCAAATCAAGGCTCAGGTATCCTAAGCTCCATGACTCAAGCAAACTGCTTTATTGTGCTTGATAAAAATGATTCAAACATTGAAAAAAATACTATCGTAAACATACAAATTTTTGATGGAATTATCTAAATTACATTGGTATTTGGATGAATTTTGTGAGCTATAATAGGTCAATCTTCAAATAAAATTAAGCAAAGGAATATGTTATGACAGATGTAAGTCTGGGAAGTAAAATACCAAATTTTTCACTTACCGGTACATCGGGCCTGCAATTTACTCTTGAGAATTTCTTAGGTAAAAATATTGTCTTATATTTTTACCCTAAAGACTCAACTCCAGGTTGCACGAATGAGGGCATTGACTTTAAAGATCATTATGAGGAATTTCAAAAACTAAATACAGAAGTTTTTGGCCTCTCAAGAGACTCAATTAAATCACATGAAAATTTCAAAACAAAATACAATTTTCCATTTGAGCTACTTTCAGATTCTGACGAGATTGCTTGCAAAATTTTTGATGTCATCAAAATGAAGAATATGTATGGAAAACAAGTTCAGGGGATTGAAAGAAGTACGTTTTTAATTAATAAGGATGGCATATTAATCCACGAGTGGCGAAAAGTTAAAGTTGATGGCCACGTCGTTGAAGTACTGAACCAATTAAAAGAAAATTCCTAAAATAATGCCCAAAAAAAATAATACCAAATTCTTCGTGCTTGACACTAATGTATTACTGCATGATCCTTCAAGTCTCTTTCGTTTTGAGGAGCACGATATCTATTTGCCCATGGTAACTCTTGAGGAATTAGATAACATAAAAAAGGGGTTATCGGAAGTTGCAAGAAATGCAAGACAAACAAGTCGTTACTTGGAAGAAATTATGACTCCATGTCTTGATGGCCTTGAGAATGGCTGCCCGCTTGATACAAATGGAAATCATATTGCAGGGCGTCTTTTTTTACAAACACACCCCATCAAATTCGACCTGCCTATGCTTGCGGGTAATATCGCTGATAACCAAATTTTAAGTGTTGTTGCCTATCTGAAAAAAGAACATAAAAGTCGCGAGGTTATTCTTGTTTCCAAAGACATTAATATTCGAATCAAAGCAAGAACGCTTGGAATTAGCGCTGAAGATTACTTTAATGACAAAGTCATGGAGGACACTGAATTACTTTATCCTGGGGTGCGTGAACTTCCAGAAGATTTTTGGGAGAAACATAGTAAAGCAATGGAATCCTGGCAAGACGAAGGAAAAATGTTTTATCGGCTGTCTGGACCCATGTGTGATGGCTTTCTCAACAACGAATTTCTTTACTATGAGTTTGATAAACCTTTTCATGCAATTGTTAAAACCGTTGAGAAAAAAACAGCGACGTTGCAGGTAGTGCATGATTTCACTAATCCCAAGTTCAATGTTTGGGGCATAAACGCAAGAAATCGTGAGCAAAATTTTGCGTTAAACTTGTTAATGGATCCCGAAATCGATTTTGTCACTTTATTAGGGCAAGCTGGTACGGGAAAAACTTTACTAACGCTTGCTGCTGGCCTTGCTCAAGTGTTAGATAAAAAAATATACAGTGAAATTATCATGACACGTGTCACAGTATCCGTTGGCGAGGATATAGGCTTTCTGCCAGGTACGGAAGAGGAAAAAATGACTCCATGGATGGGGGCGCTTGAAGATAATCTTGATGTTCTCAACAAATCCGATGACGATGCAGGGGATTGGGGCAGAGCTGCCACTCAAGATTTAATTCGTTCACGAATTAAAATTAAATCCCTTAACTTCATGCGGGGCCGAACATTCTTAAATAAATTTTTAATTATTGACGAAGCTCAAAACCTTACCTCAAAACAAATGAAAACCCTAATAACTCGGGCGGGGCCAGGAACCAAAGTGGTATGTTTAGGCAATATTGCACAAATTGATACCCCCTATCTTACGGAAGGAAGTTCCGGTCTAACCTATGTTGTCGAGAGATTTAAGGGTTGGGATCATAATGGTCACGTCACTTTGATGCGTGGGGAAAGATCTAGGTTAGCCGATTATGCAGCAGATATCCTCTAAAGCTATTCAATCAAAGGGGTTTTATGCTTATCTGACAGCCCAATTTTTATCTGCCCTTGCCGACAATGCTCTTCTTTTTGCAGCTATTGCTTTGCTAGCACAAATGGATGCGCCAAAATGGCATCAACCACTCCTCTTACAGTTTTTTGTCATATCATACATTGTCCTTGCGCCAATTGTAGGCGCGTTTGCTGACTCCAAACCAAAAGGACAAGTCATGTTTATTTCAAATGGAATAAAACTTATAGGCTGTTTAGCGATGTTTTTTGGAATGCAACCTCTTTACGCTTATGGCATTGTAGGCATAGGAGCTGCGACTTATTCGCCTGCAAAGTATGGAATTTTGACTGAGCTCTTACCAGAAAAATCTTTGGTACCAGCTAACGGATGGGTTGAAGGCACCACAGTTGCTGCTATTATTTTAGGCGCAATTGTAGGCGGACTCCTGGCAAGTTATAATGTGCATCATGCAATACTGATCATTGCAGCACTCTATTTACTGGCTGCTATTTTTAATCGCTACATACCTAAATTGCCTATTGAGCATAAGGTTGAGAAAAAAAATCCTTGGTTCCTCTTTAAAGATTTTATAAAATCAGCAACGAAGCTTTGCAAAGATCGCTTTGGTGGGCAATTATCGTTGGCGATTACCACACTTTTTTGGGGTGCGGGCGCAACGTTGCGATTGGTGATTATCGCTTGGGCGGCATACGCTCTAAATTACGAAATTGATAAGGCAACCATGCTCACAGCAATTGTTGCTCTTGGTGTTGCCATAGGAGCAGTAATTGCGGCAAAGTATGTGGAAATGAGAGATTCTGTAAAGATTTTATTCATTGGCGTGCTCATGGGATTTTTTGTGTGCGCCATGACATTCATCACTGCATGGTATATCGCAGCACTTGTTCTCCTGCTAATTGGTATTTTTAGTGGTTTTTTAATTGTACCCATGAACGCTCTATTGCAGCACCGGGGGCATAAACTCGTTGGCTCTGGACACTCCATAGCCGTTCAAAATTTTAGCGAGAACCTAGGTATTCTTATCCTCAGCGGAACCTATACCATTATGGTCAAATATGACTTACCAATTACCGCCATAGTCTTTATTTTTGGTTTATTCGTAATATTTGCGATGATTATCGCGCGCATTCATTATGAGGAAAAAGGAATGTCCTAATGTAGCTTCACGTGCGCTTCCGTTCGGCGAGTTATAAATTTTGCAATTAAACGAAAAAAAACGACTGAAGGACCATGTAAGGCAAGTAAATGCATTTGGTAGAGTAGCAAATACATAAATCGTGCAATCAAACCCTCAATAAACATACTGCCTCCAGTTATTGAGCCCATCAAATTACCAACGGTTGAGTAACTCCCTAAGTTAACTAAAGAACCGTAATCTTGATATCGGTATTGCGGTAAAATATCGAATTTACCCTTTACAATTTGCTGAATGGATTTCACAAGCATAGAGGCTTGTTGGTGAGCCGATTGTGCCCTGGGGGGAACAGTTTCGATAGCGCCGGGCTTAATAGGGCAACTTGCACAATCTCCAAAAGCAAAAATGTTTGGATCATCGACAGTCTGCAATGATGGTAAGACATTTATTTGATTGATATTGTTTGTCTTAAGGCCCAAACGGCTTAAAAAACTCGGGGCTTTAATTCCTGCTGCCCATACCACTAATGAAGATTTAATAAATCTACCGTTACTGGTTTTAATTCCAGTCGGATTTACTTCGACAACACTCTCGCCTAAGAAAAGTTTAATATTTAATTTCTCTAATTCGCGCCTAACTGAAAGACTCATTCTCTCAGGTAAGGCCGGTAATAAACGATCACTTGCCTCAACAATAGAGATATGGATATCCCTATCAGGATTGATCTTGTCTAGGCCATAAGCAGTCATTTCTCTTGTCGCCTTGTGAAGTTCTGCCGCCAACTCAACTCCCGTTGCCCCTGCGCCAACAATAACTACCTCTAATTGCCCTGGTTTAATTTCATCTTTTTGTGTTTGCGCTTTTAAAATAGCATTGTGTAATTTTTGGTGGAATCGTTCTGCTTGATGCTGCGTATCTAATGCAATGGCATTTTCAGCAACACCCTGAATACCAAAATTATTAATAGTGCTACCAACAGCAATAACTAAGGTGTCGTAAGAAAAATAGCGTCTTGGAATAACTTCATTACCCTCGCTATCTTGAAACGGGGCTAGTGAAATCTTCTTATTTTCTCGATCAATCCCATCCATCATCCCTAAGCGAAAATGAAAATGATGCCAATGTGCTTGGGCTAAATAATCGAGCTCGTCTTTATCAGGATTAAGACTGCCAGCAGCAATTTCATGCAGCAGTGGCTTCCAAACATGCGTCTTTTTAGCATCAACTAAGGTGATTTCAGCTTTCTTTTTTTTACCAAGCGAATCACCTAATTTGGTTGCCAGCTCAAGTCCACCTGCCCCACCTCCAACGATAACAACTTTATGTAATTCCGGACTATTCATATTTTATTCATTCCCAGTAATTTTTCCATTACTTCTAATAAAAGCAATGATCTGTAATAGCTCATCAGGGGTTATGCCGTCATCTGGAACCATCAAGCCAAAGCCTTTTGCACCCATACCACCGTTAGTACCTGCCCAAATTGTTTCAAACATACCTTTGTTAGTTGCGTCTTTGGGATATCTAAAATCTGGCCCTATTAGCCCTGGCCCCACCTGACCTTTCGCGGTCGGGCCATGGCATTGTGTACAAGACCATAAGTTATAACGTTTTTTTCCATATTTGATTGCTTCTGCGTCACCTATATACAAATTTTCTCCAGTAGCTAAAAAATGTTTTGCTGCCACTGTATCAAAAAGTTCTCGATCTATATTGAGTGTCGAACCATCGGTGGTCTTAATAAAGCTTATGGACTGTGAGGAATCTGAACATGCTACTAAGATGAAAGAAAAAAATAAAACAAAAACAAGATTTTTGGACATACTAAAACTTAAAAAAAAAGACTGAAGTAATTATACTTCAGTCTTTAAATTTATTTATTGCTGAGTTGTAACGAAGCTTAATTCTTTAAAAACTTCTTCATTTGATCTTCTTCATTACCTGTCACACCTTGACTACCCTGCGTACGCACCCATGCAATAATTTTCAAGAGTTCATCAACAGAGAGGCCATCATCAGCAGCCATTACACCAAAACCTTTACCGCCCATACCGCCATTAGTACCCCACCAAATTGTCTCAAACATACCTTGATTGGTAATGTCTTTTGGATACTTAAAAGTAGGACCAACTAAACCTGGACCCACTTGACCTTTCGCAGTTGGACCATGGCATTGCGTGCATGACCAGTAACCAAAGCGCTTTTTTCCTCGCTTTTCAGCTTCCGCATCACCCACATAAATGTTTTTACCAGTTTTTAGAAATTCTTCTTCAGCCGGTGTTCCCTTAAGGCCCTCTTTTGGAATTGTGAATTCTGTTCCGTCAGTGGTTTTGATTAATTTGATTTTAGCACTAGCAATACCTGCCACACTAAGCATCGCAATAAGTAGTGATGACAAAATTATTTTTTTATTTAACATAAATATCTCCGTATTCTTTTTAGCATTCCTAAAAGTAGGACACCTAAAAAGCTATAAGTTCCTTGCAATAAGGGATTAAATTAATTAGAACGTTTAAGATTTCCTAACCGTTAATTTTACTAATTTTTAAAGTTTATGTCACCCTTTTTGACCAAAAAAAAACTAATTTTTATGGCGTTTGTAACCGTCTAAACGATCCGCAAAGGTTGGGTCTGTGTATGGAATACCAAACTCATCCATTATCTTTTTGATCTTATCTAAATTTCTAAAGATTGCGGCCTCAACTTCATCTCGACGATCATCTTCTTTCTTTCTGACACCAGCCGAGATATTCCAGTTTGTTTTTCCGGTTAGTCGTGACTGGTCTGTTGCATACTCAGGAATTTGAACCACAACCATTTCGACTTTGGATTGTTTTGCATAATACCCTCCAATAGGTCCCCACTCAATTGCAATATCAATCTTTCCTTCAGCCAAATCTTCAATCTTTTGTCCTGGTGATTGATTTAAATCGCGCTGAATACGATAAGGTTTCGCATTAAACATTAGACCATTAGCATTTAAAGCCACCGCGACTGGACTTTTATCATTAACACCAATCACACCTTTTCTTAAATCAGGTGAATCCCAGTTCTCAATATTGAAACCACTGTCCTTACGATAAACCCAAACATGTCCAGCTCGATAATAAGGTTTAGTGGTATTAACCGCGTCATAAGTGGTATTTGTACCAATAACATAATCACATCGGTAACCATTTAGCGTGTTTCTTAAAAAACCAAAGCGATCAGGCCAAAATTGGTATGTTAATTCACGACCCAAATCTGCAGCGAGAACTTCGGCAATTTTATTTTCAAAGCCTTCGCCGTCAGCATTAGAATAAGGTAGATTATCTTGGTCCGCACAAACTTTGAATTCATCAGCTTTGGGTACGCGGCGAACACCACCTAGCTTTCCTTCATCGGGATTTACATCAATGGTTCTGGTATCAGCAATTACCATTGATGTGCTAAATAATAAAATGATTGTCGTCTTGAATAGATGTTTGAACATGTTATATCCTTAATTTTTTGTTGCCAAATTATACCTTGTTAAATAAAAGCTGACCTCATGATTATCTCTAATTCTTTCGAGTAAAAAAAAACACCCTACCGAGGTAGGGTGTTTCTAGGACTAACTAACGTGTATTTAGTTCTATAAAATCTTACGAGATTATAGGCTGAATACTGTTAATGCACCGCCACCAGGAGCAGCGTTGTATTTTGTTAGTTCTTTATAACCACCAGCAGCACCAAGTGCGTCTGTGTCATTTGTAAGACCAAGGTTCATAGCAACACCAGCCCAACCACCGATGCCTGAAAGGACACCAACGTGTTGTTTACCTTTGTGTGCATATGTGAATGCATTACCAATCACACCTGAACCAACTTGGAATTTCCAAAGTTCTTTACCGCTTTTCGCGTCAAGAGCTTTGAACCAACGATCTAAAGTACCGTAGAAAACTAAGTCTGAAGCAGTTGTTAAAGCACCACCCCAAGCAGAGAATTTCTCTTTGTTGTACCATACTTTTTTGTTAGTCATTGGGTCATAAGCAGCAAAGCCACCCATTACACCGTCAGGACCAGCAAACATAGTAAGTGTTGCACCAACCCATGGCTGACCAGCTACATACTTAGACTCAACTGGTTCGTATGTCATACATACGTGGTTAAGTGGTGAGTAGATTAAGCCAGTTTTAGGTGAGTACGCAGCAGGCTGTTGGTCTTTAGTACCAAGAGCTGCAGGACATGTACCTTTAGTGTTGTAGTCTTGGTGAGTAGAATGCTCAGCTACCTTGTTAGGTACACCAGACTTAAGATCAACATCAGTTGCCCAGTTCACGAATGGGTGAACTTTTTCAGCAGCAATTAAAGTACCGTTGTCAGCTTGCCATGTATAAGCAAAACCGTTTCTATCATGGTGCCATGCATATGTTTTACCACCTTTGTCGAAGAGGATAACTTCGTTAATACCGTCGTAATCCCACTCGTCGTGTGGTGTCATTTGCATACCCCAACGTGCCATACCTGTATCAAGGTCACGAGCAAAAACAGTCATAGACCATTTGTTGTCACCTGGACGTACGTCTGGGTTCCAAACAGATGGGTTACCTGTACCGTAGTACACTAAGTTTGTTTTTGCGTCATATGGCCACCAGCCCCATACAGAGCCACCACCATGTTGCCAACCGTCTTTAACAGCTTGTGGCTTGAGCCAAGTTTTAACACCTAGATCAGCAACACCGCCTTGTAATTGGTCAGCAGGGATTCTTTTGAAAGAACCACCTTGTTTGTTACCACCGTTCACGTCTTCATATACTGAAAGAGCTGAGAAAAGTGGGTTTTCTTTGTTGAAGTCTGCACCGATTAAAACTTCTGAATCAGGACCAGTACTGTAAGCTTTCCAAGCTAAAGAACCGTCAGCGATGTTGTAAGCTGCTATGAAGCAACGAACACCGAATTCAGCACCTGAACAACCAGTAATTACTTTGTCTTTGATTACGTGTGGAGCGTTAGTGTTTGTAGCGCCAACTTTAGGATCAGTATTAGATACATCCCAAACTTTAGCACCAGTTTTAGCGTCAAGCGCAACTAACATACCATCGTTTTGTTGTAAGAAGATTTTACCGTCACCGAAACCAAGACCACGGTTAACGTTATCGCAGCAAAGAACTGCCTGAACGCTAGGATCTTGTTTTGGGAAGTAAGACCAAACGATTTTTTGATCGTTGTTAAGGTCTAAAGCGTAAACGTTGTTAGGGAAAGCAGTATGAACGAACATAGTGTTACCAATAACAAGTGGAGCACCTTCGTGACCACGGTTAACACCAGTAGCAAATGTCCAAGCAGCTTTAAGGTTTTTAACGTTACCTTTATTTACTTGTGTTAATTTTGAATAAGCTTGGTTGTCATGCTGACCACGTGGGTGAGCCCAGTTGTTAGCATTCGCCATAGCTTTTTCTTGATCAGCAGCAGCTGAAGCAACCATTGGCATAGCAACAGTTAAACCAGCAACGAAACCAAGAGCTAATTTGATTTTATTTAATTGCATTATAAATCTCCATAGTTTTAACTAAGGGTTTAAAATAAAGTGAAAGAGCCACTCATGCAGAAGAACTGCAAAACAGTATATCTGGCCAAGGGAAATTTCACTCGTAGCACAAACTTCACGTGCTTGTTGTGTACTCTATACCCCTAATTTTTGAATTGCAACACTTTTGTAACAATTTTGTTACATTATGTGATTTATTTTACTTATCAAAAAAATTGCCCTAAATAACCCCTTTTTTTGATTTACAATGAACACCAGCTAGATAAAAAATATAAGGTTATATAAAGTATGTTTTCAAAATCCCCGACTGATCTATTTCCCGAAATTGAACCCTTCCACTCTTGCCATCTTAGCTCTAAAGATGGTCACGAAATTTATGTTGAACAGTCTGGGAATCCAAATGGGCAGCCAATCCTTTTTTTACACGGAGGTCCTGGCGGTGGCACAGGCGCTAAACAACGACGCTTCTTTGATCCAAAACATTACTTAATTATTTTATTTGATCAGCGAGGTTGTGGACAAAGCAAACCGTTGGGTGAGATTAAAGATAACACCACAGCTCATTTGTTAGATGATATTGAGGCCATTCGTAAACATTTCAAAATTGATTCGTGGATATTATTTGGTGGGTCATGGGGCAGTTCACTTGCCCTTGAGTATGCTATTAACTATTCTGATAAAGTTAAAGGTTTAATCTTACGGGGAATTTTCTTAAGCCGTGAATCTGAACTCAATTGGTTTTTGAGAGACGTTGAACATTTTTTCCCAGAACTATACAAAAAATTAATCGATCATCGTCCAGGGATCAATAAAGACAACTTGATTGAAAAGTATTCACAGCTTATTTTTCATGGCTCGCAAGATGAAGCAGAAAAGGCAGCATTTTCATGGAATCAATTTGAGGGCAGTATCCTTAAACTTTTTCCAGATGAGGGCGTGGGGGAAGTTGATAGTATTAATTATGCATTTGAACTCGCTCGTGCAAAAGTGCAGATACACTACATAATTAATAATTGCTTTATCAATGGAGAGGAGATTCTCGATAAAGCGAATGTATTAAAATCTAAACCGATCGTTATTGTTCAAGGCCGTTATGATATGGTTTGTCCTCCAAAAACAGCTTATGAGTTAACTGTCAAATTACCACAGGCAAAATTAATTATGGTGCCTGACGCAGGACATTCAGCCTCAGAGAAAGGGACACTCAGCGCACTCATAAAAGCAACAGAGGATTTCAAATCGTTGTGAGACAACAAATAAATCGCCTAATTTATGGATACAAATACCCTCTACTACATATATAAGGACATCCTTAATAATCTCAAGCAACATCAATTTGTAGCAATGAACGCATCTATTGCATTCTTTTCATTGTTTGCCATCATTCCAATTATACTTTTAATCATATTTGTTCTCGGCACATGGCTGAATGAATCAACGTTGGCTTTTGAGCGTCTGCAAGAAATTACACAGCTCCTATTACCTGAACTCAGCCAACTTATCATGGGTGAGGTAAGAAATATTGCCAGCCAACATGTAGGCTGGGAAATATTTTGGATTCTTCTTTTATTCGTTGGCTCAACACCACTTACTTCGACCTTAAGATCCTGTATCACTAAGATTTTTGGCGAGATGAAAAGACGATTTTTTTTAATTAACAAATTATTTGATCTACTCTCGGTTATTACTATTCTTATCTTGTTTACATTTTATTCCTTTATTAATGTTTACTTGGATGACATGTCAGCTGTCTTAGCCGAATTCATTCCTCTCGTTAAAAAAGAGGCATTAACCTCATTCGTCTCTTTTATTCTTCTAGTATTAATTATGATTTTTTTCTTCAAAAGTTTTATACCGGTGAAGATGAAAGCAAAATATTTACTTGCAGGAAGTTTAGTCACCTGCATATGTTGGTTTTTTCTGAGTGTTGTATTTGAATTTTTTACCTCTTTAAGCGCTGGCTACGGCCTATTTTTTGGCGGAATGCGAAATATTTTTATTTCTATCATTTGGCTTTATTTAAATACTGGCGCCTTGTTACTTGGCTTAGAGGTAATAGCTGCTAGCAAGAACCAGGATCTTATCTTAATTAAGCAACTCTTTAAAAATGATAATATGCATCGACACCCAATTTTACCGAAACTTATGAAGCTTTTTGGGCAAAAAGTAAAAAAAAATCACATACTATTTAATGAAGGCGATCATGATCAAAGACTCTTTTACGTCGTGGAAGGGGAGGTTGGTATTGTTAAATCAGGTAAACGGGTTGATATTGTTAAAGCGGGTGAGTATCTTGGAGAATTATCGCTTTTAAACAAAGTTCCGCGTGTGGCCTCTGCTTATATAGCTTCCGACTGGGCAAGAGTTATTATCGTTGATGAAAAACGAATGCGTCGTTTAATCAAAGAAAATCATGACATTGCAATGCAATTTCTGAATCATATGGCAAGAAAATTACAAGCTACTTAGTCTCTGGTCGCAAGTCAAAAGCAATACAAATTCTCTCTTTAGTTGAATTAAAAGGGATAGTTCGATGAAATACCGATGACGGAAAAAAAATAACGTCCCCCACTTCAGGTAAGATAGTTTTTTCTGGAAAATTATCATGCATCTTTGGGTAATTATCGCCATGAGTGCTTAATTGAATTGCACCCTCATTCGAACTCGAATTTTCATTAGGAATACTAAGATATACAGCACCACTAATCCATCCGTCTTCATGAATGTGTGAGCTTAAGTGCCCACCTTTTTGCATTTTCACAAACCAAGAACTGCTAAACTCAATTTTTTTAGGAAATGACTTTATAAATTCACAAGATTCATTTGCAAATCTGGTGCGGTAATTTTTTATCATTAGTTTCAAAGCATCAGCTAATTTTTGAAAAGATGGCTCTTTACGCCTAAACAAATTTCCAGATGACTGAACCCCAAACGACAATCTACTCTGCTTTCTTTCAGAAATATTTGCTGTATTGATATCGTGTAAAAGTTCTCTTACCAGCTTGGAATCGTTTTCAATTAGCGCAGGAATCTTTTCATGGCAAATAAAATTAAGTGGGTTAGGGCAAAATTGATACAAATCCTCATGATTAAAATTCTGCGAATAATGTGTTGAGAGTGTTGCCAAAAAGGGAGATTTGTTTTTAACTGAAATTAATTTCTGCAACTGCTGATAGAACTCATCGAATCGTTTTAGTTTGTACAAACAATAGAGCGATCTTTCCTGATAATCTTCAAATCTTGATGCTGAAAAATACTTAATTGCCTCATCATAATTTTCATTATCATACAAAAAAATAGCCAGCTGGTAGTTTGCTCTTGAATGATCGGGGTCCTTCTCTACTGCAAGTCTCAAAAAATTATTGGCTTCTTTGATTTGCCCATCATGCCAGAGCGCATCGCCCAAATCAGAATAAAAGTCTGGCTCGTTCGAACCTAAATCAATTGCTCTTTTGAAATGCTGTATCGCTTTCCCCAGATTTCCCTGATTTCTATAAGCACCTGCTAGATTATAGTGGCCCTTAGCGTCCTCATGAATCTTAATGGCCTTTTCAAACAACTCAATGGCGCCATCAAGATCGCCTTGTAATTGTTTAATTGTGCCAATATTTGTTATTGCTTCGTAAAAACCAGGCTGGATGCTTAGAGCATTCTTGTATGCTTTAACTGCATTATCAAATTTTCCTTGTGATTGGAAGGTGATGCCAAGATTAAAAAAAGCCTCAACAAAATTTGCATTTAACTTGATAGCTTTTTGATAATGCTGAATAGCTTCTTCAAATTTATTTTGTGCATAAAGCATTGCTCCAAGATTAAATTGTAGCTCAGGAATATTTGGATTAATTTTCAGCGCCTTTTGATATGCGTTAGATGCCTCCAATAGCTTACCTTTACTTTCAAGGCTGACTCCCAACAGATTAAACAGGATAAATTCGCGCGGATGCTCGGCAATGAGTCGTGTGGCCTCTTGAATAACTTGGTCATGTCGACCTTGCTGATGCAGCATAACTAACTGCTGAATTTGTTGCTGAGAGAGTTGTTTCATAGAAAAAAATTTTTTAAAATCAATTTAAATTAAGCATAACAAACATTTTGCCAATGATTGCATCTAAGCATATTTTAACAAAATTACTTAAACAAGCTGGAATTACTGTTAATGGTAATCAGCCATATGATATTCAAGTTCATAATGAAAAATTTTACTCCTATGTGTTGGGAAACTGGTCGCTTGGGTTTGGAGAAACATATATGCGCGGTTTTTGGTCTTGCGAGAGGCTTGATGAGATGGTCTGTCGACTTTTAAAATCTAATTTAGATAGAAAAAAGGTTGCGTGGAACAATATCCCTTTGCTATTTCATTACCTAAGTTCATTAACACTCAATTTACAAAGCATTAGACGCGCCTTTCATGTTGGAGAAGTGCACTACAATCTGGGTAATCAATTTTTTTCCTCTATGCTAGATCCATATATGCAGTATTCATGTGCTTATTGGGAAAAAGCAAAAAATTTAAATGAAGCTCAACAAAATAAACTCGATATGGTTTGCCAGAAACTTTACTTAAAGCCAAATGATCATGTCCTAGAAATTGGCTGTGGTTGGGGAGGCTTCGCAGAATATGCAATTAAAAAATACAAAATACACTACACAGGCGTTTCTATTTCTAAAGAACAGATTAATTATGCCAAAAAAAGATGTCATGGACTCAAAGCAAACTTTACGCTAATGGATTATCGAGATATCCGTGGCGAATTTGATAAAATTGTTTCTATTGGAATGTTTGAGCATGTGGGGAAAAAAAATTATGCAGATTTTTTTAAGGGTGCCTACCAACATCTTAAGAAAGATGGACTCTTTCTTTTACATACCATCGGATCAAGTAGGTCAAAAATTGCTACCGATCCGTGGATACATAAATATATTTTTCCCAATGGCTTCATCCCTTCTTATCAACAAATTACAAAAGCGATAGAGGGTAATTTTCATCTAGAGGATTGGCATAATTTTGGGGTAAATTATGATTACACTTTGATGGCATGGTATGACAATTTTAAAAATCATTGGTCACAACACCAAAGTAGCTTTGACAACCACTTTTTTCGCATGTGGGAGTACTATTTGTTAAGTTGTGCAGGATACTTTAGAGCAAGAAAAGGGCAATTATGGCAAATTATTTTAACCAAAATTGAATCAAGCCAAAAATATATCTCATATCGCCCCTGATTCTTTTTTAATCTATTATTTGAATGATAGAATCTAGCCTTTATTAACATTAAAAAACTAAGCATGGACACTTCATTAATAAATATTATTGGCGCCTCACTTTTTGCACTTGCCATCATTCATACGTTTTCAACGAAGTATTTTGAACACTTAGCTCATACTAATCCCCGATTTGAAGGTATTTTTCACTTATTGGGAGAAGTCGAGGTTGTCTTTGGCTTCTGGGCAATGATTCTCATAATTTTTATGTTTATGATTCAAGGTGAGGGTGCAGCGGTTGAATATTTAGATACCCGAAATTATACCGAGCCGATGTTTGTCTTTGTGATCATGGTAATTGCAGCTACAAGACCCATTCTGCAGTTATCGCAAAATTTTGTCTTATGGTTAGCGAAATTAATCCCTGTAAAAAAAGAGGTTGCTATTTTTTTTCTACTGTTAAGCTTTGTGCCTTTATTAGGTTCATTCATCACCGAACCGGCCGCCATGACCTTAGCCGCCCTCCTGTTGGGAAAAAATTATTTTAAGCAAATTAAGAGTAATAGATTTAAATATGCCACCATCGGTATCTTATTCGTCAACATCTCGATTGGCGGCACGTTAACCCCCTACGCTGCCCCCCCAGTGCTTATGGTAAGTGGTACATGGGGTTGGGACCTACAATTCATGCTAACCCATTTTGGTTGGCGTTCTGCTATCGCGGTCCTTGTGAATACAATTTTGTTAATAAGTATTTTCAAAACCGAATTATTGGAAATCAAATTTAAAGATGATACAAGTGAAAAAGCTGTTCCTTTCCCTATCATCATTATGCATTTATTATTTTTAGTGGGGGTGGTTCTCTTTGCTCATCATCCTGCAGTCTTCATGTCACTATTTTTATTCTTTTTAGGTTTTACATCTGCCTATAAACATCATCAAAATGAATTAATTCTGAAAGAGGCACTTCTAGTTGGTTTCTTTTTGGCGGGTCTTGTAGTCCTCGGTGGGATGCAACAATGGTGGCTCGAACCAACCTTAATTTCCATGGATAGTACCGTTGTTTTTTACGGCGCAACCATATTAACGGCTTTCACTGATAATGCTGCCCTCACTTATCTTGGGTCACTTGTGGAGGGTCTATCAGATGAATTTAAGGTTTCACTCGTTGAAGGGGCTGTTACCGGTGGAGGCTTAACAGTAATTGCTAATGCACCCAACCCTGCAGGTATCTCAATCTTACGTGAATATTTTGATGAGAAGGTAGTCAGTCCGCTTGGGCTTTTAGCCGGTGCTCTAGTCCCTACTTTTGTTGCCATATTGGCCTTTCGTTTAATTTAAATATGGATCAAAGTAACAAAATCTCTTTTAAAGGTGAGGCCTTAGCTCGCAAAAGAAAAAAGTTGCGCTTGAGCCAGGCCATGGTTGCCAATAAACTGACGTTAAGTATTGACCAAATTAATGCAATTGAAAAAAATCAGGATCGTGGGTTTATCAACTTTCATTTTAAAGCGTTGAGTATCAAGCGTTATGCTAGACTTTTAGAGGTTGATTTAAAAAAAATTATTATCGCCAAGGATGACTCAACCGAAGCTCCAGCGAAAAATACTCCTGTAAGTCCGCGACCTTTTTTTAAGCCTTTTTTTACTCTAATCTTCCTGGTTTTCTTGCTAGGTGTCATGATGCGAATTTTTATATTTGATGCCCCAGAAAATATTGAAGATGATTTGTCCATTGCTGCGTTTGAAAAAAGTATTATTGCTGAAATGAAGCCAATGGAAAATGAGGATGACACTTTACCAATCATTATCAATGATCCTGAGCCAAAAGCAAAAAATACAAGTGATAAAAATGAAGAAAAATTAATCCCGCAGAATGAAACTATTGCCGCCCCAATTGCAGCTGAAACCGAATCTAATTATGAGTTTCTTTGCACCATTCGGAATGCTACGACAATAGAATACACCACCAAAAATCCTGAAAAACCTGCGACCTACTTCCATTTAGTTAGTCTTGAACCGCAAACAATTTGCTCTATCGATGATGCAGGTAATTTTAAAACCGTGGAATTAGAAAAAGAGGGGCGTGTAACCATCCGAGGTCAAGCTCCTTTTAAAATTCAACTGGATCCTTCAAAAAGTCGACTCTTTTTTCAAGGATGGATTGTCAGAGTTGATCCGAGCCACTCTTTTATTCAGCTCAATCCTTCCGAGTTACCCGAGCCTCAAAATTAATGCGCCACTAACAGTTGATCCCATGCCGTCGTATAGGATTGACTTTTTAGTGACTGCTTCATTCCCCACAAAGGTTTGACTGGTTGAGTAGCGATACGCAAACTAGTTTTATCGAAACGATCATTAATATGGTCTATGACCTGACTGAGTACCTCTTTTTCGGTAGAAGAGACCGTCCATAAATCATTTTGTACCGCATCTATATCAACCAAATCAGAAAGAATAACGCCACACTTACTGTACCTGACGCCTGGTTTATAAATAGTCGGCAAAATCATCAGGGCTGATTTTAAAATTAAAGCTGAGTTATTTGTCATTGGCTTGAGCGATAATGTACCACTGTTTGCATAAAATTTTTCTTTTGCGTTAAAAGGGCTGCTGCGAATGAAGACGCTAATAGAGCCACACAACGTTGATTGCTGTCTAGCTTTACGTGCAGCTCTAGTCACAAAAGTTGTAATCGCTTCCACAATCTCGTTATAACAGACAACAGATCTGCCAAAGCTACGAGATGCGATAATTTCTTTTCTTGCTTTAAATTGTGTCTCAAGCTCAAAACACTTAACCCCATTAAGTTCTAGAACTATACGTTCCATATTGACACTAAAGTATTGCTTCATATGATTAGGATTAGCCTGCTTTAGGTCTAGTACTGAATGAATTCCCATGCGCACTAATTGTTGTGCCAATCGCCTGCCTATTCCCCAAATTTCACCTACAGCTACCGATGCCATCAATTGATGTAAATGGTCATCCAGAAATTGGTCTTTTGAAAAAACACCATCCCAACACGGCTGTTTTTTTGCGCAATGATTCGCAAATTTTGCTAATACTTTAGTGGGGCCGATTCCGACACAAACTGGCATCCCCAACCATTCAGACAGTCGTTTCTTAATCATGAACCCTCTACCGAGTAAATCTTTTTGCCCTGACATATTTAAAAAACACTCATCAATGGAATAAATTTCTTGCTGATCTGTAAAGGTTGCTAAAACCTTCATAACTCGCTCACTCATGTCGGCATAAAGCGGGTAATTTGATGACAGGACTTTTACTTGATATTTTTTAATAATCGATTTTGCTTTAAATAAAGGTTCGCCCATTTTGATACCAAGCGCCTTTGCTTCATTGCTGCGCGATATAATACAACCATCATTATTACTCAACACAACTACTGGTTGATGCATGAGACTCGGATTAAATAGTCTTTCGCAACTTACATAAAAATTATTTACATCCACTAACGCAATCAATTATTTAAACTTTCTTACTGCGCCCGTTACCTTGCCCCAAATCTCAAAAGTCGTATCTTTTTTAATATCAATCGGCTGGTACTTTTCATTGGCTGGTAATAAACGTGGTCGCCCCCCCTGCTTGGATAAGATCTTGACTGTAAAATCGCCATCAATTGATGCCAGCACAATATCTCCAATTTTAGCTTGCCTAGATCGATCAATAATCACAATGTCACCGTCATGGATACTGGCATCAATCATCGAATCCCCTTTAATCCTAACAAAAAAGGTAGTTTCTTTTTGCCCAATCAAATAATCATTTAGATCTAATTTTTTTTCTGCATGATCGTCGGCTGGTGAAGGAAATCCAGCTGCCACTTTATGTTCAAACAAAACTCTTGGATTGGTATTTAGATTGTTTTCTATGTTCAGAAACTCGACGATATTGCTTGATTGCATTCGCGCAAGATAATCCCTGATATCATAAACGCGACTCTCGGGGACACGAATTACTTTCGTGCCTTCACCATATACTCCCGAGCCAACTTTACGCCCAGCTCCTTTTCTTAATCCGCCCCAATTCTTATTTTTCATTTTGAATATTGTAACATTAATCAAAATAAAAGAGCTATCATTTAGCAGAAAAATTCAATAGAAAAATTAAAGAAAATTAAAGAAAACGTGTTGACATTCCTATAGAAAATAGGCAAAGTGAATCAAACCAGCCTATAAAGCAGTTATGGCAAGGGTTTCAAGAGAGAAAGATTAATACACTAACTAATTCATCGGAGGAATATTGAATGAATAAAGGCGAACTCATTGAAGCAGTAGCTAGCGCTACAGGTTCAACAAAAGCAGATGCAACACGCGCAATTGATGCAACCATAGACGCAATTTCAGGTGCACTTAAAAAAGGTGACAGTGTAACTTTAATTGGCTTTGGTACTTTCAAAGTAAGTCAAAGGGCGGCACGTACAGGGCGAAACCCACAGACCGGTGCGGAACTAAAAATACCAGCTAGAAAAGTTCCAGCGTTTAAAGCAGGTGCTGGTCTTAAGTCAGCAGTAAACTAAAAAAATTCTTTTAAAAAAACGCCCATTTATTGGGCGTTTTTTTTGGGTACAATAAACAGGATTAAAAATAAAGCGATGTACATTATTAAAAAATTAAAATCTAATTTAATTAAAAAATAATAATGTAACAAGGTGAAAATGATAACCAAATAAATGAGCTTATGAAGCTTTCCCCACCAATCAGATAAGAGCTTCTTGGCATAGTCATTGGAGGTAATCACCAAAGGTAGAAGAAAAATAAGCGCAAGAAGGCCCAGTTGCAAATATAAATGTAATTTAATTTCATGCAAGATACTTGGCCATGCAAACTGATAATCAAGAGCAAAAAAAATTAAGGTGTGCAAAAACGAATAAAGAAAGACATATAATCCAATCGGCCGTCGATAGAAAAATAAATCTATTTGTAACCGAAAAAAAATATGTGGGATGAGAAGTAAAATGATTAATAGAATAATTGCTGCATGACCTGTAATTGATAATAAATAATCAATTGGGTTGGTGACATAATAAATACCGAATAAGATTGCTAAGATGAAATAAATTGGCGCATTACAAAAATTGTAAAAAAGAAATAATTTCATTGAATCAGAAATTTTTTTTCAGATCTAAACCCGAATAGAGATAGCTTACTTCCTCAGCGTATCCATTTAGAAACTCAGTTTTACGACGCTTGGCAAGAATCGAGTCACCGATACGTCGCTCTGTTGCCTGAGTCCAACGGGGATGATCAACATTTGGATTAACATTAGCATAAAAGCCATATTCATTTGGATTAGATAATGCCCAAGTCGTTTTTGGCATAGACTCAACAAATTTAATCTTTACAATTGATTTGATACTCTTAAATCCATATTTCCAAGGAATAATAAGACGCACAGGGGCGCCATTCTGATTAGGCAATACCTTTCCATAGACGCCAAAACAAAGTAATGTCAATGGGTGCATTGCCTCGTCTATCCTCAAAGCTTCAAGATAAGGCCAATCTAATACTCTGGATTTTTGCCCCTCCATTTCATCAGGTCGAAAAAGTGTTTCAAAAATAATATACTTAGCCCGACTGGTAAGGGCTAATTTTTTTAAAAGAACACTTAATGAAAAGCCTATCCAGGGGATAACCATCGACCATCCCTCAACACATCTTAAACGATAAACTCGCTCTTCAAGAGAGGCCAGCTTAACGAGGTCCTCGAGGGCGTAGGTTTTATTTGTTTCAATATGGCCGGAAATTTCTACTGACCATGGATCAACTTTCATCTTATGAGCATGGGCTTTTGGAGAAGATTTTTGTAAGCCAAATTCATAGAAATTATTATAGGAAGTGACGTCTTTGAAACTTGTTAAGCTATCTTTGATGTCATGGGGTATTTTTTTTGCTTGGCTCATATTGGCAAAAGACAAAAGGGGAGAAAACCCAATCGCAGCAGAAGCAAAGCCTATTTTTTTTAAAAAATTACGGCGGTCATAATAAATTTTTTCTGCAGTTATTTCAGAGGCTAATATTTTTTTATTGGCCACAACTCTTGCACTTTCCTTTGACTGTATTAAATCCCTTCACAGTATCTAAACCTTTGACAGCGGCAAAGTTCGCACCATCTACCTCTGCATCGGTTAAATCAGCACCGGTTAAATCAGCACCGGTTAAATCAGCTTGTATTAATTCTGCGCGATAAAGATTAGTATTTCTTAAGTTAGCACCTTTTAGATTTCCAAAAATAAAACTAGCAATGTTCAAATCAGCTCCCTCGAAATCAGCGCCCTCGAAATTTCCACCGGAAGAATCAAATTTCATTTGCCCCATAGGCTGATTCCCCACATCCAAACCTAGGCGACCTCCTTTTAGAATCGCTCCAGACATATTAACTTTACCAAGGGTGCCTATGAGTCTTGCGCCTGATAAGTTTGCTGAGCGAAATACAGTCTCCCCAAAAATGGGTTGGAAGATGGTTGCCTCCTTTAAATTCGCTCCTGAAAAATTGGTCTTTTCGAGTCGCGCCAAATTAAGATAAGCTCTCTGAAGATTTGCCCCTGATAAATTTGCCCCTCGTAAATCTGCTCCGAAAAAGCTTGTATTTACCATGATGCAATGCGTAAGATCGCGTCCATTGAAATCTAAATAACCCACATCCTTATTTGAAAAATCACAATCAGGATCCTCTAAGATTTCATCAGCTGCAGCTTGAGTGATTTTATCTCTCTCTTGGTTGCTCTTTACATAAAATTTACTTGCTTTTGCCAAAACAGCTTTGGGATCTTCGGTAAAAATCGTCAAGGCTGCCTCATTGCCAAAACAGTACTCTTTACCATCAAAAGTGGTTTTAATAGAACAATCTGTCTTATTATAATTTCCGTCGGCGAGACTTGTCGTACAATAACGATCAAACTCAGTTGCTTGGAGGGATGAAGTGAACAAAGCGAACAATGTAATAATGATTTTTTTCATGGTATTACTTCCTAAATGAGGATTTCTTTTATAGACTACTCTTAACTTATGAAAGTTTAAAGTAAATGGAACAATCGACCGTCTTTATTACTGGCTGCAATCGAGGTCTTGGCTTAAAGTTTGTGGAGGCATACGCCAAACAAGATTGGCATGTTATTGCTACATGCCGAAACCCTCAGGATGCTAAAGAACTTAACTTGCTCGCACAAGAGTATCCATCCATAGCCATCTATCCTTTAGAAGTTGAAAACTCTGAACAAATTAAACATTTAGCGGATCACCTCAACCTTGAAGCCATTGATATCTTAATTAACAATGCTGGTATTTATCGCTCTTGTACACTAGGGAATCTAGATAAAAAAGCATGGTTAGAGAGCTTTGCTATCAATACGATTGCGCCCTATGAAATAGTTAAATCTTTCTTGCCTCACCTGCATCGCGGTAATCAAAAAAAAGTCGTCTCTATCACCAGTAAGATGGGCAGTATTGATGATAATACTAGCGGAGGCTCTTATATTTATCGAACAAGTAAGTCGGCGCTAAACTCTATGATGCGGAGCCTGCAACATGACCTTGCCAATGATGGTATCGCAACGCTCACCCTTCACCCGGGTTGGGTAAAAACCGATATGGGGGGACTTGGTGCTTGGATAAGTGCTGATGAGAGTGTAAACGGAATGCTCAAACAAATAGCAAAACTCAATCTCAGCAATTCAGGTAATTATGTTGACTATGCCGGAAAAAAAATTAATTGGTAAACATGAGCTGAAAAGGGCAGAAAAATTTTTAAGCAACATCGACCTTGACTGGAAACAACTCATTCAGCACATTGGCTCTTGTAGAATTAAAATCAATACATCGTATGAGCCCTATCAAGCTTTAATCAAGTCTGTGATTTTTCAGCAATTGAATCCCAAAGCAGCCAATTCCATATATGAAAAATTTTTAAATATTTTCCAAAAAAATTTTCCCACCGCTGAACGAATTTTTACAATGGATAATGATCAACTTAAAAATTGTGGATTATCAAAAAATAAAATGAGCTGTATTCAAAATATTGCCGAATTGCATATTCAAAACAAACTGCCTAATAAATTTGAGATCCAGAAAATGACAGAAAGTGAAATTAAGCATATTTTTCAACCCATCAAGGGTGTGGGGCCTTGGACCATCGATATGCTGCTCATCTTTAACCTTGGTCGAGCCGACATCTTACCGAGCAACGATCTTGCATTAAAAATTAATTATTCCAAGTTGAAAAAGCTGCCGGAAAGAATTAACCATGAAGATTTAGCGAAGCATTCCGCTGCCTGGCAACCTTACAGGTCTATTGCCGCATGGTACCTATGGCAATTGAATTAACGTTTTCGAATGCCCCACATCAAAATACCTGTAATCGATAAGAGGAAAGTTAATACGCCAATGGCATCTAACAGGTATTTCCCAATTTTCTTAAAAATAGCGCCATTGTGGAGGTCAAGCAAGAATTGCTCTAACGTGACACCTTTACTTAGAAAATAATCCTGCATACGTTGTCTTTGGCTTGAGGACATAGGCTCTAATTGGCTCCAATCATGAATCTTTGTAGAGTCAGGTATCCATTCACTATCTGCTGCATTATAAGTCCAGCTCTGATAATTACTATCAAGAAACCTGATTTGTTCATCATCTGGATTGGTTCCAATCAGTTCAACTGTGGCTGGCATATTCACTAAGGACATAACAATTTCCATTGCGTCATCGAAGATCATAATCTCATCAGATAATGCAATATACAAATAATTATTTTTTAAAATTGCCCCTTTAATTTCATCACTCGTCTGAAATAGCTTTACTTCATTATAGAATATTTGACCATCAACATTGGTCACTGAGTTTGACCCTAAGTTAAAATTTTGTTTTGGCTCTGGTGCCTCGAGGCCATAATGTTTCAACAACCATGGCCAATTGAGATAATGCTTATTCAAACTCAAATCATCACTGTGATTTAAAAAAATCCCTGTCACTGACAGGAGAACTAAAAAGGCACAAATCAAAATACCGATTTTACTGTGCAAATTAATGATTTTAGTATTCCGTCTCATTGTTACTTATTTACGTATGCATCTAAAAATAAGGCTAATTTCGCAACAGAGGTCATCGCCCATACTGAAAGTGTGGCTCCTGCAACACCGTCGATGTTTTGCGTGAGCTCGTTATTTAACAGTTGTCCACCAATGAATTGGGTTGTAAAGGCCGGGTATTTAATTTCCCACCCTCGAGTCTCACGAAAAATTAAGACTTCTGCTTGGCTGATCTTTTTCTCTTTGATGGCAAAACCGAAAGTAATTAATTCATCTTTGCCAATTTCCTCCAATATCCATGCGCTAGTACTTTCATTTTTCCAGTACTTAATTCTCAGACCCGAATAACGGTGACCTAAAATTTTCGTCACCGAGGCACGAAGCTCGCTCTTTAAAAGGAGCGACTCACTTGCAGGAACATTTTGATTAAAGACGTCATTTAAAAACTTTTCTTCAGTTTTGTAGACTCCTTTTGCCTGTGCCATGGACATCGAAAAAAGGAGCAGTAAAGCTAAAAAGATTTTTTTCATACTCAAGCTCTAAAAAGAGTAGCCAAGACCAGCATTAATGCCATCTAACTCAGCCATGCTCGACGGCGCAGATTGGTTTTGATAGTCAAGTTTGACGACAACATCTTTATGAAGCCACCAATTAACCCCTATATCCCATTGCTTGATTTCCGTATCACTGTTGCTGTTTGCTAAATTATCATAAAGGCTATAGCGTGTGAAAAATCCCACGTCATTAATACGATAAGATGGCTCGATATACCAGCCAAATTGCTCATCAGCGCCAATCGATTTTGGGCCACTACCATTAATATCCCACATGGCATACATAGCCCTTAAACCATAATTGCCTTTTTGGATAATCGTATGAAGTTCGAATAATGTTGCGTCGTCCACATTACTTAATGAGTCTTGGCTGTAATCGACCTGATGATTAATCGAAGCTGCCAACTCAATACCCGGCAACCCAGTATATTTCATTCGCCCGGTAATTGATGGGCTTTTAGCAGTTGCTTCGCCAACTTTTTGGCGCGCACTCCTTGGCGCATAATTACTATCAACAGTTGCTTTAAGGCCTGAAGATACGGCAAAATCGACACTCATGCCGTTATCATATTTACCAGATAGCATGGCGCCACCCTCCCACCAGGTCGTTGGCACAATTTTACTTTCCACATTATTTCGCTCAACCCCATAAAAGGTGGCTGGATCATGGGTCTCATTAAGAATACCCACCGGCATTAGAAAAACCCCGCCCGAGAGAGAATATTTATTGTTCAAGTCATACTGGATATATGCCTGCTCGAGCTCAAATTCACCCACTTGATCCTCGCCTGCAACGCTGTGTTCGAGCTCCACCTCAGAAAAAAATCTTAGTCGATCTGTAAACTCATGATTAAACTCAAGCACAAACCGATGAAAATCTAATTCATCTACGTCCGCGTTGCCATTCCGATCGTTCAACCAATTACCATGCAGCTCTCCATAACCTCCAAACGTTGTACGGCTAGCAATTTTTGCCTGTTCTTTGATTGCCTCATCGGTTGCAATAACCACCTCATCCACGGATTCCTCAACAACCTCTACAGACTCTTTGAGCTTTTGGTTTTCCGCCCTTAGGGAGGCAATTTCTTTTTTTAACTCCAACATCATCTGGTAAATCTCCTCGTTTGTTGGGGCATTAGCGTGAGTATTTAATGCAAAACCAGCCAGCAATAAAAACAAGGGCATGGATTTTTTAAGTTTCATTTTTTTTGTTTCCTAATTTATAATTGTAAATGAGAATCATTCTCAATTATAAATGAGAATCATTCTCATTTCAAGACGGGTTTCTTTTTGACAATTTTATGAATTTTTACTATGGTGGTGTTAATAATCAAAAAAAGGGATTTTCAGATGAAGCTTTTTAACACCCTAACCGTTGTATTTTTTATGTTATTTTCTAACCTAGCTTTTGCAGCTTCAAAAGCTGAGTTGGATGCAGAGATTAAAGTGGCCCTAGATGAACTTTATGCAAACACCCCTGCTGCAAAAGAGTTATCTAAGAGGGCAAAGGGTATATTGGTCTTCCCCAGTATCGTAAAAGCGGGGCTTGTCTTTGGTGGCGCCTATGGTGAAGGTGCTCTCATTATTGGTGGCAAAAAAGTCCAATACTATAACAACATGGCAGGGAGTTTTGGTTTTCAAATAGGTGTTGAAAAAAGATCCGAGGTTTACCTTTTCCTTGATGGCGCGGCATTAACGAAATTCAGAGAATCTAGCGGCTGGTCAGGTGGTGGTGACGCAAGTGTTGCGATTGCAGTTTGGGGAGCAGGTGGCGAAGTCAACACGGACACGATAGAGGATCCAGTCGTCGCTTTTGTTTTTTCACCTAAGGGACTCATGTACAACCTGACGCTCGAAGGTAAAAAATTGAATAAAATCGATACACCAAAATAAACTAATCAGTGACATCAAATTTGTAGCGTTTAGGCGTGTTGTTTAATGGATTTCTATTCACATCGCTGAATGAAGATGGTCTGTAACTTTCATATTGCTCAAGCTGTTGGAATTGATTGATTTGTCGCTCGCTATATTCCTGCTTAGAAACTTCTTCCGTGATGGACTTTTTTGCCCTTAATTCGTCTGTTTCGTTTGCAGGAAGATTTAGCGATAAAAAAACAAAGGCTATGCATAAAAAAATTTTCATAGCCTTCATTATAAGCCTTAAAAAGAACCTGACAAGCCGAATGAAAACGCCCGTTCACCCATCAAGACCTTATCTTTTAGAAACGAAGTATGCAGCCTTATTTCCTCATCCAAAAGATTCGTACCTTTAACGTAGGCATTAATTTTAGAATTGGCAAACACATAATTCAACGTCATGGAAAGGTCAGTATAGTCATCGGTTTTGAGTTCCTCAGGTCCCAGGTCACTCTGACTAAAGGCGTGAACCAATCCTAAATTAGCATTAAGTGCGTTCCATTGGTAATACAAACCTGTCCCGAGAGTCAAGGGCGGTATTCTGGGTAAATTTCCCCCATCTTTATTTTTAGCTCGCACAAAGTCGCCCCAATAATTTAGTCCATAATTACTCGCGAAATCGATATTGCCTTGGAATTCGAAACCATAAAACTCCGCTGGCACGTTTTGATGGCGGTAAACAGGTAATGCCTCCTGCTCCACCTCACCGTCGTGCTCATGTTCATGGTATTGAACCGTGCCGGTATTCAATAATGCGATATAGCTATTAAAGTCCTTGTAATAGGGGGTCATAGAAAATGTATTGTCCCCACTTACCCAGCCCAAGGTGAGGTCTATGGCGTTCGAACGCTCACTTTTCAAGGAACGATCGCCTTGCTCAATAATTTCAGTCGCATGGTGCTCGCCATAAACAAATAACTCATCATGTGACGGGGCTCTTTCAGTGTGGGAGAGGCTAAAGCCCAGTTTCCAGTTCTGGCTAATTTGTGAAGAGGAGCCGATTGATGCGCTGGTGACATTGAACGTCTTTTCTGTTTCAGCAAAAGTTGTCTCCGTTTCTTCCCCTCCCTCCGTGGCAGCGCCGTTATCACTGGTAAAGGAATTGGCATTATAATCATGGTAGTCATGCCTTAACCCAACGGTGAGGTCATGACCTTCGAAATTAAACCTCTCCATCGCATATAATGCAACGCCCTTCCGTTGACTATTGGGTGCAAATGAGCCGTTTTCCTGTGAAAATCGAAATGAATTTAAATCCACGCCAACGACCCCCCCAGATTCTGAAAACGCTGAATGTACAAACTCAAATTTAGCATCGCCGCCTTGATCAAAATAATCTTGGGCCGTTGCATTATCCTCAATCTCCTTGTGCTCGTAATCCGTATAACTGAGTTTAACTTTGAAATGGTTGATGAGCTTAGAGAGTTCTTGCAACTCAAGCTCATATTTAATATTGCTTGACTCTAAATCAATATAAGCTCCATCCTCGAGGATAGTGCCGTACTCTTGCTCATGTCTTGCAAATGAAATTCCCGTTCGCCCCTTATGAAAAAAGTAGCTTGCGCCCAAAGCGCCCCCTTCCGTTTCACTGTAAGAGTTTTGCAGAGTATCCCTGCCATATTCATCTCGACTGATTTCATCATCTGACTCAGCTAGTCTTTTAGAAACCGAGGCACCAGGAATTTTTAAATTTTTGCTGTCACGCTTATATACATCGACATGAAACATCAAATTATCAGCACCATAATCAATCAACAATGACCCTGAGTTTTCATTGTTTGCACCCCCAGTCTTTGCATCATATTTTCCAAAAATGCCCTCTACAAATTCCGGATGAATGCGATAGTCAATAACGTTAATGACGCCACCAATTGCACCGCCGCCATAAATTATTGACTCCGGCCCTCTAACGATTTCAATTTGCTCCGATGCTAAGCTGTCATAGCCGACGCCATGATCTCCAGACATATTTGATACATCCCTTAGCTCTGTGCCATTATTTAAAATCTTAATTCTGTTTCTATCCATGCCACGAATAACAGGGCGCCCAATACTAGTGCCCCAAGCACTATTATTTACCCCGGGAATGTTGTCTAGCATCTCGCCCAAGGATGAGCTCTTGTTTCTCTCAAGCTCTGCTCCTTGCATGATATGAATCGGGTGAACCATCTCATCATTACTTAAACCTAAAGGATTTGCTGTTACCGGCAGCTCCTTTAAAAATATTGACTCATCCGCCTTGACTTGCAGCGCTGTGCAGGCAAGGAGGACAAGTACATAATTAATTCTACGCACAGGTCTATCTCCTAGAAATTAGAAAAAAATTAAAAAAATCTAGGAAGTTTTAAGGGGCTCGGGATTGATAGGCAACAAATGTTTCTGAAAATAAAATTCGTGATTGATAATTATCAAAAAATTCATTTTCAAATGCACATTTGAAGTTAGATGACTGCGGAACTAATGTTGATTTTAAGACTTGTTGTTTTAAAACACAGTCTTCACAGTCATGATAAACCTCACTGTCATGATCATGAACATCATGATCATGATGTTCTATGCCATGGGCAAGGCTGGCCTGCACATTAAAGAGCAGGCTGAAAACAATAAAGATTTGGAAGAGGTACTTTTTCAACATGGGTAATTATCTTACAGATGAATAATAATTTTGCAAACTCAGCTAAAAAAAAATAGATTTA